>Ga0210050_1002901_pt1 | contig 15764 bp, 17 predicted proteins | sample CryGey132114_all_FD_185463 | JGI IMG/M metagenome (GOLD analysis project Ga0210050, IMG submission 185463) | Groundwater microbial communities from aquifer - Crystal Geyser CG22_combo_CG10-13_8/21/14_all (SPAdes) (version 2) | ecosystem: Environmental > Aquatic > Deep subsurface > Groundwater ...
AGATGATTCATCTTTGATCTCCTTTCTGGTTTGGTTGTCGTCGATGACTTACCCTACCAGAAGGGAGTTTTTTCGCCTCTTCTCAGAGGCTTAATTCAGCAGGTTTGAAGACTTTTGCAAGAGGCTCATACTATTGTAACCTCAAGTTCATTGCGGCCGCTAACACTCTGAGAGCATCAGATCGCTGGGTCTTGTATGTAATCAAGAAAACCTTAGCCACTGCTTCCACGGATTTACACGCATTGAAAATCTATGATGATTGGCTTATTCGTGTCATTCGTGGCTCGCTCTGTTTCTGTCTTTGGTTAAAAGGGTGGCTTTAACAGACCGCAAGGTAGCTAAGCTTTGTACGCAATCAGGAAACATTTTAACTTCTCTTGATAAGGGCTGCCGCATGCCACTACAATCTTGCGCACGACAGAGCATGGAAGTTGTACGCTGTTTCGGGAGATCAAGCCGGTGAGTGATTGTGTGGTAAGCGCAAAAGGCGTGCGTAAGCGATTCGCTGATCGCGAAGTGATCTGCGGTATCGATTTTGATATTCGTCCCGGCATCTGCTTTGGCATTCTCGGCCCCAACGGGGCCGGTAAAACCACACTGATGCGCATGCTGCTGGGCCTCTCCCCGGTCACAGACGGCGACTACACCCTGTTCGACAAGCCGGTTAGCGATGCCTCGACACACAGCCGCGTCGGTGTCGTGCCCCAACAGGATAATCTGGATCCCGACTTTTCCGTGCGCCTGAACCTGCATGTCTATGCCGGCTACTTCGGTATTCGCGCAGCCGATGCCGCCAGCCGCATTGACGAGCTGCTCGAATTCGCCGCACTGGCCACACGCGGTGATGACAAGGTAGCCAGACTCTCCGGCGGCATGCGCAGGCGGCTGATGGTTGCGCGTGCACTGATCAATAACCCCGATCTGATCGTACTCGATGAGCCCTCCACAGGCCTGGACCCGCAGGCGCGGCACCTGATATGGCAGCGCTTGCGTTCGCTAAAAGCGCGCGGCAAAACACTGATCCTGACCACCCACTATATGGAGGAGGCGGCCGAGCTGTGTGATGAGCTGATTATTCTCGATCACGGCACGATCCTGACGCGCGGCACCCCGCGTGCGCTGATTGCCGAGCATGTTGAGGCCGAGGTGGTTGCGGTGCGGGGGTTGAGTAATGAACTCGATGCCGCAGAGCTCTGCGAAGGACTGGATATCCGCCGCGACCATGTCGGCGACACATGGTTCTGCTACGGCAGCGATGCCAGACCGCTGGTTGCACGCTGTAGCAAGCGCAGCGAGCTGAGCTTTATCCATCGCCCCGCCTCACTGGAGGATGTATTTCTCAAGCTCACCGGTCGCGATATGCGGGCAGAGGCATGAGCGCCCTTTCCCTGCAACCCGGGCATGTGCTGGCAGTCTGGCGGCGCAATTTTCTTGTCTGGAAACAGCTGGCCGCGGCCTCCATGCTCGGCAATTTCGGTGACCCGTTCCTCTACCTGCTGGGGCTCGGCTATGGGCTCGGCCACTATATCGGTGATATGAGCGGCATCCCCTACATGGCCTATCTCGCCAGCGGCATCCTCTGCTCGAGTGCGATGAACACCGCCACGTTCGAAGGCTTATATTCGGCATTCACGCGCATGAACCAGCAGGGCACATGGGAGAGCATGCTCGCCACACCCGTGCGCATCAACGAGATCATTGCCGGAGAACAGATGTGGGCTGCCAGCAAAAGTCTGATCAGCGGCACGGCCATCTTTATCGTTGCAGGGCTGCTCGGCGCGATCCAGCAGTGGGATACCGCCCTGCTGGCATTGCCGGTCATCTTTCTCATCGGGCTTGCCTTTGCAGGCCCCGCGCTGGCGTTCTGTGCCGTCTCACCCAGCTACGATTTCTTCCTCTACTATTTCACGCTGGCCATCACGCCGATGTTTCTCTTCTGCGGTGTCTTTTACCCGCTTGATACCCTGCCCGCAGCGGTTCAGGACTTCGCGCAGATATTGCCGTTAACCCATGCTGTAGCACTGGTTCGGCCGCTGCTGACCGAGATGCCGTTAACAGAACCCTGGCTGCATGCAGGCGTGCTCGCGGCATATGCGATCGGCGGTTTTTTACTGGCCACACGCCTTGCCACCCGCCGCCTGCTGCGCTGAGTTAACAGAGCCGGCGACAGCCTCAATCAAGTATCATCGACAGGTGCCGATAAAGGAGTAGTCTGGGTACATCTACTCAAGGAGAGTACCGGTACAGTGACAGTGATCAATACCAAGTACTTCTATGCGCACTGCATATCGCGACTGGCTGCCATTATTGTCACGGCCGAGATTATTGCCATGCTGATTTTTGACCTCACCGGCTGGGAAAAAGTCTTGCCGGCCCTGCCCGAGGCGCTGCTTGATAGCCTGTTTCTGATCACTTTTTCAATCTATCCCTTATATCTCTGGGTTTATACGCCCATCGTCAAACGATTCCAGACAAGTCATCAGCAGATAGAGATGCTGGCAGAGGCGCTACAGGGCGCAGGCGAAAGTGTTGTCATCACCGATCCTGATGGCGCCATCATCTATATTAATCAGGCTTTTACAGATATTACCGGCTATAGCTTCGAAGAGGTACTGGGCAAAAATCCGAGCATTCTGCAATCCGGCAAACAGGACAAGGCTTTTTACGATCGCATGTGGAGGTCCATCACCACCCAGGACAAATGGAAGGGTGAATTATGGAACAGGCGCAAGAATGGCGATCTGTTTCCTGAAGCGCTGGATATCCGGGCGATCCGGCATGAAAACGGTGACCTTAAATTCCTGGTCGGTGTATTCTCCGATCTGACCGTGCAAAAACGCATCGAGAACGCCCTGATTCAATCCCAGAAGCTCGAAGCAGTTGGCACACTGGTCGGCGGCGTTGCACATAATTTCAACAACCTGCTGGCTGCCATCTCCGGCAAGGCTTATCTCGGTCACAGACTTGCCACCAAGGTAGATGCGCAAGCCACCTTCACCAGACATCTGGCAGAGATCCAGCAACTGGCCTTCGATGCATCCAATCTGGTCAAACAGCTACTCGCCTTCTCCAGAGAGTCCCGCCATGAAAAGCAGGATCTCTCATTTAACCTCTTGATCCGGGAGGCTGTTGCAACAGCGAGCATCGGCATGCCCGAGACCATCAGAATAGAGATCAGCATGCCCGATGAAACCATCACCGTACATGCCGATCCTGTACACCTGAAGCAGGCTATTATTAATCTGTTGAACAATGCACGTGACGCCGTTGAAACTGCCGAAACCAAGCAGATCCACATTCGTCTCGCCAGAGAGTTGTCGAATGCGGGCTGCGTGCATCAGGATACATGCCATCTTCACTGCAAGGATATGGCCATACTGGAAATTGAGGATAGCGGCAGCGGTATCAACTCCACGGATATCGAAAAACTGTTTGAGCCGTTCTTCACCACCAAAGTGAGCGGTAAAGGTACTGGATTGGGGCTTTCGACGGCACACGGCATTATCATCTCCCACAACGGCACAATTAACGTCACCAGCACCTTCAGCAAGGGAACCACCTTCAACATCTGTCTGCCGCTGGTGCATGGTGCCAACCTGCAATCAGAAGAAGCCACAATGACTCAGCCCGCTGAAGTCCGGCAAGCTGCCACGATCCTGCTGGTCGATGACAATAGTGATGTACGCGACACCATGGCATTGATACTGAAAAGCCTCGGCCACAATGTCGTTCTGGCCAGTGATGGCATAGAGGCCCTCGAGAAATTCATGACCTGTCAGGGCTGCATATCTGTCGTTGTCAGCGACATTATCATGCCCGGCATGGATGGCATCGACAGTATACTGGAGATGCGCAAAAAACAGCCTGAATTACCCGTCATATTTATAACCGGCTATGACAACCCGAAAGAGGTCATGTCTGTAGCCCTGCAGAACGAAACCACGATACTGCTGAACAAGCCGTTCAAAACCGCCGAGCTCTCCGATGCAGTGGACAAACTGATCAGCAGAAGTAGCCAGCAAGCCATATCAGAACCGCAATAGGCTCTCATGTGAGCTGCGCCACAGCCGAAGCTCACTCAACTGTTAACCTCGCTGATAAAACCGGCAGCAAGCAAGCGGGTGATGGAGCAGCGAGATGAGACGATTGGTATCGCCACTATTCATGACATTGATGATGACCCTCGCACATGGTCAGGCATTGGCCTCGGATGTCATTGCCACCGCGCAACAGGCGAAGGTCGCTTCTGCATGGTTTGAGTCCAATATGACAGAGCGGATAGATGTTGAGGCTAAATGGTGAATGTGTTCAAATTTTCGCGGCATGTGGCAGGAGAGCTTCAGACAGGCGAATGCGAATCTTGAGGCTTCATTCAGCTATTACGCCGATGCACCGGATGCATTCATACTGGATCACATGCGCGCATTTACACTGGTCAACACCATCGCACACCACTATCTGCATAATAACTGCACGACAATTCCGGGCACATTTAAAGTGGCCAGCAGAGGCGATCAACTGCTTGCACGCATCAGGGGCGAGCGTCCTGCCCTGTAACACCATGCCCGACTCGACTGATTATAGCGCCAGTAGCCCTGCTGCATGGCCCGGACAGATCCCGTTCAGGCGGGCTTGTTTTGGTTCTTCACGCATTACCGAGAGATATGCCGCACATGCATGCCTGTAAAGACCAGAGTCAAAAAATATTTTCACCGCAGAGGAGACAAAGGAAAGACGCAGTATTTTAAATTGGGCTCTGATGGCCTGGGTATTCATTCGCAACTGCGCATCACTGTATGAATAAGCAAGCTCTTTCATTGCCTGGCTTTTCCTCTGCGTCCTCTGTGGTTCATGCTTTTGACCATCGCGTTTGATGGATGCCTGCTAGCGGGGGAGTCGAGACTTCAGAGTAGTTATAACCAGTTCTTCCGGGAATAATCACCGCGCAGCAACCGCTGCATGCTCAGACCCGCAATCTGGCGCCCCCACTTGAACTCCTTGTACAGCTTGAGAAAGGACCAGATATCGCGCATCACCCTGATGCGGTCAGCCATCGGCAGTGCCGCCAGCGCTTTGGGGAAATCGGCTTCATGGGGTCTGGCAAAGGCAATCTGCAACGGATTCCACTGATCGGTCGTGCGGCGCACTTCCGAGGCGATATTCCGCCGGTAGATCTCCTGCACCGGTTGATTGCGCAGCATGGCATCCACCACCGATTCTCCGGCGATGGCACCGGAGTGCAGCGCGCAGCTCATCCCCTCACCGATCATATTGAGAAAACCGGTTGCCTGGCCGGTGATCAGCACGCGTCCCTTGCCGAACACATAGCGATTGATCAGTGACGGACCGAAATTTTCCGAACAGCCTTCATGATCATCGTCGGCAGGTTTCAGGCGAACCCCGTGTTTCTCTTCAAAATATTTGGCCACATAGAGATGCCGGTCATGAAATTTCTGCCCGACCTTGTATCCCACACCGACGATCTGGCGTCCGTCACGGGCATGACTCCAGGTATAATGACCCAGATCCGGATGAAACCAGAAGTGAAAATAAGCCTCATCCAGCGGACAGTCGATAATCTCATGAAACTTCTGACCGACAAAAAACATCGGAATCTGCTTGTGATAATCGGGATAGAGTGATCGCAATACCGGTGATACCGGCCCGTCGGCACCGATCAGGTAACGGGCCTTGAGCTCGAATGTCTCTCCGCCCCGCTTGCGCGCGCTGACCACCACGTGATCATCACACTGAACCTGCCCCAGAAAAGAGGTATCATCCATCACCTCCGCCCCGCTCTGCTCAATCGCCCAGTGATCGGCATGCTTGCGATGCAGATGCGGCGTGGTGCCGCCGAAGAAGTCCATCGACATTGATACCATACTGGGGAAATGAAAGGTCACACCACGGCAGGCCGTAGGCTCATGCAGCACCTTGCGCGGCAGTGCGCCGAAATTCTCGAGCAGGAATCGATGCCCGCGCGGTGACAGAATACCGCTGCATATCTTGTGGCGGGGTAGCAGCTGTTTTTCCACAATCACCGTTTCCAGGCCGGCATCCACCAGCCGCTTGGCTGCAGCTGCAGCTGCCAGACTGGCACCAACGATGACTACATCAACACTACGCATGCTCTGTTTCACTCCTGTTTGCACCTGATTCAGGCAGGTTAATCAGTGCACTGACAGACAACACCGGCTTACCGGTCATCTGCGCCAGCATGCGTTGATCCGCCGGATTTTCAACAATGACCCGCTGAAAGCGGCGTCCGAGCAGCAGCCACTCCAGTTGCCTGTTCACATCGAATGCCTGCAGGCTCTCGGCACGCGAGCCGATACCGGTCGCCACGGCCATGCGGTTCAGATCGAGATTCATGCTGCAACCGGTCTGCCGCCGCAGCTGGTCGTAATGCGGTGCCCGCAGGGTGTGGCCGGCATGAAAGCAGACGGCATCAATGATATAGAGATCATCCGCCCGCAAGCGCTGCCGCAGCGCAGGCGTACGACTCATGGCAAACCAGTCGGGCTCTGCTGCATCAGCAACTGCCGCCGGCGCCTCTGCCTGTTGCAGTGCTGCAGCAATCATACCGCTCAGGTCAATCTGCTCCGGACAGAGCAGATCACAGGCACCACACTGTATGCATGCCGACAGCGCCTGATCCATATCAGCGCCTGTTGCCCCGTGCTGCATGGCCTTGGCATAGCCCTGCGGACTGAAACGCACATCCCGCCGCTGCAGCCACATCGGGCAGGAGAGCAGGCAGAGCGAACAGCCGTAACAATCCGAAAAGGAGGCCATCAGAAGATCACATCGCGATTCAGCACCATGGCAGGATCGGCCTGCTGCTTCAGCTGCAGATGCTTTTCAACCACCGCATCACCAAGCGCCCTGCGAATATAACCTTTCATCATGCCGCCGAAGCGGTAATAACTGGTCTCCAGCTCAACCCCGACATCGTAAATCTCGTTTTTGAACGACTGCAGGTAATCGCGACTGTACGCCACGCCGTTATACATCGGCTCAAACTCACAACCATAGGCCCAGCCCTCGGCATCCGGCGGAATACTGGAGAGCTCATAATGGGCCTTGTGCTCATCGCGCAGGCGGATACCGACGCAATAAAGTGTGTAACAGGGGAAGTATTTGCGGCATACGGCATTACCGCGTTCAACCGCCGCAACAAACTTATCCCTGTTGGTGGCCAGATCCGGAATCACCATATGGCGATCGCCCCAGTGCTTCCAGACCGCACGCGAGAAGACCACGGTACGATCATACATCTTGCCATCGTGCATATGCATATCCGGTTGCAGATCGGGAAACAGTTCGCGCTTGCGGCGCAACAGAAACAGCGCTTCGCGCCAGCGCCACGGACGCCAGATAAAGCCGGCCGCCAGACGCAGCCCGAACCCCCACTCGCCGTATCCGCGCAACTGTGCCTTCACCGTCGCCATAAATTCAGCTTCGCGCTGATCAGAATCAAAGGCCACCAGCAGTGTAATGGCCGTATCCATCATCGTCAGAATACCGGTATAGTCACAGGCATGAGAGGCATCCAGCATCAACAGATCCTCAACACAGGGTTGCAGGGAGGCATAATAAAAATAGTGCATGCGCAGCGGCGTATAGGGACGGATATGCAGACTTGCCTCGGTGATGATGCCGAACTGGCCATAGCCGAGAATAATGCGCTCAAACAGCTCGCTGTTTTCCCTGTCGGAGCACTCAACGATCTCACCGGTCGGTGTCACCACCTGCAGTGAAACGGCCTGATCCGCACTGCAACCGTATCGGGCCGAGTTCACATCGATACCACCCACACCGAGCGTACCACCCACCGATGAGCTCAGGTTCAGCGGAGCCGAGATATAATCCAGGTCATCACGACGCAACACTTCAGCCAGATGATGCCAGAAGATACCCGCCTGCGTGCGCACGATCAGCCCGCTTTTATCGACATGCAGCACACGACTCATACCCGTCATATCCAGCAGTACACCGCCAAAAGCCACCGATTCACCTTCCGTGGTCAAGCCGCCACCGCGCACCGTCACCGGCACGGCAAACCTTTGCGCCGCTTGCATCAGTGCCGCGATCTGCCCGGCGGATGCGGCCACCACCACACCATGGGGCATGCCATGCGCCAGCCCACCTGCATCGGTGAGATAGATGCCGGTATCGGCACACTGCTGGCGAATTTCAACGTCCTGTTGCTGCAGAGCCTGAACAAAATCCGCCCACTGCTCGCCCTGCCAGCGTGACGCATTGGTCTGCTGACGCGGAATACCGATCAGTGCATCCGCTGCAACCGGATCGGCCGGCAGCGTACTCTCTACTGAAACATTCAATGTATACCCCGAAAGCAGTGAAGAAACGCAGGCATCAACGCGCCTGATTGCTGCTTGAAATCAGCACGCTAGCGCCCGGATACGGGAAGGTTAAGGCCGGCATACATGTGCCTCACTTGCCGCCCCCTGTTTGATGACGCTTCAATGTGCAAACAGGCGAAGCCAACCAATCGCAGCCATGCAAAAGCAACTCACCGCAAAGAAGCAAGCGCCGGCACTCCCGGCGCGCGACAGGTCAAAACATTTTTCACCGCGAAGGACACGAAGGAAAGACAAAGTATATGAACAGGATCTCTGTACGCCTCTGATGAACCCGGGCCTTCATTCGAGAGCGCGCCACAGTATGAACAGGCACTCCCTTTTATTGTCTTGCTTTTCCCCTGCGTCCTTCGCGGTGAACGCCTGTGACCATCGCCTGGTTTCAAACAGGCTCAACACATATCCTTATGATTTAGCCTGACATAAGGCATCGAACGCCTTGAGTGCTTCCCGTTCATGTCTGTGCGGCACCGGAGCAATAGTGCCCTCAAGCGGGCGTTCGGTGACAACATACCATACCGAGCCATTGGGGCTGCAGACCAGACGCACCATACCGTACTTCTCCGACACGCCGGATTGCATGACCAGCACTGTTACCTTGCGAGCTGTTTTGACAGATCCCCTGGCCTTCAACACCGCGATCGTAATCTGCTCAAGCGGCGTCATCTCCTGCTCGCAGCTTGCGCTGGCCGCCGCCATCGGAGCAATCGCGGCAGTAGTGTCCGAAGCAGTGTTATCGCTCATATTGATTCTCCTGAACCTGTCGCACAACGGACAGGGGACCGGCAGCCTACAGGCAAACCGTGCTGGCGTAAGTAGCCGGCAAGAACAAAGCAGCAGTTTGCAATACATACTTGCATACTCCCGAAAAAACGGTCTAATTGCTTGAATCATAATCAAGGATGGAACCACTATGACAGAGCAAGAGATACCGGAAATGGATGCTGAGACACCGGCTTTCAACCTGCAGAAGATATACATCAAGGATATCTCGTTTGAAAACCCGAATGCACCGGAAATTTATATCGCTGAAGGGACACAACCAAAATTTGAAATCAATCTGGGCGTTAAACACAGGCAGCTGGATAGTGAGCACTGGGAGGTGTCGCTGAAGATTTCGGTCATCTCAAAAGAGGTGCAGAATGAGCAACTGCTGTTTGAAGTCGAAGTCGAACATGCAGCCGTGTTTTACCTGAAAAATATCGATGCAGAGCACATCCCTCTGCTACTTGCCGTCGATTGCCCTACCATCATTTTCCCCTATACCCGCCAGATCATCAGCCAGCTGACCATTGACGGCGGTTTTATGCCCCTGTTGATGGAGCCTGTGAATTTCAGGGCTGTTTGTGAAAACAGCCTTGCACAATCAGAGCATCAGGTGCACTGACCCGATGCAGAGCGAACAAGCAACGGTACTGGTTGTCGATGATACACCTGAAAATATCGATGTGCTGCGCGGCATCCTGAAAGGCAGATACAAGATAAAGGTTGCCATCAACGGCTTGCAGGCACTGAAACTGTGCATCTGTGATCAGCCGCCGGATCTGATTCTGCTGGATGTGATGATGCCGGGCATGGACGGCTATGAGGTCTGCCAGAAGCTCAAGGCTGACCCGCGCAGCGAAGCCATCCCTGTTATCTTTGTCACGGCAAAAAATGAGACACGCGATGAGGTGCGCGGTTTCGAGGTAGGCGGCGTTGATTATATCAGCAAACCGGTCACGCCCGCGGTCGTTCTGGCACGTGTGGCGACCCACCTGAAGCTGCGATCCGCTTATCGTTTCATCCGCGAAACCTTCGGCCGTTACCTGTCGGAAGAGATCGTCAATGCACTGGTTGATACACCGCATGGCCTGAAACTGGGCGGTGAGAAGCGCAAGGTCACCATCATGATGGCCGATCTGCGCGGCTTCACCTCCATCGGTGAACGCCTGCCTGCCGAAACCGTCGTCGAGATGATCAATATCTTTCTCGCCACCATGACCGATGTGATTCAGGAGCATCAGGGCACGATCGACGAATTCATCGGCGATGCCATTCTGGTCATCTTCGGTGCGCCGCTACAGCGGCCGGATGACAGCCTGCGCGCCATCCGTTGTGCCATCGATATGCAGGTGGCGATGAAAGAGGTCAACAGACAGTTCCGGCAGCGCGGTCATCCTGAGGTGGAGATGGGGGTCGGCCTGCATACCGGCGAGGTGATTGTCGGCAATATCGGCTCACACAAGCGCAGCAAATACGGTGTGGTTGGTCGCGTGGTCAATACCGCCTCACGTATCGAGTCCTACACCATCGGCGGCCAGATCCTGATCTCGGAAAGCACACTGGCCGATTGTGGCGCGGAGCTGCGTATTGACGGCAAAATGAAGGTCATGCCCAAGGGTATCTCCCATGAGATGACCATTTACGATGTGGGTGGCATTATCGATGATGAAACCACCCAGCTGCCCGAAAAAAGCGATGAAGCACTGACCGGGATCGAACCGCCGCTGCCTGTCAGGATCATGCAACTCAAAGAGAAACATGGCAGCGACGCCTTTCCCGGCTGGATCCTGAGAGCCGGCAGGCGGAATATGCATATCGTGGCGGAACAGCCATGCGCTGACTTCACCAATCTGCGCATCAGCCTGACCGGTGACCTGCAGGCTCAGGGCAACGACACAACCTTCTATGCCAAGGTTACCGGCCAGATTACCGATAAACCGATCACGTTCCAGGCCCATGTCACCAGTATCCCGGGCGATCTCGCTACCTGGTTGCGGCAGACCGGAGCAAAACACAAAGCTGATATCACATGAGCCTGCAACTGCTGCATATCAGCGATTCACATCTCTACAGCGATGCGACCGCCCTGCTCAAGGGCATATGCCCGCATGATAGCTTTGCCGCCGTGCTTGCCGATGCCTATCACCGTTTTCCGGCCGCTGACGCCATCATGCTCGGCGGTGATATGGCTCAGGATGAGCAGGCTGAGACCTACCGGATGCTCGCCGCCATGCTGCCCGACTGGCAGGCACCGGTGATGATTACGCCCGGCAACCATGCATCGCTGGATTACCTGAGCGGATCGCTGATCCCCGCACTGGCGGCACGCTTTGGTTACTGCGATCAGCTGCAGGGTGAGCATTGGCAGATCATCGCCCTGAACTCGCACCAGCCGGGGCATGTGCCCGGGCGGCTGGCAGCAAGCGAGCTGACGCGTCTGGAACATCTGCTCTCCACATCGGTGAGCACCCATATTCTGATCGCACTGCATCACCATGCGCGCCCCATCGGCAGCCGCTGGCTGGATGCCATCGGATTGATAAACAGCGATGCACTGTGGGCGATTATCGACCGTTACCCGCAGGTCCGCGTCGTGCTCTGTGGCCATATTCATCAACCGTTTGATAGCGTGCATAAGGGTGTGCGTGTACTGGGAACCCCCTCCACCTGTGTCCAGTTCACGCCCGGCACGGACAAGTTTGCACTTGCAGGTATCTCGCCGGGTTACCGCTGGCTGGAGCTTCTCGATGACGGTGAAATCCGTACCGGCATCAACAGGATCACCGGTTTCATTCCGCCTGATCTGCTCAACAATGAGCCCTATTAAGCACCATTCACCACAGAGGACACGAATAGAACGAAGGAAAAAAACTACTCATCTACATTGTATGAGCGGGGTCTGAAACCAACACCGGGAAAACAGCGCATACCAATATCTTATGATCATTTCTTCGTGTTCTTCGTATCCTTCGTGGTGGGAATTGATTGAAGGTTTGAGGAGAGCACGTAGCATGCCTGCACTATGACAATACCTGTAGCCATACTTGGTGCGACCGGTTACACCGGCGCAGAACTGATCCGCCTGATTGACGGCCATCCCCATTTTGACATCGCTCATCTGGGCGCGCATTCGCAGGCCGGCAAAGCTGCCGGCAGCGTATTGCCCGGCTGTGCAGGCCATATTGCATCGATGGTGCTGGCCGATGCCGATGCACCGCTACCGGATGCGGTTGAGCTGGTATTCACCGCACTCCCCCATGCCGCCGCAGCTGAGAGTGTTGCCAACGCCCTCGCTCTGGGTAAACGGGTAGTCGATCTTTCCGCTGATTTCCGCCATCAGTCACCGGCTGTTTATCAGCAGGCTTACGGCATTGAACATCCCTATCCCGAGCTGTTCGAGCAGGCGGTATACGGCCTGTGCGAACATGCCCGCGAGCAGGTTGCCACCACCTCACTTGTGGCCAACCCCGGCTGCTACCCTACCTCGACACTGTTGCCGCTGATCCCGCTGCTCAAGGCCGGCCTGCTCGATACCGACGGCATCATCGTGGACTCCAAGTCCGGCGCTTCCGGTGCCGGACGCAGCGCAAAAACCGATCTGTTGTATTGTGAAATCAATGAATCGGTCAAGGCCTACGGCCTGCCCCGCCACAGACATGCCTGGGAGATGGAGGAGTGGGCGGAGGGCTTTTCCGCCACCCCGGTTCGCATCCGTTTTGTACCGCATATTCTGCCCATGACCCGCGGCATGCTGACCACCCTGCATCTCTCCGGCAAGCAGGTGGAGAGCTGGCACAATCTGTTACAACAGGCATACCGCGATGAGCCGTTTGTGCGTGTTCTACCGGCAGGTGAGCTGCCTTCGACAGCAGCTGTTGCCGGCAGCAACCGCTGCGATATCGGTATTGTTGTACTCGGCGAACAGGAAGCCGTCATCGTCAGCTGCATAGACAACCTGCTCAAAGGTGCCGCAGGTCAGGCCATCCAGAATGCAAATCTGATGTTCGCACTCGATGAGCGCACGGGTCTGCCGCTGCACGCCACATGGCCATAGGCACAGCTGCATGGAACCTGCCTTGAAGGCATCTGCCCCCCGATTCATGATCAGCATAAGCCGGTGGAACGGCCAACATATCAGCTTTCACCCTGCAGCCGTGCTGCTGGCACTGCTCGCTATTGGTTCACTACTGTTTTATGGCGGGTTCCGGCAGGGCTTCACCACCGAGGTAGATGGACTGGCTAAGCAGGCTGATATCCTGAAAGCCGGGCAACAGCAGCTGCAGATCAAACTGGCCCGCAGCGAGGCGGAACTGGCGCTGCGTGACAGCCAGATCAACGGCCTGAAACAGCAGATCCATCAGGACATCCGCGATCGCCAGCTGACGCAACAGCGGCTGGCCATGTTTGATGATGTACTTGCAGCACGCACCGTGCGCGGCGTGCATGTGCTGCATCCGGAAGCGCACTGGCTGAAAGCTGAGGGACTCATTGAATACAAGCTGGTACTGGTAAAAGGCGAAAACTACCCGCGCTGGGCGCTGGGCCATCTGGAGTTCTCCACCCGCATGCCCGACGGAGAGATCCTCAATTTGACCGATGCGCATGGCAAAATGAACATCAAATATGAGATGACCACGCATCTGTTTATGGAAGGTGCGCTGTTGTGGCATGGAAAAGCACCGCCATCTTCAATCATTGTCACGCTGGTGAATCATCTGGATAAAAAAATCCGTCAGGCCGAGTCCCCTGTCTTCAGCATCATACCCGCTCCGGATTACGCGCAGGAGAAACAACATGATTAAACCCTATCTGCACTGGCGGCCCGAGATTGCCACGCCGGTATTTATTGCCGGCTCGGCCGATGTTATCGGGCGGGTTCGCATCGGTAAGGAGTCCAGCATCTGGTACCAGAGTGTGCTGCGCGGCGATGTGGGCGATATCATCATCGGTGAGCGCAGCAATATTCAGGATCACAGCATGCTGCATACCAGCACAGGCGTAAGCGACTGCATCATCGGCAATGATGTCACCATCGGCCATCGGGTCATTCTGCATGGCTGTGAAATTCAGGATGGTTCGCTGGTGGGTATGGGCTCGATCATTATGGATCAGGCCGTGCTGGAAGCCGGCTGCCTGCTCGCTGCCGGCTCTCTGGTGACCGAACGAAAAATATTGCGCGGCGGCTACCTCTATGCCGGCAGCCCTGCCACGCTAAGGCGTGAGCTGAGTGATGAGGAAAAAGCATTCCTGCAACGCTCCGCCAGCCATTATGTCGAAGTAGCAAGGGGCCACAGAGATGGCTGATCGCTTTGCCGCTATCGATATCGGCTCCAACACCTTCCGCCTGCTCATCGGTGAAGTTGCCGATGCGGATCACCATACGCCGTGGCGCACGGTTTATTATACCCACCGCATTATCCGCCTCGGCGAGGGGTTGCATCATAGTGGTCGGCTGGCTGATACGGCCATGCAACGCGCAGTGACAGCCTTTAGTGAATTTGCCGCCGTGCTGAGCCGATACGAGGTAAGCGCCGAAAACACGCTGGCCGTCGCCACCGCCGCCATGCGCGAGGCAGACAACGGCGTGCTGTTTCGCGATCGTGTTGCAGCTGAAACCGGCATCGACATCCGCATCATTGATGGTGACAGCGAAGCCCGCATGTCACTGGCCGGTGCCGCTGCCGTGCTCACACCATCCACGCGTGCGGATATGCTGCTGTTTGATATTGGCGGCGGCAGTACCGAATTCATTCGCGCGACAGATCAGCTCTGCCGGGATGCCATCAGTACAAAAATGGGCGTCGTCCGTCTGGTTGAGGCAGATCTGCACAGCGACCCGCCATCTGCTGCCGATTACCAAGCCATGCTGGCTGCGGCCAATGTACATCTGAATGCGGTAGAGCAGTACTGGGGCGAGGTTACGCCACCACTTCATCTGGTAGGTACCGCCGGCACCGTAACAACGCTGGCAGCAACCGAACTGGACCTCTGCCCCTACGATGCGGATACCATCAACAATCACTGGATGAGTCTGGCTGCCTTTGAAGCGCTGCGTGATCGACTACTGGCCATGGATCATGCCAAGCGACAAGCCATCCGCACCATTGAATCCGGTCGTGGCGATCTGATTATCGCTGGCCTTGCCATCATCGAGGCCATCCTTACCCGCTGGCACTATGACGGCATCTATATCGTTGATGCCGGCCTGCTCGAAGGCGCCTGGCTGGAGATCAGCCGCGCCTGAGAAACGGCTCCGCACATCAGGAAGAGGATTACTGCTTACGCTGTAAATCGAGTGGCGGTGACTGTACTATGAATACACAGCTGCCTATCGAATGACCTACCTTTGGCCCAGCAAATGCTTTGGCACCGATTATTCAACATTCAACGTCACTGCTGTCCGGTCAAAGAAATGACAGCATGAAAAAGGTCTGAATTCCCAAGGGATGTGGTAGATTTGTAGTTACCAAACAGCAAATCTCAAGCCAGGAGAATTCAGACCATGCAGCACACTAACACGATTTTTCACCAGATAATAAGAACTGTTCCTCGTCACCTTTTCGATCAGGTGGCACAGCGTTATAACGGGGATAAACGGACGCGCAGTCTCTCCTG
>Ga0210050_1002904_pt1 | contig 15747 bp, 14 predicted proteins | sample CryGey132114_all_FD_185463 | JGI IMG/M metagenome (GOLD analysis project Ga0210050, IMG submission 185463) | Groundwater microbial communities from aquifer - Crystal Geyser CG22_combo_CG10-13_8/21/14_all (SPAdes) (version 2) | ecosystem: Environmental > Aquatic > Deep subsurface > Groundwater ...
CGGCCAAGCAATGATCAGAATACTAAATATCTTCCGGATTAGAGAGCTGCGCAACAAGGTATTCATTGTAGCTTTTATCCTATTATGCTCGCGCGTTTTGGCCGCTATTCCTATTCCAGGCGTTGACACGCAGGCTCTAAAGGGCTTGCTTTCCGGCAATCAACTTCTGGGTTTTCTAAACATTTTTTCAGGTGGAGCGTTAGCTAATCTCTCAATCGCGATGCTGGGTTTAGGCCCGTATATCACCGCGACGATCATTATGCAGCTCTTAACGATGATTTTCCCGAAACTCAAAGCGATATATTACGAGGAAGGAGCCGCAGGCCGCGCCAAATTTAACCGCTACTCGCGCTACTTGACCGTGCCGCTCGCGATGCTGCAATCGTACAGTTTCTTGAAATTACTCATTTCGCAAGGTGTACTGACACACATTACCTGGCAGCAATCAGTGATGGGTGTCATTGTGGCCACGGCCGGATCAATGATTCTGGTCTGGCTCGGCGAGATCATAACCGAACAAAAACTTGGGAACGGCGTCTCGCTTCTGATCTTCGCTGGTATTGTAAGCCGCCTGCCAATTGATCTTAGAAACGCCCTTTTGTCCTACACGCCGGGGATGCTTACAACCTACCTCGTCTTCGCGGCTCTTGCTGTCGTCGTTATCGCCGGGGTGGTCATTATGAATGAAGGTGTAAGAAAAATTCCAGTGTCATATGCTAAGCGCATCCGCGGCAACCGGGTTTATGGAGGCGTCTCAACCTATCTGCCGCTCAAAGTCAATCAAGCTGGCGTGATCCCGATAATCTTCGCGATTTCAGTTTTACTCCTGCCGCAGTTCGCGGGACAGGTATTTATGGCTTTCTCGCCGCACATCGGGAAAATCATCAACGATTCAGCTATGAAATTATTGAACAATCAGTTGTTCTACGGCGCCTTCTACTTTGTGCTGGTATTCATCTTCACTTACTTCTACACCGCTGTTACCTTTGACCCGAAGGAAATTTCAAAAAATCTCCAGCGGAGCGGGGGATTCGTCCCTGGGCTTCGCCCCGGTGAACCGACTTCTACTTACCTCAGTAAAGTAATTTCGCGCATAACTCTTTTCGGCGCGCTGTTCTTAGGTATTATTGCCATTTTACCGCTTGCCACCCAAGTCCTCGTCACTAGTTCCGCGGCTCTAACCATAGGCGGAACAGCGCTTTTGATTGTGGTTGCAGTCGCTTTGGACACCGCCCAACAAATTGATTCCCAACTCACTGTTCGCGAATACGAACGAATCTAGTAGAATAGAGATATGAAAAAGAGAGTTGTAGCTCTCTATGGTTCCCCCGGTTCGGGTAAAGGGACTCAAGCGAATCTACTGGCGTACCGGTGCGGCTTCGTGCACTTCGATACAGGTAAATATATCGAGCAACTGGTGCACAACCCGGCGCTCCAGAAAAGTCCGGTTATTAAACGTGAACGCCGGTTTTTCGACACCGGATATCTTTGTACGCCGTCCTGGGTTTTAAAAATGGTAAGAGCCCAAACGAGGCGATTCGCAAAAGCCGGCCTAAGCATAGTTTTGAGCGGTTCTCCGCGTACGCTCTATGAAGCGAAGAACCTCATCCCTGAATTGGAGAAACTGTATGGGCGCAAGAATATTAAATTCTTTTCGCTGGAGGTCCCGAAGGATGACGCGGTGAAACGCAATCTTGTGCGCGAGCGGTGTTCGGTTTGCGGCGCGATAATCATTGATCTAGGATATCGCTTGCGCCGTTGCCCCATTTGTAAAGGTAAACTTGTCCGCCGCACGCTCGACAATAGAAAAACCCTAGTTAGGCGTTTTGAAGAATACGACGAAAGGACCAAGCCTATTTTTGATTTTGTCCGAAAGCGCGGCTACAGAGTCGTGAAGATCGACGGCCGACCGCTTCCCGAGAAAGTTTTTAGCAGCATCTCGAAACGCTTGTAATGAGCCGCCTCGTAAAAACCGATGCGGAGATAACGCAGATTCGCAAATCCGCCAAAATCCTTGCCGAAACATTAAGAAGGCTTAGCGCCGCGGCCGCCACCGGGGTAAATTTGATAAAACTCGACCGCTTGGCTAAGGAGATCATAAGAGAATCCGGCGGCCATCCAGCCTTCTTGAACTACCGCCCCTATGGCGCAAGAGAGGGGTATCCTTTCACTCTTTGCACATCTATAAACGAGACTATCGTTCACGGCCGCCCGTCAGCTTACGTTTTGAAAGATGGCGACGTCCTTAAATTGGATCTTGGTGTTGAATATCATGGAGGGATAAGCGATGCTGCGATAACTGTCCCGATAGGAAAAGTTTCCGCTGAAGCTAGAACGCTGATTAAAATAACCAAAAATGCGTTGAGAGAAGCGATAAGAGCCGTGAGAGCGGGGCATACGGTAGGGGATATCGGCCACGCGGTTGAGCGTACGGTAACATCGGCTGGTTTTAAGGTGATTGACGGATTGGCCGGACATGGCGTTGGGAACGATTTGCATGAAGATCCGGTGATTTACAATCGCGGTAAGGCCGGCACTGGCGAAGTTTTACAAAAGGGGATGGTTCTCGCGATTGAACCCATGGTTAGTATCAGGACATCAACAGCCATTCAACTCAAAGACGACAGTTTCGTGACTTCCGACGGCAGCGTCGCCGCCCACTTTGAACACACGGTGCTGGTGACTAAAAGCGGCGCCGAGATCCTGACTGCTTAGCGAACTATAGAGTAGTTAAATAATCCACCGGGCGTGAGATAGTATATTGCGTCGGTGTTCGGAGCATAATTAAACTCACTAACTCGCGTTGCGACCCTCATAACATTCGTAGGCTCCGCCCCTACCTCAATAAAATCCAAATTGCCCTCTCGGAGCGCGAATAAGTGCGCGCTGTCTTTATACCAGTCTAATTGAACAACCGGCGCCCCCTTTATGGCGCTCAATCCCATATATTGCGGACGATCAACGCGATAAACCGAAAGCGGGCCGTCGCGATCGGCATAAGCCAAATAGCGCGAATCCGGTGAAAAGGCGAATTCTTTAACCTTATACGCTATCCTTAAAGAACTCTGGGAAGCATAATCCATAAGCATAAGCATGCCGCTTCTCTGAAGCACGGCGACTAACGAACCGGAGGGGCTTATTTTTATTTTTTCTGCTGGATCAGACGGTAAAAGTCCATAGCCGCTGATTTTCGTCGGAGTATGGAGGATAAGGTTGTAACTCCAAATTCCGCCGCGAGCGGCCCACACCAATTGATCACCGGAGACGATAAACCCAAACGGTTCAGAAACTATCTGCTCCAACGATAAATTCTTTGTATCCATTATGTACAACCCGCCCCCGGTTTCAATTACTAATCTCGCATCGTCAAACGGATGGAAATCAATCGCGGTGATAGGTACGGTGCCGGGCATATTCAATTGCGATTGCTTAAGGTTCGTAAAAGTAGTATTCAAGTTAAGAGAAGCGCCGTCGCCGCCCGATAAATCCGTAAGGTAGTAGGTGCCACTGGCTGATGCTGTTATTATCCGCCCGCCTGGGGACACATCTACGATCTCGCTGCCCCGGACCAGACGATCGCCGAATATTATCGCACCATCCTTTACTTCGACCGCCTTACCGTCCAGCATCGCGAAACTGCCCGCAGGTTCGTCTATCTTTTGAGCATTGTCCTGCGGCAATAGCAGAATCTTATCGAATACTGCCGCCCCGCCGGGCTCTACCGCAACACTTTTCTCCCAGCCGAAGTAGCCATTTTTTGAGATCTTGAGATGATGCACCCCTTTTATTAAATTAGAGATCAAGGTGCCGGATTGGAATAGACCCGATTGATTGCTAACTCCTTTGCCATCCAAGGTTATTTCGGCATCGGCTGGCTCAATTCTGAGATAAATCCCGCCTGTTTTCTCGAAGCGACCGGCCTTGAAATCGAACCGCCAGCCCTGCGAATATGCAACCACCGCCGTCCCCACGGCGATGAAAAGTATGACGAAGGAGTAGAAAACAATCCGCCTAGTTCTGCGGTCCATTCTAACCTATAATAGGCAAGGTGAAATTCATTGTAAACGGGGGTAAAAAACTTGAAGGGGAGATTGAGGTCCGTGGGTCCAAGAACGCGGCAACCAAGATGATGGTTGTGTCGCTTTTGACCGACGAGGAATGTGTCTTGGAAAATTTTCCGCGCATAGGCGACGCCGAAATTACCAAGGAGCTTTGCGAATTGGTGGGCAGTGAGGTAAAAAACGAGGGGCATATTTTAAGGATTAAGACTCCCAATATTACGAATTTTAGGGTTACGCAGCTTTCAAGGAGAAATCGCATCCCTATTCTGGCGCTGGGTCCTCTTCTTGCGAGGACGGGTAAAGCCGAAGTGCCGATCCTGGGCGGAGATAAAATAGGCCCTAGGCCCGTCGACATCCATCTTGAAGCGTTGAAAGCCCTGGGGGCAAGAATAGAAACTGACGAAAATTATTATCACGCCGAAGCGCCGCAAGGCCTAAAGGGCGCCAAGATCCACCTGCGCTACCCAAGCGTAGGCGCCACCGAAAACACGATCTTAGCCGCAGTCTTAGCGAAAGGCCAAACCATGATTGAAAACTCCGCGATTGAGCCGGAAATCGTAGAATTGATTCTGATGTTGCAAAAAATGGGAGCCGTTATTGAAACGGGTTCTGACAGGAGAATTTATATTGAGGGAGTCAATAAGCTCAAAGGCGTTTCCCACAGGATTCTGCCGGATAGAAACGAAGCCGTTTCATTCGCGAGTCTGGCATTGGCGCATCCGAATAACAGAATAAAGGTTGTGGACGCGCGCCAAAGCGACTTAATCACGTTCTTAAACGCCGTAAGGAGGATCGGCGGCGAATACAAAGTTGAAAACGACGGCATAGTTTTCTTCGGGGCAAGTAATTTATCGGCTAATAATATCGAAACCGATACGCACCCGGGGTTTATGACGGATTGGCAGCAGCCGTTCGTAATCTTACTCACACAAGCGAAGGGAACGTCGATAATCCATGAAACGGTGTATGAAGACCGTTTCGGCTATATCGAGGATTTGAACTTAATGGGCGCAAATATTAAAGTATTCTCGAAGTGTCTGGGAGAGCTGCCCTGCCGCTTTGCCGGCAATGGCCAGCCTCACAGCGCGGTTGTTTCTGGTCCGACTCCGCTTTCCGGCAGGAATCTGAAGGTTAGAGATTTGCGGGCAGGTATGGCCCACCTTACGGCAGCGCTAATCGCAGAGGGCAAGTCGGTGATCGAAGGAGTTGAAGAAATAGACAGGGGCTACGAGGATATTGACGGAAGACTGAAAAGTTTAGGAGCGGATATAGAACGCAGGTAAAAATGCCCAGTAGTGAAAACTCGATTAGTTCGCAGAAGGCGAACAGGATTGTAAAGTAAAACGGGTATTTAGAGAGAAACAATGATTATCAAAAAGGTCAAATTATTCTAAACAATTATCGAGTTTCTACTACTGGGTATGCCCAGTAGTGAATCGAGCGCTGCGTTTTCCATAACGCCCTTAGGTTTATCAAGGCTTTTATTATAAAATGACACTTTCAATATTAAAACGTCAATCAAGGAAAACGACCGGGCGTTAATGCGCTCGATCTACTACTGGGAATGTTTGTAAATCGCATCGGCATAGATCTCGGGACCACCAACACGGTGGTTTTTGTACCCGGAAAAGGATTCGTAGTGAACGAGCCGACGATTGTCGCGCTCACGCTCCCGGACAATACCGTGATGGCGGTGGGGAGAGAAGCGAAGGAGATGATCGGCCGCACGCCGGGTGATATTGCCGCCTATCGGCCGCTCAAAGATGGCGTAGTTGCAGATTATTACATCACCCGGGCGATGCTTAAATATTTTATCAGCCGCGCCACCGGCCGCTGGAATTTACTTAGGCCTGATGTGGTCATCTCGGTGCCGGCTGGGATTACAGCGACCGAGCGCAGGGCGGTAGTAAATGCCGCCGAAGAAGCCGGAGCGAAAAATGCCTATGTCGTCCGCGAGCCTTTATTGGCTGCGCTTGGGGCTGGTATCGCTATCAACTCTTCTTCCGGCAATATGATTATTAACATCGGCGGCGGCACGTCAGAGGTGGCAGTGATATCGCTTGGTGGAATAGTTTGCTGGTCGAGCATGCGTGTGGCAGGCAATAAGTTCGATGAAGCTATTGTTAACTTTGTGAAGAAAAAATACGGGGTCGCGATCGGCGAGCAGAGCGCAGAGGCATCCAAAATTTCCGCTGGCTCTGCAATGCCGCTTAAGAGCAAACTGGAAGTGCAAGTTCGCGGGCGCGACCTCTTAAGCAGCTTGCCGAAAGATGTAACCTTAAACTCCAACGAAATAGCCGAAGCGCTAAACCCTTATCTTATGGAAGTAGCCGCTACGGTGCAGAACGTTTTCAGTGAAACCCCGCCGGAGCTTGTTGCCGACGTGATGGAAAAGGGAATTATTCTGTCGGGCGGCAGCGCAAATCTGCGCAATATAGACGGCTTCTTTGAGCGGCTGATTGGCGTGCCGACCTATGTCGCCGAAGATTCTATCCTCTGTGTTGCTAAGGGTTCCGGCATAATCATTGATCACCTTGATGTCTACAAGCGAACACTCCTCAATAAAAGGTAAGTTCGTGGGTTACGAACGGCTTGTTAAAATTTTTACCGCTCTCGCCGACCGGCACGAGCTTGCTCACGGCTATATCTTCTTCGGGGAACAAGGTATCGGGAAATTCACCTTTGCTTCCCGTTTAGCTGATTACCTGGAATTCGGCAGTTTCGAGCCGTCCAAAACTCCCAAGAGCGAAAGTATGCTAGTTAACCCTTCTGGCGAGGAGAGTATCGGGATTGACCAGGTCCGCGATATAAAATACTTCCTCTCCAAACAACCTGCCGCCTCTTTCTACCGCACAGTTATAATTGATAACGCGGAGGTTCTTACGGATCAGGCTCAAAATGCGCTCTTGAAAATATCCGAGGAACCGCCGCCGCACGGTTTGGTAATCCTCATCGTCGCCAATCCGGAGAGTCTCCTCCCGACTTTACAGTCGCGTTTCCAGAAGATATATTTCCCTCGTCTTTCCCGAAACGAGATTGAACGGCGCCTCCGTTCTTCCTACGGCATCGGAGAGAAACTGGCCAACGAGGCCGCCATTTACTCCTTCGGCCGAATTGGACGAGCGCTTGAATTCGCATTTGGTAAAGAAACGTTAAAGACGGCACGCAAAGGCGCCCTTGAGCTGTTAAGGAACAAGAGCGGTATTGCGCTTACAAACGCGCTGGATAATCCGGAACGGCTAGAGGGCTTGGTGCGGGAAATGATCGCGGAACTTTACAGAAACCCGGAGCGTAATCTTTCAACCTTAAAAGAACTGCTTAGACGTTCGACATTGAACTCATCGCTAAACACAAATAAAAGACTACAATTAGAAACAGTACTATGGACTATCTAGACAAATTGGAGACTGAGTTTAACCGGATTGCCGGAGCTCTAAAAGAGGAGCTTACATCTTTTAGGACCAACCGACCCAGCCCGAAACTAATTGAAAACATAAAAGTTGATTTCCTCGGCCAGTCCCTGATTATAAAACAGCTGGGTTCGATTACTATTGAGCCTCCGCGCGATTTGGTTATCTCGGTATGGGATAAAAACGCCCTGCCGGCGGTGGTGAAAGCGATTGAGTCCGGAAATCTTGGTTTGGGCGTTTCTCCCCAGGGCGCGACCATACGTGTTAGAACTCCAGAGCTTACCGAAGAGCGACGGCGGGAATTGGAGAAACTGATTAGAGCCGCGGCCGAGAGCACTCGCATCAAGATGCGCGTGGAACGCGACGCCGCGAACAAAATTATCAATGCGGAGATTGATAAGGACGTGAAATTCCGGGCCAAAGAAAAACTGCAGAAACTGGTTGATAAATTTAACGAAGTTGTGGAGACCGCGCTCAAGGACAAGCTCCGCGACATAGCTAGTTAAAATGGCGCCTAAACCCTATATCAATAATACCTTCGGTCGCGATACGAACCAATTTTGTGCGGCACAAGGAGCGACGACACAGGTGTGCTGGATGCACTCCGAGGAGGAGCGACGCAGTGATCGCGCGAAATTGGCCGCATCCCTTCGGGTTGCTGATATTTTCTCGTCCCGCTGCGTTGCTCCTCGTCGCAGTAGCTACCGCTACAACTTCCTCGTCGCGCCTTGCGGATACGAGAAAATTTCTTGCAACGCGACTAGAATGTATTTTTGAGATGGGGTTTGCAATAGTAATCGCCCTAATCTTTTTAATGGTGCTCATAATCGGGCACGAGTTCGGCCACTTTGTCGCGGCTAAACTTCTGGGCGCGACTGTGGAAGAATTCGGCCTAGGCTTCCCGCCGCGCCTTGCATCAAAGCGAATTGGCGAAACCGAGTACAGCGTAAACGCTATCCCGTTCGGCGGCTTCGTGAGAATCCACGGCGAGAACGGCACGGAAGAAGAGCTAGGAAGAGGTACAAACGACAAAACCGGAAAACACAGCTTCCGCGATTTCTCCGCTACACGTAAGATCATCACTTTAGCCGCCGGCATATTTATGAATCTTTTGATCGGCTGGCTCGCCATTTCGGCTGTCTTTATGATTGGTATCCCGTCCGGGGTGGTGATAAGCGAGGTGGCGCCAAATAGCCCTGCCGCCGCGGCAGGTCTGGCTCCCGGCGACCAAATCACGAGTTTCGGCACGCCGGAGGCATTCACTTCCTATATCGCCGTTAATACCGGCAAGGAAATTCGCCTCAAGATTTCACGCGATGGTAACGAACAGGATATTACCGCTACGCCGCGGATAAGCCCGCCAGTTGGCGAAGGACGTTTGGGCGTAGCTGTCGCTGAAAGCGGGATACCGAAGGAGAATTTCCTTAAAGCGCTCTCGGACGGCGCAAAACTCACTGTTAATTCCGCCGCGTCAATTTTTCTGGCGATCGCCGGGATAATCAAAGGCGCGCTGGTCGGACAGTTTGGCGGTTTATCCAATATAACGGGCCCAGTCGGTCTTTTCTCCACGGTCGGCGCGGCGGCCAAGATGGGCGTGGTTTATCTTTTTGAACTCCTTGGGCTAATCTCGGTGAGTCTCGCTGTGGTAAACGCCTTGCCGTTTCCGGCTTTAGACGGCGGCCGAATCTTTGTCGTCCTTGGAGAAAAACTTTTCCGTCGTCCCCTAAGCCGCCGCTTAGAGGCTGCAGTGAACACCGTCGGTTTAATATTTTTGCTATTTTTGATGCTCCTTATTACTATTAGAGATATAAGCCACATTTAAAGGGCTTTATCTCCGACGTAACGTCGGAGCTATAAAACCTTTACCCCGCCCCATTTGCAAAAATGATTACCGATAAAACAACAATTGAAAGGCGAAGCCGCCTTACGGCTCCAATTTTACATTGGCACAATCTGTGCCACAAGTGGGGCGGGGTGCTCAATGTTGTAATAAAATTTACTTCACATTGGGCTCGTAAATTTTAACAACATTGGCATGAAGCAAAGCGAATTATTCACTAAAACTCTCCGCGAGGCGCCGAAGGATGAAGAAGCGTTTAACGCTCAGCTCTTGGCCCGTGCCGGTTTCACTGAAAAACTGATGGCTGGCGTTTATTCTTATCTGCCGCTCGGCTTGCGCGTCTTGAAGAAAATAGAAAACATTGTCCGCGAGGAAATGGACAAGATCGGCGGCCAGGAAATCCTGATGCCGATACTTCATCCAAAAACCATCTGGGAAACGACCGGCGGCTGGGACAAGATTGACGTTCTCTTCAAAATAAAGAGCCGGACTGGTAAGGAATACGCCCTAGGGCAAAGCGAGGAAGAAGTAGTGACCCCGCTCGTCCTAAAGCGCGCCGTGGCCTACCGCGACTTGCCACTTGCGGTTTACCAGATTAACTGGAAATTCCGCGATGAATTACGGGCTAAATCCGGCCTGCTCCGCGGCCGCGAGTTCTATATGAAGGATATGTATAGCTTCCACGCGACCCAAGAAGATTTCGAACGTTTCTACGCGATTGCGAAGGGAGCCTACCTCAAGATTTATAAACGGCTGGGACTTACGGCAAAGGTGACTGAAGCCTCCGGAGGCAGCTTCAGTGAGAAGATTTCTTATGAATTCATGGTTTTAACCGGTGCCGGCGAGGACGATATTTTTTACTGTAACAGGTGCGCATATTGCATAAACGCAGGAATAGCCAAGGTGAAAGCTGGCGACAAATGCCCCAAGTGTGGCAAGGGGGCACTCACTGCCGGTCGCGCCTCCGAGGTAGGCAACGTGTTCGATTTGGGGCAGAAATACGGCAAGGACTTCAACCTTACTTTCACCGATAAGGACGGCACAAAGAAATACCCCGTGATGGGTTGCTATGGCATTGGCATTTCCCGCTTGATGGGCGTTATCGCGGAAAAATGCCACGACGAAAGAGGGATCATTTGGCCCGAAAGTGTCGCGCCGTTCCGCTTCCACTTGGTTGAACTGAAGCGCGGCTCGGGTAAGGATATTTACCGCCGCCTGCAGGCAAAGAGTGATGAGGTACTGTATGACGACCGGGAGATCTCCGCCGGCGAGAAGTTCGCTGACGCTGACCTTATCGGGATTCCTTACCGTCTGGTGGTGAGCGATAAGACTAAAGGCAGAGTGGAAATAAAAAAGCGCGACAGTAAAACTACAAAAATTGTGAGCTATGCCACTATTTCGAAGCTTTTATAAAAACGTCGGGGTTGATTTGGGCACCACCAACTTCTTGATTTATCTGGAAGGGCGTGGAATCGCTGTGAATGAACCGACCCTTATCGCATTGAATAATCGCACCGGGCAAATTTTGACTATCGGCGGTGAAGCCAAGAAAATGCTCGACCGCGCCCCGGCGCACATCAGCCTGGTGAAACCCTTGATCAACGGCGTAATCTCCGATTTCGAGATGACTGAGGCAATTATGAAATTCTTTTTAAGAAAGATCAGCGGCGGGGGTTTGTTCTCGCGTTACTACCTTGCAGCAATGAGCGTACCAACCAATCTTACCGAGGTGGAGAGGAAGTCGGTGGAGGACGCCGCCGTATCGGCGGGCATTTCAAAGGTTCTTTTAGTTGAGGAACCGATCGCTTCGGCGATAGGCGCGAGGCTGCCGATTGAAGAAGCCTCGGCCAATATGATCGTGGATATCGGCGGTGGCTCGACCGAAGTATCAGTGATCTCGGTTGGCGGGACAGTAGTTTCCAAAAGTTTGAAGGTCGCCGGGCAGAAGCTAAACGACGACATCGTTCACTATATTCGCGATGAATTCAAGCTTTTAATCGGCGAACCTACCGCCGAGGAATTAAAAATAACCGTCGGCTCGGCAATCCCCACAGATGAAAAGCTGGAGATGCCTGTACGGGGCCGCGATATGGCGACAGGTCTTCCGAAAGAAATCGTTGTAAAGAGCGGCAACGTTCGCGCCGCGATGCAAAAATCGCTGAAAGCGATTGTGGAAGCGATCCGCGAGCTAATCGAAGAGGCCCCGCCGGAGCTGGTGGGCGACATTTTGAAGCGTGGAATCTATCTCTCGGGCGGGGGCAGCTTATTGTCCGGTCTAGACCGTTACATCGAGCGCGAGGTCACCGTTAAGACTTCTGTGGTCGATGACCCGCTGACCTGCGTTGTGCGCGGACTGGGAATAATCATAGAAAACCTGCCAAAGTACGAGTCTATCCTCTCTAACCAGCCTAAACCAAAAGTTATAAACGCATGAAGCGCGCCATCGCCCTAATCGTCGCTGGAGTTGCCCTAGTTCTGATGTTCAGCCAGACAAATTTGCTCTCACGAAGCAAATTGGCGGGCGGTTCGTTCCTAAGCCGGATGAGTGACGCCGTTCCTGCCTCTACCCCCGATCTGCTGCGGCAGTTGGACGAGCTTAAGCAGGAAAATGCGACTTTAAAAATGCAGCTTCTCGGCCAAAATATTTTTAAACCGAGCACGGTCGAAGTTTATTCAAGTTATCCTCTGAACGGCAAGCGCGAAATCGCTATTGCCGCCGGCAGCTCTCAGGGCGTCCGTGAGGGCGATGCTGTGACATGGGGGGAGAAAGTACTGATCGGCAAAGTTATCTCGGTCTCCGAGAACTCCAGCATAGTCGCAACCATCTTTGATCCCTCTTGGGAAATGGCGGTACGGATAGGCGTGAGTGAGGTCAACGCTCTATTCAAGGGCGGCAACACGCCTACGGCCACTCTCATCCCGCATGAGGGTACTATCCAATCGGGGGACGTCGCCATAACTGCCAGTAAAGGCTTCCCATACGGTCTGGAAGTTGGGAAGATAAAAGACCTGAAAGATATGGCTGGCGCGCTTTTTCGCGAGGCGAATATAGAAACCGAGGTACAGCTAAGCGATTTGAGGTATGTTACGGTTCATAACTAGCTTAGTAAGCGTTGTAATCGCCGGTTTTATCCAGAGCGCGCCGTGGTTCGCAATTGCTGGCGTAAAACCAGATCTCGTTCTTATCCTGACACTCATCTTCTTCATTGTTTTGGGGCACGATTGGATTGAACGCTTGGCGTTGGCCTTAACCGCCGAGCTTTCACTTCAATTTGCCCCCACCCCGGATGCCTACGGGTTCACATTTTTAGGGGCGGCCATAGTTTGCGGCCTTGCGATGGATTATCTACGCCTACAGCCGCGGCTGACACTTGCTGTGACCACAGTATTCGCGACTGTAGCGTTGAATGTCGTGGGTTCTCTGCAGTGGGTGGTAATGATCGAAGAAACAATTTACAACCTGGCCCTTGCGATGGCAATCTACACTTTTATTGAATTCGCTTATGGCAAGAAATTATTCGCGCGATAGAGACCTCGGCTTTGACGAAACGGTGGCTGACAGCGCCTTCCCGGGGTTGGAACACAAAGAACAGCCGCTCCAGACTAGGGTGTTTTGGGGCCTCTTATCAATAGCAATCTTGGTTTCACTATCTACGATCCTGCGGCTCGTCGCGTTAGGCGCGACGCAGCACGAACACTATGCCGGATTGGCGGCGGTAAATGCCAATGAGGAAACTACGATCATCGCGCGGCGCGGAGTGATCACCGACAGCTACGGCAAACCTCTAGTGGGGAATAAGCAAGCCTTCAGCGTCTTTCTAAATGTCGCGGCGATGGTTAAGAACGGTGAAGAAGATAAAGTTTTAGATGCCGCAGAAAACGTCTTGGGGCTTAACCGGGATGAAATCTATACAAAAATCAAAGCGGTGAACCTTGAAGAGGCGAATGATATTCCTCTTGCCCGCGACATCAGTCGCGACCAAGATATCGCGATAGAGAGTTTAAACACCTCTTCGCTGCACATTGAGTACGACTACGCAAGAACCTATACCGACGGGGAGGTTTTCTCACACGTCGTCGGCTTCGTTGGCCAGAGCGATAAAGATAACTCGGTTAAAGGCCGCGCCGGCCTGGAAGCATACTACGACAGCGAACTTAGAGGGGAAGACGGTGTAAGGATGACGCCGCGCAACGCCAAAGGCGTCGCCCAGGGCCCAGAGACAATTAAGCCGCCCATCGCCGGCAAAGATCTGACGACAACGATTGACGCTGATTTCCAAAAATACTTTTACGCTAGGATGTTATCTGGGCTCCAAAGTCTGGGCCGCGTAAGCGGGGTGGGACTGGCGGTGAATCCAACCTCCGGCGCAGTCATCGCGCTCTTAAGCTTCCCGAGTTTTGACCCCGATAATGTTGCTGCATCCATAAACAATAGCAACAATCCTCTGTTCGACCGCGCCGTAAGTGGTTCCTACAGCCCCGGATCGACTATAAAACCGCTGGTTGGGGTGGCAGCTCTTAAAGAGGGGGTGGTAACGCCTGATCGCAAAGTCTTTTCACCTGGCTACTTGCTTGTACCGAATCCCTACGACCCCTCATCGTCAAGCCGCTACCTTGATTGGCGTTATCAAGGGTACGTGGACTTAAGCTCAGCCATAGCGCAGTCCTCAAACGTCTATTTCTATCTTATGGGCGGCGGGTCGCCACCGCAGAGTTCGCCGCTGTTAAATGACGCCATAGACTACGGTATAAGCGGCCTTGGCGTGAGCCGCCTCAATAGCTGGTGGCAGACCTTCGGACTGGGAAAAGTAACCGGGATTGATTTACCGGGGGAGGCCGCCGGATTCCTGCCCACCCCCGACTGGAAAGAAAAATACTACGGCACTCCGTGGCTCCTCGGCGACACCTATAACGTTTCGATCGGGCAGGGCGACCTCTCCATCACAACACTCCAACTTTTAGATTATATTTCCGCTATAGCAAACGGCGGGAAGATTTATCGTCCATTTATAAATTCGGCACTTACTCCAACAATCTTAGAAGACCTCTCTAATTTATTGCCGCAGATCAAAGAGGTCCAGAGGGGGATGCGTGAAGCGGTAACATCTAAACTCGGCAGTGCCTATACGATGAATGACCTACCTTTCCCAATTTGCGCCAAGACTGGCAGCGCCCAGGTGCAGAACAACGCCAAAGAAAACGCAATGTTTGTCGGCTACACCCCGTGCGATAATCCCAAAATCGCCGTTTTAGTTCTAATTGAGAATTCAAAACAGGGAAGTCTAAACGCTGTGCCGATAGCGAAGGACGTACTCTCGTGGTACTATGAGCACAGATTGAAAAAATAGTGGATCGCAATGGAACAATCGGAGTTAAGACAGGATATCGTATCCGGCGATTGGATCTTAATTGCGCCCGGAAGGGGAAAAAGACCGCAGCAATTCGCCGGCAAAAAAAAACCAAAACCGTCTCCAAAGAAAGGATGTCTATTCGAACATCCAGAGAATGCGAGTGGCGGAGCGCCGAGTATCGTTAATCCTGTAGGGCCGAACTGGCGCATCCAAGTAGTCCCGAACAGATATCCAGCGGTAAGCCACAGCGGTGTAAGGGCCGTTGTAGGAAAACAAGGCCCGTTTTTTGTGATCCCCGGCGTCGGTCATCACGATCTGATTGTGACCCGTGACCACAACAAAAATTTTCCGGCGCTGCCGCGAAATGAGGCGGAATTAGTCCTTCAAACTTTCAAGAAGCGTTACTTGATGCTGGAGCGCGATCCTTACGTCGCCTACGTTTCGATTTTCCACAACTGGGGGCTGAGAGCTGGAGCGTCAATCTATCACCCGCACTATCAAATCATCGCTCTGCCGGTGATCCCGCCGGACGTGGAACATTCTTTAGCCGGTTCCAAGAGGTACGACAATAAGCACCACCGCTGCGTTCACTGCGATATTATGAAGTGGGAGAAGAAGGAAGGTAAACGCATCATCTATGAGAACAGCGGAGCAATAGCTTTTGCACCTTTCGTTTCCCGCGAACCGATGGAGATCCGCATCTTCCCCAAAATTCACTCGCCATTCTTTGAGAGATCCACAAAAACTGAGCTTGCGCACATTGCCGACGCGCTGCAAAAGGTACTGCGCATGGTTGAGAAAAAACTTAAGCACCCGGACTACAACTTTTTCATTCATACCGCCCCGGTCCGCAAGAAGTATAATTATCACCATTATCACTGGCACATTGAGATTCAACCCAAACTGGATATTGAGGGAGGATTTGAGTTGGGTACGGGCATAGAAATAAACATTATCGATCCAGACGAAGCTGCGGAGTTTTTGCGCAGTAAATAGTTACTGCCCAAATGGTTGACTCCCTGCTCGCGGGCCTATCCTCACTAATCCTCAATATTATCTCCTGGTGGGGTTATTGGGGGATTTTA
>Ga0210050_1002907_pt1 | contig 15730 bp, 12 predicted proteins | sample CryGey132114_all_FD_185463 | JGI IMG/M metagenome (GOLD analysis project Ga0210050, IMG submission 185463) | Groundwater microbial communities from aquifer - Crystal Geyser CG22_combo_CG10-13_8/21/14_all (SPAdes) (version 2) | ecosystem: Environmental > Aquatic > Deep subsurface > Groundwater ...
TGTAGGCCTCCAAAACGATCTCCCACGCTTCCTGCGTAGGGGTGGTGACCTGGGTCACCGTGACCGTGGGGCCAGCCTCCTGGGCTGAGACTTCCTGCCCAGGGAAAACAACGACGAAAGCGGTGGTCACGATCAGTGCGGCCAGGATCGACAAAATTCGATTTTTCATAGATGCCCCTCCTTCAAGGGTACTTCAGTTGTGGATGGCGTTGTAGAGCCGTTTTGGGCTTGTTTGCCACCCTTGGTTGTTAAGATGCTACTGTTATTAGTATAGCATACTATGGGTCGTGTTTCCGGTTTATTGATTACACCCATGGGCTGGTTGAGGCTTGGTAGCAGTGAGAATGGGATTTTGTGGGTGGGCTTGTAAATAGCTTCACAAAGCCCAAAACTGCCTTGTAGGGATTTTGTTTGAGATTCCGAAGCAAGTTCGGAATGACAGAGGGGAAGAAGGGTGGAATGCTTGAGATTCTGAAATAAATTCAGAATGACAAGTGTCATCCTGAGAGAACGAAGTGACTGGAGGATCTTAAAGGTGGAGATTCTTCACCTTTCGCTAGCGCTCAGGTTCAGAATGACGGAATAGACGATGGTGTTGGGGTCTTGATTAGGTCATGAATGACGGGAGAGCTACCGGGCCTTTTCGAAGGACTACGGGTGGATCTACCGTCGTATCAATCACTGTTGAAGCGGGGTTTGGTGGTAGGGTACCAGCATTAATTACAAGATCAATTAAGGATTCATCAATCTGCAATAGAACTTCATCAACAGAATAACACGAAGGCTGTCCACTTAAGTTTGCAGATGTTGCTGTGTAGGGAACATCAATTGCGTGTGAAAGTTTGCGCGTAATCTCATTGTCAGGGATACGGATTCCAATGGTGGATTGATTGCAGGTAAGAGAGTTGGGGAGACTGGGGAGTTTAGGAAGAATGAGTGTGACTTGTCCAGGTATCAGTCGAGCCCACAAATCTTCTGTATCTTGAGAGAACTGTGCGTATGTTTTTGCCTGCTCAATATCTTTAACAATAATGCTCAACGGTTTGCCATCTCGCTTCTTAAGATCAAAAACTTTTTGAATAGCATCTTCGTTGGTAGCATCAACGGCAATCCCGTATGAACTGTCAGAAGGAAAAATAACCACACCACCATCTTCAATGGTATGGCGAAAAGAATCGATCCATTTTCGGTTAGTTGGTTTTACTACAAACATAACTATACGGTTTGTTTAGGGGTAGCCCCCGTACAGGGGCTACCCCTAGTTAGTGACTTCTAAACTAGGGTCTGGTTCAAGTTTAATAATGTCTTCTCGATTATTGGTTGGATCCAGCGCCAAGGTATCTTTCAAAAAGTAGGCTGCTGTTGCAATGTATGTTGCATTATCAGTCGCTAGAGAAAGTGGAGGAATGTGAAGAGATACATTAGACGGTGTATTATTTGCAAACATACTTTTAAGTTTTTGGTTGGCAGCAACACCACCGGTAACTAGTAATGATTTTGCATCGTACTTTGAAACCGCATCCAAAGATTTTTTAACTAACACATCAAACGCTGCTTGTTGAAACGAAGCTGCAATATTATTTCTGTTATCTACATAATTGTCATTGTTTTTTGTATAGGTAAGGACTGAGGTTTTAAGACCACTGAATGAAAAAGCAAAGTCACCAGAATCAATCATCGGCCGTGGAAATTCTATTGAAGTTGGATCGCCATTTTTTGCAATGGTTTCAATCTCAGGTCCGCCGGGGTAGGGTAATCCTAAAAGTCTGGCAACTTTATCAAACGCCTCTCCAACTGCATCGTCGCGCGTGGAGCCAATAAGCTCAATGTCTCCATGTTGTTTTACCAGTACCAGGTCCGTGTGTCCACCAGAAGCAATGAGGGCTATAAACGGAAAATCGGGTTTTGTTTCTGAGGATTCATCCAGGAAACCAGAATATATGTGGCCAACTAAATGATTGACAGGAATGAGTGGTTTGTTCCAGACAAGACTTAATACTTTGGCTGTATCAACGCCAACTAATAACGAACCCATGAGGCCAGGGCCAATGGTAACAGCAAGCGCATCAACAACATCTTTTGTTATACTTGCTTTTATAAAAGCATCTTCCAATACAGGAATCATGTACTCTGCTTGTTTACGAGATGCAACCTCAGGAACAATTCCACCGTATTGAATGTGAATTTTTAGACTACTTGCAACACTCATTCCAAGAATTTTAAACCCATCTTTAACAAGTGCTACGGCTGTTTCATCACAACTGGTTTCTATGCCTAGTATTATCATTACCTCCCATTATAATGGGGGGATGCTTGGTGAGTTTAAAAAGTGGTGGAGTCTGCACCGCAAAAATATTGCACTATTATTGTGGGGCTATTTTATCTTGCAACTCCTATTGTATTTTCCATATTTTTTACCTGTTGAGTTGTTACAATCTTTTAGACTTGACGTTACTTCACCCCTCGCATTCTTGCGTTTCTACGATGGTCCATTTTATGTTGGTGTTGCCCAAACCTTTTACCAGTTTTTCCCTGGAATGAATAACTTTTATAGCCATTATGGAGGAATCATATATTTGACGAATCATTTTCCGTTGTTTCCATTAATTATTCGAGGAATGAGTTTAGTAATGCCTTTTTCTTTGGCCGGACTTATGGCAAACCAAATTGTTTCTATTGCAGGAATTGTTGTTTTGTACAGAGTGTATCTATTTTTTATGAATCCACGGGAAGCACTGGTCGTAAGTTTTGTGCAACTATTAATTCCGCTTCGGTCGTTATTGTGGCATCATGTTGCAAATTCCGAACCCACGGCACTGCTTTTTATAGCGATATCAATTTTATTAATTCTTAAGAAAAAATATTGGTGGGGTTTATTGGTCGCAATGTTGGTACAACTTACGAGACCTTTGATGCTTATAGTGTTTCCTGGTTACTTTTTTGTAGCATTATTAGAAGAAAAAGGACGTATTATAAAAGCGTTTTCAACGCTTGTTTTACCGCTAACGTTTATTGCTGTTGAGTGGTGGTTTTATGTAGCTGTTCCTGACTTTTCGTTTACGGGAAGGCCGGGAGGGTTTTTGTCACTTCTGGCAAATTCTCCCTTCTTAAATTTTTTTGACCAAGCTTTTAGTGCAGATGGCATTTGGTATCTATTTGCTGGAGTATTTGCTGGAGTATTCGTTCTGTACGAAAAAGGAAAGAGCAATCGTGATTATTGGCGGCTTGGGTTGTTGTGGGGACCATTTTTGTTTTTTACCTTATTTATTCGACATCACGACGTGAGTAGATATTTGTGGCCTTCACTTCCCTTTGTTATGTTTATACCGCTTAAAGATTTTTTTCAAAACAGGGCTGTTCAGGTTGCAATCATCATTATGATTCCAGCATTGCTTCTTGCCTCGTGGGGTGTACTTTCCCAAAACCAGATGCCAGTTACGCATTTTATTGAATGGTTACGGGCGTTGGGGGAATATTAGTTAAAATTTTGCTATAATTTTACACAATGGCTAGTTCGCATTTCATATCTTTGGATAATAGTTTTTCTAAATTTACTAACCTATATTCTTTGTCAAAAACCCTAAGATTTGAATTAGTTCCTACTGAAAATACTACTGTGATGCTTGAGAATAATAATGTGTTTAAGAAAGATCAAATTATTCAAGTAAAGTACGAAAAAACCAAACCGTTTATTGATAGATTACATAGAGAGTTCATTAAAGAGGCCTTATCTAATTATGCTGTAAGTGGGTTACAGGAGTATTTTGAAATCCTACGAGCAGGAGGAAAGAAAGCTAATCTCGATAGTGCTAAAAAGCAGTTGCGTAAACATGTTGTGGATCAGTTTAATGCAACCGCATCTTTATGGGTCTCACGTCACAAAGATGTTGGGTTTAAAGGTGAAGGCATAGAGTTGCTGTTTAAAGAGGCGGTATTTAAACTTTTAAAGGAAAAATATGGAACTGACATGAATGCATTAATAGAGGATAATCATGGTAAACAGATTTCAATTTTCGATAGTTGGAAAGGTTTTACTGGGTACTTTGATAAGTTTCAACAGACGAGAAGGAATTTATATAAAGATGATGGTAAGGAGGGTAGAGTTGCCACGCGTATTATTGATCAGAACCTTACACGATTTTGTGACAATATTTTTGTTTACGAAAAGATAAAAGACAAAGTTTCATTTATTGATGTAGAAAAGAGTTTTGGAAAAACGTGTAGTGAGGTGTTTATCCCAGATTATTACAATACATGTTTGCTACAAGATGGTATTGATTCATATAACGAGTTTATTGGAGGCAAACCGCTAGAGAATGGTGAAAAAGTGCAGGGACTAAATGAGTTGATTAATCTGTACCGACAGACAACAGGAGATAAGGTTCCATACTTTAAAAAGCTCGAGAAACAAATATTAGGTGAAAAGGACGAGGTGTTCATTGACGAGATAACCGATGAGGATTTTGTTCCAAGAGTACTTGCCTTTTACCGCACTGTCGATGCGAAGTATAAACTTTTTTTAAAGCTTCTTGATGATTTTGTGACCAATCAAGATGTGTATGAATTGTCGCAGATTTATATATCTAAAAAAGGATTACAGGAAAAGCTCTACAGGTGGTTAACACCAAGTGCTAGGGAAGTGTATGATGAAGAGCTGTTTGAGGTGTTAAAGAAGGCAAAAAAGGTAAACAATAAGGATAAGCAAAAGGTATCTGGATATGTACCTGATTTTGTTGAAGTTTTGTATATAAAGCAAGCACTTGAAAATATTGATGCTAAACTTATTTGGTCAGACAGATATTATTCTGATGGCGAAAATGAAGGAATTATCGATAAAGGGTTTTCGTCTTGGAAACAGTTTCTTGTTATTTTAAATCACGAGTATCGACAACTGCTTTCGTTTGAAGATCACGTAATAATAGATAAAGAACTGGATTTTGATAAAGAGGTTAAACAACTTACCGATACGGTAGAGATTGTTTCTCAGGATAAAAATGCACGAACAGTTACCTATCGTGGGGGATATGATGTTTATAAAGCTAAACTTGCGGAATTAGGTCAATCATTTGAGAAAGATACTTGCACGAAAAAGGTTATTAAAAACTTTGCTGATTCGGTGTTGTCTATGTATCACTTTGCTATGATGTTTGCGGTGTGGGACGATACATATCCTCTTGATGTTTTCTATACTAATAATGAGTTTGGATACCTGTTGTACTACGAGGACGCCTATAAAAATATTGTTCAAGAATACAACAAACTAAGAAACTACCTTACTAAAAAACCGTACAGTACCGAAAAGTGGAAATTGAATTTTGAGAATCCGACACTGGCTGCTGGTTTTGATAAAAACAAGGAGTCGGATAATTCCACTGTAATTTTGAGACAAGGTGACAAGTATTTTCTTGGTGTTATGAAGAAAGGGTTCAATAAAATATTTGATAATTCTCAAATAAGTCAAACTGGAAATAGCCCCGAGGCATACTTCGAGAAGATGGTATACAAATACACGAAGGATGTAGTAACGGGAATTCCAAAATCCTCGACACAAGTAAAAGAGGTTCAAGAGCATTTTAGAAACTCAGACGAGGATTTTTTTCTCGAAGAATGTTCTTCAGTTGGTAATTTTATCGTGCCTCTAAAAATTACCAAGGAAATTTTTGATCTAAATAATAAGGTTTATGCCAAGGAGGACATCTCACAAGCAATGTATAGATGGGCTTTAAATACGGATGAGGAAAAGAACTACGTAAAGTCTTTTCAAAAGAGCTATCTGTCACTCGGTGGAAGTCCAGAGCTGTATTGTAAGTCGGTTACATTATGGATCGGATTTTGTCTGAATTTTTTAAAGTCTTACCCAAGTGCAGCGTACTTCGATTATTCACAATTAAGGCAGGCAAGTGATTATGAATCGGTAGATGAGTGTTATCAAGAATTGAATAATGCAGGGTATACAATATTGTTTCAAAATGTTTCTGAAAAATACGTACGGGTGAAGAATAAAAATGGTGAGTTGTATCTTTTCCAAATAAAAAACAAAGACTGGAATGAAGGTTCAACGGGTAAAAAGAATTTACATACTCTCTATTTTGAATCGTTATTTTCAAAAGAAAATGCTAAGCAAGGATTTCCATTTAAGCTGAGTGGTAATGCGGAATTGTTCTTTCGACCTGGATCAATCGAACAGACGTATGAAAGGCGTAATTTTCCACGTGAAATACCTTTAAAAAGAAGGTATTCAAAGGATGGAATATTTTTCCATATTCCTGTTCAAGTAAATCGAACTAAAGTTGGTTCTCCAAATCAATTCAACAAGGAAGTGAACGATTTCTTAGCAGGAAACCCCAATATTAATATCATAGGCGTGGATCGTGGTGAAAAACACCTTGTGTATTACTCGGTTATCAGTCAAAACGGTGAAAAAATAGACGGAGGTTCTTTTAATGAAATCAACGGTCAGGATTATCACGATAAGTTAGAAAAACGTGCAAAAGAAAGGGAACAACAGCGCAGAGACTGGGAAACTGTTGAAGGTATTAAAGATCTAAAAAAAGGGTACATATCACAGGTTGTAAAAAAATTAGCTGATTTGGCGATTGAACATAATGCCATTATTGTTATGGAAGATTTGAACATGCGGTTTAAACAGATTCGTGGTGGAATCGAGAAGTCAGTCTATCAACAGCTTGAAAAAGCCCTTATCGATAAATTAAGTTTTTTAGTAAACAAGGGTGAAGTCGATCCTCAAAAGGCAGGGCATCTATTAAAAGCCTACCAGCTAACGGCACCTATTGATGCGTTTAAGGATATGGGTAAACAGACAGGAATAATGTTTTACACACAGGCAGCCTACACCTCAAAAATTGATCCTGTTACCGGTTGGCGACCACATTTGTATCTTAAATATTCCAGTGTCGAAAAGGCGAAAGATGATATTTCTAGATTTACTAAGATTGCGTATAAAAACGATAGGTTTGAGTTTACATACAACATTACAGATTTTCGTACACAAAAAGAATGGCCATTAAAAACAGAGTGGACGGTGTGCAGCTGTGTCGAAAGGTTTCGATGGAATAAAAAGTTGGCGAATGGGAAAGGGGATTATGAGCATTATCCTAATGTAACCGATGATTTTAAGAAGTTGTTTGATTCGGTTGGAATAAACTATCTACAAGAGAATATTAAATCGCAAGTTGTAAACCTTGATGAAAATACTAATGTTGAATTTTTCCGTGAGTTTATAAAATTATTTGCTCTTGTGTGCCAGATAAGAAACACAAACAGTGAGGAGGCGGGTAATCTGAACGATTTTATTCTTTCACCCGTAGAACCGTTTTTTGATAGCAGGAGTGCTGAAGATTTTGGGAAAGGGTTGCCATCAAACGGTGACGAAAATGGAGCGTATAACATTGCACGAAAGGGCATGATTATTCTTAATACTCTTTCAACGTTCAAAAATGATCATGGTTCGTGCGAAGGGCTTAGTTGGGGTGATCTTTATATCTCCGACACGCAGTGGGATGACTTTGCTCAATCATTTCATGGATGACATAATACAAATATCAACGATTAATGATTTTTTGTTCTGGCCGTACTCTTTGTACGCACACTCAATCTATGAAAGTTTTACCCCAAAAATATTCCATGATACGTATCAGGTTGTAGGAACAATAAAACACAAAAGTATCGATACGGGAACGTACTCATCATCTAAACGGTACTTGAAAGCACTTTTTGTGTATAGCGAAAAGTATGGGGTTTCGGGGAAAATCGATATCTATGATATCCATACTAAATCTCTTATTGAGCGAAAAACAAAGGTTAAAAAACTATACGAAGGTCAGATTATGCAGCTGTATGCGCAGTATTACTGTATGGTTGAGATGGGGTTTGCGGTTGAAAATTTACGCATACATTCACTAATCGATAACAAACGATACAAAATCCCGTTACCAAAAAAACGAGAAGAATCCCGATTCAGAGAAATTTTAAAAAAAATGCGTGAATACGATCCGTTAAAGGATGGGTTTAAAGTTTCTAAATCAAAATTTGAAAGCTGCATATATTCAACGCTTTGCCCGCAAAAACCTACATAACGATGCTAACGCTACCAGACTTTAAAGAAAAGAAAATAGTATTTATCCATTATGATCGGTCAGATAAGGATAACTCGCTAAAGTTTCGAGCTGATAACATGCGGTTGTATAAAAACGGTAAGTTGACTGAACAGGTTTCGTGTTATTCTGTGATCGCAGTTTACATAGTGGGAACAACGTCTATAACGACAACATTAATCAAAGAAGCAAAGTCGTTTGGAATAACAATATTTTTTCTTACACAGCAATTGAAGGAATATGCATCAATAAATGCGGTGGCGGAAGGGAATTATCATCTTCGTGGGGTGCAATATACCATGGATGAGGGCCGTTCACTTGAAGTAGCTCGACGTATTGTACAAAACAAAGTTGCCAATCAGGTACAATTTTTTAAGAAACAAAAAGCAGATGTTGACTTGAGTAGCCTTGGGAGTGAAATTGGTTCGGCAACCGATCTCAATCAAATTCGAGGTTATGAAGGAATGGTGTCAGCGGAATACTTTAAAAACATGTTTGTAGCTTTAGATTGGAGGAGGCGCGCACCACAAACACGTGAAGATATTCCAAACCTGCTTCTTGATGTTGGGTATTCGATGCTTTTTAATTTTACTGATTCATTGCTTAGGTTATTTGGTTTTGACACATACAAGGGTGTGTACCACAGACTGTTTTTTCAACGCAAATCTTTAACTTGTGACATTATGGAACCAATACGTCCACTAATTGATAAACAGTTGGTCAAGTCCTGGAACCTGCGACAGATAAATAAGAAAGATTTTGGGTACAAAAACGGAAGTTTTTATATTAAAGATTGGGATAGAAGAAAAAAGTATGTAGGGATATTTTTAAACGTGTTAATGGAAAATAAGGAAGAGATTTATAGATACGTTCATGGGTACTATCAACACGTGTTAAATCCTGAGTCATATGATTTTCAAGAGTATAAAATACTATGATTATTGTTTCATACGATTTTAGTGACGATAAAAGACGAGCAAAGTTTGCTAAGTTTTTGGAACGGTTTGGGAGCAGGATTCAGTATTCGGTTTTTAGAATTAAAAACAGTAAGCGGGTATTAGATACTATAGTTGCTGAAGTTGATAATGAGTATAAAAATCAGTTTGAAGGTACCGACAGTGTGGTTATATTTAGGGTATGTGAAGGATGTATGAACAATATAAAACGGTATGGGAGTGCTGCGTATGAAGACGACGATGTTGTGTTTTTGTAGTAGAGATGTAGTAGAATGAGTGTAGATTTGCGGACATTTATAATATGGTGAAAGAGGAAATCACTCTGTAACGGAATAGTAAAACCTTAGTGTTAATGATTTTTGCTATAGCGCATACATTACACATTTTTCTTTTGTGAAAGGGTTTTTCCTGGTATACGCACAACAAGAGTATACATGTGTGAAGAAACATGTAATTACCTGTTTACGCCTCTGTATCAGGGAATAGGGAGTCTATTCCATATAGTAGATTTCTACTTTCGTAGATTTTTGTGTCTATCGAACACGGCTTGAGTCTATTCCATATAGTAGATTTCTACTTTCGTAGATTCCAAAACCAATCTTGTGATCTACCGTGGTCTATTCCATATAGTAGATTTCTACTTTCGTAGATGATAAACTACTAGCGGGTGCATTACAGGTCTATTCCATATAGTAGATTTCTACTTTCGTAGATGCTGCCATTTTTATCATCTCCCCCCATGTCTATTCCATATAGTAGATTTCTACTTTCGTAGATCGTACTCCAACTTCGGCTTCTGCTGTAGTCTATTCCATATAGTAGATTTCTACTTTCGTAGATCGGGTAGTTTAAAGATTGGGCAATAATTGTCTATTCCATATAGTAGATTTCTACTTTCGTAGATGGTTACGGGCAAAATCTCAATTGCGTCTAGTCTATTCCATATAGTAGATTTCTACTTTCGTAGATATGCGAGCAAGATTAGCAGCACAAGAGGTCTATTCCATATAGTAGATTTCTACTTTCGTAGATATTGTCTTGGTGGGAATATCTGACTCGGTCTATTCCATATAGTAGATTTCTACTTTCGTAGATTTTATGGGTTTGGTCTATGGGTGCTTTGTCTATTCCATATAGTAGATTTCTACTTTCGTAGATCTGAACAGTTTCCTAAATGTATGTTTGTCTATTCCATATAGTAGATTTCTACTTTCGTAGATACTAATCCGCCCTGATGCTTCTCTCTAGTCTATTCCATATAGTAGATTTCTACTTTCGTAGATTACCTCCTGTAATTGGCGTTATCGGGAGTAGGTCTATTCCATATAGTAGATTTCTACTTTCGTAGATTGCAAGTGGTGCAACAACATTGGTGAAAGTGCCCGTCTATTCCATATAGTAGATTTCTACTTTCGTAGATAAATGATTAAACGGCATCTCCTTAAGTGGTCTATTCCATATAGTAGATTTCTACTTTCGTGGATATACCAGCTTACCCCGAATAGTTGTCAAGTCTATCCCTACAGTTTTGTGGAGTATTATTATGTTCCATGAAACATCACGGTATGCTGATATGATGCCTAAGAGATTTGACTATACCCCCAGGATTTTTCGATATACTTCAGGAGTAACGCGGACACGGCCGGTTTCTTGCATACGTTTTTTACCAGCCTTTTGTTTTTTGAGTAACTTGTCTTTTCTGGTTCTATCTCCACCATAGAGTTTTGCCGTCACATCTTTTCTCATTGCAGTTATTGTTTCACGAGCTACAATCGTTCCACCAACAGCTGCCTGAATTGGCAAGGTGAATTGTTGACGAGGAAGAGATTCTTTTAGCGTTGCAACCATTTTCTCGCCCACATCATACAGGCGCTCCTTTACGACAAGCCGCGATAAACTTTCTTCTTTAACTTTGTTCAGTAAAATATCAAGGCGTACAAGATTTACGGGTCTATACTCGGTAACGTCATAATCAAACGAAGCATACCCTGATGAAATAGATTTAATTCGGTCAAAAAAGGTACTAATTACATCTGACAAAGGGATTTTATATACAAGAGTTGTTCTGCTATGCATACTCTCTAAGGATTCTTGAATTCCTCGATGATCCTTGGCAATTTGCATAACACCACCCAAATATTCGTTAGGGGTATAGAGTTTAACCGTACACCACGGTTCGGTAATATTTGTAATAAGGTTTGGTTCGGGTAAATCTTGTGGAGCTTGAACAGATATTGTCTCACCATTTGTTTTTGTAACATAATACAAAACGCTTGGCGATGTAAGCTGAGTTACTACATTAAATTCTTGTTCAATACGATCTCTAATAATCTCAACATGCAATAGGCCCAAAAACCCACATCGAAATCCTGAACCCAAAACGGTAGATTTAATAGGGGTAAAAGTAAATGCAGCGTCGGTTAAGTTAAGTCGCTCAACCGCGTCTCGAAGGAGACTGATCTCATCACCATCATCTGGAAAAAGGTTTGCAAAAACCATTGGGGTAGGTTCTTTGTATCCTTCAAGCGGGGTCGTTGCTGGAGTTTTAGCTGATGTTATAGTTTCACCAACTTGTACAAATGCAATGTTTTTGAGTCCTGTTGCAATGTATCCAACCTCACCACATTCGATTGAATCGCTTATGGTGAATCGTCCGGTATTATACCCAATCTCAACAGGTTCAAAATCCTTTCCGGATTGCATAAGTATTAATGAATTGTTTTTAGTAAACGATCCATCAATAACTCGAATGAGTGCTACAACACCTTTGTAATCATCGTAAAAACTATCAAAAACAAGTGCCTTTGGGGAGGATGAAGGATCTCCTTTGGGGGCAGGTATTTTTGCAACAATTGCATCTAACAATTCCTGAATACCGAGTCCTGTTTTTGCGCTAGTTAATATAAAATCTTCTTCATTAAACCCAAAGGTTTCCATCATATCAAGCATAACCGTTTCAGGGTCAGCTGCCGGAAGGTCGATTTTATTAATAACAGGAAGAATGGTAAGACCTGCATCTTTTGCTTTCATATAATTTGCTAGGGTTTGAGCCTGGATCCCTTGTGCTGCATCAACAAGTAAAAGAGCTCCTTCACAGGCCTCAAGTGCACGATTAACCTCGTATGAAAAATCAATATGGCCGGGTGTATCAATTAAATTTAGAATATAGTCGTTCTTGTCACTCGCATCTGTCGGTGGAGTGTATTTCATCCGTACAGCTTGAAGTTTAACGGTAATTCCACGTTCGCGTTCAATGTCAATGTTATCCAAAAATTGTTCTTGCATGTCGCGCGCGCTCACCGTTCCTGTTTCTTGCAGGAGTCTATCTGCAAGAGTGGATTTTCCGTGATCAATGTGGGCTATGATCGAAAAATTTCTAATGTTTTGCATGAGGTGCATTATACCGTAGTGAGTGGCTAAACATATAAATAGGTGGTTTCTTCCCATAAACTGATTACGTATAATGTGGGGTACATGTACCGTGGATCAAGCATCTCAATAGTTATACCTTGTTTTAATGAAGAGATTGGAATCAGAAATGTTTTACAACAAGTACCATCCTACATCGATCAAGTTGTCGTTGTTGATAATAACTCGACTGACAATTCTGCATCTGTAGCACGTTCACTTGGGGCAACAGTTGTGACTGAAACAAATCAGGGGTATGGAGCAGCATACAAAAGGGGACTTCCTCAGGCCAGTGGAGAAATTATTGTTACTCTAGATGGCGATGATACGTATCCTGTTCATGAGATTACCGGACTTTTAGATTTCATGTTAGATAATAACTCTGATTTTATATCTGCATCTCGTTTTCCACTTGCACATAACGAGACTATGAAGGTTGTAAATAGGTTGGGGAACTATGTATTAACTCATGTAACGAGGGTTCTTTTTGGAGTTAAGATCAAAGATTCTCAATCAGGTATGTGGATTTTTAAACGAACGGTATTAGGACATGTTATTCCTGAATCTGATGGGATGGCGTTTTCTGAAGAGATAAAGATTAATGCAGTATTATCCCCACATGTTACATTTCACGAAAAGCATATTAATTATCAAAACCGTATTGGAAACGCAAAACTTAATGTATGGGGAGACGGGTTTTTAAATTTAGTATTTTTGTTTAATAAGAGATTTCGTACATAACTATGTCAATAGTAAAAACACTTCACCAGCGGTTTGTTGATAAACAAAGAAAAAACATCCTCATTAACGAGATTTCTAACATGATTCCATCTGATGTTACCTCTATTCTTGATTATGGTTGTGGAGATGGGTACCTAGCAAAAGGAATTTCAATAACACATCCGACAGTTAGATTTAAAGGGCTTGATGTTGTCTCATTTGAAGATAAACATATTACAACAACGATATACGATGGAGAGCACATTCCATTTCCTAATAATAGTTTTGATTTAGTTATGGTAGCTGACGTACTTCATCATACTGAAAATATTGGCGAAGAATTAATTAAAATCTCGCGTCTTTCTAAAAAGTATATTGTTATAAAAGACCATCTTTGCGAATCGTGGTGGGATGCACTTGTTTTAAGGGTAATGGATTGGGTAGGGAATAAGTCTTATGGTGTGTCTCTTCCGTATAATTACATTGGAGCTAAACAGTGGAATGTTCTGTTTCAAAGTTGTGGGCTTTTTCCTCTTACTACCGTTAATAAAGTTTCACTATACCCATTTCCACTTAATCTGATATTAAAGGATACGTTACAGGTAGTGTATTTACTAACCCATGCTAAAACGTAGGTTGGCAAAATCAATATCGTTAGTACGGGGATTGTATTTATATTTGCGTAAACACTTCTATGTTTCGTTACTTATAATAACTGCAATCTCGATACCGTTTAGGGGAGTGTTACTTCAAGGAGATGGATTATGGTTTGATGAAATTAACGGGATTCGAATTTCATCGTATGACATTTTAACACTCATGCAATGGTTAAAGTTTGAGTTTAGTCCGCCACTGTTTTATTTATTACTTCATTTTTGGATAAAGATTGTTGGGTTTGCTCCATTACTGTTGAGGGTTTTTCCGTTTATGTGGGGAGTTATTGGTGTGTATGTAACAGGGGTTGTTGTCATGGATATTTATAAAAGGAAAGGCGTTGCATTGTTAACGGCCGTTATGGTTGCTTTATCACCACTTATGGTGAGGTATTCGGTAGAGGTTCGTATGTATAGTTTGCTGTATGTTATGTTCCTTGTACAAGTGATGTTGTTTTTTAGGATATTAAGATCTCCATCACGTAAATATATTGTATTGCTATCTTTCGTTACTGTCATTGCTCTTGGTCTTCATCACTCGATTCTATTTCTTTTTATGGTTGAAGTGATTTGGGCACTTTTGTTTTACCGAAGGGAGTTACTTGAGCATCTTTCATATTGGTTGTTAGTTGTAGTAGGAGTAACAGTTTTGTACCTTCCAGTTCTTATTTTAACCACAAGATACCAGTTGTTTCGTATTGGGGGATCAGGTCTGGATTATACAGAATTTGTTGAAAGAAATTCTGTTGTTGAGTTTTATTTTTCTTTAGTTAAAACATCGTTTTTTGGAGATACTAATCCAATTCTTGGGAGTATAACTATTATTCTGGTTGTAGTTTTGGGGCTGATGGTAACAAAAAAGAAATGGTTTGTTAGAGAGAGTTACAAGACATTATTGTTCTTTATTTTTTTATCAATAATCCCAACGATGTTTTTATATGTAAGGAGTGGAAACCTTGGAATAATCAGGTATTTTTTACCATCGGTTTTAAGTGTTTATGTGATATTCGCGATGTTGATTGAGAATATTAATCACCATTTTATAAAAGTAATTGTAATTTTTTGTTTTTTGATTTCAATTATCGGAGGTACTTTCGCTTACTATAGTTTTCGAAGTACCGTGATATCACGGCACGTAGACAAGGTTGCATTATTTGTAAGTAGTAAAGCCAATAGGGATGATGTAGTGCTTTTGTCAACGCCATCGTTTAAGTTTATTTTTGAATGGTACTATACCGGGGAAGCAAAAGTTATGGTTCTTGATCCTGGTGCATGGATCGGAATTAATGGTGAGGTCGATGATCAGTTGGTACTATCTCGGGGAGGGCAGCAAATTGTTACTGAGGATAACGTTTATTTATTGTCTGGACTAGTTTCTCCTTACAAACGAGTATGGTTTATTGATTTTGACCGAGCCGCAGATCCGTATAACATTCAGTTTAATTTTCTGCTAGGAGAGTATCCAACGGTAAAGTATGTTGCGTGGGATGATATACAAAACAACACCCTTCCTGGAGAAGAAATTCCATCTTTTTCAGCAGTTAAGGTTTTTGAAAAGTAGGTAAATGTTTAAAATTTATGACAATTATGGATCTTAAAAAGAGTGTGCAAATCATTGGTGCATTGGATTTTATTAAGAATCTTAAACAAAGAAAATCGATACCAAAGTCTGTAGTCGTTGTAATTGCGATACTTATCTTCCATGGTGCCCTAACCTTTTTTAGTGGGATACATGATTCTCCAACAATAGATGAGGGTCTTGCCTAGATAACAGGCACGTGGGTGTCATAATAACTAGGTATGATAAGCAAAATAGCAATCACAAAACGTGCACATATTTCGAGACGTAAATTCGATGTCCTTTTCGATTGTTTTGTCA
>Ga0210050_1002911_pt1 | contig 15725 bp, 23 predicted proteins | sample CryGey132114_all_FD_185463 | JGI IMG/M metagenome (GOLD analysis project Ga0210050, IMG submission 185463) | Groundwater microbial communities from aquifer - Crystal Geyser CG22_combo_CG10-13_8/21/14_all (SPAdes) (version 2) | ecosystem: Environmental > Aquatic > Deep subsurface > Groundwater ...
AATTTAAACAATTGAAGCTAATTTACGAAGGAAATTGATGTTTTGCGAAAGTCAGGCGACAGAACATCCATGTTCTGATTATAACATGAATTTGTAAATACACCTTTTTTAACAATACACCTTTTTTATTCATCTAACTCAAAGAAAGAAATTATTGTACTTGCTTCAAGCAATATTCAAGATATTCAACCACTTCATCTCATTCCAAAGTTTGAAAGTTATCCAATCTTGTGGACTTAGGATAGAAGAAATATAAAAATACTACTTTAGCCCTTCGTGACAATATAAAAAGTTTTGATCCTACTACGCCAAAAACATTCGAAGAATGTTCTTTTTAAGAACTATTTGTTACATATCTGAGGATTAATACCTCTCAAGAAGTATTTTTGATTCTTCTTCAATACTAAAATCTTTCATTGCTTCCCATTCTGCCTTGCGTACTGCTAAAAATGACTGTGCTAAATCTTTTCCCAACATATCAAGGATTACTCGATCTTTTTTAAAATGATCGATTGCTTGACCCAGATTGGAAGGAAGAAGGTTAATATTTTCTTCTAGTAATTCGTCTTTAGTTAAATCAGCTGGATCCTTATTAACTGGATTACCCAACTTCATTTTCTTCTCTAACCCATCAAGACCAGCGCTTATCATTACCCCAATGGCTAAATAAGGATTACAAGTTGGATCCACTGTTTTTAATTCAATGTTGGTGATTGGATTAGTACCATCAGTTTGTGGAATGCGAATTGCGGCTTCTCTATTTCCATATCCCCAACATTGATAAGCCCCACTCCAAAACCTTGGTTTAATTCTTTTGTATGAATTTGTACTTGGTGTGGTTAAACACATCAAAGCAGGTAAGTGAAATAGAATCCCTGCAATAAATGACTGTGCTTTTTTTGAAATAATTTTATTATTACTTGAACTAGGAGTGATGTTTTTCTCATCTTCCCATAAGCTAAAATGAAGGTGCGCCCCACTACCTGCCTTGTCACTAAATAATTTTGGAACAAAAGAAGCAATAACGTTATCAAACTTTTGAGCGATACCTCGGACAGTCTCCTTAAAAGCAATCTGTTGATCTGCCGCACCCAAAACATCGGTATACCTTACGGGTATTTCGAATTGTCCACTTCCTGATTCTGCGTAGAGCATCTCTGGATAAATTTCCTGTGCGGATAGGGCATTTATAATATCTGTAATTACTGTGTTTGCGTTATCAAGGGCATATGTCTGAGCGAATAAAGATTGATCAAATGGCTGAACCATTCCATCTTTCAATTTAAGCAAATAAAATTCATTTTCAAAAGCAACCTTCAAACTTAAATTATATTTCAATGCTTTTTTAATTACCTTGCTAAGAAACGATCGAGGGCATTGTGTCCACGGCCTTCCGTCATTAAATATGTAAGTAAAAACTCTTGCATGACCAGGAGAATAAGATAATACTTTGAAAGTAGTCCAATCAGCCCTCATAAAAACCTCACCCGCTGGAGTAAGACCAGAATTAGGAGCAGGAGCATCATACATTACTGGAAGCGCCTGTTGAGCCATGGCTATTCCAACTCCGACATCATTGAAATAGTCAGATACATATCTTACGTGAACAGCCTTTGTTCGAGTAATTCCAGCATTATCACACCAAACAAATCTGATAAATTGGATATTATTTTTTTTTATCTGTGAAAGGATTTTTTTATACAGTTCTTTCATAGTTATGATCCTATTATATCACTAACCAAAAATTGACATTCACCATACTAAATTTGTGCGTCGGATACCATTCGATACCCGATTGTGTAGAAGGTTCGATTGCTATAGAAATAGCCAAAACCGTGAAAATAGTATACTATTTAGCCTTTTTTCACGATTATGTTGATATAACAGTCTATATATCGTTAATGTAGGTATATTTATTGCATATATTAACTATCCATTGACATTATATCGTTAATATAGTACAATATAACTATGAGATTAACACGATTACAGAGGATATCAAAGCTGTTTGCCCACTATCAAACTAAATACAATAACAAGGAATCTCTCCTTGAAATGGTGGATGAGGTGGAAATTGCTGAGCGAGTATATAACTCCAATGCGATCGAGAACTCTACCCTCTCTCTTCCTGAAACTGAAAGGATTCTTCTTCAACTCGAGATAAGCAGACATATAACGCTTAGGGAAGTTTTTGAAGCTAAGAATCTGGCTCAGGTGTATGGTTATATAAAAAAAACGGCACCACTAAAGCCGCTTACTATTGATATGATTTTACTTCTTCATAAAATGCTTGTCACAAATATTCGAGATAACGTTGCAGGAAGATTTCGTAAAGATAATGAGATGGTACGAGTGGGAGGTCATATCGGCTTACCGCCTGAGTATATTGAACCACGTATTCAAGAAATATTGATTAGCTATAGCTCTGAAATAAAAACTCCCTTCATTCATAGAATTGCACAGTTACATGCCGAATTTGAAAGTATCCACCCATTTATTGACGGGAATGGGAGAATTGGAAGAGTAATAAATAACTATTTACTCATTCGTGAAAGTTTCCCTCCCATTATCGTACGTAATAAAGAAAAAGAGTCTTATTATTCGGCCTTCCGATCATTCGATAATTCTCACAACTCAAAACCTATGATTCGTATCGTTGAACTTGCAGTTCTTGAATCACTTCATAAACGTCTTGCCTATTTAGATGGACTTGAGATTGTCCCTCTCTCTAAATATGTTGACGATAAAAATAGTTCATTTCCCGCCCTCTTAAATACTGCAAGAAGACAAACAATTCCAGCCTTTCGGGAGAAGGGCGTGTGGAAGATAGGAAAAAAGAAAACCGGCTAGTTATCCTACTTTATATAGTATACTATCACTATTAGCCCCCTCATATTTTTCAATGAATATCGATCGGACGAAAGAATTTGAAATATTTTATAAGCAGTTCTCTACCCGTGAATATAAAAAAGGCGAAAATCTTATTAGAGCAGACGACAATCCTCAAGGCATCTTTTGTTTGACAAAGGGATATGTGCGACAATACACTATTTCCAAAACAGGCATAGAGCTTACTCTTCAAATTCTCAAGCCTATCACCTATTTTCCCCTCATATGGGCAATCAATGGTGCACCGAACATATATTTTTACGAAGCATTAACTTCAGTTGAGGTAGGACGTGCCCCAAAAGAGCAGGTTGTGGAGTTTATTAAAGATAAGCCAACGATTATTCTTGAGCTCATGAGCAAGCTTCTGGGAGACTATGCCGAGACACTTTCTCGTATTGAGCACCTTGTGTTTAGCGACGCCTATCGAAGAGTTATTTCTGTACTTCTGTATATAGCCAAACACTTTGGAGAAGAAAAATCTAAAGGAGTAATTGTCAATCATCGTTTTACGCAACAGGATATTGCAACTCTTGTTGGAGTCGCTCGAGAAACAGCAAGTATTGAAATCGGAGTACTGGAAAAGAAAGGACTTGTCAAATATGTTGATCATTCCATGCAATTTGCGAATATTGCAAATCTTGAACTTGAATTAACTGTCGATAGAACAAAATCATAATTTTTAGTACTTAATTCATGTAATCTCGCTCACACCAGAAGTACTCCTCACATTACATCGTATTTCTAGACTTCATCTTATACTGGCGATATATGACAACACAAGAAGAAGTGACAATCGTCGAAAACCAGACCCCGGTGAAAGTCGTTAAAAAAACAATAAAACAAACCGAACCTGAAGTTGTGGGAGAAGCGCCCCAAAAAGTATATGAAAAAAAGAAAACTATTTTGCGATTTAATCAGATTATTTGGTACATTTTAGGGTTTATTGAGGTATTGCTTATTTTTAGAGTCGTTCTTAAGATGCTTGGGGCTAATCAATATGTTGGGTTTACGAGTTTTATTTATTCTATAACCGCTCCCCTTGCGATTCCTTTTAGCGGAGTTGTAGGAATATCAGCAACGGGAAGTTCTATTGTTGAATGGTCAACGATAATTGCCGGAATTGTGTATCTTTGTGTCGCGTGGGGATTGGTCTATTTATTGGAGATTATCTATCCTATAACGCCAAGAGACATCGAGACAGAATAAAAAATTATTCAGTTATTAATTAATTATCAAACAATATGAATGATCAAAAAATGAGTAAACAAGGTGGAGCGAAGGATGGCATCAATCCTGTGGTCGTTGCAGTTGCTGGAGCGGTTGTGGGGGCTGGAATAGCTGTTGCGGGAGTAGTACTCTCCGATGAAAAAAACAGAGAAAAAATTGTAAAAGCAGCAAATACAGTTAGAGATGATGTAACTCATTATGTAGAAAAAACTCAAAAACAAATAGAATTTGAGAAAAAAATACTAGAAAAAAGAATCTTAGCTGACAAGATGAAAGTAAAAAAAGTAGTCGCTTCAGCTAAAAGCTCACTCGATAAAACAACAAAAGAAGTTAACAATGCAGTTAAATCATTATGACTACTATAGTAAATAGTCCAACACCAACAAATACAAATGATTCCGGCGGACCAAGTTTTTTGGTAGGAATCATTGTCCTAATAGGATTTGTTTTGATACTTCTGTATTATGGTTTGCCTGCAATACGAAATATGGGGCTTCAAGCTCCTCAGATAAACATACCTAATAAGATAGATGTGAACGTAAAACAGTCGAAATGAGCAAAATTATTAATTAATCATTTATACCTATGGGAATTTTACTTTGGATCATATTCGGAGCGTTAGCAGGATGGATTGCATCAATTATTATGAAAACGGATCATGGCCAGGGGACGATATCAGATATCATCATGGGAATCATCGGTGCAATTGTCGGTGGATTTATCATGAACCAATTAGGACAGTCAGGAGTTAACGGGTTTAATCTCTATAGCCTAGCAGTCGCTGTTATAGGTGCTATAGTCGTTATTTATATTGGCCGAATGGCCCGGAACAGATAATTATATGAGTATTTCATTTTCAAACCTAACCCCAGTTACATCAATCGTGTTTGGTATCTTAATCCTTGTGTTTCCTAGATTCCTTAATTATTTGATTGCGGGATATTTGATCCTTACAGGAATAATTGCCCTTGGTATTTTGAGATAAATAATATGTTAATTCTTATTTTATCCTTGGTAGTTGGTTCATTGCTTGTTTATATTTCAAAATATAATTTCCAACCCGTGTCAGTGAATTTAGGGTTTACTATTTTTTCAGGGATCCCCCTTTTTTATATAATCGTGGGTTCACTCGTGATAGGACTCGTTCTCTCTTATCTGGTTTCTCTCATCCAATCAATTTCAACGTCGTTTATTCTTCATGGAAAAAACGTAGAGATTAAAAAAAATAAAGATGAGGTCCTTGAGCTAACAAAAAGAGTCCATCAACTTGAAATAAAAAATGAAAAATTAGGAAAAGATTCAGGGATTGAACCAGGCGATAGAAACGCCCTATGAAAACTTTGTTAGCACAACTTTGGAAAGTACTACACCTTCCTAAAGGAACGCAGTTATTCGCAATGCGTTTCCTTCAAGACCAATTTTTAGTTGGCGTTACTGGTATTATTTTTAATGAAAAAAAAGAAGTTCTTCTTTTTAAACACACCTACCGACCACACGCTTGGAGTTTGCCGGGTGGATATTTAAAATCTGGTGAGCATCCACGAGAGGCTCTCGAAAGAGAAATAAAAGAAGAATCTGGTTTAATAGTGAGTGTGGATGAATCACTCAAGACCCGTACCGACCGTGAAACGGCTCGTCTTGATCTCTGCTATACGGGCATCCTGATTGGGGGAGATTTTACCCCAACACATGAAGTATCGGAATATGGTTTTTTTTCTCTAGATAACCTTCCCCTTCTTCGAACTAATCAGGTTTTTTTAATTGATGAAGTTTTGAAATCTGCCAAACAATAAATTCATTTACTATGCTAAATTTGTGCGGAGAAGGTTTGAACCTTTTTAGTATAATTTGTTTATGAAGTTATTTTTATTTGGTGGAGCTGAGATTGATATGCCTTCGCGCTCGGTATCCATTTTAAAAAACCTCAATAACATAATCAGGTTTACTTCAAACCAATCCGAGTTCTATGGAGTGCTTAAAAGTTTGATTTGATATAATGATACATATGAAAATGTCAATAAATCAGGATCTGCTAGAAATTGTTTGTAATAAACAGAATATTTCATATATTGGCCTTTTTGGTTCTCAAGCGCGAGGAGATGCGCACCCAGATAGCGATGTTGACGTTCTGGTTGACTTTGAACAAACAAAGTCATATTTTGAGCTGGCAAGAGTACAGGAAGCGCTTGAAAAAGTTTTTGATAAAAAAGTTGACCTTGTGCTCAGGAATAAAATTAAATCAACTCTTAAACATTATATTTTTAATGATTTGACTACTCTTTATGAAAAAAGATAACTCAATTTATCTAAAGGATATTCAAAATGCAATAATTAAGATTGAAGAATACACTAAAGATATTAGCTTTGAGAGTTTTCGAAACGAGGATATGAGACAAGATGCGGTAATAAGGCAGTTTGAAATAATTGGTGAGGCCGCAAGTAGAATTTCAAAAGATTTTCTAGAACAACATTCCGATTTTCCTATAAAGGAAGCTATAGAAATGAGAAATTTTCTCATCCATGGATATGATGAGGTTGATATTAAAGTAGTTTGGAAAACGCTTCAGGAAGACATTCCACTACTAAAAAACAAAATGCTTTCAATTCAATAGAAGTGAGAATAAAAAATTCTAATATAACCAAGTATGTCTTGTAAAGGATGCTTCGTAATTAGTATTTGTTTTATTTTATTTTCTTTTTTTCTACTTCCCCTTCCCACACGTGCCGATAGCACACCAAACGAAGGTCATTCAAGTTTGAGTGTGAACTCATCAGTTCCGGCAGACGGACAAACCACTGCCATCGTTACGGTAACCCTTCGTGATAGTTCGGGTAACCCGATAAACGGCCACTCGGTAGTGCTTTCGGATTCAAGTAATAGTGGAGTCACTATTACGATAATATCTGGTACTACCGACGGAAATGGCCATGCACTCTTTTCTATAAAATCATCAAAGGCTCAAACAGATAACTTAGATGTTACCGACACGACTGCAAATATAAAATTTTATACGTTAGGGAAAATTACCTTTACCATTGCGGGTTGTTACGATTCTCCTCCAGGAAGTACTCCACAACTCATATCGGCATTTGCTAAAGGCTCAAATCAAATAGTTTTGACCTGGACGGGGGCGGCAAGTCCAGTAAGTCATTACCTCTTGTCATATGGTTTTACATCCGGACAATATATATATGGCAATCCAAATGTCGGTGGTCAGGGTACCACTTCATATACGGTGGGCTCATTATCACCGGGAAAAAAGTATTATTTCGTAGTTAAGGCGGTCAACGGATGCACTCCAGGAAACTTTTCAAACGAAGTTTCCACAATAGCCGGCGGAAGTGTTGTAAATACTCCAACACCTGAACAAATATAGACACCCCAACTCCATCACTTTGTATTCAACCAACAACGGTTATCCTTCCAACGCAAGCTCTCGTCCTGGGTGATTCAAAATCAAACACGTCGTTGATTATTTCCATCAGTATTTTGGTGATTGGAAGTATCGGCAATGTTCTCTACTGGAAACATGAAAGAAATGCAACAGAAGACAATTTGCCATACTAAATTTGTACATAGAAGATTCTTTCATTATGACTCTATTTATTGGTAAAATATAGTATGACAGTTAATACTATTATCAATAGTAAACCTTATCTTGCGTGGTATGTGAAAGACCCGAATAAGCTTTCAGAAGAGTCAGTTTTGGAACATATACTAAACTATGGAAATTGGGAAGATGTACAATTATTCATCAAGATTAAAGGGGTAAAAGGTACCGCGGAATTGTTTAATAAGTCACTGAAAAATAACAGAACAAATTATCAACCGGCAATCCAGTCTTATTTTTTGCGTTATTTTAATGGTACACATGAATAAACAGGTTTTGAATTACGATCAGGAACAGCTTCTTCCTTTTATCAAGTCGTTTTCTTCATCGTATTATCTGGTGGGTGGTACCGCAATAGCTTTACATCTTGGGCATCGAAGATCAATTGATTTTGATCTATTTACAGATAACACATTTGACCCAATGGTGATACGAAATAATATTATGAGAAGCAAGCCTATTGAATATACATTTTCTCAAGGAGTAGGTGAATTGACTGTACTTATTAATAAAGTAAAAATGACGTTTTTTCATTATCCTTTTATGATTAAGAGAGATCTATCATTTGAACATATAATTCTACTTCCCGATTTAATTACTTTAGGAGCTATGAAAGCATTTGCTCTTGGAAGACGAGCTAAATGGAAAGATTATGTTGATCTGTATTTTATCTTTCATGAACATTCATTTCAAGAATTGGTAGATAAAACAAATAGTATTTTTAAGAATGAATTTAATGAAAAACTTTTTAGAACTCAATTGGGATATTTTCATGATATTGATTACTCTGAAGAAATTGAATATATGGATGGTTTTGATAAAAAAGATGATGAGATAAAAAAGTTTCTTGAAAAAATAAGTCTTTCTTGAATAGGTAAATACCATCCCCAATTTGTGCGAAGGAAGTTCAAATAGAATTGATATAATGATTGCATGAAAAAAATCATTCCTTCAAAACTAAAACGGGGAGATTTGATAAGAGTCATCGCTCCATCCCGCTCGTTGAATCTTATTGGAGAAGAAACAAGACAAATAGCAAATAAACGATTTGAGGAGATGGGATTAACTCTCTCTTTTGGCAAACATATAAATGAGACCGATGATTTTGCATCATCATCAGTTGAATCACGCATTGAAGATTTACATGACGCATTTGCTGATGAAAACGTAAAGGCAATCCTCACCGTCATAGGAGGATTTAACAGCAATCAGATACTTAAGTATATAGATTGGAATTTAATACAAAAAAATCCAAAGATTTTTTGTGGATTTTCTGATATAACTGTCCTCAATAATGCTATTTATGCAAAAATAGGACTCGCCACTTATTCTGGACCCCATTATTCCACTTTTGGCCAAAAACTTCACTTTGATTATTCTTTGGAATATTTTAAAAAGTGTTTACTGTCTGATGGGCAGTTTGAAATAAAATCATCAAAGGAATGGAGTGATGACGCATGGTATCTTGACCAAAATAAAAGAGAGCCATTACCAAATGAAGGATATCTTGTTGTTCACGAGGGAAAAGCTGAAGGCACTATTATTGGAGCAAATCTTTGTACTTTCAATTTACTTCAAGGGACGGAATATATGCCAGGCCTCACAAACTCCGTTCTCTTTATTGAGGATGATTACGAATCCGTTCCTCACACATTTGATCGCGATCTTCAATCACTTATTCATCAACCAGGATTTGAAGGTGTGAAAGGAGTGGTGATCGGAAGATTTCAAAAGGCAAGTAAAATGACAAATGATTTATTGAACCAAATTATTGAAACAAAAAAAGAGCTAAAAAAAATCCCTATCATCGCCAACGTCGACTTTGGTCATTCGGATCCAAAAATAACGTTTCCAATAGGTGGGTCAGCAGTGGTTAAGGCTTTTCAAAATAATGTCCAACTACGAATACTTGAGCATTAAAGGAGTATACTTAAGTTGTTACACAGGAAAGTATATATGAGAAAACCGATACACAAAATTCAATTACAATATAATTGCCCCTTTTGCAAAAAAAACATTGTATCTTCAAAGAAAACCGAAGTGTTTTATCGGAGTCATTGGATAAATGGATGTAATGATTGTTTTGCGTTGTCCATAAACGAAGTGACGATGCACAGATTCCAAACAAAAATTATCAATACTCAGTAAAACTACTTTATTCGATTACTGCAAATGCCCTCACTGGACTTCCATCGCCATTCTTGATGTTGAGAGGAACTCCATAAAACATGAAGGCTTTGGGTAATTTTTCGGTATGTGCCAAATTTTCAAAAGAGATTATACCCGTTTCAAGTAGTTGTTTTTCAATTGCTATATCAAATTCATATTTTTCAGAAAGCCCTATAAATTTTGGACGTTCCAGAAGGATTTGCTGGACTATTTTTGCATCAATGTTGCACGAGGTAAAAAAAACTCCCCGATTTCTTTTCATTGTTATTCCCTTTTTGTATAACTCAGTGTGACCAATAAACCTGTCAAGGGAAAAAGCATCCAGTTTTTCTCCCGCTTGGACCATATGATATGGTACATTCACATGGGTTCCGATATGGGTAGTAAAAGTCATATTCTTCATGTTCCAGCCGTTTTTTTCAATGGAGTGAACTTCTTGTATTATTACTTCCGGATCTCCGGGGAACACGGGCATTTTATCGTACAGTGGTTGAGACAAATCGATTATTTTCATAACCATAGTATATAATTTTTTCTATGGACTACCACCCAACAGTGAAACAAATAATAGATATATTAAATACAAATAACTGTTGGTATGAAACATTTACTCACCTTCCCGTAACGACAAGTGAAGAGGCTGCGAAAACGAGACCGGGATATACCCTTGAACAGGGTGCAAAAGCACTTATCGTAAAGATTGAAAAAAGAAGTAAGGATGTAGAGTTTTGCATGTTGGTACTTCCCGCCCACCTAAAACTTGACTCAAAGAAAGTCAAGAGTGCTCTTGACATAAAAAATCTTCGTTTTGCATCGGAAGACGAAATACTTACGATAACTCATGGAGTTCAAAGAGGCGCAATTCCTCCTTTCGGCAACTTATTTGGTATTAAGGTATATGTTGATCCCCTTCTGTTTAACAATGAAAAAATAGTATTTAACGCAGGAGACAGACGTTTTTCAATCGCGATGAAATCAGAAGATTATAGAAAGATAGTAAAGCCTGAATTGCTTAATATGAGAGAATCCTCGTGAGGAGTGTTTATTTCTTTTTCTTGGCCTTGTTCTTCTTTGAACTATCCTTTCTGCTCTGAAGGCGTTTTTCACTTTCTCTCTTCAATGCGGCGCTTCTCTCCTGTTGTTTCTTGTTTATTTTCTCAACCTCAGTCTGGCATTCTTTGTCGGGACAAGCGGTCTCTGTGTTTGTAATTATAGAACTATCTACCTTTTCCTTCCACGTACGGACAACGACTCTTTCTTTGCCGCATCGCGAGCAGGGGTTACCAAATGTTTTTTTCATATTTTGTAGCTTCCATTATACCAGAAATATTCTCAGAATTCACGTCAACCCAAGAAGTGGTATGGGATGTTTCTTCTTTAGATATTCTTTATATAGTAAAATGTCTTCCCCATGATCAAAAGCCATTTCTTCAATTGCGGGTAAATTATCCATTGGAAACCATTTTAGGTGAGTCACTTCCTCATCTTGTCTAGGTGTCTGTTTTATTAGTTGCGCGCTGAAAATAATATCTACGTTCTGCCTGTCTTCTTTGGGCCGATTGGGATTGTCATTGATGCGAAATAATGTCACCTCACCTATTTCACACCCACTTTCTTCAAAAACCTCTCGTTTAACTGCTTGGATAAGATTTTCATCCCTATCAAAGAATCCACCCACCAATCCCCACTTTCCCGACTCCAACATGACCTTTCCTCCCACCGTTCCCCTTTTCCCAAGAAGAATCTTATTTTCATGTATCACGATAGCGTTGACGGTAATGTGTCTTAACCCCTTCTTTGCCTTGTTGTTGTTTTCAAAGTAACAAGTAATCATATATAGAACATTATACTATTTGATATACTATACCCATGTCTCATCTAATTGATAAGGCTTCCGTGTCAATCCGCAAACAACCTCCTAATATACTTCGTGAACTCCTTAAACAAGCGACCATGCCCGATATTATTTCTCTGGCAGGAGGGTTTCCTGCTCCAGAGTCCTTTCCTACCCAAATCATTCAGGAGTGCGTCAATATGATTATAAAAACAAAGGGAACAAAAATTCTCCAATATGGAGTGACCGATGGACTGGCGGAATTGAAACATGCTCTTTTGGATTTAAAAAGAAGAGATTTTAACAACATAACATTTGAATCAATTCAAATCACCACTGGCTCTCAACAGGCACTTGATTTGATTGGACGATCGTTCATTGACAAAGGGGATACAATTGCCGTTGAACTTCCTACGTATTTAGGAGCATTACAAGCTTTTAATTTTTATAAACCAGTCTACTTTAATCTCGAACCTGATGAGGAAGGGCCAACGACTGAGAGTATTAAAAAAGCATTTCTTGCTCACGTCAAATTTATTTATCTGGTGGCGGATTTTGCAAACCCCAGTGGGTCTACTATTTCTTTGAAGCGGAGCCCTCAAAAACCATATACCGAAAATTGTTGCCTTATATCGTCCTCGATTAGAAGCTATGTTATCTGCGCTTGAGGATTATTTTCCGAAAGATTCCCACTGGACTCATCCTGAAGGAGGGATGTTCGTCTGGGTCACACTCCCAAAAAATATTGATGCAAGTGAATTACTAAAAAAAACTTTAGCAAGAAAGGTAGCATTCGTCCCTGGAAAGCCTTTTTTCCCTCCCAGCGCTCGACCGAAAGTTGGACTGAATACCATGCGGCTTAATTTTACAAATACTCCTCCTGAAGTCATTCGAAAAGCGATAAAAACTATCGCTGAAGAGATTTGTTAAAGTGACTTTCTTATTTTCTCCGTTTGAGAGTTACTATTTTATACATTTCTAATATATAGTATGTGCACCTTTTCAAAAAATAAATAACATGCTTCACTTGATTATATGATTTGCCGTACCCAAAGTTATAAATGGGCCTGAAAAAATCCATTTGTCCGGCATTATGTACAATGACAACTTTTTCTCCGTTTAGTTTATAAAAAACTCCTGTTCGTATCCTGAATCCCGCATATGCAGTACTCATCATGAAATTGTACTTTGAATCGATGAATTTGACCGTATCTTTATACAGATGGTAGTTGACAATAATTTGATCCGGACCGAACTCCTTTTTATTGCGAATAAGACGTTCCATATCGTCACACAGCTCAATAAATTTCTTTGCGGGAGCAAATATGACTCCGGCGTTAATCACTGGTTTGTTGTTTATGACTTTCCAAATCTCTCTTTTTATATTTCTTTCAAAATGATTAAAGACAAACCATTTATAGAAGAGTATCCTCTTTCCTAAAGGAACGACCCTAAAAGATTGAGGATGCATAGTAAAAACATGCGCAATTTCTCCTTGGAAGATAACATCTCCTGAATCGATGAATAGCACTTGATCATATACATGTTTTTTAAGATAAGTTGCGGCATCAAAAAAACGTTTATTGACTATATGATACTTTCTGAGTCCGTCCATGATAATTACTCCTTCTTGTTTGAGTTTTTTTTTCTGCGCAGGTGTGATTCCGTAATCTATGACGAGAATATCTACCGTATCAAGATTTACATTTTGTTTTAATGAGGCAAGCCAATGAGCAATCACGAAATTGCCTGTCTTTCCGTTAGCTGCCGTGATAATGATATTTTTTAGCATTGGTCAATTATAACGTAAAATAATGAAAACACGCCCAAAAATGGTATAATTTATCCATATGTTTGATATTTCTGCAATCTATTCTTTTATTAAAAAAAGAATAACGGTAAAAGATGTCTTATTGCTTGGATTCGCAAAGATTCTCTTTTTCATCACGCGACTCTATAATATTAAACTTCTTCCTATTTTCAATGATGAGGGCATCTATATCCACTGGGCGAAAGTAGCCTGGCATGACGCAAGTTGGCGATTTATCTCTCTCACCGATGGGAAACAACCACTCCAAACGTGGGGTACGATTCCCTTTCTCAAACTTTTCCCCAATGATGCCCTTCTCGCGGGGCGACTATTTTCGGTTGCAACGGGTTTTGTGGGGATTATGGGAATTTTTTTCCTCCTTTATTATCTCTTTGGGAAAAAAACTGCTTTCATTGGGTTGTTTCTTTCGATTTTCTCCCCTTACTTTCTTTTTTATGACCGAATCGCCATGGTAGATTCTGGAGTCAATGCCGCCTTTATTTGGATACTATTCTTTTCAATTATACTTGTGAGGACTATTCGGTTTGATATCGCTCTTTTATACGGTCTTTGTGCAGGAATAGCGCTTCTCACCAAATCATCGGCACAGATGTTTTTAACGGTAAGCTTTTTTACCTCCCTTCTTTTGTTTGATTTCAAAAAAAGAAAAACATCTGGCATATTTAGTTTTATCTTCCTGTATGGAATCGTGTTTTTCATCTCTCAAATTATTTATAATGTGCAACGTCTTTCTCCATTTATGCATTATTTGTCCAAAAAAAATACAACTTTTGTTATGACCTTTGCAGAATGGGTCAAAAGCCCGTTTGAGGTTGTGGCATCCAACTTAAGATTGATTCCCCACTATGTATTTAGCGAATCCGGTTGGATTGTGGTTCCCTTTGCTGTTATTGGCCTGTATTTCTTATTCAAAAAAAATATTCGATTATTTCTTTTTTTCCTTTCTTGGCTTCTTATCCCTTACTTAGGTATTTCCTTTATGACGCGTGTGTTGTTTCCCCGCTATATTATCTTTTTTGGGACACTTCTTATTATATTGACTTCCTATTGTTTGGGAGAGATAAAAAATAAACAACTGTCAACCACTATATTGTTTTTTATTATTGGTGTATTTTTAGTATTCCAATATCCCATGTGGACAGACTATACAAAAATTATGTTTCCCGATATAGACCGTGGGCAATATATAACGGGATCCACAGTAGGGCTTGGCGCGAAAGAAATCATTGCGTATGCTCGGGAAAAATCACAGGATAAACAAGTTCGCATTATTGCGCAGGGAGATTTTGGAATGACTGGAGATATTCTCGATACATTCTTACTAAAAGATGATCATATCTTTATCCAGGGATACTGGCCACTAACCAAAGAAGTTTTACTTGATCATCAAAAGGACTTAATCACCGACCATGTTTATGTGGTTACGGCTCATGAGTTGCAGTATCCTGCAGATTGGCCAATGAAACTAATAAAAGCATATTACAAACTCGATGGAAAAAGCGCCCTGCAGTTATTCGAACTGACAAAGTGAAAAAAATACTCATTTTTTGTTTTGCACTCATGGCCGTCTTCTTCTTTTTGGGAAGGGAGTTGAATCCACTTGACCCACACTTGTTTTCTTTCCATGACAACACGCAGGCTGCTCGACTACAGGAATTTGCCCTCAATCTAAAAAATGGCATTATCCCGCCGCGGTTAGCTCCTAACTTTTCTTTCAAGCATGGTTTTCCTGTTTTTAATTTCTACGCGCCTTTTGCCTACTGGGTGGGATCATTTATTCATCTCATAGGAGTGCCTTCCGCGTTATCTCTCAAACTTCTCTTATTTTTTGGATTATTTGGATCATTTGTGTCTTTTTTCCTATTTATTACACTATTCTTTGGTTTCTGGGGAGGGCTTCTTGGCGCTACTATTTATTCTTCCTCACTCTGGATGGCGGTTGAAATATTTGTTCGAGGAAATATCGGCGAAATATGGTTTATGGCACTTTTTCCATTAGCGCTCTATCTTCTCAAAAAAAATGATTCAAATAAAAGTGGATTCTTTTTTGCAATCACATGCATCTGTCTTTCTTTCTTATTCACCGTTCACAATGTGCTTTCTCTTGTTTCTGTTATTTTCATTGTTTTCTTTTCCCTATTGTTGACGCATAAAAAGAAAGCGC
>Ga0210050_1002917_pt1 | contig 15701 bp, 11 predicted proteins | sample CryGey132114_all_FD_185463 | JGI IMG/M metagenome (GOLD analysis project Ga0210050, IMG submission 185463) | Groundwater microbial communities from aquifer - Crystal Geyser CG22_combo_CG10-13_8/21/14_all (SPAdes) (version 2) | ecosystem: Environmental > Aquatic > Deep subsurface > Groundwater ...
TTCTGATGAAAGGAGTAATCTTCGTTAGGCTGTGCATACTGGAAAAGGATTATGAAGTTAAAATTCGCGACTGGACTTGCGTATTTTACTCGTAATTCTTTTCTACACAACCTGATTAAGTTTTACATATTATATAATTAAAGCGACCACTTATTACGGAAAATAGAGTAAACTGAATGTGCATACATTTATTTACATCCTAAACAAGTGGTCTATGGACCATATAATACAAATTGAATGCTTTGCAAAGCGAAAGTATTTTTCTTTCGAAGAAAGGAAAATACTAGAGAAGCTTTCCAGAGAGGATAGAGAGAAGAGAAATATCGGTGAGAAAGGCATCTCACTGAGGTCTATGGCAAAGATTCTTGGAAGAGTTCATTCGACAATCAGAGAGGAATTGGAACGAGTTCCTAGATATGAACTTGTATACTCTGCCACATGGGCTCATGGGGATTATCTTCGGAAACAACAGAATAAAGGAAATGTCCGGAAACTCGATCGAGATATTACTCTTCGTAGTGCTGTGATCGAAGGAATTCTTGGAGACAAAAGTCCCGAACAGATTTCCAAGCGAATCAAGAAACTCTGAAAGACTCTCTGAATAGAATGAACTGTGAGTCATGAAACAATCTACTCGTTCATATATTCAGACTGTGAAGCGAAAGAGAAAGAACTCTACAATCATCTCAGACGTCACCGGAAGAATCGGAGAAAACAATAAGTAAGACGACATCAGGAACGGTTTCTTATCAAAGAGCGCACGAGCATTCATGAACGTCCGGAATATATCAATAATCGAAGAGATTTCTGACACTTCGAAACAGATTCGGTACTCTTCTCAAAATGAAAGGCTATCCTTTCTGTGCAATACGAGAGAAAAAGTAGTCTTGCGAGAATTACAAAACTTCGAGATAAAACAGCAAAGGAAACTGCCAGAGCTCTCAGATCTCTCGCATATGAATTCGATGGACTCTATCCAGTGAGAAGTGTCACGTATGACAATGGATCAGAGAATGTTCTCCATACCGAACTCATACATAAGTACGGAATCGTCACATACTTTGCCGATACCTATTCTTCTTGGCAGAAGTGAGGAGTGGAAAATCTCAATGGTCTCATACGACAATATCTTCCCCGATGAATCGATCTCGAAAGTCTTTCGGACGAAGACATTTACATTATACAAGAGAAGCTCAACAATCGTCCGAGAAAACGCCTTAAATGGCTTACTCCGAACGAATACTATGCGAAGATAACCTGATAAAAATGTGTCATACAGAAGCTCTTTCCTTAGATTTTTACAAAGTGGTTGCTTTTATATTTGAATTCGTGTTTTACAAATGCGATTTTTTGTATACATTTGTCTTTTATATTCGCTTACTATATATATCAAAATATATCTTTTATCTTCCTCTTTACTACATGAATTACCTTCTCAAAACTTTCGGTTGCCAGATGAATTACGCGGATTCCGAAAAAATAAATATGATACTCCTGCAAGCCTGACTCCGAAAAGTCCTCGAATGTAATGAAGCTGATATACTTTTGCTCAATAGCTGTTCCGTACGACAGAAGTGAGAGGATCGGGTGTATGGATATATCCGCGAAGCTCGGGCTCTCGCGAAAGAACAAAATAAAACGCTTATCGTCGGACTTACTGGTTGTATGGTTCGAAAAACTGGGCTTCATCAGAAATTTTACGAAAGTGAAAGGAAAAGAAAGGCAACGAAAAACATCGAGCATATGCGAGATGAAAATTCGCTTTTCAACAGCGATGACAAAGTATTCGGTATAACCGATGCGATTGATTTTACCCTCAGGATTGAGGATATTCATTATCTCACGAAAATCCTCTCGATTATTATCGGAGAAGAAATCGGAAACGATTCCAAATGGAACGATTATTTACAAGTGAAGCAATCCCAAGATAATCCATGATCTGCCAATATCATCATACAAACCGGGTGTGATAATTTCTGTAGTTATTGCATCGTCCCTTATACCCGAGGACGCGAAATTTCACGACCACAGGATGAGATATTGAAAGAAGTGGAGGAATGTGTACGAAACGGAACCAAGGAAATAACCCTTCTCGGACAAAACGTCAACAGCTACGGAAAAGAAACCAAGAAAAAACTCTGGAATAGTGAAGAGTTCAAGTGGAATACTTCTTTGGATATTTCTTCTGAAAAAACTCCTTTCCGGGAACTTCTCGAATGAATCAATAGTATCGAATGACTTGATCGCATTCGCTTCACTTCCAGTAATCCGCACGATATGACCAGAGATATTCTCTCGGCTCATTTCGAACTTCCGAAAATGTGCCATTATCTTCATTTCGCTCTTCAGTCCGGTTCGGATGAAGTGCTCCAGAATATGAATAGAAAGCATACTTTCGAGGATTTCAGACTCCAGGTCGAATACCTTCGTTCCCGTGATCCGCTCTTCGGGATTTCGACTGATATCATCGTAGGTTTCCCCGGAGAAACCGAGGAACAGTTCCAAGAAACCGTCCAAGCCTTCAAAATCTGTGATTTCGATTTCGCTTTCATCGCACGATACTCCCCTCGTAAATGAACACGAGCGGCAGAAATGATCAAAGGAAACAAAGAACAGGAAATTTCTGAAAGAGAATGAAATTTGTCGTGAAAATCGAGAACCGCAATGAGTCGTACTAAAGACAATACGATGAATGAGGAAACGGAGATTTGAACGCAAAGTTCGTCTTTTGCGGAAATTTCTATGGAAGAAAAAGCGAGACGATGGGATATATTGAATACCCTTCTCTACAAATCCGTACAGAAACGCAACAAACTTATGCTCGGAAGAACCGAAGAAATCCTTGTAATCGGACAAGAAAAAGAATGACAGCTCGTAGGGAGAACCCGAAACTTCAAGGAAGTGTATATCGACCATGATGATAAGATTAAGATATGAGATCTCGTTACTGTCAAAATTACAGAAATAGACAGATGGATATTAAAAGGACAAACTGTTTAATAAAAAAAATCTCCCGAATTTCGGGAGATTTTTTTTATTAAATCTTTTATCGTGCTACTCTCTGAAGCGAGTACTGTTCCAAGAATCTTGTAAAGAATGGTGGCGGATACGCTATAGCTCGATTGGAATAGTTTATAACTACCCCGACATTGAGCGCTGTAGAATCCGTCTGACCACGAACGTACGAACGGTTATTTACGAGATCGGACGTATTTCCGTAGAGACTTCCATCTACTGCGAGTCGATTCGAAGTACTGATTCCATTACTTACTATAGCACCGGCAAGAGTTATATACATTCCGGCTATATTCCCTACAGTATGAGTAATAATTACATTTCCGTTTTTGATAATCCATGCATAACTGGAAGTCTTGTCGGCGTAACGGATATCATTGTTTATAATCAAGTTTCCGTTTTCTACGATGATTGTTTTCACTCCTGAAAGATCCATATTTCCCGAAATGGAAACGTCTCCATTTTTGAACACTCGAACCGATTCATTATCGCCGAGCGGAACCGATTTCGAAACGAGATCCGAAACAGAAGTAATATCTATTGGCATATAAATACCAGTGGTATTTATAGACGATTGGGAAATTTTTCATTCTTCATTCTGACCTCCAGAGGTAATAATCTCGGAGATATTATTATCGGAAATACTTTTCGTAGCACTAGAAAGCGCATATGATGAACTCGCATTTACTGTACTTGTCGTAAAATTTCCACTTTTCAAAGCATTCAAGAAATTATTTACCACCGTATTTACATTATTTCAAAGAAAACTTCCTATAAAAGCACTTCATCCTGCAGTATTGGAGATGATTGGCTTAGAAACACGAACACTGAACGGAGCCTCCAAATACGCAATACTTGCATAAATCCCCTGACCTCTGTAGGTAGGATTTGATATAATCGTATCTTTATAGCCTACGGGAGTGATAACGTTTGTATCTCCTTTAAATCACTGCAATTCTGATCCATCAAAAAGTTTGAGAGTATTCGGGAATCTTGTTTCGTTGTAAGTAATAGTGAGAAGATTTCCAGAGTTATCGTATGTACGGGTTCATGATACCTCAAATTGAATAGGTCCACCTATTCCGTTGTTAATAGTTTTCGATATGGTTGTACCATTTATAAGAGAAGAATTATTTGTAATAGTTGCTGTTTTATTTTGCAAATACATCGGAGTGGTCGTTTCGAACACGATGGAATCACCAACCGAGAAAACAGGAACTTGATCTCAAATAATGAGTCTATATGCATTGATATTTATCGATGTGCTTCCAGGAGTTGTAATAGTCAGATTTCATGGAGGAATAGAACCTGGGTTTGTTAATGCAATATTACAGCTCGCACACCATGGAGCAACAATATCACAACTCTCATATTGACCTAACATATTCGGTCGCTCAATGATACCATTTCCACAATAACTGCTAGAACCAGGAACGGTTCTAATAGTCGTTGGAGTTGGAGTTGGAGTTCATCATCCTCATGTAGTGGTATAAGTAGTACTACATCCAGATACACCACCACACGACCAAGTATAAGTAGTAGTGGTTCCAGTTGTTGTGCTCGTAAAATTACTCACTGATCATAGTCCTGCTGCACAGAGTCATGGAGTACTTATGGTAATTGGTGTAGTTTGAACACCAGTAATTGAACCGATTTGACAAGAACCACCTCCTCATCCTCAGCCGGTACTGTAAAATGCAGTACATGCCAATCATGCAATAATCCCATTACAAGACCAGGCATATCTATGTAAATTTCCATTGGTAATATCAGTAAAGTTTCCTACTATTTCACCTACTGGACAGAGTCCAGGAGTAACTACAGTCAAAGGAGTAGGAACAACTCCTCCTGCATCTCTGGTAAAATTACCAGGTGTACAAGTAAGTCCACCTCAGCCAGGACATTGAGTCGCTCGGGTTGCATTACAAGAAACGATATCGTTAAAATAACAGGTTCTTCCAGAACCTACAGGATTTGCTATAAGACAGGCTGCTTGAGTCGCATAAGTATTTGTATTACAATCCGCAGCAGGATTCCCAAATATACAAGCAGAATAAGGAAGAGGGGGTGAATCATAAGTCGCAGCACAGGCACCACCAACCGCGGATCCATTACAAGACCATATATAGGTTGTAATAGTACCAGCAAGAGTACTTGTAAATCCTCCAACTGTTTGTCCCACGGGACAAAGTCCTGCGGTTGCTGCAGTTATAGGAGCAGACTGGACTCAACTTACTGTTCCGGGTGTACATGCAGGACCGACAATATTTGTACAATTCACACTACAAGCGGATCATACAGCACCATTCTGAGCACCAAGATCACATTGTTCTCCGTTCGCAGCATCGACAATATTATCTCAGCACCAGGCAGCTTGTATATTGAGACATTCCGGTTGCTCAAACTGAACATTGTTGCTCGGAATATACGCGGGAGTAATACTATAGTTTGTAGGAATAGGAAGAAGAGTATTCGATGCAACTGGCAAAGTAACTCCCACTGACCAGGAAGTTCCCGCTCATAACCATGAATCTATCCGTCTATAAGCATTTACAAAGATAAATTGTGCAATAATATCATCTCTTGTCGCAGGTAAGGAAGTAATTCGACAAAGATCTGATGGTCATTTTGCAACAGATACAACAGTATTGATAGCAGGAATAGTTTTATTAGCAGGAATTGCTATAGAGGGATATATCCAATTATTCATATCTCCACAGTTGATCATACCAGAAGGATTATATATTTCTATCCTTGTAGTCTGAGCTGGATCTGTAATAGTTGGACTTACCACAGGCTGTAACTGGATAAACTCAGAGGAAGTAAATTCATCTCGAGGTTGAAATGGCGTATTAAAATACTCTCGAATTGTAACATTAGCTCCAGAACACTGAGCACCTGTCGCAAGCGATGTATTATTTACGATATTAAATGCTCTTGTTTCCGATAGACCGAAAGTCACGAAAAATCCAAAGAAAAGTAGGAATATTATTTTATTCATTGGGCATTATACTGATTATCTAAAATAAGAGGAGTTTTTGAAGAATACCATAAAAACACTAAACTTAGTGTAATCAAGAGTACTAAAACACCAAGAAAAAAAGATTTTTTCATAGATAAAAAGATTATCCAATATTATATTCCACCACCAGCATTACCTCCACCACCAGTACCTGAACCTGGATTACTAGCTGTAGAAGCAGATCAAGCAGAAGAAGTTCATTTTTTAGTAACCAACAATGGGGTTGCCCCAAGAGCACTTACTGTTGTTTCTATTGATGTAGTATGTAATGCTACAACAGAATCCATCGCTACAACAGAATCCATTCATTGCGAAACATTACCAAACGAGAAAGATGGATAGGTAATTCCAAAAAGTCGATTCAAACAAACGTTTCCTGAGATCATCGCACGTCCTTCGAATACTTTCGATTCTTTTCCTAGTTGGAGAGAAAGTCCTGGAACTCAGAGTTTGAGTATATCCCCGGAAACAAGATATGCAATATAATTATCCATCGTTACTATTCCATTCCCTTTTATAAGCTCATTTAATTTATTGAGCTGATGCTGTACTGCTCTCTTTTCTGAAGTATTTACAAGAATCGCTCGAATAATAGATTCTTTTTCAACTGGATCAGTTACGGGAACTGTTTTACTCATAACAGTAACGGAACCATCATACGTATCGAGACGATGTGCTCATTTTTTCTTGGTTTCAAAATCAATCGGTGTAGAAAAACAGGCGATAGTCATCTCTTGACCTGCATATTCTGGAATTGCAGAAGCTTGAATCGGAGTAAATACATCGTCTTTTCCTATGCGGAATTTTTCGTCTCTTTCTGGAGAAAGAGTGATATTGAGAGTTTTTGCAAGCCTTTCTTCTGCATGAACCGTTGCTTTTGTACGAACTTTCTCATCGGCGTATTTTTGCGTATATGCCTGTTTGGAACGAGATTCGCTACTTCCGTACATATAACTCGACCATGTTTCCATAGGAGTTTTCTCTACAAGAAGTATTTTTGCAAGTGTTCGATATTTTCCTTTTTTACTCATATTTTCGAGCCAAACTCTGGCACCTTCAAAATCCTGACGACCCAACAGTTTTACGAGTTTCTCGAAATCTTTATTATGTCCCATAAAAAAGAGCTTCTCAGAAATATACTCTGAGGCGAGATTTTCGGCACGGAAATTTACAACAGACAGAGGAGTTTCTGTTAGTGGTTCCGGATTATTTACAGGAGAAAATGAAACTGTGTATTTTTCTCCATCATGGGAAAGTAATGCTTGTTCTTTTATATCAGACATATGGATATAATTCCCTTCTTCATCGATTGTAAGGAGCGGTGCCACGACTGGATATGATTTATAATCATATTTCATTTGAATATTACTTGGAATGGTATAAAGCCATTTTCCGTTTATATGCTCGACCTTTATACCGCTTTCTTTATATGACTCGCTATCGAGCACAGTTTTCGTATTGGTTTTTTCTATATCACTATTCTCGGTTGATTCTCATTTTTTTGCATTGACCGCCACTGTATCTTTATGAATTCCCATAAGCATAAGAAGTCCGATGCTTGCAGAATAATCCGATCCACTATCCGTAACCCCCTCATTAAGAATATATGCTTGGATAAGTATTTTTTGGATTTGTTCAAAATGAATATTTGTATCGATATTCGCTTTTTTAGCAGCATCGAGAACGGTGATGAAATCGGATTTTAATCGAACATCAGTGATGTCTTCCGGTTTTGAATCTTTTGTAAGTTTCATAACTTTTTCTGTATAGCTGGAAGCTTTTTCTGCAAATTCTGCAGCTCGTTCTCGACCGAGAGTCAGACTGAGTTTTCGTCCCATGTACGCTTCTTTTACCCAATTCAAAACAGAACCCGTTTTCTTTCCGAAACCTTCATTTCCTCGAGCTTTGAAATCTTCTATAAATGCATCCGCTTCCATTTGGTGTTCTTCACTTCCAGCAGTAATCATACCTCCAGTTCCTATGGCTACTCCGACAGTAACAGCAGCTCCGACAGTATTATATGTTGTTGATGATTCCTTATTTTTATCTTTATTGTCGTTTTTTTCTTTTTGAGCGTTTTTTTCTTTTACCGCTTGGATAAAACTTTTCGTTTCTCCTGTCAAGATAGCATATAATCCGATATCTCCATTATCCGTAAATTCTCTGAGTAATGCAATATTAAGACGGAGAGCTTCGTGGAAGATCTTAGTGGCTTTTTTTGAATTGGTCCAATCCGGTATTTTTCCAGTTACTTGAACATAGACCTTATCGATTTCTTTTCCTCATTTGCTCACTTGAGAAAGGGTTCTCTTAAGAGTTTGTTCCCCGACAAAATCACGGATCTCATTGTCGAGATAATCATCATTATTAAGATTTGCAAGGAGATTGATATAAGTATAGTCCTGTTTTATTTTCTCGAGTTCTGGCTTGCTTTCGTTTACTATAGTAGTCTTGTTTTCAAGTTTTTTAGTCTCAGCGCCAACATATTCTCTATGTAACTTCATTCGAAGTTTATTGAGTTCTATTTTATCTTGTGTAGAGTAATTATTACTTTTATCTTCTATAGCATCATCCAAGAGTTTGAATAATTCTTGTTTTTTTGCATCATTCTCTTTATCGGCTTGTACGAGAAGTTCTTCGAGATATGAAAAATCAGCGGAAGTATCAAATGATAGTCCAGGAATATTGCTATTTTTTATATTATTCAATAGTCTTTTTGCTTGTTCGGTTTTATCTCAATTTTTTGAAACTGAAATAGTATCCAGAGTAGGAATACTACCAGTAGAATCATTCCAGAAGTTACATTTTATCGTATTTGTACGGGAAATATATGAAAAAAGAGAAAGTCAAGAATTACGCATAAAAAGAAAGTTAAAAGAATGTAATTTCCTTTATAATACCTTATTTTCTATTTAAAAGCAAAAATCCAGCATCACTTTTATTTTTGTTTCTAAAAAAAGCGTGCTGGATTGAGTTTAAAATTTTCTTTTTATTGTACTTTTCAATTTCGAACGATAATAATTCCAGCAGCAATAAGAAGAGCAAATGTCATAAGAAGAAGGGATTCTGGACCTGTCTTCACTGTTGTCATTTTTTCTGGTACAAGAGCTTCTGGAGCAGGTGTTACAACTTGTACTGGAGTAACAGCAGCAATATTGGCAACTTTTGCAGTATAAGCGACACATTCCGTATGAGTTTCCTGCGCTCCTTCATTTCCATCAGCGTCGACATTATGATAACTAATTGGGAATGTAAGAACTCCGACTACTTCACCTTCTGCTTTATCGGTGGACGTAAGTGTATAGGATGCTCCGAGATCTGCTTCAAGGAATTTAACAGACTTTCCTGCATCGAGCATAAATTCTTGTTTTCCTGTTCCGGTCATACTATCTGTCCAAATTACTTGAGATCCATTCTTCCAGAAAGCAGCAGGATCAAGAGGATTTGCCATGAATTCCGTTCCAGATGAAAGAGGAACTATCGTTGGAAGAATTTGTTCATCTTTATAGATAATCTGTTCATTGGCATTTACATTTGTCCATGTATCATAGAGTCCACTTATCTGATCTCCTTTCGCGAGAGCAGTTCCTTCAAAACAAGTGGAACAATTATTTGTTGTAAAATAATCAGTAGTACAAGTGGTTTCTGTATAATCACCAACTGCAGCAAAAGCCTGAGTAGTCACAAGAAAAAGAACTATCCCAAGAAGACCTTTAGTATTCATAAAAAGAAAGGATTATTGATAGAAATAAAATATATATAAAAGGATTGTATTTTTTTTACCTTTTTTGTCAAAAAAAATCTTTTCTTCTTGCGGAAAATAGATATACTCCGATGAGTGAAAAATGAGGAGTGAGAAATTATAAATTAAATCTTCCTCCAAAAATTTCTCACTTATAATTTATAATTTATAATTTAACTTTATGTTACACACTCTCTCAGGAGATCTCCAGAAAGCAGAACAACATCTCCATGACGAATTCGCCAAACTCCAGGTTGGACGGGCAAATCCTGCTATCGTAGAAAGTATTACTGTTATGGTATACGGTTCTGTTCAACCACTTCGAAATGTCGCTTCGGTCGGAACACTTGATGCACAAACTATTTCTATCCAACCATGGGATAAAACTGTGCTTCGTGATATTGCCAAAGCTATTAATGATGCAAATATCGGACTCAATCCTCAGGACAACGGAGAATCGATTCTTATCCGAATCCCCGCTCTTACCGAAGAACGTCGTCGTGATCTTGCAAAAATCGCCAAAAAGTTATCAGAAGAATGAAAAGTAACCGTTCGAAATATCCGACAGGATTACCTCAAGAAAATTAAGTCTCAAGATGAAAGCGTAAGTGAAGACATAGTAAAACAACAAGAAAAAGACCTCCAAAAAAGCATCGATGAAGCTATTGTACTCGTAGACAAGATGACGAAACATAAAGAGGAGGAAATTATGAAAATATAATATGACCCACACCATTACTGACCGCATCCTACGGGAACTCTCGCTCCATCCGGAAATAACAACCAAGGAGCAGTTTCATAAGTTCAAGAATGAAATCTACGCAGAATACAAGCTCTCTGAGTCCATTCCTGGGATTGTTCTCCTCGATAGATATAATGCTCTCATCCACGAGAGTATTTTGCAGTATGAACCGAGAATATGGAAACTCCTTCGAAAGCGAGCGGTTCGGAGTTTGTCGGGAGTTTCGGTTATCTCTATCCTCACAAAACCATGGGGATGTCCGGGAAAATGTGTCTACTGTCCAAGTTATGAAGGACTTCCAAAAAGCTACGTCCCGAACGAACCGGCAGTTATGCGCGCGGAACTCAATGAATTCGACCCGATTCGGCAGATATGGAACCGTTTGCGATCTCTCGAAATAACGGGACATATGATAGAGAAATGTGATATCCGCATCATCGGAGGAACTTGGAGTGTCTATCCCCTCCTCTACCAAGAATCGTACATCAAAGATATCTATGATGCTCATACGACATACTCAGAACTCCGAAAAAATCTCCTAAAAACTGAAATGAGTGGAGAAAAGTTCGCAAGTTTCGAAATAGATCCGAGCTTCCAGATACAGAAATCCGCCACACTTGAGGAGGCCAAAAAACGCAATGAAACAGCCGAGAGTCGGGTTATCGGAATCGCAGTGGAAACCAGACCAGATTCACTCAATGATTTGGAAATAGTACGTCTCAGACGCTATGGAGTCACTCGTGTCGAGATTGGATACCAATCTACCGATGATGAGATAAATACTCTGAGTAAACGGGGACATGGAAATAAGGAATCGATTGCCGCGACAAAACTTCTCAAAGATGCGGGATTCAAAGTGGTTGCCCATATGATGCCGAATCTTCTCGGAAGTACTCCAGAGAAAGATATAGAAAGTCTTCGGACGGTATTCGAGAACTCTGATTTCCGTCCTGATGAACTCAAGATCTACCCGATGGTGGTGACTCCTCATACCGAACTTGAAGGAATCTGGAAAAATGGAGGATTTGTTCCATATAATGACGAGATTCTCGTGGATCTTATGGCACGTCTTCAGGGACTTATCCCAGAATATGTGCGACTGAATCGAATGTATCGAGATATCCCTGCTTCGGAGATACTTGCCGGTTCACACCTCGCAAATCTCCGTCAGGTAACGGACGAACATATGAAAAAACTCGGGATTATCCGAACCGATATCTCTGCTCGAGAGATTCGCGACAAAGTAAATACACCGGAGAATGCTGTACTCGATGTTATGGAATACGAGGCAAGTGGTGGAAAAGAATATTTCCTCCAGTGGATTGATCCGATTGATAGAACTGTATTTTCACTTCTCCGACTTCGGGTTCCGTTCAATATCTTCGATGGAACCGAGCACTCGATCGGAGTCCTGAAAAATGCTGCGATTATCCGAGAAATTCATACATTTGGTGACCAGCTCCGAATCGGAGAAAAACCTGATGGAAGCGGACAGCATATGGGATTCGGGAAACGCCTGATAGCGAAAGCTGAGGAAATTATCCGAGAGAATTATCCGAAAATCGAGAAGATAGCCGTTATCGCCTGAGTCGGAGTCCGAGGATATTACGAGAAACTCGGGTATGCACTCGAAGGAGAATATATGATAAAAAAACTGTAGGAATTCCTACAGTTTTTTTATTTTATGGAGACTTTTGCGGAATTTATTTTTTAGAAGATTCCTGATTCTATATTAGAACGTATAAATAATTTCAAAATATTTTTTCGCCCTCTCCGAGGACTGTGTTTGAGCATCCTCCATAGCGAGTCCCGCAGGAAGAGAGAAAATATATTTTGAAATTATGAGAGCAGAGATTCCTACGATTTTTTGAGATGTATGACATCCTCGAGATTATCTTCAAAATAATCGATTCAGAATTTGAAAAGATAATCGACCGATTTGTAGGGGGAACTGTGAAGGAATTTCTTCAGGTTTTTGTAGACTTTATCGAATTCAGCATCGACCGATGCTTCTATCTTCGCCTCGAACAAGGCAGAAAAATTATCGGCGAGTTTCACGAGTTTTCCATCGGTCTGATTCCAAGGATCGAGCATAAGATGCTCATATTCGGCGGAAAATTTATATTTTCTAATGTAGGAAAGAAGATATTTATCGACAAGTTCTTTTTCAATAGTTACGAGGAGCGGTTCGAATCCGTCGATGGCTTTTTTGGTCGGTGCAACGATATCTCCGGTGATTGCTTCCGGAATGTCATGAAAGAGTGCTATCATCATCATATTCGTTATCTCTTGTCTGCTCTTCCCTTCTATATTTCCGATTATATAGGTAATAAAAGAAGTTATGAACAAATGAGACATAACCGATACCGGGTATCGGCGTCGCATACTATTCCAACGATAGCTCGACTGGAGTCGTCTCATACTCAGGAGAAATCGTTCCAAATCATTTTGTTTTTCTGGATTCAGGTCAATATATTCACGGAAGATATCAAATCGAGATTGGCTCATCTTTTGCTCGATGATATTCATAGCCGGTCGATAAACGTCGAGATATACTTCGTTGCTGAAATATGCTTCGTGATACGATGCCCACAGCTTGGAAAAAGCAATAAGATCGTCTTCTTTCGCATGAATATGATTTGTTCATCTCTGTTCGTCGTGGATTCCCTGCATATCAGACTTCATCCAATCGGGAAGCTTCCATGACTGAAGCATTTCGTAGACAATATTTTCAAGTTCCGCATATATCGCCGGGTTTTTCTCCTTGATTTGATCCTTTACTTCGGAACTTATATCCGAATGAACAAACGTAGAAAACGCGGAAAAAAGCATTTTCCGAAAAATATAATCCCGGTCGTATTCAATACCCTTCTCTTCCTCGATTATCGAAGCGAGAAGAATCGCGATATGGAGAGAAAAGGCAATGTGATCGTTCGCGGAAACCTGTTCCGTACGGGGAAAGTTATTCCAACGATAAACAGAGAGTCCCCGGAATGCGAGGGATAAAGTATGTCAGAGCATAGAAGTTAAGATGAGAGATATATGGAAATATTATTATTTATATTAAGAGAATTACCTCATCCACCACCCATCTTGGGTTTGCATTAGTGGATGAAAGAGTGATAATTCCCGACTCGATTTTCTCTATTGTTTCGAGATTTTTTATATCGCCCGAAAGAACTCGGTCTTTCAGTGCGATGAGAATAGCAAGATATTCTCACTTTTCCAACTTCTCCTTTGCGAGAAACGAGAGAAACGGAGCACTATCGCCCGCATCGAAATAATCATTTATCTTCTCGCGGATATTTGAATCAAGCGAAGTATGAAGAATATTGGAAGAGATAAATATAACCCGAGAAGCGAGCGTTTCTATCATCGCCTCACGACCGCTATCAGAAGTCAAAAGAATAAGTATATTGGAAGGAACTTCCTCAAAAAGTTTGAGGAGACTATTTGCTGCTGCGAGCGTCAAAGTATCAATCCGTTCGATGATGAAGATATCGTACCCAGAACTGGAGCGCTTAGATGATTGTTCTATAATATTTCGAGTTTGTTCGATTTTAATGACTCCTGTTTCATTCTCAAAGAAAAATACTCCATCGATATACTCTTTTCGCATCTCATAGAGATCGAGAAAATGAGTTTTCTTCAGGGTATTGACGACCGTCGTAACATCTTCGTTCGAAAGGACAACCGGCGGTATAGAATGTCCAGATTCAAATTTCTCCAAAAGGCTTGCAAGAGGGGTTTTTGTCATTTGCAAAATAAAATTTTATGATTAAACTCGCTTCATTATACCGCCTTATTATTATTTGCAAATTTTAGTCTCTTAATCGTTTCTTTATGAACAATCGTCTTCTTTCTGTTCTCGTGCTTGTTGTTGTAATCGGTGGATTATTTGGAGTATATTATTATTTTTTCGTAGCGAGTACTGGAAATCTTTCACTTATAATCAACGGAACTGGAAATACCTCCATAACACTCACTTCAGAGTTTGGAAATAGTTATGCACGAGAATGCGAAAGAACCTGTCTGTTTGAAAAAATCCCTGCAGTAAACTACTCTATTTCAGCAAAACGAAGTGGATACGTACCTCTGGAAAAGACCTTTGAGCTCGATTGAGGAAATACAAAAAAAATGGTTATTGCTATGGAAAAAGAGATAGTACTTTCTGAACAAAAAAAGAAAAAAGAAGACACTATAACTATGATTAAATTACAAAAAAGCATTCGGGATATCCTCGAAACAAATACTGGATGAGTAATACTCGGTTATCAGACAAACGGATTGTATTACGCTCTACCAAACGATAACAACTGGGATATTTTTCTAAAAAAAGAATGAGAAGAAACAAAAAATATTTTAAAAATTCATAATGGAGTACTTACGACTGAAAGTCTCAATATTTATCCTGGTTATATAGCCCTCAAAAAATGAGATAATGTTTCTTTTTATTCGCTTGTGAACGGTGAGGAAATAGTCTTTCATTTCAATGGTGATATTTTTGGAATAAAAGACACCGTGAATAATGATATTAAAATTATCACGAACGAGAAATGAGTTTTTATGTATTCTGTTTCAGAGAAAACTGCTCGTGAAAATCCTCTCTACGATGATATAATTCAACTTTCTTCTGGGGAAATTATAGCACTTGTAAAGAAAACAAGCACGGAAAGGCAATGACTTCTTTCTATTGATGATACCATGAATGATTATGTTTTCCTCATCGGACAAGATACCCGCGAAAGAAAAATACTCCTCAAAACTCCTAAGAATGGGAAAGTGCTCCGTTATAAGAATGGAGAGATTCTCTTTGTAAGTCAGGAATGAGAAGTTTTTGTCGTAAATAACGTAAAATAATATATTAAAAAGACGCCAGTAACTGGCGTCTTTTATATTATAATGGCTCGAAAATCAAATACAAATTTTAAGGAGGGATTAAGCTAAGGATTTTGTAATTGAGATGGATTCTGTGTAAACTTCGTGTGGTGTCCGATATCCGAGTGACTGGTGAGGTCTTTTCGAGTTGTAGAAGAACATATATTTTCTAATGTGTAAAACTTAATCAGGTTGTGTAGAAAAGAATTACGAGTAAAATACGCAAGTCCAGTCGCGAATTTTAACTTCATAATCCTTTTCCAGTATGCACAGCCTAACGAAGATTACTCCTTTCATCAGAA
>Ga0210050_1002925_pt1 | contig 15685 bp, 12 predicted proteins | sample CryGey132114_all_FD_185463 | JGI IMG/M metagenome (GOLD analysis project Ga0210050, IMG submission 185463) | Groundwater microbial communities from aquifer - Crystal Geyser CG22_combo_CG10-13_8/21/14_all (SPAdes) (version 2) | ecosystem: Environmental > Aquatic > Deep subsurface > Groundwater ...
CATAACCCGCATATTGTGCAAGTTCAGCACATCTCACAAAGTGAGAAATGGTCTTATTGACTTGACGAGAGCTCATTTCACTGGGTTTGAATGGTGTGATGGCTGACTTTATGGCACTAGGCGCCTTACTGAAGGGGTGATAAGAATAACGTCCTGCGTGAAGTATCTGTAAAGCAATTTTTCCACCTGCCCGATGAACCTCATCGGTGATCACTCGATGCTTCCTAGCCGTCCATTTGCTGCTCAACTGGCTTCCAAAGGGAGCAAGTCGCCCCGTCCTATTCGGTGCGATACCGCCAGTCACAATAAGTCCCACGCCCCCCAAAGCCCTCTCTTTGTAGAATGCAGCCATCTTTTGATACCCACGCTTTTCCTCTTCTAAGCCTGTATGCATAGACCCCATCAACACTCTATTTTTAAGCGTCACAAAGCCTAAGTCTAATGGTTCTAGAAGATGCGGGTATTGGGTCGTCATATCTCTTTACCTTATCATTGGTCGGATGAGTAGTGTAGCTAAAGCTTATATAGGGTACAAGTATAGTTTACTCAAAAATATTTGATTACAAATTATTAACAATGCGCTATAGAAGTGGAACTCCTTTGTATGAGACGTTATGATATGAACACTATCATAAAAATCATAAAACCTTGGATAACCCATATGACTGAAACCACTCAAAAAAATCTTTTCATCAGAATTCTTTCTGGCTTCTGGACCTTTCTGGATAAAGGTTGGCATGCTGGACTCAATATTCTTTTCTTGTTATTCCTGATTGCTCTAATCAGTTCAATTTTTTCCAAGAAAGAAGTTGAGGTTCCCAAAGGTGCGGCCTTGATTCTCAATCCTCAAGGTATGATCGTTGAGCAAAAAGATTTCATTGACCCCATGCAAAAAGCCATTAATCAAGCCTCTGGCAATAATGGCCCAGCTCAAACATCATTAGCTGATATCCTTTTTGTCTTAGAAAATGCAGCTAAAGATAAGAGAATCAACGGACTTATTATTGACACATCCAACATGATGGGTGCAGGAATGACCAAACTTCAAGCGATTGGAGAAGCCTTAGAGAAATTTAAAACCAGTGGAAAACCCGTCTATGCTCGTGCCGCTTTTTATGGACAACCTCAATACTATTTGGCTTCTTATGCTGATGAAATATCTATAGATCCAATGGGAGCAGTGATGCTTGAAGGATTTGGACGATTTAGAACTTACTTCAAAAGCTTCTTAGATCTTATCGGCGTTAACTATCATATTTTTAAAGTGGGAACTTTTAAATCTGCTGTTGAACCCTACCTGTATGATGCTATGTCTGATCAGGCTAAAGAAGCTAATCAAATGTGGTTAAATGTTCTATGGGATGCTTATAAGTCAGACGTGGCTAAAGCACGTAGATTAACGGCTCAAGATATTGAAAATTATACCATTAATTATCCTCAATCTATCCAAGATGCCATGGGAGATAATGCAAAAGTCGCTTTGGAAGCAAAACTCGTCACAACATTACAAAATGATATTGAGTTTCAGGCAGAAATGGTAGAAAAATTTGGTTCAAGCAATCATGGCAAAGATGATGATAAAAATGATTTCAAACAAGTCTCTATGTTAGATTATATCCAAGCCATTCGCCCACCTATAGAACTCCCTGGCAATAATGAAAACCGCATTGCATTAATCACAGCAAAGGGTGAAATTTTAGATGGGGAACAGCCCGAAGGTAAAATTGGTGGCAGAACCCTAGCCAAATTAATTGAAAGAGCTCGTCTTGATGAAAAAGTTAAGGCCATCGTTTTACGAGTAGACTCTCCTGGCGGAAGTGCTTTTGCATCAGAAATTATCCGTCGGGAACTCCTCGCGGCCAAAGCTGCTGGTAAAAAATTGGTGGTTTCCATGGGGACCTACGCCGCTTCTGGTGGATATTGGATCTCCGCAGATGCGGATCAAATATGGGCAAGACCTACAACCATTACCGGTTCTATAGGTATCTTTGGCATGTTTCCCACTTTTGAAAAGCCTCTCAATAAATATGGTATTCATCGAGATGGTGTGGGTACAACCCCAATGGCAGGCGCATTTAATGTCACCTCAGCACTAAAACCTGAATTTGGCGAGATCATTCAACAAATCATCAATCATGGTTATGATAATTTCCTTACAATAGTATCCAAAGGTAGAAATATGACCAAAGAGGATGTCAATAAAATCGCCCAAGGTCGTGTTTGGTCAGGAAAAGATGCTCTAGAAAGAGGATTGGTGGATAAACTAGGTTCATTACAAGACGCCATTGATGCAGCAGCTGACTTAGCCAATATCTCAAATAATTTTGATCTGGTTGAAATTCGTAAAGAGTTAACCCCAGAACAAAAACTTGTCAAAGAGCTACTTGAAAAGTCTCAAATCAAAAGTTTAATCCAATCACAAGTCAGTTCTAATGCTAATTTTATCGAACAAATCAAAACGAAGATGAGTCATGAGTTACAAAGACTCGCCAGCTTCAACGATCCACAAGGACTGTATGTCGATTGTTTGTGTATCTTAGAGCCCTAAACTAAGGAATCCCACCCTGAAAATACTTGGTTTTTCAGGGAATATATCCGTGCTAGCTCAAAATTCTTGATTTCAGCAATGCTAGAAGCTACCAGATTCGAGGCTTGAAATTTTAGGAATAGTTATTTATGTCCACGGATGGACGGTATAAAAAAAGCATGGGTATATATTTTCCATAAATTCACTTAAAATAGCAGGAACTTAAATCTGTTTCTACTAAGGGCCCCATGAGAAAAATTTTGGAAAAGCACCCTCTTTTTAGTCAATCATCCAAAAAACCTTCTGTTTATGTCGCCTATACTGGAGGTACCATCGGCATGGTACCCGGTGAACATGGTTATAAACCTCAACCAGGCTATCTTCCACAACAACTGACCAAAATCACTGAGCAATATAGCGATCAACTCCCCAATATAGTGGTTAAAGAATATTCGCCACTACTTGACTCAGCAAATATCAATTTGTCCGATTGGCATAAAATGGCTGAAGATATAGAAGCAAACTACCATAAATTTGATGGTTTTGTGATACTCCATGGCACTGATACCATGGCATACAGTGCATCGGCATTATCTTTTACGCTGGAAGATCTAAATAAACCAGTAATTTTCACAGGATCACAAATACCCCTAGGACAAATTCGTAGTGATGCGTTGGATAATATTATAGGCTCTTTGATTATCGCAGGATTTTATACAGTGCCTGAAGTAGCCATCTATTTTCACAATGAATTATACCGAGGCAACCGTTGCCAAAAAGTGGATGCCAATGGTTTCCACGCCTTTTCTTCTCCCAATTACCCCCCATTAGCAAAAGTGGGCATAGATATTAATATCAATCATAAATTGGTGCGTAATTTTTCGCAAAAACCACTGCGTATTCAAAAAATCACCCCACCAAAAATTGCTGTCATGCATCTCTTCCCGGGGTTCGATAGCTCGCTTATTTCTGCTTTAGCCACACAATCTATAGATGGCATTATTCTACGCACCTACGGCGTAGGAAATGCCCCAGTGAATGATAAAAAGTTACTGTTAGCATTAGAAGATGCTCACAATCGCGGTTTAGTCATTGTGAATTGCACCCAATGCTATCAAGGTAGTGTCGATATGGGGGGGTATGAAACAGGATCAGCACTTGAGTCCGTTGGTGTTATTTCTGGTACAGACATGACCACAGAGGCAGCTTTGGCAAAGCTATTTTATCTCTTCAGCACCAATTTAAATCAACAACAAATTGAACAGCAAATTGGTCTGAATATCCGGGGGGAATTGTCGCCAATTTTATAGAATTGGCGACAATTCTTAGCAGAGATATTTTATAAAAGTTTCTGTAAATATTTCTGTAAATGTTTCTGTAAGTGTTGAAATTTTGGTGTCAATTGCCCATTGTAAACAATAACAGCTCTTTTTAAAATTTCGGGTAAATTTAAATTTTCCCAATCGCTGCTCAAGTCCATATCCATTATAGAAGTCACATACTCAGGAAGAATTGCAGAAAAATGATTCGTCGCATCTAAGGATAATTCGCAAGGTAGATTATCTATAGACATAACGGCCACACCCTCTTTACTCAACCCATCCACATAACTGTCCGATAGTGCATCATAACTAATGACAGGATTATCTATATCTGTAGCGATCTTAGTGCAGGCTAGACTGCCATCAATGTCACAGCTAATATCTCCAACAATCAAAGGTAACTTATCTATATTTTCTCTCATTACTGCTAATGGCAATAATTTGGGATATTTTGCATCCCAATAGGGGGTTTGCAATAAAATATCAAAGCGTCCTAGTAATTCATGGAAAGTGCTTTGGTAGGCATTTTTACCATTTTCTAAATAATCTGCATAATCAAAAGGCTTATTCTCAATATGCTGATGTATATGTCGGCTTGAAACCACTGCATAAAAACTGCTATCGGGTATATCACCTTGCAACATTTTTTCAGTGGGCAACTTCTCTAAGCCAATCCATTGACAAACCTCCTCAGCACCTTTCCCAACTTTACCTGTACCTACAATCAGTATCCTCACAGGCTGGCCATTGGATAAATCGATATTTTGAAGGGCATTTTCAGCCGTCTCTACATCACCATATTGCCAACTTTTTCTGACCAAATGCAGTTGATTGGTTTGTTCTAGAAGCTGGTATTTTTTTCCTGCAAAATGCAAAGTATCTATTGCCCCAGCTATCCCAGCATATCGACCAAAGGCTATCGTCCGAAGACCCTCATCATTGGTAATCAGTTCATAATCTATAAGCGTTGCCTTTTGATCAATAAACTTTTGCAATAAGGGCATATTATAAGACTGTCCTTTCATCGTATGGGAAAATGCCAAATGAACCTGATTGGGTTGAATTGAATCCACAGGGGGTTCTTTGATCCCTAACACAAACTGATAATTTTCTGGAGTACTCACTAAATGACATCCTTGTGATTGATATTGTTCATCGGTATAAATTCTGACTGGACTTGATTCTACATCAAACACATAACCTTGTTGAGCGAGTTTTTTGGTCGCTTGTGGCGTTAAGGCAGCCCGACGCTCCCAATTGTTTTTATGCTCTTTTCGAAGAATACTAGTTAGCATGAATAGGCCCTTTTTAAAAATTATTGGTGTTTTTGTATTTCAATTGAAATAGATTCGTTTAATCGTCTAGCTCGATAACTTTTTTTAGCTTCAGAACCCGTTAAAATCTCACCGTCAGAACTGATAGTAAAAAGCTCATCTTTCCCTAAATCATTTATTGCCGCATACAACAATGTAGCTTGAAGCGCTGATTCCAACTGTTGTGGTGTTAATCTTTGACCATTCTCCCATTTTCCCAACTCAACAGCAGTTTTTAACTTTTGGTAAATTTCTGGGGACATCGTTTCAATGACATGATTATTCATATTTTTAGTGTATCTCCAATTTCAGATGATAATTTCTGTTGAGTCAGTCTAGATTGCAGCATCTTATCGAAGGCATCATTAATTGCATAAAACGCCGGCTCTAAATACTTATACTGATGCAAAAAACTATGGGTGTGATCAACTGAACAGTTCACTTCAAAAATCACTATCTCTCCCTTTTCATTCAGGCTAAAGTCAACCCCAAAAAAATCCAATCCAATAATATCGGCTAATTGTTGCAGGCAGTGATAATTGTGCTCACCTAAAGTCTGTATAGGGTCATTCAGAAACAATAACTCTAGGCGTTGAAGTGATGAGTCTTTTTCCATTAATGCGCTTCTACTCACACTGTGGATATTCCAATCATCCCCAATATGGCAATTTTCTGGATACATTTGACCATCGATAAAATAAAACCTAAAACGACGGTAAATATGATCTGAGAACTCAGTTTCTATAAATTGAATAACATAGAGTTCTTTACCTTGTGCCGAAATAAAATACTCTAATGCTTGTTGATCGGAAACCACTTTGGAAAAACTGGTACCCGTTTGAGTGCCAGTTTGGCGTATCAAATAAGGGTATTCAAAACCATCTTGTTTCACTCTAGCGAGCATATTTTCACAATCATCTTCAGATATTAAATAACGATAGGTCCGTGGGAAAATAAGCCCTTCAACATCTTTTAGACGTTGATAATTTTGTTCTCTGGTCGTTTTTAACACCTGATCTGGATGATTAATCACTTGAAGCTCGGGGTGCTTCTCTAAAAAAACACTTAAAGATAACAGCGAGCTTTTTTCTAGATCGGGATCTGAAATGGTATTAACCAACAATTGATGCTCAGGAAGTTGCTGTAAATGTTCAATATTTTTATCAAAAATATAAAATCGAGTACGTTGATATTTTTTAGCATCAATCAACCATTGGGTATTAAAATGTGCGCCATTCAGATAAATAGTATTCGTGGTGTTGAGATCAAAGCGGCAATGCCCCAAACCTGAAAAGCTTAAAATATGACCTTGTGACATTTGTTCAGCATCTTCAGTATACCAAGGCTGAACATCTAACCCTTTTTTAAGAATGTCCCATGCCTTATCTATCTCCTTATGCTCTCTTAACAAGGCTGACAGTGGGATAAAGTAACGAGCGTCCTTGCTGGATTGCTGGTAAAGGCGGTTAAACTTTTGTTGTGCTTGTTTCAGAAACCCAGCAGCTAATAAGGTTTGAGCCATTTGATAATCATTTAACTCAGAAGGAAATAGCTTGTCAATTTTTTCAAAAACCTCTAATGCTTTGTAATAAGCTTTAGAGGTAGAATAAGCTATAGCTAAATTGCTCAGGGCAGGCCGATGAGCAGGCTGAATAATTAACACTTTCTGGTGTAAAGCAATAGCTTCAACATAGTTTTCAAGCATTTGTTTGACCAAGCCCAAATTTGCAATAGCATCGATATCATCGGGGTTGATCCTGATGATTTTTTCCAAAATAGGTTCTGCCAGTCCCCACGCCTTTTTACTGATGTAGAATCGCCCTAGATTGTTAAGGGAGTCAGTAAAATCAGCATCAATTTCTAATGCGCTTTGAAAAGATTTTTCTGCTAAATGATCAGCCCCCTTTTCAAGGTATATCATGCCTAAATTATTATGTGCTGCTAAAAGCTGAGGATTTTTAATCAATGCCTTCTGATAGTTTTCAATGGCAGCATCTTCTCTATGGATTTGTTGTTGTATACTTGCAAGGTTACATAGAACGGAAGGATGATTATCTGAATATTGAACAGCCAGTTTAAGATATTTGATAGCCTCTACTGGTTTATTGTTTTGAAAGGCTGAGATCCCCCTCACCTGAAGCGCTCCAACATGACCCGGCTCATTATCCAACAATGATTCACAGCAGCGTTCAACCTGTTCCCAATTTTGTTGAGAAAAATAATTTAAAATGCTGTTATAAAGCGTTTCAGACAAAATAGTATCTCACAAAAATTACCCGACCCTTGAACCTAGATTAAAGAATAGCGCATCAACATGTCTATTGAATATGAGATACAATGCTGATGACGGGCAATATTTTACACTATTTTTACAGTTTATTTCATATAAATGGAGAGATAGTTAGCCTAAAACAAAAAAAGCCTTCTTTCGAAGGCTTTGGTGCGCTAGCAAAACTACCAAATAATTGGATTTAATCTGGCTGTTCTGTAGATTTTTCTACGCTGTTCTTAGGATTAGCAGGTGATTTTTTAGCTTTTGTAGCGGTCTTTACTTCAGCCTTTGGTGCAGCTTGTTGAGCGGATTGTTTTGCTTCAACTAATTTGCTTACGGCTAATGCTAATGCTTCAACTTTTTCAGTTAAAGAAACAAGCCTTGGATCTTCGTCTACTGTATTTAGACCCAATTTATCCTTCAATGAATTGACATTTTTCTCTAGTAATTCATTATGAAATATCTTCCGCTCTAATTCAGTCTGTATTTCTTGGCCACGCGATATCAAACCATTCACAGTAGAATTCGTTTCCACATAGGCTTTGTCAAGCATGTCCACAGTAAACTTCAAACCTGTACCGTAAAGACCCAAGCCTGCTAACCAAGCTTGACGTCCCATTTTTTCAAGATTTTCAACTGGTTTCATATCAGTATCCTCAAAAATATCCCCCTAACTTTTGACAATTAGGGGTATAAATTAATAAACTTACTTTTCTGCTAATTTAACAACGATGTCAGTTAATGCATCAATCTTTGCAGACAATTCATCAATTCTGTCATCAGCTGGTACTGCTTCAAGACCTAATTTTTTTCTAATCTCAGTCACTCTTTCAGAGACATTGGCTTTTTCCATGAACTTTTCTTTCACTTCATTAGATTTTTCTTTAAATTTGACTTTCGCTTCAGCTTCGATTTTTTCGCCTTGGTTAACTAAGTCTTCAAATAACTTAGAGGTTTCAGCATTTAGCTTTTCATAACGACCTTGAGCCTCATCAAACCCTTTACCGTAAGCCCCTAGACCAGCTAACCATATACGACGTGAAAATTCTTCGGCTTCTGCCACTTTGCTTTTGATTGTATCGAGTTTTGACATGTTGTCTCTCCTAATAAATAAAGGTAATTATCTGAACACAGTGTTAGATTACGGTTTTAAATTAGAAACCGCATACTAATATTCAAATTATTTTGACAAAAAATTTTTATTTCAATTAACTAATTGATTTCAAAGTTAAATATATTTAATACTAGGAGCCTGTCCGAGAATAGCGATCCTAGCGAGGGCAAGCTTGTTTGAGTCAGATTTTTCGATGGATTGAGGCGAATACTCCCTCTCGGCAACGGCTCCTGCGTTGCTCTACCTCCTGCATCCATGCAGTCGTATTTAACGAAATTCATCGGGAAATCTGGCCAAACGGGCTTGGCCGCAGTAGATCAGTCTATTCTTGGACAAGATCCTAGGAAGTTTAGAAGTTAAATCTTAAGGTAGCAGCAATTTGACATGAGAAATATAGAATTTTTTGCAAAAAAAATCACCTTGAAGGTGATTTTTTAATATGGCGCGCCCGGAGAGATTCGAACTCCCGACCCCCTGGTTCGTAGCCAGGTACTCTATCCAGCTGAGCTACGGGCGCATAACTTTTGACTTCTCTTCATTGAGGCGGGCATTATAAGGGTTAACTTTTTATTGTCAACTTAAATGCCACCTCAATTTTTCTCGCATTTAATGGCGGAGAGGGAGGGATTCGAACCCTCGATGGGGTTTAACGCCCATACTCCCTTAGCAGGGGAGCGCCTTCAGCCTCTCGGCCACCTCTCCGAAACTCTATCTATACTTATCTGTATTGTTTAACTGAGGTTAAATCTGTACAGGATTAACGGCGAAGGATATTACCTTATTTTGAAAAAAAAACAAGTGTTGATTTGATAATATCCTTAATATTATGAATTAAACGTTGCCGATAGATTCTTCAGCATCAGGATCATTCTTTTCTCTTTGGATTTTAAGATAAATTTCTTCTCTGTGAACAGAAACTTCCTTTGGTGCATTGATGCCAATACGTACTTGATTTCCTTTAACGCCCAAAACGGTTACCGTAACATCATCATCTATCATAAGGGTTTCTCCAACCCTTCTTGTTAAAATTAACATATGTCAATCTCCATTAATCAATTGTGTATGGCTGCTGTTTTGATCAATCATTTGACATCATCAGCAACCCCTCCGCTCATTTATGGGGTCATATTAGTAAAGTTCAAGAGCATAAATGAGTTTTACCTGCACTCACATTATCTTAGGGTTTGCCACAGAACTCAAGAATTCCTTTTGTTTTTCTTGATTTTTTCCTTTTGTTTTTCTTGATTTTTTTCAATTTTCATCCTTTAGACCTCAATTCTAAGAACTATAATTCTGTTTTATCCAATCTTTTGCAGAATCTAAAACCTGAGTGAGATGAACACCATCAGGCCCACCTGCCTGCGCCATATCTGGCCGTCCGCCTCCTTTTCCACCAATTTGCTGTGCCAAGAAATTAACTAACTGACCTGCATTGAGTTTATTACACAAAGGTTTTGTCACCCCCACGATGATTTGCGCTTTCTCTTCATCTTTTGAAGCTAAAATGACAACACCTTGCTTAAGCTTGTCTTTTAGCTTATCAAGCGTGTCTCTTAAAGCCTTAATGGGTAAGTTTTCATATTGTTTTGTGAGAAGTTGAATGCCTTTTATTTCTATGGTCTCACTCATGGGATCATGATCTTGACCCAAGACTATTTTAGTCTGCATGTCTTGAATATTTTTTTGACTTTCTTTCAGTTGCTGTTGTAACTGTTCAACCCTATCCAACAAGTTGTCTGAATTTGACTTCAAAACTGTGCTCAATTGTTGAATAAGTTGCTGTTGTTTTTGCATGTAGTCTATCGCTTTTTTACCACTCAGTCCTTCGACACGTCGTACACCAGAAGCGATACCTGACTCATGGGTCAATTTGACAAGGCCGATATCACCCGTTCTTTTAACATGGGTACCACCACACAGCTCTTTAGAAAAAGTCCCCATAGTGAGTACTCTAACCTCTTCTCCATACTTCTCACCAAATAAAGCCATCGCACCATCTTCTCTGGCTTTTTCTGGGGTCATCAACTGCGTGACAACTTCATAATTTTTCTGAATATGGTGATTAGCAATGGCTTCAATCTCTAAAAGCTGTTGTGGACTCACGGGTTCAGGGTTGGCAAAGTCAAATCTTAAATAGTCAGAGGAAACCATTGAGCCTTTTTGTACAACATGTAGCCCTAAAACTTGTCTGAGTGCTGCATGAATAAGATGTGTCGCTGAATGATTCAGTGCTGTAGCGCGTCTCACCTCGGATTCGACTCTGGCATCGACAACATCTCCAACCTTTAAATGACCTGAGGCCAGATGACCATGATGAAGGAAGGCGTTACCTGATTTAGTGGTATCTGACACCTCAAAAACACCCCCATTAAAAATTAATGAGCCTTTATCACCAACCTGGCCACCAGACTCCGCATAAAAGCTGGTGCAATCCAGCACGATAACCGCAGATTGCTGTTTTTCAATCTGAGTAACACTTTCTCCTTGATAGAAAATCTCCCTAATCACCGATGACACTTCTAATTGGTCATAGCCTAAAAACTCGGTTTTTTGATCCGAATGAATGCCATCTCGATAATCAACGGCAAACTGACTTGATTGTTTTGAGCGATTTTTTTGGGCATTCATCTCTTTTTCAAAACCCTCTTCATCCACCTGAAGAGATTTCTCTCTGGCAATGTCACAGGTTAAATCCAGGGGGAAACCAAAGGTATCGTAGAGTTTAAAAACCAGTTCACCTGGTATACAGTCACCAGAGAGTTTAACCAGCTCCTTTTCCAACAACTCCATGCCCTGCGCCAGAGTTCTGGAAAATTGCTCTTCTTCACGAGCCAATGTCATCTCGATGCGCGCTTGGGATTCGACTAATTCTGGATAGGGTTCACCCATCACTTGGCAGAGGGAAGCCACTAGCTTGTTGAAAAAACCTTGCTCTCCTCCCAGTTTAAATCCGTGACGTACCGCACGACGTATAATTCGGCGCAACACATAGCCTCGCCCCTCGTTGGAAGGGAGAACGCCATCCGCAATCATAAATGAGCAGGATCGAATATGATCAGCGATTACTCTCAGTGACTGATTTTCTAGATCCTGGCATCCCACAACCTTGGCTGTGTCATGGATAAGATGTTGGAAGGTATCAATTTCATAATTACTATGAACACCTTGCAAAATCGCTGCAATCCTTTCTAATCCCATCCCAGTATCAATGGACGGGTTAGGTAATGGGATCATCGAGCCATCTGCATGACGCTCGTATTGCATAAACACAAGATTCCAAATTTCAATATAACGATCTTCATCTTCGCCTTCAGAACCTGGAGGCCCACCTGGAATATCTTCTCCATGGTCATAAAAAATTTCTGAGCAAGGACCACAGGGCCCAGTATCTCCCATGGCCCAAAAATTATCTTTTTCTCCTAAACGAGAAAAACGAGTTTGATCGATGCCCACATCATCAAACCAAATTTTTTCAGCTTCTAGATCATCTTTATAGACAGTCACCCAAAGCTTTTCGGCAGGTAATCCAACAACTTGCGTTAGAAACTCCCAAGCATATTTAATCGCATCACGTTTAAAATAGTCACCAAAACTAAAATTACCCAACATTTCAAAAAAGGTATGATGGCGTGCGGTATAACCCACATTTTCTAGATCATTGTGCTTACCACCGGCACGCACACAACGTTGCACACTCACCGCCTTGGAATAACTGCGTTTTTCTTGTCCCAAAAACAACTCTTTGAACTGAACCATGCCGGCGTTAGTGAACAATAGCGTTGGGTCATTTCCTGGCACTAAAGGGGAAGATAACACTGGTGTGTGTCCTTTTTGGCTAAAAAATTCCAGGAAAGCTGTTCTAATTTGCTGGCTCGATTTTATGGTTGTATTCATAGTGAACTCGATTAATGTCTTGATTCTGAAGAATGTTGTTATCTTATCACGCGTTGGATAATATTTGTGGGGAAACCTCTAGAGGATAGAAATCGCATTTGTTGGGCAAGAACTTTTAATTCTTTGCTTTTTTGCCCCTTAAATTTTTTTTGAAAAAGTTCTTGGCATAAGTTTAACCAATCATCGTCATAGCTTTCTATATAACGATAAATCAATTCGCTGCTGATCCCCTTTTGCTTGAGATCATAGCAGATTTTAACCGGACCTTGCCCATTATTTACTTTACTGCGAATATAGATTTCGCAAAATTTTTCATCGCTTTGCCATCCCTTTTCTTGTAAGCGAACTAATACCAAGTCAATTTCGGCAATATCGTAGTCTTTTTTGATGAGTTTTTGTTTAAGCTCAAACAGGGAATGTTCGCGTCTTGCTAACATTCCCTGAGCACACATCCAAGCACTTTGCTTATTCATGAGTTAAAAGTCAATGTTCAACTTTTCATCTTCAAACGCTTAATCTTCAAGCTCAGCCACTAAAGCTTCTTTCTCTGCAGGAATGGCCAATAATTTATCACGAATTTGCTGTTCGATGGTTTGGGAAATATCTGGATTTTCTTTTAAAAAATCAATAACCTTTGCCTTCCCTTGGCCGATTTTGGTGCCTTGATAACTGTACCAAGAGCCCGCTTTCTCTATAAAGCCTTCTTGTACGCCTAAATCAATAATTTCGCCTTGTATTGAAGTCCCTTCTCCGTAAAGAATTTGGAACTCAGCTTGTTTAAATGGCGCAGCAACTTTGTTTTTAACCACTTTCACGCGCGTTTCACTACCGATAACTTCTTCACCGTCCTTTACCGATCCAGTACGACGAATATCCAGTCGAACAGAAGCATAAAACTTTAATGCATTTCCGCCTGTGGTAGTTTCAGGATTACCAAACATAACCCCTATTTTCATACGAATTTGGTTAATAAAAATAACTAAACAATTTGAACGACTAATATTGCCAGTGATTTTTCGTAATGCTTGAGACATAAGTCTTGCTTGAAGTCCCACATGATGATCGCCCATATCCCCTTCAATTTCCGCTTTTGGTGTTAATGCGGCAACAGAGTCGATAACAACCATATCGACAGCACCTGAACGCACCAGCATATCTGTTATCTCAAGGGCTTGTTCACCGGTATCTGGTTGTGAAATTAATAAATCTTCTAGCTTTACGCCCAATTTCTCAGCATAAACGGGATCGAGAGCATGTTCTGCGTCCACAAAAGCAGCCGTTCCTCCAGCTCGTTGGCAACTGGCAATAGCTTGCAAAGTCATGGTGGTTTTTCCTGATGACTCTGGCCCGTAAATTTCAACCACACGTCCTCTAGGTAAACCGCCAACCCCTAGAGCAATATCTAAGGTTAAAGAACCAGATGAGTAAACGGCAATATTTCTTGCGTAGGTTTTATCGCCTAGTCTCATGATTGAGCCCTTACCAAATTGACGTTCTATTTGGCCAAGTGCAGCACTTAACGCTTTCTTTTTATTGTCATCCATCTTAAGGTTCCTCATAAATTATAGTAGTAATTCAACTAGTATTATTTCACAGAAATACAGCCCCGGAAACAACTGTTTTCATTTATTTTTATTTAAATCAAATTTTCTTTAAATTTCCTTGAGTTAGTATCCTTTAACAGCGTCAACAAACCCTCTAATGCAGTGATAACGACTTGGTTTCTTATCTCATCTCGTTTTCCTTCAAAATGAAACAGTTCGGTTTTCAGTAAATTCCAAGGCGCTATATTCCACGCAATCCAAACAGTCCCGACCGGTTTTTCTTTTGATCCGCCATCAGGGCCGGCAATACCTGTCACAGAAATGCCCACCTCGACCTCATTTAACAATACAACTCCCAGCACCATTTCCTGTGCAGTCTGTTGGCTTACTGCTCCATGGCATGCAAGCGTTTCACCAGAGACCTCAAGTAGTCTTATTTTGGCCTGATTTGAATAGGTAATAATAGCTGAATCAAACCAAGCAGAGCTTCCAGCTAAACGGGTTAAATGCGCAGCTATCAGCCCGCCAGTGCAGGATTCAGCCGTTGTCATTCTAAAACGCTGTTCAATTAAAACTTTCGCTAGTTGTTGAATGATGTTCATCATCTCTTGCCCGCCTGTTTTAGGTACTTTTCTATTCAACTGCTCCAAATGGCGATATCAGCTTATCTCACTCCACGTCACACAACCTTCATCTAACCTTCATCATTTTTTCACTTTACCTATTTATTGTCTTGGCTGTTGTAGAAAAAGCATTTTCGAAATTACAACAATAACAATGAGAAATAACTCTTTCCATATCATTAACAGAGGTTTATACCATGAACTACTCAAGCAATTTGAGGGAATTGAACTACTTTGTACTGTCAATATTATTGGCTTTCAGCAGTGCTATCTATGCTGCTCCACCAGCGAATTATTATGCACCTGTGAATATCTCTAGTCCAGAGACTCTCCATGCAAGCCTGCACAATATTATCAAAGATCATCAACGCTATCCTTATACATCCACCACAACTGATGTGTGGGATATTATTGAAGCAGCAGATCAAGATCCCAATAATCCAGCCAATGTTCTCACTATTTATAAAAACGCCAGTTATACCAAAGTGGGTGGCGGTAATAGTTTTTATAACAGGGAACACAGTTGGCCTAAATCTTATGGATTTCCTAACAATACTGATGGTGTCAGTAATTATCCCTATACCGATGGACACCATCTATTTGCAGCTGACAGTAGCTATAATTCCAGTCGCAGTAACAAACCTTATGACAATTGTTTGAGTGGTTGTACCGAAAAAACCACGGAAATCAATAACAATCGAGGTGGCACTTCCACAGAATCAAACTGGACAGCTGGCTCATTTGCACAAGGTAAATGGGAAACTTGGTCTGGACGCCGAGGCGATGTGGCACGAGCTTTAATGTATATGGCCGTACGTTACGATGGCGGAAACCATAGCATAACGGGATTTAGTGAACCTGATCTACGCTTGACTGATGATATCAACCTCATTGCTCAATCGAATACAGGTGCGAATATCTCGATTGCCTACATGGGATTGAAATCTGTTTTATTGCAATGGGCACAAGAAGATCCTGTCGATGCCAATGAACTTCATCGTAATGATGTCGTTTTTGGTTTTCAAGGAAACCGCAATCCTTTTGTAGATCACCCAGAATATATTATTTGTGTTTTT
>Ga0210050_1002929_pt1 | contig 15654 bp, 10 predicted proteins | sample CryGey132114_all_FD_185463 | JGI IMG/M metagenome (GOLD analysis project Ga0210050, IMG submission 185463) | Groundwater microbial communities from aquifer - Crystal Geyser CG22_combo_CG10-13_8/21/14_all (SPAdes) (version 2) | ecosystem: Environmental > Aquatic > Deep subsurface > Groundwater ...
TTGGAACTTGAATTGGAACTTGAATTGGAACTTGAGTTGGAACCGGGATTGAGATAGGGAAGTTTCACTTCAACCACGCCTGCACTCTATCGCAAGACAGTACAATGCACAATCACCTCCGCACCTGATCCTGATGGGGTTGCCGGGTCGGGACTACCTATTCCGACAGTGATACAATTTCCTCATCCAGGAGTGCCGTTCCGCCGAGCCAAACCAATTTTTTCCGGGGTATTGATGGAACCGTTTTCTGGTTTTACCCACCGTCCGCACGGACTATTCAACCCATTGCTTACAAGGCACCAATGATGGCCAACCCCACCCAAAACGGCGGCGCACCGCTGTGCATCACCCCGGTTGCCGAGAAGTCGGAGCTGGACCAGTTTATCCGCGTTCAAAACCTGATTCTCGGCTCCGACCCGGCCTGGATTCCCCCACTATTGGTCGAGCGGCGCATGCATCTTTCAGCCAAGAACAACCCGTATTTCCAGCACGCGCGCTGGCAGGCATGGATTGCCTGGCGCGGCGACCGGCCGGTGGGGCGGATCAGCGCGCAGATCGACACGCTGCATCTGGAACGTTACGGCGATGCGACCGGCTTTTTCGGGATGCTGGATGCGGAGGACAGCGCAGAAACCTTTGCCGCGTTGATTAGCACCGCCGAACAATGGCTGCGCAAGCAGGGCATGCGCCGGGTGCGCGGGCCGTTCAGCCTTTCGATCAACGAGGAGACGGGGTTGTTAATCGACGGATTTGATACCCCGCCGGTGTTCATGATGGGGCATGCCCGGCCCTATTATGCCGAGCGTATCGAGCAGTGCGGCTACGCCAAGGCGCAAGACATGCTGGCCTACATGATCGCGCCGGATTTCGAGGCTCCCCGGATCATGCAGCGGCTGGTCGCCGCATCCGCGCAGCGGGTGCGGGTGCGCCCGCTCGACCGCCGGCACTTCGATGCGGAAATCGCCCTGCTGCGCGACATCTTCAACGACGCCTGGGCGGAAAACTGGGGTTTCGTGCCGTTCACCGAAGCCGAGTTTCACGAGCTCGGCCAGACCCTGCGCTTTCTTCTCCCGGAGAACTTGATCCAGATTGCCGAAGTGGACGGCGAAGCGGCAGCCTTCGTCGTCGGTCTGCCGAATATCAATGAAGCGATCCGCGATCTCGGCGGCCAGTTGTTTCCGTTTGGTTGGCTCAAGATGCTGTGGCGTCTCAAGGTGCGTTTCCCTGGCTCCGCCCGGGTGCCGCTGTTGGGCGTACGGCAAAAATTCCAGCATACCCGGCTCGGCCCCGGTCTGGCCTTTCAGGTCATCAACGCGGTGCGCAAGGAGTTGCAGCGCCATGGCGCGCGCCAGATCGAGCTATCCTGGATACTGGAAGATAACGCCGGGATGCGCAACATCATCGAGTCGATCGGTGGCCGCGCCTACAAGCGCTACCGCGTGTACGAGCGGCAACTTGACGCGCGCTGAAGCCGCCAAGCGCGCATTGGCGACGACCCTCGGCAGGATACGGCGCCGGAGGCGGATATGTTATATTTGCCCCCGTCCGCCAGCCTTGCAAAAGGCGATGCGCAAGCCAAACTTCAGTTCCAGCACAACACCACTAATTCCATGACATCACACGCCGATCCGACTTCCCCGCCGCCGCACACAATTGCCGCAGACTCATCGCGCCGGAAGTGGAAACGCCGGATTGCCGCCCTCGCGATCCTGCTGCTGGCGGCGGGCGCCATTTGGTTCGCCACGTCCGGTAAGTCTGCGGTGACCGATCAACGCGCTGACGGCCAGCACAGCGCCGTGCCAGTGGCTGCTACTGCGGTGCGCCTGGGCAATTTCGATATCCATCTTTTTGCCCTCGGCACCGTTACCCCGCTAAACACGGCCACCGTGCGTGCGCGCGTGGACGGCCCGCTCACCCGTATTGCGTTCAAGGAAGGACAATTCGTCAAAGCGGGCGATTTGTTGGCCGAAATCGACCCGTATCCGTTCCAGGTGCAAGTCAGCCAGGCGGCCGGACAACTGGCGCGCGAACAGGCTTTGCTTGAAAACGCGCAAGCCGATCTTGAGCGCTATCGCAACCTGCTTGAACTGGATTCGATTTCTCCCCAGATGGCGGATAAACAGGCATCACAAGTGCGCCAGTACCAAGCCACGGTGCAAGCCGCGCAAGGCCGTTTCGACGATGCCAATCTGCAGCTTGCCAACACCCGCATCCTCGCGCCGATCAGCGGGCAGGTGGGGCTGCGCCAGGCGGACACGGGCAATCTGGTGCGGGCTTCCGATGCCAACGGCATCGTGGTCATCACCCAGTTGCAGCCGGTCGGAGTGGTGTTTTCGATTGCGGAAGATGACCTGCCGCGCGTGATCAAACGCTTGCGCAGCGGCCGCCGCATTCCGGTTGAGGCTTACGACCGCGCGCAAAAAGAAAAACTCGGCAAGGGCCGGTTGCTGGCGATGGACAACCGGATTGACAGCGCGACCGGCACCCTCAAGCTCAAGGCCGAGTTCCCCAACACCGACGGCGCACTCTTCGCCAATCAATTCGTCAATGTAAAGATGCTGATCGAGACCCGCGCCAAAGCCATCCTGGCACCCACCGCCGCGCTTCAGCGCGGTGCGGCCGGCACTTTCGTGTATGTCGTCAAGGATGACGGAACCGTGGATGTGACACCGGTCAAAACCGGCCCGGCGCAGGGCGACATCACGGTCATCGAAGAAGGACTCTCCGCCGGTGCCGTGGTAGTGACCGATGGCGCGGACAGACTGCGCGAAGGCGTCAAGGTCGAGATCGTCGCGCGCGAGCCGCACACCAGCGGCGGCATCTGAAGGCCGGCCACCGCCCCGCCCGGCCATGAATATTTCGCGTCTCTTCATCCTTCGTCCGGTGGCCACCTCGCTGCTGATGGCGGCGATCCTGCTGGTCGGGCTGTTTGCCTACCGCGTCCTGCCGCTGTCGGCGCTGCCCAAGTTTGATTATCCGACGATCCAGGTCGTGACGCTTTATCCGGGCGCCAGCCCGGAAGTGGTGACCTCGACCATCACCGCGCCGCTGGAACGCCAGTTTGGCCGCATGCCCGGCCTCAACCAGATGGCTTCGACCAGCTCCGGCGGGGCCTCGATCATCACCCTGCAATTCAGCCTCGACCTGCCGCTGGATGTGGCCGAGCAGGACGTGCAGGCGGCGATCAATGCGGCGACCAATCTGCTCCCGCCGGACCTGCCGCAACTGCCGATCTATAACAAGGTCAACCCCGCCGATCCGCCCATCGTCACCCTCGCGCTAAGCTCGAAAACGCTGCCGCTGTCGCAAGTCAGGCAATTGGCGGAAAGCCGTCTGGCCGCCAAGCTGGCACAGCTTTCGGGGGTCGGACTGGTCAGCATCAGCGGCGGGCAGCGGCCGGCCATCCGCATCCAGGCCAATCCGAACATCCTCGCCGCCTACAAACTTTCCCTTGACGACTTGCGCACGGCCATCGCCAACGCCAACTCGAACCAGGCCAAGGGCGGTTTCGACGGTCCGATGCGCGCTTCCACGCTCAACGCCAACGACCAACTCAAGTCGGCCCGCGAATTCGAAAGCCTGATCGTCGCCTATCGCAACGGCGCGCCGGTGCGCCTGGCGGAAGTGGCCAAGGTCGTCGATGGCATCGAAGATGCGCGTCTCGCGGCGTGGGCCAACGAATCGGCGGCGCTGATCATCAACATCCAGCGCCAACCCGACGCCAACGTGATCGAAGTGGTGGACCGCATCAAGCGCCTGCTGCCCGAACTGGAAGACGCGCTCCCTCCCGCCATTGAGGTCAGCCTGCTCACCGACCGCACCGAAACCATCCGCGCCTCGGTGCACGATGTGCAGATCGAATTGCTGTTCGCGGTGGCGCTGGTGGTGATGGTGATCTTCCTGTTCCTGCGCAACGTTTCCGCTACCGTGATTCCCGCCGTGGCGGTGCCGCTGTCGCTGATCGGCACGTTTGCGGTGATGTATCTGGCCGGTTTCTCGGTCAACAACCTCACCCTGATGGCGCTGATCATCGCCACCGGCTTCGTGGTGGACGATGCCATCGTGATGATCGAAAACATCATGCGCCACATCGAGGCGGGCGAGCCGCCGCTGGAAGCCGCGCTCAAGGGTTCGCGCCAGATCGGCTTCACCATCATTTCGCTGACCCTCTCGCTGATTGCGGTCCTGATTCCGCTGCTGTTCATGGGCGACATCGTCGGCCGCCTGTTCAGCGAATTTGCGATCACCCTGTCAATCGCCATCCTGATCTCCGGCGTCGTCTCGCTGACCCTGACCCCGATGATGTGCGCGCGCCTGCTGCGGCATATTCCCGAGGCGGAACAAACGCCGCTGTTTCGCGCCAGCGGCGCGTTTTTTGAGCGCGTGATCGCGCGCTACGGCAAGATGCTCGAATGGGTGCTTGAGCGCCAACGCCAGACCCTGATCGTCGCGCTCTCCACCCTGGCGCTCACCACGCTGCTGTACATTTTCATCCCCAAGGGCTTCTTCCCGCTGCAGGACACCGGCGCGATCCAGGGGATTTCGCAAGCCCCTTCGAGCCTCTCTTTCAGCGCCATGGCCGAGCGCCAGCAAGCGCTGGGCCGCGTCATCCTGCGCGACCCTGCGGTGCAAAGCCTGTCCTCTTTCATCGGGGTGGACAGCAGCAATCCGACCCTCAACAGCGGCCGTTTCCTGATCAATCTGAAACCGCGCGCGCAGCGCGATGCCGATGCGGGCGAAGTGATCCGGCGGCTACAAGTCGCACTGGCCGAAGTGAGGGGAATCGAACTGTATATGCAGCCGGTGCAGGACCTCACCATCGAGGACCAGGTCAGCCGCTCGCAGTACCAGATTTCGGTCGAGGATACCGACGCGGAAGTGCTGCGCGCCTGGATGCCGCGCGTGGTGGAAAAATTACGCGCGGACCCGCGCCTGGCCGATGTCGCCAGCGACCAGCAGGAAGGCGGCCTGCAGGCGCATGTGGAGATCGACCGCGCCCTCGCCGGCCGCCTCGGGGTCACCGCGCTGGCGGTGGATAACGCGCTGTACAGCGCATTCGGCCAGCGCCGGGTGGCCACGCTTTTCACCCCGACCTATCAGCAAAGTGTCGTGCTCGAAGTCGCGCCGGAATTCCGCGCCGGCACGGCGGCACTGGATACGCTGATGATCAGCGCGGCAAAGACGAACGGCAGTGCCGGACTGGCGGCACAAGTTCCCCTGTCGTCGATTGCGCGGGTGGAACAGCGCGGCGCGCCGCTGGCGATTACCCGCATCGACCAGTTTCCCGCCGCCACTATCTCCTTTAATCTCGCGCCCGGCGTGGCCCTCGACGAGGCGATCGACGCGATCGAATCCGCGCAGCACGAACTCGGCTTGCCGGCCAGCACCCGGATCAAATTCAAAGGCTCGGTGCTGGCCTTCCGCGCTTCGCTGACCAACCAGTTGTGGCTGATCCTGGCCTCCATCGTCACCGTCTATATTCTGCTCGGCGTGCTGTACGAAAGTTACATTCATCCGGTCACCATTCTTTCGACCCTGCCCTCGGCCGGCATCGGCGCCCTGCTCGCGCTGATGTTGTCCGGCAATGAGCTGAACGTCATTTCGATCATCGGCATCATCCTGCTGATCGGCATCGTGATGAAGAACGCCATCATGATGATCGACTTCGCCCTCGACGCGCAGCGCGAGCAGGGGATGACCGCGCGCGCCGCGATTTTTCAGGCCTGTCTGCTGCGCTTCCGGCCGATCCTGATGACCACCATGGCGGCGCTGCTGGCCGCCCTGCCGCTGATGCTCGGTTCCGGCGTCGGCTCGGAACTGCGCCACCCGCTGGGAATCGCCCTGGTCGGCGGGCTGATCGTCAGCCAGATGCTGACCCTGTTCACCACCCCGGTGATCTATCTCGCCTTTGACCGTCTGCTGCAATCGGTGCAGGCAAAATCCGGCGCGCAACCGGCGGCAGAGGCCGCCGACGAAGTGGCATGAGGGGGCCGCATGAACGTTAGCGCGCCCTTTATCCACCGTCCGGTCGCCACCACCCTTCTCACCCTCGGTCTGGTGTTGCTCGGCGCGACCGCGCTGCTGCAGTTGCCGGTTGCGCCGCTGCCGAGGGTGGACATCCCGACCATCAAGGTATCGGCCTCCCTCCCCGGCGCCAGCCCGGAAACCATCGCGGCGGCGGTCACCATGCCGCTCGAACGCTCGCTCTCGCGCATCGCCGGGGTTACCGAGATGACGTCGAGCAGTGCGCTGGGCGGGGCGCGCATCGTGCTGCAGTTCGACCTCGACCGCGACATCAACGGCGCGGCGCGCGACGTGCAGGCGGCGCTGAATGCCGCGCGGAGTCTGCTCCCGTCCGGCATGCCGGCCAGCCCGAACTACTGGAAGGTGAATCCGGCGGATGCGCCGATCATGATCCTCAGCCTGACCTCGGACACCCTGACCCAGGGCCAGTTATATGACGCCGCCTCCACCGTCGTCTCACAAAAACTGGCTCACCTCAAGGGCGTGGGCGAAATCGAGATCGGCGGCAGTTCGCTGCCGGCGGTGCGCGCCGATCTCAATCCGCAGGCGCTGCACCAGTACGGCATCGGCTTCGATGACGTGCGCGCGGCAATCAGCGCGGCCAATTCGAATCTGCCCTTGGGCGCGCTGGAAGACAGCCGGCAGCACTGGCAAATTTCCGCCAACAGCCAGGCGCGCAGCGCCACCGAATACCTGCCGGTGCTGGTCAAGTACAGCCGCATCGGCAGCGGAGTGCGGCTGGCCGACGTGGCCGGGGTCAGCGATTCGGTGCAGGATCTGCAGCGCGCGGGATTCGCCAATGGCAAACCCGCCGTGCTGGTCATCATCCGGCGCGAGGCCGGCGCCAACATCATCGCCACGGTCGAGCGCGTGGCCCGGCAACTGCCCGCGCTGCGCGCCGTGATTCCGGCCGCCGTCGACCTCAAGGTGGAAATGGAGCGCACCACCACCGTGCGCGCCTCGATGCGCGACGCCGGGGTCACCCTGATTCTGGCGGTGGTGCTGGTGACGCTGGTGGTGCTGTTTTTCCTGCGCAACGTGCGCGCCGCGCTAATTCCGATGGTCGCCGTGCCGGTGTCGCTGATCGGCACGTTCGCCGCCATGTATCTGCTCGATTACAGCCTCGATAATTTGTCGCTGATGGCGCTCACCATCGCGGTCGGCTTCGTGGTCGATGACGCCATTGTGGTGCTCGAAAATGTCTCGCGCCATATCGAGCACGGCGCCTCCCCGCATGAAGCGGCGCTGCGCGGGGCCAGGGAAGTCGGCTCGACGGTGGTGACCATGACCCTGGTGCTGATCGCCGTATTCATTCCGATGCTGCTGATGGGAGGCTATGTGGGGCTGTTCGTGCGCGAGTTCGCGGTCACCCTGACCGTGGCGATTCTGATCTCGCTCGCGGTCGCGCTGACCACCGCACCGATGCTCTGCGCGCAATGGCTCAAACCGGTCGCGGACAAGCCGCCAAGCGGACGCTTTTACCGCTGGAGCGAAGCCGGTTTTTCCACCCTGCTGCGCGGCTACGAGCGCAGCCTCGGCTGGGCGCTGCGGCATACCCGCTTGATGCTGCTGCTCCTGCTGGCGACCATCGGCCTCAACGTCTGGCTTTACATCGTCATCCCCAAGGGCTTCTTCCCGCGCCAGGACACCGGCCAGCTCTCCGGCCAGATCGTCGGCGACCAGAGCGCGTCCTTCCAGTTGATGGAAAAAAAACTGGCGGACTTCATCGCCATCATTCACGCCGATGAAGCGGTGGAAAACGTCGTCGGCTACACCGGCGGTGCGCAGCGCAATACCGCCACCCTGTTCGTCACCCTCAAGCCACTGGCCAAAAGAAAAGGCAGCGCCGACCGGATCGCCGAGCGTTTATCGGCCAAACTATCCAATCAGCCGGGCGCCACCCTCATCCTCAATCCGGTGCAAGACATCAAGGTCGGCGGGCGCCAGAGCCGCTCCTCCTACGAATACACCCTGCAGGCGGACGACCTCGATTTGTTGCGCCAGTGGGAACCGCGCATCCGCCAGGCGCTGGCCAAACTGCCGCAACTGCGCGATGTCGATATGGATGCGCAGGGCAAGGGGCTGCAAACCACGCTGACCATCGACCGCGACACCGCCGCGCGCCTCGGTATCAGCCCCAGACAGATCGATGCGGTGCTCAACAACGCCTTCACCCAGCGCCAGGTCTCGACCATTTACCAGCCGCTCAACCAGTATCGCGTGGTGATGGGCGTCGCGCCCGAGTACGCGCAATCCGCCGAAGTTCTGGGCCAGCTCCATATCGCCAACGGACAGGGAGACCAGGTGCCGTTGTCGATGCTCGCGCAAGTTGAACAAACCGAAGCCGCGCTCAACGTCAACCATCATTCGCTGCTCGCCGCCACCACGGTTTCGTTCAACCTCGCCAAAGGCGTATCGCTGTCGCAGGCAACCCGGGCGATCGAACGCGCCATGCAGGAGATCACCGTTCCCGCCACCATTCGTGGCAGCTTCCAGGGATCGGCGCGCGCCTTCCGCGAAGTGCTGGACAGCCAGCCCGTGCTCATCCTGGCCGCCTTTCTGACCCTGTACATCGTGCTCGGCATGCTCTACGAAAGCCTCATCCACCCGCTCACCATCCTCTCCACGCTGCCCTCCGCCGGGGTCGGCGCGCTGCTCGCCCTGATGCTGTTCCGCACCGACTTCAGCGTGATTGCCATGATCGGCATCTTCATGCTGATCGGCATCGTGATGAAGAACGCCATCATGATGATCGACTTTGCGCTGGCCGCCCGGCGCGAGCGCAACACCTCGCCGCACGAGGCCATCTTCCGCGCCTGCCTGCTGCGCTTCCGCCCCATCCTGATGACCACCATGGCCGCCCTGCTCGCCGCCATCCCGCTGGCGCTGGAAAGCGGCGACGGCGCCGAGATGCGCCAGCCGCTGGGCATCGCCATCGGCGGCGGACTGGTCATGAGCCAATTGCTGACCCTGTACACCACGCCGGTAGTTTATCTTTATCTCGACCGTTTCAGCGCCTGGACGCGCGGCTGGTGGCAACGACTGAGCCCCCGCCGCGCCCCGGTCTTCGTTTCCGCCACCGCCCCGACCCCATGATTACTCTCGACAAAACCCTGGCCGCGACGCTTGCCGCATGCGCCATTCTCAACACCGCCTGCACCCTGGGGCCGGACTATCAGCGGCCCGCCATCGACGTGCCTGCGGCTTACAAAGAAACCTCCGCCGTCGTCGCCCCCGAGGCGCGTGATGCCCTGCCCGCAGGCAACTGGTGGGCTCTCTACGGTGACGAACAGCTCGACCAACTGATCGGGCAGATCGAAACCCGCAATTATTCGCTGCAGGTGATCGAAGCGCGCGCGCGGCAGGCGCGCTCACTCGCTGAAATGGCCGAAGCCGCCCGCTACCCGACCCTGGTCGCCGGCGGCACCAACGATCTGGGCTTGGTCGCCAACTGGGAAATCGACCTGTGGGGACGCATCCGGCGCGACATCGAGGCCAGCGGCGCGGCCGCCCAGGCGAGCACGGCGGATCTCGCCGCGACCAAACTTTCCTTGCAGGCCCAGCTCGCGCAGAACTATTTCCTGTTGCGGGTGCGGGATACCGAGCTAAGCCTGTTGGAGGAAAGCATCGCCGCCCAGGAAAGATCATTGCAGATCGCGCAAAACCAGTACGCCGCAGGCGTGGTGGATCGTGCCGTTGTCGCCCAGGCACAAACCCAACGCGGCACCACGCAAGTACAAATGCACGACGCGCGCGCGGCACGGGCGCAACTGGAGCATGCCATTGCGGTGCTGGTTGGCAAAGCGCCGGCAGATTTTTCCATTGCCGTCGCACCGCTCAACGCACACGTGCCGGAAGTACCGTCCGAATTGCCCGCCGAGCTGCTCCAACGGCGACCCGACATCGCCGCCGCCGAACGGCGGGTCGCCGCCGCCAGCGCCAAAATCGGCGTGGCCGAAGCCGAGTTCTACCCCTCGCTCGATCTGTTCGGCGGCGTCAGTATCCGCAAAGGCCTCCTCGGCGGCGCAAAAGTGGTGGCGCCGCTGTTCGTCGGCAATGCCGCACAAATCGGGCGCAGTAGAGCGGCAGCCGCCTATGAAGAGGCAGTCGCCAACTACCGGCAAACGGTGCTGGAAGGTTTCCGCGAAGTGGAAGACACCCTGGTCGCGTTGCAACATCTCGACCAGGCAGCGATGGCGCAAGACACGGCGGCGGCAGCAGCAAGCAAGACCGCAACCATCACCCAAAACCAATATCAGGCCGGTCTCGTCAGCCACCCCTCGGTGCTCAGCGCCCAAGCCGCCGCCGTTGCCAACCAGCGCGCCGCGCTAAACCTCCTGGGCCGCCGCCTGGTTAGCAGCGCAACCCTGATCAAAGCCCTGGGCGGCGGCTGGGAACCCGCCGCGACGACACGGAAAAAAGAATAAAAGAGCCGCCGCCTGCGCTTGCCTTCTCATCACTAACGGGCATGGCAAGTATGCAAACCCTGATGATGAAACTTGCCATGCCTGTTTCCCCCTATCCAACTTCCCCCCGCAAACGGGAGAAGGGGCAAACGAGAAAGGCGATTCTCACGCTAATGTAAGGGTTTGAACACCGGTCACGACAAGATGCCCAAGAATTATGTGTTTGGGCTTTTTTTATCGCGGTGACACACCGAGGGATATCCAAAAAAGAATAAGGGGAAACAAAATTTCGATTTTGATGTTTTTAATCGCATCGCGCCATGACAACCGACACCACAAACCGCAATTTTCCACTGCAGGAAGCGCGCACCCTGGTGCGCGGGCTGATGACACCAAATCCGCGGATTTACTGGGTTGATTTTTTGTTTCACATCACCCTGGCCTGGGCCGCCTTTGCGGTAGCCTTGCACGCGCCGACATTTTCACTCTGGCAGCTCGCGGCCTATCTGACTTCCTCGCTCGCGTTTTATCGCGCGGTGATCTTCATCCACGAACTGGCGCATTTTAAAAAAGGCACATTCAGACTCTTCCGGCTGGTCTGGAACCTTATCTGCGGCATCCCCTTGCTGGTGCCCTCCTTCACCTATGACGGCGTGCACAACGACCACCACAAACGCGACGTGTACGGCACCGGCGAAGACGGCGAATACATTCCTTTCGCGTTGCGCAAACCGCTCGGCATGGTCGGCTACGTCCTGCTGTCGTTCATCCTGCCCCTGTTCTTCGTCATTCGATTTCTGTTGCTGACCCCGCTGTCATGGCTCATCCCGCCGCTGCGCGGGCTGGTGTGGGAACGCGCTTCCTCGCTCACGATCAACATGGCTTACCAACGTCCGGCCAATGCCGTTCGCAACGACACCCGCTGGGAGTGGCAGGAATTTGCCGCCTTCGCCTTCGCGGCCACGGTGGTCACCTGCGTCGCGCTCGGGGTGTTGAGCCACAAAGTCCTTTTATTGTGGTACACGATCACCACGCTGATGTTTTTTCTCAACTCGCTGCGCACACTGGCCGCCCATGCCTACCGCAACCCCGCAGACCACAAAATGACCGTTGCAGGCCAGTATCTCGACTCCATCAACGTCCCCGGCAATCTATTTATCACCGCGCTGTGGGCCCCCGTCGGCCTCCGTTACCACGCCACCCATCATCTGTTCCCCCAAATGCCTTATCACAATCTCGGCAAAGCCCACCGGATTCTGGTCAACGACTTGAGCGACAACGCGCTTTATCTGGAAACCGCGCGCACCGGCCTGTGGGACGCGTTGCGGCGGATATGGAGAGAGGCGAATGCAAACTGCGTATTCCCCCGATAACAATAAAGGAGACGCTGATTAAGTCGTCATTCCCGCCCTTCGACATGCTCAGGACAGGCCGACATTTGGTCGAGCGGGAATCCGGTTTATTGATTTGACTGGGCTCCCGCCTTCGCGGGAGCGACGAAATCAGACTTGTTCAGCGTTTCCTAAAATCAACAATAGCGAATCAAGAGGTGAGCGTGCGCGACAGTTGCGATACAGGCAACTCACTTAAACAAAAAAGGCCAGAGCATCAAATTAAACGGTTTGAATCGGGAAACCGGCTTAAAATCTGACCATATTAAAAAAACCTCCCCCGCAATGCCAAGTAATCCAAAAATCAGCGTAATCGTCGCCGTCTATAACGGCGAAAAAACCCTACAACAGTGCATAGACAGCGTTGCAAACCAGACCTATCCGAATAAAGAACTCATCTTCATTGATGGTGGCTCAACTGACGCCACGGTGCGGATACTGCAAGCCAGCCAAAGCAAAATAGCCGCTTGGATATCGGAACCCGATCAGGGCATTTGCGATGCGTGGAATAAAGGCGTCGTCAGGGCAAAGGGGGACTGGATTTGCTTCCTTGGTGCCGATGACTATTTGTGGGATGAGACGGTGCTGGCGCGCATAGCAGCAAAACTTGCCGAACTTCCACCAGACATCCGCATCGCTTATGGGCGTGTAATGATCACCTCGCAAAGCGGTCTGCCCCTTCGTTTGCGCGGAAGGCCATGGAACAACGTCAAGCGCCGGATCAGGCAGAAAATGGGCATCCCGCACCAAGGGGCCATGCACCGGCGCGACCTGTTCGACGACCACGGCATGTTCGATCTGTCGTTCCGGATAGTCGGCGACTACGACTTTTTGCTGCGCGAACTGCACAACAAGGATGCAGCATATCTGGATGACATCATCGTATCCGGCATGCGTGTCGGCGGCATCAGCAACAGCATCCACAACAGCAAACTCATGCTTGAAGAGTTCCGGCGTGCACAAAAAAAACAGGGCTATCGTTTTCCTGGTTTCTTCTGGATAAAAGCCAGGCTGCTAGCGCAGCTGCGCATTTTCCTTTGTGAGGTATTGGGCGAAACAAGGGCGCGCAAACTTTTTGACCAAATCGGGCGCATCTCCGGGAAACCGGCGTACTGGACTCGGTTCGACGACTAAGCTGCCTGTCCAAAAAATAAGGGAAGTCATGCCTCGCTATTCAAACTTTGCAAAGAACCTGCTGATCACTCTCCTGTCAACGCTGTTCGGATTGATAGTGTGTTTTGCAATCGTCGAAGTGATACCGCTATCGGGCAATGCGACAGTAAAGTTCGATGCAGGTAAAAATGCTGATGGCGTTGACTATCTGGACTTATGCGCGCACGGGCCATGCGCGCATCCCGGTGTTTTTCATCCCCATGAGAAAGTGGTGCGGCCGGGACAGGCGGATGAAACCATCTACGACGTCACCTACACCATCGACAGCGACCATAGCCGTCTGGCCGCCATAGGCTCAAAATCATCCAAGCCCGGCATTGCTGTAAATTTCTTCGGTGGATCATTTATGTTCGGCGAAGGGCTGAATGATGATCAAACCATCCCCTATTTCTTTACCCGATTTGTTCCTGGCACCACGGTAAAGAATTACGGATTTCACGGCCATGGCGTTCATAACAGCCTTAAATTGCTGGATGACGGCAAAGTTGCCCCGGCGCAAATCCAGATCATCATGACCGGGGCTTACCACGCCCCCCGTGCATCGTGCGGCAAGGACTACACAATGAATCATCCCTCGTATCGCCTGAAATCCAATGGTAAACGACAGAGCGAATATGTATCGCGATGCAGTGAGCGCGACCCGGACGAGTTACGGGCAATCAACCAAACTGGGTTTGATGCGCTGTATGACAACTATCTATCAAAACTAAAACTGTCAAAACTGTTGTTCAATCCCGTGCGCGAGGCATATACCCCAAAACAAATGGATTTGTATGCCGCTGTGCTTTCCGATTTCAGACAGCTTAGCGAAGAACGGAACGCCACCCCCGTCGTCATGTACCTGAAAGAACCCTGGCGTCGCCTCCTTGCGCTACCCGACTATGCCGACCCCATGCCGGAAAAGCTGGATGAGGAAGGCTATTCATGGGTGGATGTTTCTTTGGCGCCAAACTTTCGCAACGTTCCAAGGCAATACTATTTACATAAGTTAAACAAGCATCCATCGGCACTGGCGAATTGCCTCAGGACAAGATTGCTGGTGGATTATTTGGTGCGTATCAATAAAGTGAGCAATGCCAGCGTAAATAACGATTATGCCTGTGCCGATCAAACTGCATCGAGCACCAGGAACTAGCCGATTTTCTCTTCCCGGCGAAGGATGCGATAAACCTGTATCGGCAGCACTATCGCCCCGAGCAACAAGCTAAAAATTGTTCCCAGAACAATCCCGCTCACCCCCATATCCATATGGCGCACGAAAAAAATAGAAAGGGGAATATTAACAATCATGCCAAAAAATATGGCATAGAGCTGCGGCTTGATTGCACCAATACCGTTAACAAACATTGCATATATGTTGTTCCACGCGGTTATTAAAACGAAAATTCCCATCATCAGTACCACTGAATCAGCAACTTTGATGTCGGTTCCAATCCAGAGGGCGATGATCGGCTTGGCCAAAAAAACCATGGCACCTACGAAAAACCACAGGGCGACGAAAAACCACAATTGTTTTTTAAGCATTCTCCTTATCCATGTCATGTCTCCCCGATGGTACGCATCAGCATAAGCCGACCACAATGGGAAACAAATTAAACCATGTGCGAAAGTGAGGACACCAAACAGCTTGAATACGACATCGTATGCCGTAACGGAAGCCGGCCCGATAAGTTGTGTGATTAGCAACTTATCAGTTGTAAATATGACAAGCATGCCGATCTGAATAATCAAGAATTGCGATCCCGCCCCCAGCAAAGCGTGAATATGCTGTTTTTCTATGGAAAAGTGCGGTTTTAGATCCTTATATGTTTGAAAAAACCAACCACTCAACAACAGGTTCGCCAGTACCAGAGAAACACCATAGGCTATCCCCAAAAGTGGCAAAGAAGCTGTCGTGGTGCGCGACAGAATCCAAATCAATGCAAGCACCAATACATTGGAAATAACTTGTCTTAAAGCAAGCAACGAACTTTTCTGTATCGCATTAAGCAGCGCGGTAATCAGTCCGGTCCAAAAATTGAAAAGAATGAAGGATGCTGTTAACTGCATGGTGAGGCGCAAATCTCCTTCCGGCAACACATTTGTGTTGAATACGATCTGCCATGGAATAAAAAAAGAGACGGCCATGAGGATGATCCACAATCCCAAGGCAAGCAGACCAATCAGGGTGTAACCGGATGCGATATAACGCGCCGCTTCCTCTCTTGCATTTCTGGCAATGGATTCAGTAATCTTGTTGCGCAAACCATGACCAATCCCCAAATCAAAAAAAACAATCCATGAAATGATGGAGAGCAGGGTTGACCATATACCGAACTTCTCCTGTCCGAGATAATGGATCATCATCGGAACGGCGATATACGACGCAACAACGGCAACAGCTTTATAGATCACCGCGCCTTTGATTTGGCGAAAATAATTATGGGAGCGGGCTGTGCCTGTTTCAGTCATTGTGCGCAAATATCCATCTAACCATTCCAGCCACACTAATTCATGATCAAATTTTACAGATTGAGCAGCCCCCCGGTTTCGTGGAGGTTGTTTGGTTGAAGCTAAACCACTGTGGCGGCTTCCTTGGCGAGTTACCGGTGTCAGTTTACCTCAATCTCTGCGCCAGAAGTGGCTCCGCTTGGTTGGACAGTTTTTTCCATTTCTTAAGT
>Ga0210050_1002934_pt1 | contig 15644 bp, 11 predicted proteins | sample CryGey132114_all_FD_185463 | JGI IMG/M metagenome (GOLD analysis project Ga0210050, IMG submission 185463) | Groundwater microbial communities from aquifer - Crystal Geyser CG22_combo_CG10-13_8/21/14_all (SPAdes) (version 2) | ecosystem: Environmental > Aquatic > Deep subsurface > Groundwater ...
AAACCGGGGGGTGTTTAATTTCCGAATATCCGCCGGGAACCAGAGGAACTCAATTCACTTTTCCTCAAAGAAATCGAATAATTTCTGGTTTAAGTTTGGGAATTTTAGTTGTCGAGGCGAAAGAAAGGTCGGGGGCTTTAATCACTGCCGAATGGGCAAGAAAACAAAAAAGATTGGTCTTTGCGGTGCCGGGCCCGATTCACTCTTTAAACTCAAGAGGTTGCCATTATTTAATAAAACAAGGGGCAAAATTAGTTGAAAACGCTAATGACATTTTAAAAGAATTGAATCTTCCTTACTCAACTCTGGGTGTTGAATATTTAATAGGGGAAAACGAAGAGGAAAATTTAATTTTAGAAGCCTTAAAAGAGGGGCCGTTATATATTGATAAAATTATTGCAAAAACAAAACTGAAGGCTTCAGAAGTTGCCTCAACTCTTGCCATTTTAGAAATAAAAGGTAAAGTAAGAAATTTGGGAAACAATATCTATGCAATTAGTCATCGTTGAAAGCCCCACGAAGGGAGCTACTATTAAAAAGTTTTTAAGTCCTGAATACCGGGTTCTTGCTTCCTATGGTCATGTTCGTGATTTGCCAGAGGATGAATTTGGAATTGATGTTGAAAAAGATTTCAAGCCAAAATATATTATTATTCCTAAAGCAAGAAAAAATGTTCAGTTTTTGAAAGAAGAAACCCAAAAAGCAGAATTAGTGATTTTAGCCACCGATGAGGATCGAGAAGGAGAAGCCATTGCTTATCATTTAGCCTATATCCTAAATCTAAATGGCCAAAAGTCCTATCAAAGAATTGTTTTTCACGAAATTACAAAATCAGCAATTGAAGAAGCACTCAAACATCCGAGGAAAATTGATTTGAATTTGGTTGATGCCCAGCAAACCAGAAGAATTTTGGATAGAATTGTCGGTTATAAATTAAGTCCATTTTTATGGAAAAAAGTTGTTAGAGGATTATCGGCCGGAAGGGTTCAATCGGTGGCAGTAAGGTTGGTGGTGGAGAGGGAAAGAGAAATAGAAAAATTTAGGCCACAAGAATATTGGACAATCGTCGCTACGCTCCTCAAAATCAAAAATCAAAAATCAAAAATCAAAAATAACGAATTTGAGGCGGTTTTAGTGAAAAAAGATGATGAGATTATTCCGAAATTGGGAATTAAAACAAAAGAGGAGGGGGAAAAAATTGTTAAAGATTTAAAGGATGCGGAATATAAAGTAATAAATATCGAAAAAAAAGAAGTAAAAATGAATCCCCTACCGCCATTTACTACCAGCACTTTACAACAAGAGGCCTGGAAAAAATTTCATTTTCCAGCCAAATTCACAATGCAGGTAGCTCAACAACTTTATGAAACTGGAAAAATAACCTACCATCGAACGGATTCTTTGAATCTTTCTGATTTATCTTTGTTGGCGGCGAAAAAATGGATTGGTGATAATTTTGGAAAAAATTATTGGGCTGGATTTTTAAGAAAGTATAAAGCCAGGGGTAGAGTTCAAGAAGCCCATGAGGCAATTAGACCAACGGATCCTTTCCGGGATCCATTCTCCGTAGCTTTAGCCAAGGAGTCGAAAACCGCCTTCGCCAAGGCTCAGGCTGGCAAGCTTTATGATTTAATTTGGCGGAGATTTATTGCCGGCCAAATGGCTCAAGCGATTTTCGATTCTACTACTGTAGATATTTTGGCTAAGAATCATACATTTAGAGCTACCGGACAAGTTTTGAAATTCGATGGCTTTTTAAAGGTTTATCCCCTTAAATTTGAAGAAAATGAATTACCTCCTTTAGAAATGGACGAAGTTTTAGATTTAATAAAATTAATTCCTTCCCAGCACTTCACTCAGCCTAAGCCTCGATATAGTGAAGCGACTTTAATTAAAGAATTAGAAAAAAACGGAATTGGCCGGCCTTCAACTTATGCTCCAATAATATCGGTGATTCAGGAAAGAAATTATATTGAGAAAAATGAACAAAAAAGATTCAGGCCAACCGAGATTGGAATAGTGGTTAATGACCTTTTAGTAAACCATTTTCCAAAAATTGTTGATATTAAATTTACCGCCGAAATGGAAGAAGACTTAGATGAAATTGCCCAAGGTCAAAAGAAATGGGTTAAGGTTATGAGAGAATTTTATATTACCTTTGAAGAAAATTTAAAAAAGAAATATCAAGAGGTTTCCAAAAAAAATTTAGTTGAAAAAACGGAAAAAATTTGCCCAAAATGCGGGGCTCCGCTCTTGATTCGGCTGGGGAAGTTTGGAAGATTTTATGCCTGCTCTCGCTTTCCAAAGTGTAAATATACTGAATCGCTTGAAGAAAATAAATTGAAGGTCAACTGTCCAAAATGCGGAGCTCCTTTGATTGAAAAAAGGACCCGCCTTCGCCAAGGCTTCGGCGGGCGAAGGAAAATTTTTTATGGCTGCTCAAATTGGCCAAAATGCGATTTTGCTTTATGGGATAGGCCGACCGGAGAAATTTGCCCAAAGTGCAACTCACTCTTAGTAGAAACAAAAAGAAAGCAAATAAAATGCTCCAATAAAGAATGCGCCCCGAAGTAGAAAGCTTCGCTTTCACTATGGGGTAAAATTTTAAAAAATAATTAAACCCAGTATGACAACTTCGACAAGATTTTCTTTCAGAAAATCTTAAATCGCGAAGCGAGTCGAAGTTGCTCTACTGGGTAAATTGACAATTAACTTAAAAATTGATAAATTTAGATAAGATTTGCCGGAGTGGCGGAATTGCTTTACGCGCACGATTCAAAATCGTGTGGGAGAAATCCCATGAGGGTTGGACTCCCTCCTCCGGCACTATCTTATTTTTTTCAAATAGAAAATCAAAACCAATAGATAAAATGCCGTTCAAAAAAATGAAAAATGAAATTAAGGAGACAAAGAGAGAATTTAAAGAAAAAACAATCACCCTTATTTTGGGTGGTTTTGGATTGGTAGCGGCTTTGGCTTGGAACGAAGCCATAAAAAGCCTTTTTGAAACCTTTTTTCCGAAAGAGAGTGCGTTAATTGGAAAATTTATTTATGCAATAATAGTAACGATTATAGTGGCTGTAGTGTCTTCGCAACTCACAAAAATTTCCCAAAAGAAGGAATAATATTTTCAATTGCTAATTTAATTGCCCCCATTACCGGTTCTTCTTTAGGAAAAATAAATTCGGCTTTCGGAGCCAATTTTTTTATTTCTTTTTTAACTGTATTCAAAACAATTTTTGATTTAAACATACTTCCAATTAAAACCAAGGGAAATTTTGTTTTTTGGAAATTTAATCTTTTTATCACCGTATTAGCAGATAAAACCAATTCTTTTCCGGCTTCAATTAAGATAGTTTTAGCCACCTTATCCCTTTTTTTGCCAGCTTCGTCAACTAAAATTGAAAGAAAAGGAATAATCTCCATTGGATTTTTTGAATAAATTTTCTCAATGAGATTTTCTTTATTTTTTATTTTTAATTTTTTGAAAACTAATTGAGTAATTAAGGTTTTAGGTCCCCGACCATCCAAATCCTTCCAGATCGCCTGGAGCCCTCTTTGGCCAACCCAAAAAGCAGATCCCATCTCGCCCAAATAACCCCAACCACCGACCTTTGCTTCTCGATTTTTGTGCCAGCCGTGAGCAACACTTCCACTACCACTATTTAACATTATTCCCTCTTTTCTCTCAGTTCCTGATCTAAAACCAACTAATTGGTCACTTCCCAGTATTAATTTCCCTTTAAAAATAGGTGAAATTTTTTTAAATTTTAAGAGTTCTCTTTTAATTTTTTCTTTTTTAGATTTAAATTCTTCTTCCATTGTTGGTAAACCAAGAAAAGTAGATAAAATTTCTTTTTGGGCACCGGTCCCGAGTCCAGGGGATAAAACTTTTTCAATTGCCAAAACAAGATTAGCCACTGCCTTTTTTATCCCAATATTTCTGGGGTGGGAAGGACCAGTTTTGGCAATTTTCAAAATTTTTCCTTTTAAATCAGCTAAAGCAACAATTGTTTTTGTCCCTCCCCCATCCACTCCAATTACATACTTTTTCTCCATTTTTTTATTCCTTCAAATTTTGCTTGCCCGTTTAAGTTTTTTAAAACTTTGGCGGGTATAAAAAGTTAGGTTATCTTCGATGTTTTTGAAAACAATCGAATTTGGACCAATATTACAATTAGATCCAATTAAAACGCCAGGCATAAAGGAGCAACGAATTCCAGTTTTGGTATTTTCTCCCATAATACAGCCTAAAGAATTTAAACCTGTTTTTATTTTTTCTTCTTTAATAACTGATTTTATTTCATCTCTATTAATTTTTATATTAGCCGTAATAGCTCCGGCTCCTAATTTGCAACCAGAACCAAAAATTGAATCGCCAAAATAGCCGGAGTGAATATGGATATCTTCTTCAAAGATGCAGTTTTTAACTTCAGCATTGGCTCCAATTAAAACATCGTTTTCTAAATTCACATATTCTCTAATTAAAGAGTTATTTCCGATGACACAACCATCAGCAATATAGCAAGGTCCTTTTATAACTGCATTTTCGAAAATTTTGACATTTTCAGCAATATAAACCTTGCCTTCAATAATTGCATTTTTCCCAATTCTGGCACTTTTTGAAATCTTAGAATCAAGATATTTATCCATTAAATATTTTTCTACTAAAAATAGATGCCAAGGGTATTTTAGAGGAGGTATCTCTTTTTCGGATTTCCATAAAAAAGCCAATTTTACTTCATTTTTTTTCATATAATTAGAGAGAGTTTCCTCAAAATCATATTTCTCCTTTTTTACTTTTTGATAATTTTCAAAAAAATCAGGTGGGAGAAGATAAACTCCGACCACTCTAACATTAGAGGGTTCTTTTCCTTTTTTGGGCTTTTCTACAATCTCTAAAATTCTACCGTCTTTAATTCTCATTATTCCAAAAAGTTGAGGATTATTGGTATGTTGACCAACTAAAGCAACTTTGGATTTTTGATTCCGGATTTTTGATTTTTCTATGATCTCACCTCCATCAACCCTTTCCGCATTCATAACAAAAAATCTATCTTTAATTAAACTTCTAGTTTGCCAGAGAGCATTTCCCATTCCTTCAGGTTTTCTTTGAATTACATATCTTATTTTTGAATCAGGAAATTTGTAATTATTCAGTTCTTCTTCAATATCTCTTTTGGGTCTTTGAACAATGATAATATCTTTAATTCCAACTTTTCTTAATCCTTCAATCGTATACCAAATCAAAGGTCTTCCCATTATTTTAATGAGGGATTTGTGTCTTTGATTTAAAGGCCAAAACCTTGATGATTCACCAGCGGCTAAAATTACTGTTTGAAAATTTGGCATAAAATTTAGATGAGGCTGAGTAAAGCTTTAACTAATTTTTTAGGATTGTGTTCAATCGGACCTCGGTCAAACAACAAGTCTTGGCCAATAAATTTTGGTAAAGGTAAATTTTTACCTGCCCCGTACTCAACCAAAGGTTGTAGTTCGGGGTCAATTTTTACTAAATCTATTAATTCCGGGTGTTCTTTTTTGTAATCAAACAACCTCTTTTTTGAAGGTTTTTTTAGATTATAAATTACATAATCCACCTCGCCACCTGAGTATTTTTCTATTTCTTTGACAAAATCTAAAACAGTGAAATTATTAGTTTCGCCATTTTTGGTCATTAAATTACAAATATAAACTTTTTTGGCTTTACTTTTTCTAATGGCTTGGGGGATACCTTCGGTTAATAAAATTTGGGCTAAAGATGAATATAAATCTCCCGGCCCAATAATTATTAAATTAGCTTCTTTTATTGCTTTGGCGGCTTTGGGATAAACCTTGGCTTTTGGTTTTAAAAATACCTTTTTAATTTTTAAATTTCGATTATGTCCCGGTTTATCAATATTTCCCTCTCCGGAAATTATTTTGCCATTTTCTAAAACGGCATAGAGATTGGCGCTATCTAAAGTGGCTGGTAAAACCTGGTGTTTAATCTGTAAAATTTTACGCAACTCTTGAATGGTCTTTTCGTAATTATTAGTCGCTAACTCCAAAGAAGTAATTAAAAGATTGGCAAAATTATGTCCTTTTAATAAACCGGCTTGAAATCGATAATCAAAAAGGTCTTCAATGATGGGAGATGTTTCAGCTAAGGCAATTAATGCCCGGCGAATATCACCGGGAGAAACTATCTTATAATCCTTTCTCAGGCGACCAGCCGATCCTCCCGAGTCAAGCATAGCACAGATGGCTGAAATTTTAACTGGATATTTTTTCAATTCAGTCAAAATCGCTTTGGGCATGGCATTTCCTCCTCCCAGACAAACAATTTTCTTTCCTTTTATTTTGTTTCTCATTTCTTTATTCTTGCTAAAATCTGGAAAATTTTTTCCTTCGAAATCTTTCCTTCTCTGAAAATTTTAAAATTTTCTAAATCAATAATTGTGGAAGATAGAGAAAGTTTTAGATTTCCGGCATCTAAAATTAAATCTGGCTTATATTTTTGATTTTTAAATTGTTTTAAAATCTCTTTTATTTTTGTTGAAGGAGGTTTTCCTGAAATATTAGCTGATGTTCCAGTCAAAGGACGATTAAGGATTCGCAATAATCGATTAATGATTTTGTAATTTGGGGTTCTCAATCCAATCTTGTTTTCGGAGCTGATAATGCTTTTAGGAAATATCTTTTTAGTGAGCTTTTTAGCCTTTAAAAGGACGGTTACTTTTCCAGGCCAAACCTTTTTTAAAAGCTTTTCTTGAAACTTATTAATTAAGACTAAACTTTTTGCCATCTTTAAATCCCTAACAAAAATGGGAATAGGTTTTTCTTCTTTTCTCTTTTTTATTTTAAAAATTTTTTTAACTGCTTTTTTGTTTTTAGCATCAGCTATTAAGCCGTAAACCGTATCGGTTGGGCAAACAATCACTCCTCCTTGCCGAATTACTTTCATAGCTTTTTTTAAAATTTCATCCAAATTTTTGGGAGAAACTTTTAATCTTTCCATTTTTCAACTTTGACAATTATTATTTTTAATATAACATAAAATGAGATAATATCAATCTTATGGCTGAAAAGTTTCTAATTAAAGGAGGAATTCCTCTTTCTGGAGAAGTTAAAATTTCTGGTTATAAAAATTCGGCTGGTGCGGTTTTGGCTACTTCTTTACTGACTGAAGAGCCATCAATTATTGATAATTTAACTTCATGTTCCGATGTTTTAGACGAAATTGAAATTCTAAAACAAATGGGGGCAAAAATTGAATGGTTGGCAAGAAATCGAATAAAGATAAATCCAGCCAATTTAGACCCAGAAAAGATTCCAATAAATTTATTTGAAAAAATGAGAGTTTCGGTTTTACTCATTGGACCGCTATTGGCCAGATTTAAAAAATTTAAAGTTCCTCACCCGGGCGGAGATAAAATTGGTTTGAGACCAATCTCGGCTCATTTGGAGGCATTACGAGATTTTGGAATAAAAATTGAAGAAAAGGAGGGTTTTTACTGTTTTGAAGCGCCGAAAAAATTAGAGGGTAAAATAATTGTCTTAAAGGAATTTTCAGTCACAGCCACTGAAATTTTAATGATGGTAACGGCTTTGGCTAAGGGAAAAACAAAAATTGAAATTGCGGCAGCTGAACCTCAAGTTCAAGACACAGGAAATTTCTTAAAAAAAATGGGGTTAAAAATTGAAGGAGTGGGAACACACAATATTGTAATTGAAGGAAAGAAAAAGCTTTCCGGGACAGAATTTTCAATCTGCCCTGACCTATTAGAGGTTGGAACATTTTTAATTGCTTTTGCCATAACTCAGGGCCAGGGAAAAATAAAAAATGTCAATCCCGAACATCTGACAATGTTTTTGGAGAAAATGAAGGAAATAGGAGTGAATTTTAAAACCCGAGGAAAAGAAATTTTGATTAAACCATCAAAAAAATTTTTTCCAACCAAAATTCAAGTTCTTCCCTATCCCGGATTTCCCACTGATTTGCAGCCCCAAACCTCGGTTTTACTCACTCAGGCAGAGGGAAAAAGTCTAATTCACGACCCTTTATATGAAAACAGATTTCAGCATCTTCAGGAATTAAGAAAAATGGGGGCCGATATCGAAATTACCGATCCTCATCGGGCTTTAATTTTTGGAAAGAGAAAATTAGTTGGAAACAAATTAAATGCCTCAGATATCAGGTCAGGAGCAGCATTAGTTTTGGCGGCTTTGGCAGCCAAGGGAACTTCAGAAATCGAAGGGATTTCTCAAATAGATAGGGGGTACGAAAAATTTGACGAAAAGCTAAAAAAGTTAGGAGCAAAAATTGAAAGGATTTAATTCTTTAAAACTAAATCTTCAAAGGTGGGTTTTTCAACTTTATAAAAAACTCCAATTGGGATTTTTGATTTTTCGCCATCTGAATAGTCCCATTCACTAATTTTAATTTTGGCTTCCTCTTTTGAGAGAGGGCTTTTTAATTCATAAATCCTCTCTTCATAAAATTGGCGATTATCAAAAAAGGTAATGCAAGGTTGTAAAATTTCTAAAAAGGAAAAGCCTTTATGCTCTATGGCTTTTAAAATTAAATTTTTAAGATGGTCAATTTTCCAGGCATATCCCCGGGCAATGAAAGTGGCACCTGAAGATAGGACCAATTCTAAGGGATTTAATGATTCCTCAATGCTTCCATTTGGAGTTGAACTTCCTTTAAATCCTTTGGGAGAGGTAGCCGTAAATTGGGAAACAGTTAAAGCAAAATTTCGATTGTCATGAACCAAAACCGTAATATTTGTGTTTCTTTTTGCCGCATGAATTAAATGGGAAATTCCTTCATTGTAAGTATCGCCATCGCCGACAAAAGCCATAACTTTTAGATTGGGATTGGCCAATTTTATTCCCTGGGCTGTAGCCAAACATCTGCCATGCAATCCATAAAAACTATTCAAGTTTAAATAATCAAAAATTTTGGCGTGGCAACCAATTCCGCAAGTAAAAACGAAATTTTCTCGTGGTATTCCCTTTTCAATCAATTCGGAAATTGCCCTTTTTACCGATTCCAAAATTGCAAAATTCGGACAACCCGGACACCAAGTATTTTGACAATAAGTATCTAAATTTTTGGGATTCATAGTATTTTTTTCAATTTTTCTTCAATTTCTTTGGTGAAAAATGGTCTACCGGTATATTTTAAAATTTTTCCATCAACTTTTATTCCCTGAGAATTTAAAACTTTTGCCATTTGGCCTGAAGTATTCAATTCAACAGAAAATAATTTTTTCACTCCATTTAAAGCTTTTTTCATTTTGTCTTTTGGAAAAGGTTCCACAATAATTGGTTGAATCAATTTTATCCCCAAATTTTCTGCTACTTCCTTTGCTGCTCCTTTTGTTATTCCCCAGGCAACAATTGCAATATCAGATTTTTTATTTCCATAAACTTTAATTGCCTCCAATTTTTCAACTTCTTTTGACATTGTCTCATATTTTCTCAATCTTTTTTCTTGCATTTTTTCAACCTCTTCACTTTCAATTGTAATTCCATATTCATCATGCTCATAACTTGTTGATTTGACAATTACATTTTTGGACCCCGGAAAAGCTAAAGGTGAAATCCCATCTTCGGTGATTTTATATCTTTTATATTCCTTGCCCGCCGAAGCTTTAGCGAAGGCGGGGCCTTTGTCCCAAAGTAATGCATTTTCTGGTTTAATTGATGATAAAATTTTCTCATCAACAGAAAATGTGTTTTCAGAAACATCTTTATCTAACAACAAAATCACCGGGGTTTGATACTTCCAGGCCAAATTCAATCCTAAAGCCGAATAATATAAACATTGCTCAGCATCTCCAGGAGCAATGACAAATCGGGGAAAATCGCCATGACCGGCAGATAAAACAAAAAGTAAATCTCCCTGTAAATTATAGGTTGGCATGCCGGTTGATGGTCCTCCTCTCTGACTTTCAATAATGAAAATGGGGGTTTCGGATTGGCCAGCCAAGCTTAAACCCTCGGTCATTAAAGCAAAACCTCCCCCCGAAGTCCCCACTGCGCTTCTTACTCCGGCAAAACTTGCCCCCAAAGCCATATTGATAACTGAAATTTCATTTTCTGGCTGAATTACTTTAACATTTAAATCCTCTCTTTTTGCCAAAAAATTCATTATTGAAGTGGCTGGAGTCATCGGATAGGCAAAATAAAATTTTAAACCAGCTTTTACCGCTCCTAAAGCGGTAGCTTCATTCCCAGTTAAAAGGAGAGTTGGTTCTTTTGAAATTTTTTCTATTTTCAATAAATTTTTTGAAATCTCATAAGCTCTTTTTCCAATTTTCAAATTCAAATCTATCTCTTTCTTAATTTCTCTTCTCAAAACTCCTTCTAAAATCTCCCAATCAAGCCCAATAATTTTGGCAAAATCGGCAATTAAGGCCATGTTCGCCATTATCGGTTTCCCGCCCATCTCCTTGGCAATTTTCTCAATTTCAATTCCCATTCTAGGGGCCCCGTCTTTGACGGGGAGGGTGGTGGGTGGGTTGTAGTCTTTTGATTTCACTTTATTAGCATTGAAAATAATCAACCCATTTTTCTCCAAATCCTTTTTGTGTAAATTTATGGTCTTTTCATCCAAAGCCAAAAGGAAATCAATTTTTTCCTTTCTGGATTGAAATTCTTTTTCCGCTGCTCTAATTTGCGAAAAATTGTGGCCACCTCTAATCAATGACTGATAATCCTCATAAATATAAATTTTATAGCCGATGAAATTAAAAATTTTGGCAATAATTAAGCCAGCCATTCTCGAACCTTGTCCGGCCTCTCCTCCAATTAAAATTGAAAAATCTTTTGACATATTAATATTTAGGAATATTCACTACTCCACTGTCACGCTCTTGGCGAGATTGCGGGGATGATCAGGGTCTATTCCTTTCGAGACGCTCATATAATAGGCGAACAGTTGGAGTGGAATGACTGAAAGAATCGGGGTTAATATTTCTAAAGTTTTAGGAATATAAACTACATCTTCAACCATTTTTTTAATCTCTTCATTTCCTTCGGTGGCAATAGCAATAATTTTTCCATTTCTAGCTTTGATCTCCTGGATATTCGAAATCATTTTATCATATAAACTATCTGAGGGACAAATGGCTACGGTCGGGAAATTTTCATCAATGAGAGCGATGGGACCGTGCTTCATTTCTCCGGCCCCATAACCTTCGGCATGAACATATGATATCTCTTTTAATTTTAAGGCACCTTCGAAAGCTACTGGGTAATTATATTTTCTACCGATAAACAAAAAGTTATTAAAGTTTTCATATTTCTTGGCTAATTTTTCAATTGGAGAATGGTTTTCTAAAACTTTCTTTACTAATTCTGGAATTCTTGAGAGCTCTTTGGCAATTCTCTGCCCCACTACTAAAGGCATCTCCCTTTGTCTGCCTAAAAATAAAGTTAAAAGAGCTAAAATAGTTAATTGAGAAGTAAAAGCCTTAGTCGAGGCCACTCCAATCTCTGGACCGGCATGATTGTAAATACCGGCATCGGTTTCCCTCGAGATGGAAGAGCCAACAACATTAACAATACCCAGAGTTAATCCTCCTTTTCTTTTAACTTCTTTTAAAGCGGCTAAAGTATCGGCTGTCTCTCCTGATTGAGAAATAAAGATTGAGGCCGTTTTTTGGGCGGTGGGTGGGTGGTAGTCTAAAATTGGCTTTCGATAGCGAAATTCGGAAGCAAAATCAACAGCGGTGGGAATACCGGTATATTCCTCTAAAATATATTCCCCCACCAAGCCAGCATAATAAGAAGTTCCGCAGGCAATAATATTTATTCTCGCAATTTTTCTTAATTTATCTTGAACTATTTCTAATCCGCCTAACTTTGTCAAACCAGATTCGATTATCAATCTTCCTCGCAAAGAATTGGTAATGCTTTCTGGCTGTTCCATTATTTCTTTTAACATAAAGTGAGGGTAACCTCCTTTTTGGGTTTCTTGGATATTCCAATCTATTTCATAAACTGCTTTTTCAATTCTATCCCGATTTAAATTTTGAATAAAAAACTTTTCTGGAGTTAAAACGGCAATTTCACCATCATCAAGATAAATAACTTTTTTGGTATGGGTAATGACAGCCGAGGGATCAGAGGCGGCCAGAAATTCGTTTTCGCCCAAACCGATTAGTAAGGGAGCGGAATTGCGCGCTAAAACTAATTTATTTGGATCTTCTTTTGAGATTATTGCTAGAGCATAGGTGCCCTTAACAAAATGAAGGGCCTTCCTTACTGCCTCTTCTAAATTGCCCTTGAAAAAATGTTCAATAAGATGGGGTAAAACTTCGGTATCGGTTTCGGAAACAAATTTGTGACCTTTTCGAATCAGTTTTTCTTTCAGGATTTGATAATTTTCAATAATGCCATTGTGAACAAGATAAATATTATTTTTACAATCGGTATGAGGGTGGCAATTAATTTCAGTTACTCCGCCATGGGTTGCCCATCTGGTATAAAAAAGAAAAGGCATTCCTTTTAAATCTATCTGAGAAAGTTTTTTTTCTAAATTAAAAATTCGCCCCACTGCTTTTACCGTAGAAATCTCTTTTTTTTCTGGGTCATAAACTGCCATACCGGCCGAATCGTATCCTCTATATTCTAAACGCTTAAGGGCTTCCAGTCCTATTCTAATATCGTTTTTATTTCCGATGTAGCCGACTATTCCGCACATAGTAGTAACACCAAGTTAGTCGCTCGCCCTCTCTGGCACTTCGTGCCAGCACTCGGCTTCGCCTCGCTTCGGGCTCGCTCTTTGACCACCCTCGTTTTTTAATATTTTCCTAGACGGGAGGTGCGAAGAAGCTATCGCTTCTTCTTTCGCCTCGTTGCCACTCGGCAACCGAAGGGTTCTCCCGACCCCTTTCCGATATGGGATGTTATATGACGAAGTTAATTAATTTTTCTGGGACAAAAATTATTTTTTTAATTTTTTTGCCCGATATCCAATTTTGAATTTTTTTGCTCAAAAGTGCCAGTTCTTTTGCCTTTTTTTCGGAAATTCCGGCCTCAACTTCAATTTTATCTCTAACTCTACCGTTAATTTGAATTACCAAAGTGATAATCTCTTCTTTAATCAATCTTGGGTTATATTTTGGCCATTTTTGTTTATGAATAGAATCTCGATGTCCGAGCTGATGCCATAATTCTTCAGTTATATGGGGAGCAAAAGGAGCTAATAAAATCAAAAATCTTTCAATCACATCCCTACCAATCTCTTTTTTACTTGCCCCGTAGGAAGCCGAAGGCTTTCCTTCGGGGTTTAAATTGGCAAAATTTAAAAATTCCATAAAGGCGGCAATAGCCGTATTGAATTTTGTTGCCTCTAAATCCTCTTCTATTTTTTTATTTAATTTATGGATTTCTTTTATTACCTGGTCGCGGCTTTTTTTACTTGCTTTAAAATCCAAAACTAGTTTCCAAACCCGGTTCAAAAATCTAAAGACGCCTTTTACTCCCTGGGCGCTCCAGGAAATTGCCTGGTCAAATGGCCCCATAAACATTTCATAAACCCTAAGAGTATCTGCCCCATATTCTTTAACAATGTTATCGGGATTAATTACATTACCAAAGGATTTTGACATTTTCCTTCCATCTTCAGCCAAAACTATTCCGTGGGAAGTTCTCTTTTGATATGGTTCAGAGGTTGGAGCTATTTCAATATCATACAAAAATTTATAAATGAATCTTGAATAAAGAAGATGTAAAGTGGTGTGCTCCATGCCGCCATTATACCAATCAACCGGAAACCAATATTTCAATTTTTTGGACTCAGCAAGTTTTTTATTATTTTGAGGATCGCAATAACGCAAGAAATACCAATTTGAGCCGGCCCAGTTTGGCATAGTATCAGTTTCTCTTTTTGCCGGCCCGCCGCACTTCGGGCACTTGGTATTTACCCATTCAGAAATTGCTGCTAATGGTGATTCGCCGGTTCCGGTCGGCTGATATTTTTCGACATAGGGAAGTTCTACCGGCAAATCTTTTTCTGGCACTGGAATTTGGCCACATTTTGGGCAATGAATAATTGGTATCGGTTCCCCCCAATAATGTTGTCGGGAAAAAACCCAATCTCTAAGTTTATATTGAACCGATTTTTTACCCAGCCCTTTTTTTTCCAGCCATTGAATAATTTTCAAAATTGCCTTTTTTGAATTTAAGCCAGAAAATTCTCCGGAATTTGCCAAAACCCCGTAATCCACAAAGGGTAATTCTTTTCCTCCTTCAATCACTTTTTTTATTGGCAAATTGTATTTTTTAGCAAAATCAAAATCCCTTTTATCATGGGCCGGAACTAACATCACCGCTGCTCCGCCATAAGTTCCGACAATATAATCGGCAACCCAAATAGGAATTCTTTCTTGATTTAAAGGATTTTGGGCAAAAATTCCTTTTAAGGAAACACCCGTTCTCATTTTTTCTAATTGGGCTCTCTCAAATTCGGTTTTTTGTTCAGCTTCTTTAATATAATTTTCAACCTCTGGCCAATTTTCAACTTTTTCTTTTAAATTTTCAATTAAAGGATTTTCCGGAGCCAAAACAATCGCCGTCACCCCAAAAATAGTATCAACCCTGGTCGTAAAAACCTCAATTGGTTGTGGGTTATTGGCAATTTGAAATTTAACATTAGTTCCTTCGCTTTTTCCAATCCAATTTATCTGTTGAATTTTTATCTTTTCTAAATAATCAACTTTTTCCAAATCCTTTATTAATCTCTCGGCATATTTTGTGATTTTTAGCATCCATTGCTTAACTTTTTTTTGAATTACTTTTTCGCCACATCTTTCATGTTTTCCATCTATTACTTCTTCATCAGCTAAACCAATTTTGCATTTTGGACAAAAATTTATTGGAACTTCCGCTTTATAGGCTAATCCTTTTTCAAATAATTTTAAAAAAATCCATTGGGTCCATCGATAATATTTTGGGTCGGTGGTATCAATTTCCCTTGACCAATCAAAAGAAAGCCCTAAACTTTTTAGTTGTCTTTTAAAATTAACGATATTTTTCTCAGTGGCTACTCGGGGATGAATTTCAGTTCTCAGGGCATAATTTTCGGTGGGAAGACCGAAGGCATCCCAACCGATGGGAAACAAAACATTATATCCTTCCATTCTCCTTTTTCTGGCTATAGCATCCATTGCTGAATAAGACCGACAATGCCCAACATGGAGTCCTTCCCCCGAAGGATAGGGAAACTCAATTAAAAGATAATATTTTTGCCTTTTTGAAAAATCCTCTGCCTTATAAAAATTATTCTCTTCCCAATATTCTTGCCACTTTTTCTCTATCTTTTGAGGATTGTATTTCATATTTTTAATTTATCTTATTTTTTATTTTTTATCCCAATTTAAATAATCTCTTGGCGTTCTCTGTGCTTACTTCCGCTACTTTTTCAAAACTTATCTTTTTTATTTCCGCAATCCTTTCGGCAACATATTTAACATAAAGTGGTTCGTTGCGTCCTTCAACTGGTGATGGGATAAGATAAGGACAATCGGTTTCAATTAAAATTCTATCCAAGGGTGTTTTCTTTATTATTTCATCTAAATCTAGTTTAAAAATTATTCCATTAAAACCTAAATAAAACCCTAAATTTAAAAATTTCTTTGCCATTTTCC
>Ga0210050_1002940_pt1 | contig 15612 bp, 8 predicted proteins | sample CryGey132114_all_FD_185463 | JGI IMG/M metagenome (GOLD analysis project Ga0210050, IMG submission 185463) | Groundwater microbial communities from aquifer - Crystal Geyser CG22_combo_CG10-13_8/21/14_all (SPAdes) (version 2) | ecosystem: Environmental > Aquatic > Deep subsurface > Groundwater ...
CTTCTATGCGAATTTTGTGAGCGTAGCTAGGATTGTTCCATCGCCTCAAAGCCTGCTTGAGCTGCCGAGGTAGTTGAGCAGCGAGGCTCGCCGAATCCTTCGCGATTTGAACAAAGTCTTTTGTGATTCTTTCGGGGTCATAGCGAGTCTTTGCAATATCTTGCGCAAACTCTAACGAGCTTTGAAGCAGATCAAAATCGTCTATAATCAAACGACCCATTCCTTCTACTGTCACCATCGACTTCAAAAACAACATAAGATCCGAAGGAACCTGCACTCCATTGGCCGCCGCTACAGAAGTGGAATCCATCAGAAGCCGCCCAAGATTTACTTGTTTAAAACTCAATCCAAAATAAGGGCCGATAAGATCCCGCAGCTGTTTGGCGAATTTATCAGGATCTATATTTTCAGAGTACGGAGCTATGTCTACCAACGTGTTTGCAAAAAGCTCGTAATCCTCATACGCAAGGCCCATTAACATATCAGCTATAGAGTCTCGAGTGCGCTCTGTGAGCCTGCCGACAACTCCAAAGTCAATCAAGCCGATGCGACCATCTGGCAAAAGAAATAGATTTCCGGCATGAAGATCACCATGAAAAAATCGATCTTCAAAGACCATCTGAAAGAATGCACGAAGCCCCGTTTTGACGACGTTTTCCGGCTGAAAACCCGCCGGCTCTTGACCTTCTAAATGCGATAGCGGGATACCCTCGATTTTTTCCATCACCAGAACTTCTGCGCTTGAGAACTCCGAAAACACGTGAGGAATCTTTATGTTTGGTCGGTGAGCAAAATTTTGCCGAAACCGCCGAATATTGTTCGCCTCAATAATAAAGTTCGTTTCAAGTTGAAGCGTGCTAAAAAACTCATCGACGATGGTCTCTGGATTAAACACTCTTATTTCAGGAATGTAGCGATTAAGCAGACCGGCGATAGTATAAAGTGCATTAAGATCGTTCTCGATGATCTGAGTTATTCCGGGCCGCTGAACCTTAATCACAACTTTGTGCCCACCAATCAAAGTTGCTTCGTGAACTTGAGCAATGCTTGCCGATGCTAGCGGGGTTTCATTAATTTCTTGAAAAACCTTTGTGTAATTGCCGTAGGCTTTGTTAAGTACACGCTCAACAGCTCGGAACTCTATGGGCTGCACTTGGTCATGAAATCTTTTGAATTCTTCAACAACCTCTTTCGGCACCAAGTCGGGGCGCGTAGCTAGTAGCTGTCCTAGTTTAACAAAGGTGGGGCCGAGTTGTTCAAAGGCTAACCTAAGTCTCTCAGCAACTGAAAGATGCTCAAGCTTTTGGTCTGATTTTTTAAAAAGGAATCGTCCTAGCTCAACTCGCTCAATGATATTCTGAAAGCCGTGGCTAGCGAACACGGCGACGATTTTTCGGAGTCTTGCGGCTCCCCTTATCGTCTGACCTAGTTGTTTTCCCACGGTGTATATTGCCACTTTTCGCCTTCTTTGGTTGATCTAACTTCCGGAGTATTTCAGCTCGGCGTTCGGCCTCGGTAAGAGGCTTATCATTAGGTTTCGAATCTTTAAGCTTTTCTCGATAGCGCTTTCCCTGGTTTCGGGCGCTCTGGCTGCGATCATTCTGGTCGCCATCACGATCACTTTGGCTTCGATCGCTCTGATTGCGATCACCCTGGTTTCGGTTTCCTGAGCTCCGCGCCTTCTTATCGCGATCACTCTTTGTTGATCGATGCTTCTTAGCATGGTTTGCAGTATCGCGTTTATCTTTATGACTAACGCTTTGCCTTGCCCCACCACCAAAAGAGGAGTCAGCCAAAACAAAATCAACCTGTCCTGTGTCGACATCCGCTTTTGACACAATAATCTTGAGCGGATCCCCGAGGGAGTAAGTCTTTCGGGATCGTTTTCCAACCAAGGAAAGAGTTTGCTCATCAAATTCAAAACTTTCACTTCCTAAATCTTCGGCTCGCACAAGCCCATCAATATCAACGCTTCTTAATAAAACAAATACCCCAAACTTAGTAACCGAGCTGATGAATCCTTCATACTCTTCGCCGAGGTGCATGCTCATGTAGCGTGCCTTCTTTATAGACTTAAAAAGTCGTTCGGCCTTCACAGATCTCTGCTCGGATGCACTCAACAAAGGTCCGGCACTTTCGAGATACTCAGACACCTTGTCCCAGTTTTGATCGGAATCCTTAAGGGCCTGCTTTAAAAGGCGGTGAACAATCAGGTCTGGATATCTTCTGATAGGTGAAGTGAAGTGCAAATAGTCAGAAAAACCTAGGCCAAAGTGCCCTCTGTTATCTGAAGAATACTGAGCTTGCTTCATGCTTCTTAAGGTTAAAATGCTCAAAATTTCGTGCTGAGGAGTGGCCTCAAATTGCTGTAACGCTTGAGTAAGTTTTTTCTGCAGGCTGCCTCCTGCGACTTTCTTCTTAGCACCAAAGGTGTCCAAAAAACTGTTAAGCATTTCAAGGCTATCAGCCGCCGGTTCATCATGAATTCGGTAAAGTGAAGGCACTTCTTTCTTTGAAAAATATTCCGCTACGGCGACATTAGCGGCAAGCATCATTTCTTCGATCAATCTATGAGCGAAAAGCCTTTCAGATCGAATCATATCGATTGGTGTGCCTGAGTCATCAAGTAGTATTTCTGTCTCAGGGATATCTAAATCGAGTGAGCCACTTGCCATTCTTTTGGCAAGAAGTAGCTTTGCTAAGTCGTTGGCACGAAGAACACAATTTATGACTTCAGGGTTCAATTGATCTCGCAGATTTTTCTCAAGCTCGTTTGCGGATGTTTGCGCACCGGTGCGATCGCTTGATGCCACTCGGTCGCTCGCTCCGTTGGGGCTTCGCGTTTGTAGTGCGCCAACGTCAAACTCTCCGTCTACTATTTCTTGCGCAATTCCGTAAGTTAGTCTCGCCTTAGACTCGATAACACATTCGTAAAAGGTTTCGCTTGTTCGCTCGCCCCTGAAATCAAAAAGCATATCAGCAGCAAACGCCAGGCGAGGTACGTTTGGTTTTAAAGAGCAGAGTTCGTTGCTCAACACTTCAGGTAACATGGGGGCAACAAATCTAGGGAAGTAAGTGGAGGTACCTCTTTTGTAGGCGTCTTTGTCTATTGCAGAACCGTCTTTTACATAGTGAGAGACGTCGGCAATAGCAACAATGAGCCGGAAGCCCTTTGCTGTTTGCTCAACATAAATGGCGTCGTCAAAATCTTTTGCTGTCGCGCCGTCTATCGTAATAAGACAAGTCTTTCGAAGATCTTTTCGATTTGGCACTTCACTGAGATCTGGGTCGCGTTTGAGATGTCGAGATTCTGCGATAGCACCTTCTGAAAACTCATTGGGGATGCCATGCTGAAACAAACACCGTTTTGCATCAAGTAAAGGGTCTTGAGCTGATCCTAGCACCTCAATAACATTTCCAGTTAACCGTTCCGTGTCGCTCGGGTACGTCGTAATTCGCACTCGAACTAGTTCGCTGTCTTTGGCATTTTTCGTATTGTCAGCTGAGATGTAAAGACTCTGCCCCCAGGTAGACTCATTATCGTAAATTCTTCCAGAGCCGTCGGGGCGAGAGTGAAACTGCCCAAGCACCTCGGTAATGCTTCTGCTCAAGATCTCGACGATTTCACCGTTATAGCGCCCGTCGCCCTGCTTAAAGGCTCGAATCTTTACTTGGTCTGTCGTCATTACATGGCCCATGGAGTGGCGTGGAATGTAAACGTCTGGATGCTCTCGGTCATCAGGAACAAAAAAGCCAAAGCCATCTTGATGGCGTTTAATTATTCCTTCAAGTAGTTGAGGCTGTTTTGTGTGAACTTTTGGTTTGTTGTTTTTGATAGATTTTGACTTACTCAATTTTGGCTTTCACTTTGGTTCTAGACCAGTAAAAACAATTCCTAGTCTGCAGGGGTTGTCACTTCCAAAGCCAACAAACTGCAGCCGACGAATTGGTCATTCAGCGTGTTCTGTACATTTAAAAGTACCGCATTTGGCAGCGGTTTTTCTTTTGGCTGAATATTCCTCAAGGTTAACTTTCTTGTTGCCCAAGTCAAGAGGCTGCAAGCAAGGGCCGCATTAACTGCCGATTACGTACAAAATAAGCGCTCCTAAAGACAAAAAAGCCAACATCGCCATGATTTGGTTGGTTTGTATTTTTGAAACGTAATCTGAAATCAGCGGATCTTTAGACGAGGTCCCTGAGCCGTCGAGCCATTTCAAAAGAATATTAACGCTGGCTAGCTTCGTGAGTTGATCTTGATGCAAGGCTGTGTCTTTAGAGGCAGCGGGAAGGTGCTGCCGTGAAGCTGCTAAAAGAGCTTTGTGTAGTTTTGCTTGCCTAAAGACAATGGCAGCTAATCCAAGTGTGCAAACAAAAATGCCCGCGTTTTCAATTGTGAGAAACATCGCTATTTATAATAAGACAATTGTCTGGTGGCGTCTATTCAACTTTGACTACCCGCAGGCATCACTTCTCGAGGAGGCGGTGGTTCGCATTTTTGAGCCATTTCTTTCGTTGCTCCCGGAGGCTGTGAGAAATCCCCTCTAAGCATGCATTTTGTAATGTATTTGACATGACCCTGAGTTTCAACGAAGCCAGACTTTTCCCAAGCACCAGTAAACTGCCACGGAAACCTACCAACCTTCGATACGAACCTTCCTTCGCCCGCGTTATAACTGGCAACTATGATCTTCCAAAAATCACTTTCGTAAGTAAGTTTGAAATGGAGCCTGCGAGCTAGCTCAGTACTTTCCAATACACGTCGCCCAGATTCAATAACCGTCATGCGTTCACGAAACTGCTTGTCTAATCTTACCATCAAATATCTAAAATATATTGCGCTATAGGCTACGGCCTTCTCAGGATCCATCATCATTTCTTTCGTCAAACGGTTTGGAGTTGCATACTTTTGGGCTGCAATTTTTTTAAGCTTGGCAACTCGGTGGCGTTCTTTCAAATCTTCAGACTGCTCGACATTTTCAATTTGACTTTTGCATTCTGCCAAAGCCAGTTGAACGGCGTCTTCCTTGGCATCACCAAATCGAGAGGTTAGATCTGAAAAATAATACGGATTACTGGTACTCAGGTTTTCGCAAATGTAGGTTTCTCGCTTTGCACTAAAGTAGTCTTCTAAACCTTGTTGAAAAAAAGTGCTGTACCCCGTGGTTTCATACTGTCTAATTTCATCTTCAATAACTGAGAGTTCCTGCCATAGAAGGCTGACCGATGGGTCGGTGGCCACCCATTCGTCCTTTATAATCGACCCAATAGATCGGGTCCACTGGATCTTGGCATAAAGCGTATTAGTTTTTTGAGGGTCTTTGGACTTAGACAGCTGATCTTCAAGATCAGAAATTCTTTCCTCTAAAAGGGTACCTATATCAGAATCTGTATCAGTCCCTCCAATAGCAAAGTCCTTAAGAAGCTCTGACAGCTCTTTGGTAAACTCCTGGTTCTTCACATTTTCCATCGAAGGTGGTAAAGTAGTTCCGCTAGTTTGTTGAATGAGGGGTGCGAAAAATTTATCGAAAAAGCTTAAACTCTTATTGTCAATTCGCTCATCTAGCTGATCCGCTAGTTTTTGGGCGTTGGTTTGCCAGTTTTTATAAGATTCAACTCTGCTGAGAACACGATCGTTGATGAGTTTTAGTATTAACTCTTGGCGATTTGCTAGTGAGCTGAGCTTTCGCTTTCGCTGCTCCTTGGTTTCGCCGCGATCAAGGTGATAAGTATTGTATATGAATTTGTTAATTTCAGGCACAGTATCTGGCATGAACTGAGCGATGCCAAATGCCCCCGCGCGACTAAATTCTTTGCCATATACATATTTTGGTTCGAAGCCACCCGACTCTCTTGTTAGCAGACAAGAGAACGCAGTGAATGGAACTTTAAAATACTCCGATGCCAGTAAGATGTCCCGCTTATAGGTTCTTCTATACTCCTCTAAACGCTGCCTAGCTACATTGCCATCTGCGCCTTGCGGTAAATAGCAGCTCATCCAGTGCTCAAGTTCTTGAGGTGATTTAAGAGATTGCGCAATAGATGCTATCTTTTCTCCTCTTCCTCGAATTTCGTAGACTCCGGATTTTGAGTTTATACTGAGCCCGATTTGTGAAGCAAGAAATGGTGAAAAAACCACGAGATCTTTGGCCCAACTAGTGGAGCCCATGTAGGCGTTTGCGTTAATTGTTATGCTTACCAAGAGTGAAGACAATCCAAATGCAAAAAATTTGTTCATCTTCGCCTCCTTTTATCCTCGTAAACGTCCAAGTGATTCATTCATTTTAAGCACCTGCTCATCAATTTGAACAAGACGCTGTTTATCTTGATTAACAAGCTCCTCAGGAGCATTTGCCAAATACTTTTCGTTATCTAGTTTGCCGCGAATGACAGACTGTTCTTTTTGAATTTTTTCGATCTGCTTTTCGACGCGCTTAATCTCTTCATTAAAATCAACAAGGCCTTCTAGTGGTACTGCTACCTGCAATGTCTCTTCTTGAACTGAAAGAGTTGCTACAGCGCACTTTGCAAGATTTGCTGAAGGTTGCACAGCAAGGTCGCCAACTCGTGCTAACCTTTTAATTAGATCGGAGTGATTACCTAAAAGCTTCTGAACCTTACCAGTTTGAGGAACAAGCACAACATTCAGCTCTATTGCGGGGCTAATGCGATTCTCTCCGCGGATATTCCTCACGGCTGTGATGACATCCTTGACGACAGCGATTTCCTCACTCACATCGGTAGCAGCAAGGTCAAAAAGATCTTTCTCGCTCGCAATGCCCGGGTAAGTCTTATTTGCAAGAATGCCACTCGTAAAGGGCAGTCGCTGATAGATTTCTTCTGTAACAAAAGGAGCAAACGGGTGCAATAAACGCAAGGCACGCTCTAGCACCTGGCAAAAAATCCAAAGTGCTGAGCCCTTTTCCGTCACTATGTTACCGTATATTGCAGCTTTACTCATCTCAACGTACCAGTCGCAGAAATCATGCCATATAAAATCATAAATTGTATTTGCCGCGTCGGATAAACGAAATTCATTCAAATTTCTATCAACGGATTCACATGTGACCTTTAGTCTCTGCAAAATCCACTGATCCACATTTGAAAGCATTCCTCTTGTGGGAGTTGATAATTCGAGGTCTTTGTTTTCCTCGAGAGCCGACAGCAAAAAGCGCGCCGCATTCCACACTTTCGTGATGAAGTTTCGGTGGCCTTCTAGGCGTTGTTCAGAAAATTTCAGGTCTCTACCTGCCATGAGTGAAGCAATTAAAGTGAACCTCAGTGCATCGGCTCCGTACTTTTCTATCATCTCAAGTGGGTCGACCGTGTTGCCAATCGATTTAGACATCTTCTTGCCTTGGGAATCCCGAATGAGGCCATGTATGTACACAGTTCTAAATGGCACATCCTCAATAAAGTAGAGCCCCTGCATAATCATTCGTGCGACCCAAAAAAATATAATGTCGTGTCCAGTAACAAGCACAGATGTTGGGTAAAAAGTCTTGAACGATTCCGTTTTTTCTGGCCACCCAAGGGTACCAAACGGCCAAAGACCCGAGCTAAACCAAGTGTCTAAGACATCTTCATCTTGTTTAATGTTCGAATCGCCGCATTTTTCACACTGCGTGGGATCTTTCTCTGAAATGGTAACATGCTGGCAGCCTTGGCAGTACCAAGCGGGAATGCGGTGGCCCCACCATAGCTGCCGCGAGATGCACCAGTCCTGAATGTTGTTCATCCAATGAAGATAAGTTTTTGTCCAAAGGTCAGGAACAAAGCGAACTGTTCCGCTCTCGACAACTCTCTTTGCGCCAGTTGCGAGGGCGTCAATCCTGACAAACCACTGTTTAGACAAGAAAGGCTCGACTCGCACGCCCGATCTTTCAGAAACCGGAACTGACACTTGGTGGGTTTCTTCTTTAACAAGAAGACCCTGCGAGGTTAAGTCTTCGACGATTTTCTTTCTGGCAGCATCGATCTTTAGACCCTTGTAGGGGCCAGCATTTTCATTAAGAGTGCCTTCGATGTTAAGAATATTTATCATCGGTAAGTCGTGTCGCTTGCCCACTTCGTAGTCGGTGAAGTCGTGCGCAGGAGTTATTTTTACAGCTCCAGAGCCAAAGCTCTTGTCGACAAAGCTGTCCTGTAAGATGGGAATTTTCTTATTAAGTAGCGGCAAAATGACGTTTTTGCCTGCAAATTTCTGATAGCGCTCATCATCTGGGTGGACACAAACTGCCGTATCGCCCAATAGCGTCTCTGGCCGTGTTGTAGCGATCGTCAAAAACTCTTTACTTCCCTCGATGGGGTACTTGATATGCCAAAGCGAACCCTTTTCTTGACGATGTTCGACTTCTAAATCCGACACGGCTGTTTCTAACTGAACATCCCAGTTTACAAGTCGCTCACCTCGATAGATGAGTTGTTTTTTATAAAGATCTACAAAAACTTTACGAACCGCCGCAGAAAACCCCTCGTCAAGCGTGAACCTTTCGCGGCTCCAGTCAAAAGATCCCCCAAGTCTCCTCATTTGGCTGCGAATTCTGTCGGCGTAGGTTTCCTTCCACTTCCAAATTTCTGTTTCAAATTCGACACGCCCTAGCGCCTTTCGAGTCTTGCCTTCTTTTTTCAGATTCTTTTCAACAACGCTCTGAGTGGCGATGCCCGCATGGTCGGTGCCAGGCAAATAAAGCGTGTTAAATCCGCTCATTCGCTTCCAGCGAATCAGTACATCTTGAATTGACTGATCAAGTGCGTGGCCCAAATGCAGTGAGCCAGTTACGTTAGGCGGCGGCAAAACGATGCAGTAGGGTGGCTTGGTTGACTTATCCTCAGATGTAAACGACTTGCTATCGATCCAAAATTTATAAATGCGTTCTTCAAAATCTTTAGGATCAAAGCGTGTCGGAAATTCACTGTTAGCCATCGCAGCTCCCCCTTTTGAAAGGATAGAAAAATGCTAAAGAAGCCCAGTATAGTGGTGTCCTGAATCGGAATCCAGCATTTGGGCATGTTTTAAATGTGTACTGGTTCATTTTCGGCGTCACAACTATCGACGACTCAAGCTCTTCTTTTTGGTTGCCGAAATTTACTTCGATCCCTTAGAAAATTCATGCTCCACAGAGTCATTCGCACCTCTGACCCAAGATGTCGAAAAGGTAAATGGCTGGGCTTTGTTGATACCTTCGGCGGATTGCATTTGATGAATGGCGCGAATCATGGCAGCCAACTGAGTGCCCTTCGGTGCACTTGTCTTGTCAGGCGCATCCGACATAGCGACGGCTCCCACCAGCCCGAGTACAAGAGATAACCAATAAAGAGCAGAAAAGATTTTGCTTCTTAGTTTCTTCATTCGTGCCTCCTCTCAGGCTCAACTCTCTAATTTGTACTTTTGCAATCTAAAAGCCAGATATTGGCGCGTTGTCTAAGAGTTAGACATAGCTTGCCTAGATAATTTACTTTTGATGGGCCGTTAACTGTCACTCGGGGGAGTTCAAAGTCGATTCACAGTAACTTCATAAGGCATAAATATTGAACACAGGTAATGTGTGGAGGACCGTTTGAGGAAAGCAAATTCAAATTATATAAGCTTAGTGGTAGTTTTGGCGTTACTCGCCGCGTGCGCGCCTCAAAGAGATCCTAACTACAAGGCTCCCGAAGATTTTCAGGGTTTAGTCGACCAAGGCGTGAGCCCAAAACTGTCAGACTCTGGGCTAAACTACATCGATAACCCCGAGATTAGCCGAGTTTTGCAAGATCACTTTTCTACCGAGACGTCATCTTCTGAAGACTCCACAAGGATGCGAAATGAGGACCTTTATTTTGCCCAGAGGATTTCGGGCATCAATCTTTCAGACTCTGTTGTTTTAGAAGGAGAGATTCTAGCCGGACAACCAGTGGCCATGAAAGTGGCCTTCGAACCAATGAGTGAAGACTCCGATAGTGAAATCATATTGGAGGGTGTATGGCGCACGTCCGCAAAGGCCCAAGAATTTACGGCGGAATTAAAATCCTCGAACGGTTATACGGCGGAGGTCACTGCCAAAACCAATACAAACAATGCCTCAAAACTTATCGTCGGAAAACTCAGGGAGCCTGTTAAGAGCAGAGCTAAAGACTCTTCCAAAAATGATTTACCACCAACTGTTTCGTTTGGTCATAGGATAGAATCGAAAGAGTTGGTGCGTAGAACTGCCAATGATGATGGCGGTAAAGAAAGTGTTTGGCCGGTGACTGAAGTGACGGCTCAAGTTTATGGTGGTGTCGCAAAAAGCGATTTGTATGAAGATAAATTTGCAGGAGGCAATTCCGAAAATAATTCTCAAGAGAGCCGCTCAGGTAACCAAGTTGTCCAATCACCTAGTAGGGGTGGTGAGTCATCCCTAAAACCTCGTTTTTCAAGGCCGATTGCAACAATTCCCTTAGTTGCAGCAAAAGAAACGGGAACTCTCGTAGAAGTCAACACTGATAGGTTTGGGCAGGTTTACGTAGCTCCTTACAGTCAAGAGGAACTAGTTCCAACTTCTAACGATGAGAATGAAGAGTCTCCTGATTCAAGACTTGGCAATGTGACGTTCTTGGTTGGATCGGGCGTGGGTTCGGGCGACGACGATGATTCAGACATAGATTCTGATAGCAGTGCAGGTTTGAACGAAAATGACGATCAAAGCCAAGCGACTAATCCTTCTGCGTCTTCAGAGGAGTCGAGAAGCTCTCAGCAGAGTCTTGAAAATATTTTTGGAACATTTGAAATCATCGGTAAAAAGAAACCCGAGAATGCTAAACAGAATGGAAGCGCCACAAAGGAGCCTTCAACCCAAACTGGCAGTGAGAGGCAAGGCCGTCCTTCAAAAGGTTCGCATACTCAAACGGGCGTCCCGCCGAAAGATGGAACGCCAGCCAACTCTCAGCCTTTGAAGTCAGACGGAACTCCGTCTAATTCAAAGTCAGACGGTGCTCCAAATAAACAGAGTGCTTCTTCACCATCGGGAGTATCACAACCAACCAGTGCGGCTGTCCAACCTCCGAGGGCTTCTAGCGTGGCTAGTCCACCGACGACTAAATCACCGACCACGGCAGCTTCACCAGCTACGTCACCAAGTGCCGTTGCTCAACCTCCTAAAACTTCTAACAGTGCGGCTTCGCCGGCAAGTTCTTCCGGTTCACAAACAACCGCCGCCACTGCGGGGTCTGATCAGAGACGCAGTGCCACCAATGGTACGAGTAGAAGGCAGGCACCAGCGATTTACGTAGTTCGAGATCGAACCTCTAAAGATAAAAATTCGTGTCCGCTTAGGATGATGGGTGATTTAAAAGATCCAGTGATCAAAGAGCTTTGGGAAGATTGCGCCGACCCGAGAGTGAGAAAGCGAGCTCTCGATTTGGTTGCAAATGATTCGCACGCTAAGAGTATACTTTCGCATCTCAGTGACGGTTCTGAGCCGTCTATTTCAGGGTTTGCCATCGATTTCTCGTCTTTTAAAAATCCTAAATCAAGGAGTCTTTACCAGGTGCATTCGGCATTGAACCGAGTATATCGATCTGAAATGAAGGGCTCCGCCTGCCACCCAGGGTTGATCTCCGTAGTGGCGCGAGAGTCAGCTTTTCAAAACTGTGCTTTAGCACTAGATAAAGCTGGGCGAACAACTGATACAGGCCTCTGGCAGTTTGTCGACACCACAGCTAAAGGCTTCACGAACTATCTCGGAAAAATTACTTTAGGTAGCAATAAGTATGTAAAAAGGCCTCTTGTAACTAGCCCCTACTACTGCCCGACGTTACAAGACGGCAGAACAAATCCTTTGTTGTCAACACGAGCTGCCTGCGCACTTTACGAAAGTAATCGAGGTATGCCAGAGCTCAAGATTATGCGTCTGGGATCCCACGATTTGTTTAAGTATCTTCAAATGTATTTTGCTTTGGGTGGTGGAACATTTAGAAGTGCAGTGAATGGATCTGATACTTTACGTACAGAGTACGAACGTCTGCCAGAGTCCGAGAGACGTGGTAACCAAAGAGCAACTATTCTTATTTCTAAGTACTACGGCAATCGGTTTTATGATCTTTTTGAAGACCGATTGCTACCACAAAAAATCGGTCGCCTCGATGTCTACAGAAGAAGAGACTATGTGTTGATGGTAAATATTGGGTTCTGGGCCATGCTTGATCCGGCGGGCTTTGAGGTAATGGTGGCAAATCACCTGCGCGAAAAAATAAATGCTGCACGAACTCCCGCAGAAAAGAAAAAGCTCGAGGCAACTCAGGCATGGTTCTCGAAGATTGCCGACAAACTTCCGCATATGGATCAATACGGAAACTTCATAGCAACAGACGGCCCAAGCTAGCCTCAGCTGAGTAATCGCACCTAGTGATTCTACGCGACGGGAATCGCTGCACCCACATGAACAAACGAGGCTTTCGCTGCTCTGAAAAAAGATGGTTAGATTTTCATCAACGAAACGCTTGAATGCCGGTGATGTAGTTACCCAGAATCAAACGATGGATGTCTTCTGTACCTTCGTAAGTGTTGACGCTCTCAAGGTTAGCCATATGGCGACCACACTGATATTCGTCGGTAATGCCGGAAGCGCCAAGAATATCTCGGGCGATTCGCGCAATTTCTAGCGCCTTTGAAACGTTGTTCATTTTTGCCATAGATACGTGCTCTGGCTTGACTTTATTTTCGTCTTTCAAACGACCTAAATGAAGAGCAAGCAGCTGACCCTTCGTGATCTCGGTGAACATGTAAACCAGCTTCGCTTGTACCAACTGAAAAGACGCTATTGGTTTATCAAACTGTATTCTTGTTTTTGCGTAGTTAAGCGCTTCTTCGTAACAAGCCATGGCTGAGCCAAGAGCGCCCCACGATATTCCATACCGAGCATTGTTAAGGCAAGCGAAAGGCCCACGCAATCCCTCGACATTGAGCTGCTGAGACACTGGCACCTTGCAATCTTCAAAAATCAATTCAGAAGTGACGCTAGCTCGAAGACTAAACTTGTTGTGAACATCGTTTGTTCTAAAGCCGGCGGAATCGCGATCAACAATCAAACCTATGATCTTGCCGTCATCGTTTTTTGCCCAAACAATGGCAAGGTCACAAATTCCGCCGTTTGTGATCCACATTTTAGAACCATTGAGAATATAATGATCGCCGTTTTTTTTCGCTCGCGTGATCAATCCACCAGGATTTGACCCGAAATCTGGCTCTGTGAGTCCAAAGCTGCCAATGAGTTCGCCCTTCGCCATTTTTGGTAAATACTTTTTCTTGTGCTCCTCTGTTCCGAACGCGTAGATAGGGAACATACAAAGCGCCCCTTGCACACTGACAAAGCTACGAAGGCCGCTGTCACCTCTTTCGAGCTCCTGCATGATAAGACCATAGCTTGTGTAATTTAGGCCTGCGCATTCATAGCCTTGAATTGTTGCGCCGAGCGTGCCGAGTTCCGCAAGTTGAGGGATCAACTCTTTGGGGAACCTGCCTTCTCTATGATTCTTTTCGATAATCGGAATGATCTCGCGGCTAACAAAATTCCTTACAGTATCGCGAACCATGCGTTCGTCTTCGCTCAGGTGGCTGTTGATATCAAAAAAGTCGGTTCCTTCAAAGGGTTTCATGGCTCCCCCACGTTGTTAAAAAGTTTTAACCGGATGACCTCGACAAAGGGTCAAATCAGTAGCCAACGAGGCCACGGACGGCCGGACATGTTCACGGATGAACACTTTCTTATAGCCCGCGGGGATGAGGGCTGGCAAGCCGCCGCTCAGGGGGTGAGCGGCGAGCGAAAGAGAGAAGTTAAGGAATTTCAAACAACTGTTTTAAACCTTTTTGCCAAGGTAGGATCTCAATGCCACCCTGCAGCTCTCTCGTTTCGGTGCCTAAGTAAAGAACCCAAGAGTTTAGTTTTTTGCCGAAGTAATTTTGAAAAGACTTGAGCCCCTTTAAGTCGTGCACTCCAACGTTCCGAGAGGCCTTGACTTCGATTGCATAAACATCGGTTTTTCTTTCAACGACAAAATCGACCTCAAGTTGGTCTTCAGTGCGGTACGAGCTGATTCTCATATCAAAGCCCAAGTTTTTTTGTAAGGATCGAATTTGTTGAAAAATAAAGTGTTCAAACAGGTTGCCAATCCTATCTTGAGCAAGCGAATAGCTCCCGAGAATGGAATTTAAAACTCCTACGTCAAAGCAATAGAATTTTGGGTGTTGAACCAGTCGCCTGGTTGCGGATTTAGAAAACGGCAGAACCTCTTCGACAACCAAGGTGTCAATGAGAATATCGAAGTATCTTCGAGCAGTTAATCTTTCGACCATCGCCTGACTGGCATATTTGGAAAAATCGATGTGTTGGCCCGACTTCGACAGTGTGACATCGAAAAATCGCGTGAAACCTTGAATATCCTTTGTGAGCGCCTCCGCCTGAATTTCTTCTTTGAGGTAAAGAGCTACGTAAGAGTTAAGTACGGCCTTCCAATCATTTGTTTCATCTAGGTGGATGCCTGGTAAGCATCCCCGTGAAAGTGCGCGCTTAAGTTCAAACTCTTCTTCGCCAAGCTCCAAAAACGTCAAAGGTCCTAACTCGAATCGAATGACTCTTCCGGGTAGTAGGTTAGCATTTCCCCTTCTCAGTTTTCTCGCGCTAGAGCCGGTTAAAAGAAATCTTTGTTTGGGGTTGTCATCAATAAGAACTTGGATGGTATTGAGCAAACTGGGGATACGCTGAATTTCATCAACGAGTATGATCTTCTTTTGAGTAGTAAGTTCCTTGATGAGTTCCGTGTTTCTAAGATGGTTGAAATACTGTATCTCATCCGCTAGGTTGATAACCAAATCAGGTGAGAGTCCCTTTAATAGGGTGGATTTCCCAGTTTGCCTGGGGCCCAAGAGCAAGATGGATTTCTTGGTTTCCTGAATAGTTTTAGATAGTTGCCTGTCTACAAGCATACGTTATCACTTTACGGCTGTTTTTGATCATGGTCAACCGACAGCGGCCAGGCAAATTTGGAGCTATCCGTACAGGACTTACGCCTGTGTTTGGACATAGGTTACTTCGAAGCCCTAGTACGAAACTAGGTTTGTGCTTATGTTTCGACTTAGGAGCTTTGAAGCCCTACAACGAAAGGGAGTTAGCTGTGGCTAACGTGCTCATAATTGGTAGTGGAGGCAGAGAGGCGGCTCTCGCAAGATCTCTCGCTTCAAAAAACACCCACGTTTTTGGCGGTGCCAGACTGAACGAGTCGCTTGAATTTGTCGGAGTCTGCCCTTTGAGCGAAAAGACTCCAGATCTCCTCGCAGACTGGTGTCACAGCAGCGGAATAGATCTCGTCGTTATCGGGCCCGAAACACCACTTTGCGATGGCCTTTCAGATAGGTTGCGTGAAAAAGGCCTAGCCGTTTTCGGAGCCTCTCAGAAGGCCGCTCAACTTGAGGGCTCAAAAATTTTTGCTAAAGAATTTATGAAAAGACACCAGCTTCCAACCGCCAAATATGAATCAAGCTCAAAATATGATGAGGCTTGCCGATTGCTAGAGGATTTTCAAATTCCTGTTGTGATCAAAGCAGATGGTTTAGCGGCGGGTAAGGGAGTGTACATTTGTCAGAGCAGGTTAGAAGCT
>Ga0210050_1002945_pt1 | contig 15599 bp, 11 predicted proteins | sample CryGey132114_all_FD_185463 | JGI IMG/M metagenome (GOLD analysis project Ga0210050, IMG submission 185463) | Groundwater microbial communities from aquifer - Crystal Geyser CG22_combo_CG10-13_8/21/14_all (SPAdes) (version 2) | ecosystem: Environmental > Aquatic > Deep subsurface > Groundwater ...
CGCAGGGAAGCTTCGGACGCCCGCCGAGGCACACGTTCCAGCCGTATCCGTCGACGACGGTGATGGCGCCTTTGGCGCAGCGCTCGCAGGCGTAGCTGCTGAAGAGTTTTCGGTTGTCCATTTGGTGGCGCTGCAGGCTCGGGTTTCCCGCCCCGGAGATGCGGGTATCCACGTAAGTCCGGTACCCCTCGGGGCAGGAGGGGTCCTTGCGCTGACGCGCCGAGGCGGACGGCGCCGCGAGCAGAAGGAGCAGCAGCAAAGGCTTCATCGATAGAATCTACTAAATGGCGCGACGACGAGGGAGCTCAACGGCAGAGCAAATCCCCCGGGTCTGCTGAGCGCTTTACTCTCCCCGCTCGCATCGGCGGCCGCCCGACAACCCATCCAGCAACGCGACACCAGGCTGTCGCGGTCGCATTCTATGCTTTCGAGCGAAACAGTCGTGAACCTACCGCACGGAGGGATAGATATGCGCCTCACCAGAATCGCCGCGTTGCTTGCCGTCACTGTCGGCGCGACGGCTTGTACGTCCTATGTGAAGACCTATGACGCCCGGAGCAACCTTCTGGGCTCGTGCGTGGCTAGAAAGGGTTTGCTCTTCGGCGGACGGGCGAACTGCGCGGGTTTTGCGAACCCCAATATCCAGGATCTGAAGTAGTTCGGGGGAAAGACGATGAGCGAATCCCACTACATAGAGGAATGCGGCCGGGGCTTCCGGGTGAAGCACAAAGCGGAGGACGGCTGGATCGTCTTCCGGATTGATCTGAACAGTCGCGGGGTCTACACCCCGCATCTGCCTGCCTTTTTGCTGGCAGAAGCCCCGCAGGCCGTGGTCCGCAGCGACTTATACTACGACGTCGGCTGGAGCGACGGCGGAAGGCGGACGCTCCTCAGCGAGATTCCATGGAAGCGCCGGGGTCTCGGCTTCGCGGAGACCGGTTGGTTCGGCGAACTGGATTTGGAGTGGCGGGGAACGCACATCCACTACGGCCGCTACACGCGCCAACGTTATCAAGGGTTCTCGTCCACGGACACCACGTGGATCGCCACGAAGGACCGCGCGGCGTTCGAGGACCTCCAGCGCGCCTTGGTGCGCTTCTACCGCCGGCATTTCAAGGCGCGCAAAGATATCAACATCGTGAACGGGGATTGGATCAAGAAGCCCAAATTGTCGTGGAGCGACCTGATTCTCCCCGAGCGCATGGCCGAGGAGATACGCACGGGCGCCGAGTCGTTTATCTCGGCGCGGGCACAGTACAGGGGCTTAGGCCTTCCGTACCGCCGAGGCTTTCTGTTCGCCGGGCCGCCGGGCGTCGGTAAGACTTTCGCGGCCAAGGTGATCTTCTCGCAACTGAGAGCGAGCGCCTATGCGTTCGACTTGAAGGCGGAGATCGACGATGACGAGTTGCGCCGGGCCTTCCGGTGTGCTTCCGAGGACACGCCGTCGGTGCTGCTGCTCGAGGACCTGGACAGGATTGTGGATAGCAAGAAGGTATCGATGTCCTATTTCTTGAACCTGCTGGACGGCCTGCAGCCCAGGGAGGGCGTCCTCGTGATCGCGACGACCAACGCGCCGGAGAATTTGGACCAGGCACTCCTGCACCGTCCCAGCCGCTTTGACCGCGTTTGGCATTTCCCGCTGCCCGGGCGCATCGAAAGACTGCGCCTCCTGGAGAAGAAAGGCCGCAAGCACTTCTCTGGAGACGCTTTGCACCGCGCGGCGGACCGGTCGAGCGGGTTCACCATGGCGTACACGCAGGAGGCCGTCGTGAGCGCGCTATTGTCCGCCGTTCACGAGAAGCGGCCGCCGCAGGACTCTGATCTGGCCGTGAGTGTCGAGATCCTCGCCCGGCAAGTTCGCGAAAGCCGAAAAAAGGACGGGGCGATTAAGGCGGAGTGCCAGGTCGGGTTCGCCGCTGCGAACGGCATGCGCTCGCAGTAGAGTTTACGGTGCGCAGCGACATTTGGGAGAATATTGCGGCGTGGTGAAGAACAAGGACTACTCGAAGAAGTTGTCTCGGTTCGTGCGGATATTGAACAAGTTGGAGACCGACGGGAAGGTCTCCACCCGGTCTTTGGCCGCCGAGTTCAACGTCAGCATGCGGACGGCTCAGAGGAGCATCGAGATCCTCGACCAGGCTGGATTCCCTTTGTATTCGACGAGCAAAGGCAGCTACTCCTTCATGCCTGGATTCTCCCTCAAGCATATGCCCCTTAGCGGCGAGGAAGCCTCGCTCCTCGCATTTCTGTGCGATGTGACGCAGTCGATGGGCGGCAAGTTCGCGAACTCGTTCAAGAGCTTGTCGGCCAAGGCCGTCATGGGAGGAAACGGCGCCTCCCCCTACCACGCGATCCCTACGGCGGCCGCGAGGAGGGACTGTCCGGCGATGGCCGACGTTCAGGCGGCCGTGGAGGAATGCCGCGAGATCGAGGTCCGCTACTCAAATGGGAAGGTCCACCGCCTGCGCCCGCTCAAGATCATCTACGCCGACGGCTTCTGGTACCTGATCGCCGGCAAGAAGGGTAAAGCGGACTTCCGCACCTTCCGCATGGACCGCATCCAGTCGGTCGAGCCTCGCCAAGAGAACTTTCAGCCCCCCAAGAACTTCATGCGGAAGCTGGCTCAGGGCACCAGCATCTGGTCCGGCACTGATGCGAAGCGCGAGGTCAAGGTCCGGCTCAGAGTTTCCCCGGAAGCGGCCGAGTTTTTCCATGCGGCGCAGTACCTTCCGCGCCAGACGATTATCAAGACCCGGCGCGACGGCTCGCTTCTCGTCGAGACGACGGTCAGCCATTTCATGGAGGTCATCCCCGTCGTTCAACGGTGGATTCCCCACGTCGGCGTGGTCAAGCCGCGGGCCCTGCGGGAAGAAGTTCGACGGGCGCTGCGGCAGTATCTCCGGAGGGTGTGACTAGATGGCTGCGAGGGCGACATCACGGCAGGATGAAATCTCCGTACAGACAATAGACCGGTTGCTTCGGCACCGAGACTACAAGGCCTTGTTCCGCCCGGCGAGGTTCGACCTCTTCGATCTGCTCGACAAAGCCATCGTGGAAAACTCGTGGTCGGCCGTCCTTGCCTTCCTCTGCGACTCGATGGAAAACCACAGATTGGGCATTGACTTCTTTAAGGAATGGCAGGCTGCTATAGAAAATGAGTCACGCCCGCAGGGCGGCCATGGATTTCGAATTCCGCGTCGCGGCATTTCTTCAATCCGCGCCAAGTTCCAGTGGTCTGCTCAGCCCTGGTCGCCGCGGATTATAGACATTGTGATCGAACTTCGGGGAGCTCTTGGGGACCCGCTTTGTGTTTTGGGTATCGAGAATAAGTTGGATGCCCCCGAGCAAAAGGATCAGTTGGAGGCTTACCAAACGGTCTTGACGAAAGCCTACCCTTCCTCCTGCCGCAAGGCCGTCCTCTATCTCACTCCGGATGGGCGTGAAGCGAAGACCGCCTCGGGGGAAAAGCACTGTCCCTGTATACCTATTTCCTATGAGACCGTCGCCGTGGCTTGTCGGAAAGTCGCCGGAAAGACTACGGGCGCGCTCCGCGTCCTATTGACCAGTATGGATCGGCACATCTCGAAGGAGGATTCGCGCATGGGACTCAAAGGTCATGTAAAAAAACTTCTCGCGAGCGAAGAGCACAAGTTAGCGCTTCAAGCTATCGTAAAGCACACGCCCTTTCTTAGAAAGGAACTGGATTGGTTCCAAGAGGAAATCATTCACGTCCGTAAGAAAAGGAAATACCCCAAAGGGCATATTACTTTCGACACATATCCGCACGATGCTCCAAATCCGAGTGAGATCAAAGTCTGGTTTGATGAGTTGGACGAATTGGCAATGAAGACGCGCGGATTTTTCATTGGTTTCATCGTGGGGACCGATGACCCCGAGCCCGTTATCGGCTCGGAATATTCGCTTCGCGTCGTGGCGTGGTGTGGGAATGACAAGGCAGTAAAGCAGCGCGCAAAGAAATTCGCAGAGGCCCTCCATGATGGAACTCCGGAGTTTCCCTGGCGACGAAGGTGGGTGCAATTCGAACCGCTTTGGTATGGGGGGCGGCAATATCGGTTGAAAGATTTAGGGAAGCATGACGCGAGAGAGTTGGCCCGGGTGGTAAATGACGGTATCAAAGAGAAATACCAAGAATTGAAGAAGTGCGCGAGGAAATCGTCGTTCATCAAGCCTCCCTCGGCCCAACGGCGCCGGTGATTTTCGGAAATTCCTGACTCTGAGAAAATTCCGGCGCGAGGGGGTGCGCCCGAATTCCTTGCCAACCTTCTGGATGGCGTCCTGGAGAGGGGCGCGATTGATGCTGTTTGGATCTCCTGTCGTGGTGCCTCTTCTTCCGATTTATGCCGCCACCGGTCCGCAGCACTTCTTGAACTTCTTCCCTGAGCCGTACGGACAAGGGTCGTTGCGGCCGACCTTGGGGAGCGCGAACTTGGCCAATTGCTCGGCGAGCCAGTCCATGGCTCCGGTCGCCTTCTTCCACGCGGGCAGGCACTCCGAAACGGCATAGACCGCCTCGGACTCTCCGCCCATCTGGAGACTGTCCGGCATGCGGCGGGGAAGCCGCTTCTTGCCTAGGAGGTAGTCGGGGAAGTGTTTGTTTTGCCCAAGGGCCTCGCGCAGCGCGGCGGCGGACTCATGCGAGGAACCGCGGCGAACGAACGTCGCCACGACCTTAATGAGCAGGAACTCTAAGCTGCAGTCGTTCTTGTAGCGCGCGAAGGTGTCCTCCATCTCCTCGAAGCGGCCAAGCTCGCCAAGCCGCGCAAGGAGGATGTAGCGCATCCCCTGGTTATCGTTGGGATTCAGGCGGAGCATCTCCCGCCAGTGGTCGATCGCGACTTCGTGCTCGCCGAGCTGCCATAAGCAACGAGCCAGTTCCGCGCGGGCGCGCATGTAGGGCCGGGACTCCAGCATTCCCCAGAAGTGGCCGACCTGCTGTTCGAAGAACTCCGGTCCCAATGCCCGTTCGCCGGCCTCCAGACCTTTCTGATAGAGCGCACGCTCCTCCTCCAGCGTCCCGCCCGTCTCCTCGGCGAGAAGGTTGTAGGCGTCGGCGCAGTCGGGGGAGAGCTTGAGCGCTCGCCGGGCCAGCTTCACCCGTATCTTCGGACTTGGGTGCTCGAACGCGTCGTACATGACGCCTTGCGCGACCTCCAGTGCGCTGCGGGGAGCCGGGGCCTCGTCCAACTCGCCGCTTTCCCGGAGAGCTTCGAGATAGCGATTCCCCTCCTCAGCGGACTCAAATACTTGTCCCTGCAGCCTACGGGAGAGATTGTAGGTCGCCCGTTCCATGGCGCGCCGGTCCCAGCGCTTTTCGGGCTGCCGCAGTTTGGCGGGAGTCACCTCGTTCGTAATCGCGTCGCAGGCCGCCGAGACCATCTCGAGTTGCGCCTTGGCCCTGACCGCGAAACCGAGCGCGAGGCCGAGAGGTTCCAGCAGGCGCGCGGTTTCTTCGCCGCGTAGGTGAAGTTCCCGGGGAAGGGCTCCGTTGCGTTCCGCGGCGCCGAGCACGGCGTCGGAGAGCGCTTGGTGGACCGGCGTTTCAGCGTCGCAGACCAAGGCGTTGAGAATGAAGCCGGACTCGGCGTCGGCGACCATCGTGTTGCGGGCGAGATAGGGCCGCTCCCTGTCCATCATCACGCCGGGGAAGAAGGACGCACCGGCCTCCCAGGCGCCTTCGCGGCGCAAATTCATGCCGCGCATTGCCGCAACGCGCTCCGAATCCAGCACAAGCGGCCGGGGCTCGGGGCGCTCATAGACCGGCTCGGGCTCCCAGGCCGTATCCAACTGCCGGTCCGGAGCGGCCGTCCAGCACAGGACTTGCCCTGGGCGTTCCGCCAGATCGACTCCCTCATCCTGCGCCTTTCGGGCGATCTCCGTACCGCAGCGCAGGGCGAGGACGAGAAACTTCGCCTCAGCCTCGTCCAAATGCCAGGGGGCGAATCCGGGTAGGTGGCTGCGAAACCGCGGCCACGCCCTGCGCCCGCGGAACTTGAGGCCAAGCTTCTTGATGGTCTCGCGGTCCGCTTGTTCCAGTTCCTCGCGGTCCGCGAACTCGGCCATAAGGCAGTTCTGGGCCGCCATGATCTCGCCGCTCTCCAGGTCGAACTCGCGCCTCTGCATGCGGCGGTGGATGTCGAAGCCCTCTGCGCCGCGGTAGACGCACAGCGCGTAGACTTCGCCGAGCGCGCCCAAGACGCAAGCGTAGCCGGTTTGGCGGGTCGCTGTTTCCCGGACGGCGAAGAGCTCGCTGTCGTTGAAGGAGTCCCAGGGCTCCAGCGCGGCGAACTCGGCCGCGGCCGAGTAGAGATCTCTAAAGATTTCGAGCGGCACTTCGGGAATCTTCGGCATGGTCTACTCCTTCCTGAGTCTCATTAGAACGGCTCCGGCTGCGCGAAGGCTCTGGAGCCTTTCGGCAGCGTGAACGTGATTTTAGCGTTTTGTGAAGGTGTTCGCGTTGGTGAACGACCGAGGCCCTAACCGTCGAGGATTTGGCCCGCCTCCTGCGGAAGGAGGCGGGCGGTTGAGAAGGGCTGGATGTGCCGGCACCGGACGCGGGAAACATCCCCTCCGGCTTGACCGAGAAAATAAGTACAATCATTGCAACGCGCCGAGGTAGCTCAACGGTAGAGCAATCGCTTCGTAAGCCGAAGGGAGGCGAGCGATGCCAAGGGTTATCTCACCGTCGGGAAGGCGATTCTCCGACGAGAAAGTAGGTGAATCGCGTCTTGTCGCTCTTTGTATGGAAGGTGGCCACGGAGGCCCGTTTTGGCCCCGGAGTGGACACTTTTTGGACACTCGGTTTTGCCGAGGTAGCTCAATGGTAGAGCAGCTGCTTCGTAAGCAGCAGGTTGTGGGTTCGAGTCCCATCCTCGGCTTGTTTTCGCGCAGGGGCGCCCGGTCATGAACATGGCCGGGCGCCCCGCGTCTTTAGATGGTTCGGTTCGGCTGGAACGGGATTGGTGGCCGCTTACGCGGCTGATCGTGGTAGGCCTCGGCCTCTACGCCGCGTCGTTCGTGGTCCCTGGCTGGGGAGAGGCGGCCGCGCGGCTTGTCGGCGTGGGTGGTGAAATACTGCGGACCGCGTTCGGCCTCATGTTCGTTTCGCCGGTCGTGGCCCATGTCTATCTGGGGCTGATGATGGTGCCGATTGTGATCTTCGTCCTCCTCAACGACTGGATCTACGACGCGGCCGAGGCTCCGCTACGGAGATTGACGCGCTCCTATCCCGGGCACGGTGCGCGCTGGACGGCGCTCGGCCTGGAACTGGGCGTTTTCGCTGTCCTCGCTGAGTTCCTGCGGCGGGTATTCTCAGCGTTGTAGCGCGATGCATCGTTCCTCGCCGGTCTTGCTACAGATTCAGCCGTCGGGCCATGCCCTCATGCCTGGGAGCCTCGGCGTAGAGCTCTCACGGTATAGCTGTTCAACTTGCCGGGCGATCTCGACAAAGCCCGACCAAGTCGCACGATCCACAAGTGTGCTTGTTCCACTCCTCAAGACGCGTCAGGCTGTTTTTGCGCAGAGATTCACCAGCGTCACGAATCTTGCCCCGGACGGCGGCAAGCAAAGGGTCGGCTACAGGCTCACGGGTGGTTTTTCCCTTCTCGTCCAGGTTTAGGACCTCGATTACGTCGGCGGATTTCCCCGTCAGCTCCTGGTATCCCAAGGCGTAAACGTGGAGCTGGTTACGGGTAACGTCCTCCGCCTGAGCGCGTTCGCTGGATTTAAAATCGACGATTGCCACCTCACCGGTATCCAGACGACGAATCAGGTCGATGCGACCATCTACCGTAATGCCCGGCGCGATGTGAACCTGAATCTGCTTTTCAGAGAATTCAGTGTTGACGATTTCCTTGCCGTGGCTGTCGAAGTAGCGCTCAATCGCCTTTATGCCGGCTTTCGTCAGTTGCTCCCGCAAGGCGGGGTATGCGAACGGCACGTTTAGATGCCGATTGATGAGCGCGGAAGCAGAGTCTTTCGGGACGATGTCGCCTTCAAGCGCTCGCTTGTGGATTTCCGACAAAGTGTCGTGCAAACTCTTTCCATACCCCAATGCTTCGTGAATAGGGGCGTTGAAGCCGTAGAGAAACCGCAGCTTGAATTGGTACGGGCATTCGAAAAGATACTTTAGCTCCGAAAACGAAAGCGCAACTTGCGGAGTCGCGTGTACGGGCTGGGGTTTCAGACGAACTCCCTCGCTACGCGCTGAAGTGGTAGAAACCCACTGCTGGGCGGCTAAATGGTCGAAGAACGTCGACCGCTTCCGCTGCTGCTGATTGTCCGCCAGTGGCGCAAACGTAGCGTACAGGTATTTCTGCGCCCGAGTCACAGCGACGTATAACAGACGCGTTTCGTCTTCGACAGTGCCTCGATACCGGGCCGGGTCATCAATCGCATCATCAGGGATGACATGGCGTAGCGTGACGCCGCCCATTACGCGTGACGGAAACCGATTCTTGCGAAGCGCGGGCAGGAACACAGCCGGCCACTGCAACCCCTTGGCTTGGTGGACTGTCGCGATCGTCACCGCGTCCGGGGTCGCGTATCCGACGTCAGCGTCAGCGTCGGCGTAGTAGCCAGGCGCCTGATACTCGAGCCATTTGGCGAACCCCTCATACTTCGCCTTCGGCTCTGTGGTGAAGTAGATCTGTTCGTAGTCTGAAATCACCTGGCTGAACTTGCCGAGTTGGTAGAAGGCTAGTTCTCCACGGCTGGCGTCGCCAGACATACCGTCCTCGCGCATTTCCAGAGCCTCGAGGAAGTCCAAGTAGAGACGCTGAATATTGTAGACGGCGTGGCGCTTATTCGCGTCGAAGTCCCGACCATGCTTCAGAACCTTCAACCCCTTCGCCCAATCACTGCCCGCAGGGATCATTGCGGCCATATCCCAACGCGCCTTTAACTCGTCAGCGTCGATTCCACCAACGACAAACTGAAATATCCCAACGACAGCGTGGATTTCAGGACTGTCGAAGAGCCTGTTCAACCCCTTCACGATAAACGGGATGCCCCGGTGGCGCAATTCGGCGGCGACAGGCTCAGAGTCTTTTGCGACCGACCGGAACAGCACAGCGCAGTCCGACCACGACAACCCCCTCGGCTCCGATTCAGGGGAGTCCTTGAATGGCATTCCTCGGAGATGCTCGATGCGGTCAGCAATCCATGCCGCTTCCGCGCTTGGGTCGTCGAAAGTCAGCGCAAGCAGGTCACCTCGTTCCCAAGTCTGGTGGCTGGCCGAAACCATCGCTTTCGGCAGTCGTTGACCGTCAGGAATGCGCTCAGCGACAGAACGCCCCACCTCGACCACGCCCCGGCTCGACCGGAAATTGTCTTTTAGAACGGTCTGCCGCACGCTCGTGTAATGGTCGGCGAATTTAACGATGTTTGATACCTGGCTGCCCCGCCACTGGTAAATTGTTTGGTCGTCGTCACCCACCACGCAAAGATTCGCTCCGAACTGCACGAGGCCGCGGACGAGTCGCTCCTGCAACGGGTTAACGTCTTGATACTCGTCGACGACGACGTAGCGGATGTCGTTCTTGATGTGGTCCCGAACGCGCACGATGTCGTCGTCCTCGTACGGATCGCCTTCGATGTAGTCGACAGCGCTACGGATAATCTGAGTGTAATCGAATAGGGATTTCTCATGAAGAAGTTCCCTATATTTGTCGAACGATTCGATCACGCCCGTCGGAACGCGCGCGAGGTCGATTTTGTCCTCCCGCAGCACACTAAGGACTTGTAGGTAGAGCTTTGAGTTGACGTAGCGGCGCAACACGCCCTGCTTTGCCGTAGTCGGGCATGTCGTCAGTCCGGACTTTTTGCTGTAGCGGTCAAGGAACAGCTGCGCCGTGATGTCGGTCAACAGAGAAAACTTGAACTTCTCAGGCACCAGCCGTTGCAGAAGGTCGAGGCAGTATCCGTGCATCGTCCCGATGTACATTTCAGCCAGGCCGGGGAGTGTCCCGCGCTCTTGCGCGACGATCGAAAGGACGCGCTCTTTGAGCTCCGCCGCGGCCTTTTCGGTGAACGTAAACGCCACGATGTTGCGCGGTTTCACCCCAGGCTGGGCCAGGATTGCCGCGATCCGTTGAGAAATGACCTGGGTTTTCCCAGATCCCGCACAGGCGATGATTTGCAGGTGCTCATCGAGGCATGCGATTGCCTCATCTTGGGCCGGAGTGTATGGAGTCATGATGGGAAGCCTTTAGTAAATAGATTTTATTATAATTACTCAATTCACATCTATGTCTCGACTAAACGACCTATTGCGTGAGCTCCGAACCAGGGAGCCTTCTCTTGCCCGAGATCTCGAGCGGGAGGTCGCCGCTCTGGCCAATCGGCGTGCGTTTGGTCTGAACTTCGAGCGACACGTTCCGGAAGCTGTCGAGCTTCCCGGGCGGAAGGTCCGTAAGGGAGACAAAGTACGCGTCCTGCCGCCGCGCGGCCAGATGCCCAAGAAGGCGGATGACAAGCTTTGGCGGGTGGTCGGGATTAACCGATCTGGAGGAACGGCAACTCTAGACTCTCTTGCGACACCCGTCATGGATTCAGATGAGATGGCGGCTGATGCAGTCAAAGCTTGTCTCGAGACTCGTACCGTTGCCGTGGGGGATCTCGTCGTTGTGGCTGAGTTCCGCGACCCGATCTATCCGGGCCTAGTCTCAACCGGCAAGGTTGAACGTGGGGGCAATAAGCCGTTCCATGCCGTTATCAACGCCGAGAACTTTCACGCGCTCGAGACACTGCTCTTTACGCACCGGGGCAAGGTCGACGCGATCTACATTGACCCCCCCTACAACACCGGAGCCAAGGACTGGAAGTACAACAACGACTACATTGAAAAGGATGACCTCTATCGGCACAGCAAGTGGCTCGCGTTCATAGAACGACGCCTACTGATTGCACGCGAGTTATTGCGCCCAGAAAATTCTGTGTTAATTGTCACGATTGATGAAAAGGAAGTTCACCGTCTCGGGCTTATTTTAGAGCAAATTTTTCCAGAAGCTTCTCGACAAATTGTCACTATCGTCATCCAGGCTGCGGGGAGCAATAGGAAAGGGGAGCTTGGGCGCGTGGAGGAATATGCCTTTTTTCTCTTCTTTGGTTCTTCCGTGCCCCATCAATCGACAGATGATCTACTAAACGAGGCTCCTTCAACAAGCGCCAAAAAGGTGCGGTGGGAGTCCCTCCTTCGCAGCGGGACAGATAGTGAGCGAAAGAGCTCCCCTAATCTATTTTTCCCAGTCTATGTTGATCGGACATCGGGATCGATTACTGGATGCGGTGACAGTAAGCCACTGACAGCACGTCGCGATGAATGGCGCGTGCCGTCTGGCTCAGTCGCAGTTTGGCCACTCAAGATCGGTGGCGCAGAAGGTCGGTGGCGCTGTTCTCCAACGACTCTTCGTGAACTAGCAAAAGAGGGGTTCGCCAAAGCCGGGGCAGTTGGTGACAGTGGGAGAGGGACAATTTGGTATCTCGGCCGGTCAGCTCGAAAGAAGATTGATGCCGGTGAATTTGCTGTGGTAGGCACCGATAGCCAGGGGGCTAAAATCGTAGATGTTGTTTCCCCCGAAGAAAAGACATTTCCGGTGAAAACTGTCTGGAACCGCGCTCGCCATCATGCGGGATGGCACGGGACCAACTTGATCGGTGCCCTTATTCCAAGCCGCTCATTCCCTTTCCCGAAGTCACTTTATGCGGTCGAGGATTCATTGCGCGTTGCGGTCGGGGACAAGCCCCGCGCCGTTGTTCTCGACTTCTTTGCAGGCTCCGGAACAACGGCCCATGCTGTGATGCGACTCAATAAGCAGGACGGCGGGCGGCGCCAGTGTATCTCGATCACCAACAACGAGGTTGCTGCCAATGAGCAGAAGACACTCCGAAAGAAAGACCTCCGGCCAGGCGACCCGAAGTGGGAACAGTGGGGTATTTGCGAATACATCACTAAGCCCCGAATCCAGTCCGCCATCACCGGAAAGACCCCAGAAGATGATCCGATTAAAGGCGATTACAAGTTCAACGATGAATTCCCGATGGCCGATGGCATAAAAGAAAACGTCGAGTTTTTTACTCTCACCTACGAGGCCCCACTCCGCGTGGCAAGCAACCGAGAGTTCACCAAGATTGCTCCGCTCCTCTGGTTGCGAGCTGGTTCCCAGGGTCGTCGCATCGGCAGCATATCGAAGGGCTGGGATGTCGCCGACCTTTACGGCGTTCTCGCTGACCTAGATCATACCGATGACTTCCTCAAGGCCATCGCCGCCAACGAAAACGTTCGCATCGCCTACATTGTCACCGATGAAGATCGCCTTTTCGAGTCCGTTGCGCAAGATTTACCGGACCATGTCGAGCCAATTCGCCTCTACGAGGCCTACCTTCGCAATTTTGAGATCGAGTCCGGCCGAGGGTCTCTATGAAGTTTACCCTCAAGGACTACCAGGCCGACGCCGTCGACGATGTTCTATCCAACCTAAAACGCGCCCGGGAGATGTTCAAGAACCCGGGAAAATCCGAGATATCGTCCTTCTCCCTTTCTGCCACCACCGGAGCGGGAAAAACCGTGATGGCGGCAGCTGCGATTGAAGCATTGTTCTGGGGTAGCGAAACCTTTAACTTTAACGCCGATCCCGGCGCGGTCGTCATTTGGTTCTCCGATGACCCGAGCCTCAATAAGCAGACCTTCAACCGTCTGAGGCAAGCGTCTGAAAAGTTCACCTATTCGAATCTCGTGCATATCGAGCCGCCGTTCGCCAAGCCCCGTCTAGAACCCGGCAAGGTGTACTTCCTAAATACACAGAAGCTCACCAAAAGCTCTCTACTGACGCGCGGCCACGATGAATCTCCCGAAGAATCAGCGAATCGCCCCGGGCTGCCTGGAATCGCCGCTCCCGACATGCAGGGTTGGACGATTTGGGAAACACTTGCCAACACCGTAGCAGTTGACGACCTCACCCTTTACCTTGTGCTGGACGAGGCACACCGAGGCTTCAACACCCGAACGACATCTGACAAGCCCACGATCGTGCGTAAGCTTGTCAATGGCACGAAGGCTCGTCCGCCAATCCCAATCGTGTGGGGTATCTCTGCGACCATTGATCACTTTGAGACCGCGATGCAGGAGTCTGAGGCCACTAGGAACCGGCGTGCACTGCCATCAGTCGCTGTCGACCCCTCCCGGGTCCAAGAGTCTGGCCTGGTCAAGGACACTCTGGTCCTCGACATCCCGAATGAGGCGGGCAACTTTGACTCCGTTCTCGTGCGTCGCGCCGCTCGCAAGCTGAAAGACTCAACGGAGAGGTGGGCAGAGTACGCCCGCACACAAGGATTGCTCGAGGCCGTGCAACCGCTCTTAGTTCTACAAACGCCCAATACCCCCAATCCGGACGACGTCGGGATTGCCCTAGACACGATTTTCTCCGAGTACCCGGAGCTTCAAGCTTCGTCCGTGCGCCATGTACTGGGAGATCATACCACCCAAAAGTTCGGCAGTTGGGATGTCGACTGGATCGAGCCCCAGCTCGTTGAGGATGACCATCAGGTGCGCGTTCTTGTCGCCAAGGACGCCATCTCAACCGGTTGGGACTGCCCGCGTGCTGAAGTGCTGGTGTCGTTTCGGCCGGCAAAAGATAATACCCACATCACTCAGTTGCTCGGGCGCATGGTCCGAAACCCGCTCGCGCGCCGCATTCCTGGGGACGAGCGCCTCAATGCCGTCGACTGCATCCTGCCGTTCTTTGACCGCACGACCGCATCAAGGATTGTTCGCTTCCTTACTGGTGATCTCGACGCCATTCCCGGCGGCGAGAAGAAGGCTGTCCTTGATGGGAAGGAACTTCGCTCAAATCCGAAGATCCTCGAAACCGTTTGGCAGGTTTGGGAGTCGCTGCCGACGCAAACGCTCCCTCAGCGCGGGGCCCGTCCCGTGAAGCGCCTTATCGCGTTGGCACAAGCGCTCTCTGCCGATGGCGTCTCCCCTGGAGCGCTTCGCCAAGTCGAGAAGGAGTTGCACACTATTCTGGACGCGTACGCAACGCGCTTCAAAGACAAGCTCGACACGGCTATTCGAGAAGTTTGGGCCGTTCACATTCAGCAGATCGAGGGCCAGTTTGGAAAGACTGGATTAACTTACAGCGAATTTATCGAACGCGCCGATGACCGCGCAATTCGTACCGGATTCGAGGCGGCCAAGAAAGCCTTCGGAGCGGATGTCGCGCAGTCTTACGTTGATCATCTCGCCGGACCCGATGACGAATCCTCTGATGACGATAGCCTCCGCGAGGCCTACGTTAGGGCGGCGGCTCTAGCTACCGTAAAAGAAGTTCGCGACAAAGTTGACAAAGAATCCCTCGAGCTCACAGAACGCCTCTTCGCACAGCACCGCGTCGCAATAAAGGGGCTTCCAGACGTCCGCCAGCAGGAATATGAGGATATCCGGGCGATGGCGACCGAACCCCAGGAGGGAGTGCTGCGTCCTCCGAGGACTCGAATCGAAGGCTACTCCTACGAGGATGAGAACGGGCAGATTGCCATGGCGCCGCTGGCGCCGCTACACCTCATGTCCGACGAAAACGGTGACTTCCCGCTCACGTCACTCAATAGCTGGGAGCGAGAAGTAGTCCTCGCCGAACTCAAACGGCCAAATGTACGCGGCTGGTACCGCAACCCTTCCCGAGCGGCAGTCGACTCACTCGGCATCGCTTATCGCGACGATAGTAGTGGGAACTGGCGATCCATGCATCCGGACTTCGTGTTCTTCCACGAGGTCGGCGGGAAGGTTGTCGCGTCAATCATCGACCCACACGGACACCATCTTGATGATGCGGCGATGAAGCTCAAGGCTTTGGCGAGGTTTTCCGAGACGTATGGAGAGGCCTTTCACCGAATCGAAGCACTCGACAAGATCGATGGCCAAATGAAGGTCATCGATATGACGAGCGACGTTGTACGCGATTCGGTCCTGAACAGCCAGGAAAGCGCATTGGCTATCTACCAGTCCAACATCTCTGTCAGTTACGACATCCTGAAGTGACCATCCCCTTGCATTGATGGTCCGGGGATTCGGCCGGAAGGTCCTTGCGCTGGAAAGACATTCCGTATGCGACCTCAGGGGTCTGCGCATCCCGCCGGCAGACAATGAGATCGAGATCCTCCGGGTAGGCACCGAAGACTGACCGCAGCAGCACTCGCGTTGAAAGCCCCTTGGCTGCGGCATAAGCGGTTACCCCTTCCGGGAATCCGGCGCGGCGGCCCAGCCCCCGCCGTAACCCCACCGCGCCGGACAGCCCGGTTCCCGGGGCCGCCAGCCCGCTTCGCGGGGGCGGTTCCCAGGTAGGGCCCCACCATTTATTCCTCGCTCCGGAAGCCTTCCTCGCGCCCCTCGCCCTTCGGGTGGGCAGGAGGTGCGACATGCACAAGACCTACGCTTCGCCGCTCACCAAAATTGACCCCCCTCTGCTAACGAGAACTGACCCACCCAAAACGACGTAGAACAGAGTTACCACTCGAGTCACGGCATTCCACAGGGATTGAAAAACGACAAACGGCATCATGCGAAAGTCTCTGGCGCTGCCATGCTG
>Ga0210050_1002946_pt1 | contig 15598 bp, 16 predicted proteins | sample CryGey132114_all_FD_185463 | JGI IMG/M metagenome (GOLD analysis project Ga0210050, IMG submission 185463) | Groundwater microbial communities from aquifer - Crystal Geyser CG22_combo_CG10-13_8/21/14_all (SPAdes) (version 2) | ecosystem: Environmental > Aquatic > Deep subsurface > Groundwater ...
TAATTAGGAAGCAAAGGGCAAAATGTTTACAATGCCGCGATGCGCACATCTGCAAGCGCCGTAGCTGTTTGAAGAATGTATTTGATAAAGTTAAAGATAAGGAATTGAAATGAAGATTGTAAAAAACACGGTAGTATCGCTGCGCTATGAATTGATTGATGAAGCCACCGGTGAACTGGTTGAAAAAGTCGAAGAACCGGTAAGTTACCTGCACGGCGGTTATGACGGTATTTTTCCCTTGGTTGAAGAAGCGCTGCACGGCAAGCGTGTCGGCGATGAATGCAGTGTCACGTTGCAGCCGGATGATGCTTTTGGTGAATATGAACACGAACTGGTTGAAGTCGAAGCGCGCAGTGCTTTCCCTGAAGACATAGAAGTCGGGATGCAATTTGAAGGCGCGCCAGAAGAATCGGATGACGAAGATTTCATTCTGTATACCGTGCTGGAAGTCAGTGATGACGAAGTCACGGTAGACGGCAATCATCCCCTGGCAGGAAAAACGCTGACGTTCAACTGCAAGGTGACTGGCGTGCGCCCTGCTACTGCTGAAGAGCTGGAACACGAGCATGTGCACGACGAAGGCAGCCATTTGCACTAAACCGTATTTTTCCGATTGTCGGTTGATTGAAGAAGGGGGGGGCGCATGACATCATGCGCCCCCCCTTTTTTTATGTCAGCTTTTCTGCTATCCAGCCAGCGACTTGTTGCGCGCCGGTCGGAATGACGGGCGCGAGTCTGGCTGCCGACCAGAGCCGTTCCAGTGCTGTGGAAAAATCGCCGCGATTCAAGGCACCGGGAGAGATTTCACAACTCAAACCATGCTGTTGCAGCCATGCGATCAGGGGAGGCGATTCCGGCCAGTCGGGGCGACCGACATAGAGTACCGGTATGCCACAACTTGCCGCTTCGACAAAACTGCCGTAACCCGGTTTGCATAGCAGCGCATCGCTGCTCGCCAGCAAGTCGCCAAAGCACATGGGCAATGCTTCGAGAGTGATGGCATCGGGGTGGTGGGTTTGCCAACTGGACTGCACCAGATAACGCACGCCTTCAATGCGAGGCCAGTTTTCGACAGGTAAGCGGCTGGCGATGCCGCCCATGCTTACCAGCACCAGCTTTTCCTGTGGTGATAGTTTCAGGTGACGGTTCAGTTCGTCGCGCCGATTTCTGCCAATGTCAGCGATGGGTGCGACAGGAAGCAGGTTTTGCAGGTCATTCATCGCCATCCCCGGCGTGGCACGCAGGAACGCATCCGCATTTGCATAACAGGACTGGATTTGTCTGGTGATCGCGCCGTCGCCGCAATAGTGCCGGAAGATGTCCGCCCAATTCAGCGAACACAGCGCCGCATTGGCAATGCCCGCCTGCTGTGCGCCCGCCAGGGGCAAATAGCCGACGTTGGAAAAGACCATGTCCGCACCCAGTTCGCGCAACAGCTGCGCCTCATTTGCTACGCGTTCAGGCCAACCGGTATGAAATGTGCGATAAAGCGCACGGCTTTCCTCGGCGCGGACATGCAGCGCCGAAGACATCACCATGCCGATGTCGCCTTCGCTAGGCAGCGGGGTAAAGGGCGCGTGGATGCGGGTACATAAATGCGTCAGAGGTGCGCTTGAACGTATCGTGAATCGGACTTCGGGACGCAATTTGTGTAGCGCATTCAGTATCGGTGAGGTCTGTGCGACATGGCCGAATCCGTGACCGGAGATGGAAACAACGAGGTGAGGTGCGTGGCGCATATTCAAAGCCGAAACAATGTGGCGGGATTATTTCACATCTGCCGTGGCGGTGGTTGGCCTGTTTGATGGTGTCTCCAGCGATAGCGTGAAGTAACCGATAAGCGGCGAATGATAACCGTTTGTCCCGGCATTTCGACCACCCGTTGCTGGGTTCGGAAATGGCTGTGCGGTCTTGGAGGGATCCCCCGCTTTTGCTAATCTGTAGGCACTGAAATTTTTGGCGTACAGGAGCTTAAAATGAAAAACTTTAATAGCCGCCCGTTACACAACCAAGCTGATGCCACCCTTTTTGTAAATCGGGCAACCAGGCAACAGGATTTGAATTGGAAAGAATATCTCCCGATGGTCTTGCTGGGTGTGATGCTGCTGGGCTTGTTGATGCATGGCCTGTTGTGGTGACAATGCGTCTGTCATTGAGCGTTATCACACCCTGAGCGATAAGAGTTCGGCGAGTACCGCGAACAGCCAAGGGGCGCGCACTGGCAGCGCGGTAGGATGTGCCGAGGAACGAAGCGCATCACAGTTGAACGTTGCGTCTGGCTTCGCGTCTTACTCGCTCCGCAAGGCTTCAACCGGATCGAGACGTGCGGCGCGGCGGGCGGGCATCACGCCCGCGACGAGGCCGATGCTCACCGCAGAGCATTCCGCGAGTGCCGCAAACAGCCACGGGGTATACACGGGCAGCGCGGGGAACAGCTCGTGCAATGCCTCTCCGATGCCGATGCCCAGCGCCAGTCCCGCCAGTCCGCCCAGCGCAGACAACAACATCGCTTCGCCCAGAAACAGCATCAGCACTTGCCGCTCGCGAGCGCCCAACGCGCGCAGCAGGCCGATTTCGGCAGTGCGTTCGGTGACGGCCATGGTCATGATGGTGAGGATGCCGACCCCGCCCACCAGCAAGGAAATTGCGCCCAACGCACCCACCGCGAAGGTGATGACATCCAGCACCGAGCCCAGCACATCGAGTGATTTTTCCTGCGAAATTAACGTGAAGTCATCGCGCCCGTGCCGCTCCTTGAGCCGCGCGGTGATGGCGCTCAACACCTGTTGCAGATCGGCACGGGCGTTATAGCTGACGTGAACTTCCATCAGTCCGGGGCGATTGAATAGTTCCAGTGCGCGCGCTGCCGGAATAAATACGGTGTCGTCCATATCGAAGCCCAGAATTTGTCCCTTGGCCTCCATCACGCCGATGATGCGATAGCGTTGTCCACCGACGCGCAGGTACTGTCCCAGCGGATTTTCCCCGGCGAATAATTCCTGCCGGACTTTTGCGCCCAGTACGACCAGGGCGCGCGCCTGATTCGGGTCATCGGCGGGTAAAAAGCTGCCCGTCTGCACCTTAAAAGTAAAAGTTTTGGTGAAATCATGCCCCGCGCCATACACGGTGATGCGGCGGCTCTTGCCGTTGGCTTTCACCTCGGCGTTGCCTTGTACCCCGGTGTTGACATACTCGACGTTGGGAAGGCGGCGCAGCGCCAGCGCATCCTCGATGGACAGCGGTTTGCTCGAACCGAAGATACCGACGCTGCCGCCCTGCGTTTGAGCCTTGCCGGGCTGGATGTTGATGATGTGGGTGCCGAATTGGGAAAATTCGGATAAGACGAACTGGTGCAAGCCCTCGCCGATGGAAGTGAGCAGAATCACTGCCGTGATGCCGATGGCGATACCCAGGCCCGTCAAAAAACTGCGCATCCGGTATGCCAGAACGCTGGAAGTCGTTAGACGGATCAGGTCGGGGAGCAGCATGTTAGCGTCCCGCCAGCGCCGTCACCGGATCGAGTCTTGCCGCGCGGCGGGCGGGCCAGACGCTGAACAATACCCCCGTCACAAGCGAGGTAAGGATAGCCGCCAGTACCGCCCACCAGGGGGCGGCTACGGGTAACGACGGATAGAGTTTGCCGATGGCCAGCACGCCGATTTCGCCCAGTATCAGGCCGGCCACGCTGCCGATGCCGGACAACAGGATGGCTTCGGCGAAGAATAGTTTGCGGATTTCTGCGGCGGGTGCGCCCAGGGCTTTGAGCAGGCCGATTTCCTTGACGCGCTGCGACACGGCAATGAGCATGACGTTCATGATCAGTACCCCCGCCACCGCCAGACTGATCGCAGCGATGCCTCCGACCGCCAAGGTCAGGGCGCGCAGGATGCGGTCGAAGGTTTTCAGCACGGCATCCTGCGTGACGACCGTGACATCGCGTTCATTGTTGTGGCGTTCCATCAGTATCTTTTCGGCAGCGCGCTTGGCCGGTTCGAGGGCATCGCGGCTTTTGGCCTCCACCAGAATGCGGAACAGGCCGGAGGTATTGAACAGCAGATGCGCCGAGGAGACCGGCACGATGACGATCTCGTCGGTATTAAAACCCATGGACTCGCCTTGTCTGGCCATCACGCCAATCACGCGGAAACGTCGGTCGCCCAATCTCACCCAGGCACCGATGCCTGATTCATTGCCGAACAGTTCATGTTTGATTTTATTGCCCAGCACGCACACCGATGCGCTGGAATGAATGTCGCCTGCGGGCAGAAATTGACCCTGCCCCAACGACATATGGCGGACGGTCAGCAGCTCGCTGGTCGAACCGAGTACCACGACTTCACGGTTAAGCGCAGCGCGGGAAATCTCTGATGTGCCTATCGTCAGCGGCGCGATGCGTTTGACGGCGGGACTCTTCAACAAGGCTTCTGCGTCATCCAGTGAGAGTTCGCGCGGAATCTGACCCAGCAACATGCCGGGATTGATGCCTGCCGTCTCGGTGCGCCCCGGAAAAACCAGCACCAGATTCGTACCCAGCGAGGAAAACTGGTTGACCACATAACGCCGCGCGCCTTCGCCCAGCGCAGTCAACACCACCACCGCAGCCACGCCGATGGACATGGCCAGTATCATCAGCAAGGTGCGCGAACGGCTGCCGCGCAAGCTGGTGGAGGCGAAATCCAGGAGGTCAATGAATCTCATTTCAGTTGTGGGTGCGAATTCATTCGCACAACCGATGACTTGCGTGCGAATGAATTCGCACCCACAAACATTTTTTTATTTTCGTGAATATCATCACTAGGTTTGACTGACGATCTGGCCGTCCACCATCTGCAACTGCCGTTTGGCTCGTCCGCCTATCGCGGGGTCGTGGGTCACCAGGATCAGCGCGACGTGCTGTTCGGTAAGTGCCTCCAACAGCTTGATGACTTCACGTCCGGTGGTTTGGTCGAGATTGCCGGTCGGTTCATCGGCCAGCAGTACGGCGGGGCGCATACTGGTGGCGCGCGCAATCGCCACGCGCTGGCGCTGTCCGCCGGAAAGCTGGTCGGGTCGGTGGTCGGCGCGGTCATTCAGACCGTAATTTTCCAGTAATTCGGCGACACGTCGCTTGCGTTCGGCGGGAGGAATGCCCGCCAGTATCAGCGGCAGTTCGATGTTCATTGCCGCAGTCAGGCGTGGCACCAGATGGAAGGACTGGAATACGAAGCCGATCTTTTGGCTGCGCACGCGGGCTTGTTGTTCGTCGTTCAGCGCGGTGACATCGCCGCCGTCCAGCCGATAAGTGCCGGAAGTGGGGCGATCCAGCAGGCCGATTAAATTGAGCAGCGTGGATTTGCCCGAACCGGACGGCCCCATGATGGAAACATAATCTCCCGCTGCAATGGAAAGATTGATGTCGCGCAACGCCGCAACTTTCTGGTCGCCGACCAGAAAGCTGCGACTGACGTTCTCGAATTGAATCATTTCCTGCTTTGTCGGGATGCATCCCGATCTACCACTTTTGCGCCCGCCGTCACGCCTGTCTGGTCGAGCGACAGAACGATCTGGTCGCCCTCAACCAGCCCTGCGGTGATTTCAGTCTGCTCCCAGTTGGCAAGCCCCGTCGTTACGGTGCGCTCAACGAGTAGGCCATCCGGTTTATAAACCAGCACGCGACGACCTTCCAGCAGGGTTTGCGTGGGGATGCGCAACACGTTTTGATGGGTGGTGTGGACGATTTCAACATCGGCGCTGTAGCCTGCCAGCAGGTTTTCGGTGGTCGGGGGTTCGATAAAATCCACTTCAACTTCCACGGTGCGCGCCTGTTTTTCCAGTTCCAGCACATAAGGTGCGACGCGCTTGACCCGGCCGGCAAACGTCTTGCCACGGATCGCATCCAGCGTGATGCGCGCCGTCTGTCCCGCCTTGATGTGGGCCGCATCCACTTCGTCTATCGGCGCGCTGACAAACAGGCAGCGGTCGTCTATCAGGTCAATCGCAGGCGGGGTGGGAATGCCGGGCGGGGAGGGGGTGGCGTATTCGCCCAGTTCGCCGCTGATGTCGGCAACGATGCCGTCAAACGGGGCTTTGAGTACCAGACGATCGAGTCCCGCACGGGCAGCGGCGATGCGTGACTGGCTCTGGTCTATCTGGCTGCGTGCCGCTACACAGCCGCCTCGGGCTACCTTGGCGGCGGCGGTTTTTTGCTCCAGCCCTTCGTTGGAAATAAACCCCCGCACTTGTAATTGCTGGGCGCGCACGGCTTCCTTTTCGGCTAAATCGGCTTGTACGCAGGCTTGTCTGGCTTGCGTCAGTGCCATGTTGCGCTGTTCTTGGGCGAGGCGCGCCTGCGCAGCCAAGTCGTCGTTCCACAATTCCAGCAATACTTGCCCGGCTTTGACGCGCTCGCCTTTTTTGACCAGCAGACGCGCGATCTGGCCACCGGACGGGGCAGATAACTTGGCGCGGTGGCAGGCTTTTACCGTTCCGGCACGGGTGTTGCTGACGGTCGCCTCGACAATGCCGCGCTCGACCTTGACCAGTTGTACGCGGGGGAGTGCGGGGCGGGTGTAATACCAGATTGCGCCTGCCAGAAAAACCAGTATCGCCAACCAGAGCAGATAGCGAGTCCATGTTTTGTGTTGCGTTTGCCGAACAATCGTCATGGGATATCCCCCGCAAATTTTATTTGGCAGCGTTTACGCGTTACGCGCAGTCAGCCATTGCTCGAAGGCTTCAGGTGGCATAGGTCTGGCGTATAGATAGCCTTGCGCATAGTCACAGCCAGCGCGGCTTAACAGGTCGCGCTGTTGTTCGGTTTCCACGCCTTCGGCGATGACTTTCAAGCCGAGTTTGTGCGCCATGACAATGATCGCTTCGCATAAGGCCACGTCATTGGAATCGCTCTCCAGGTTGCGGACAAAAGACTGGTCTATCTTGAGATAGTCAATGTCGAATTTCTTCAGATAAGACAAGGAAGAATAGCCTGTGCCGAAATCATCAATGGAAACCTGAATACCTGCATCGCGCAATTCCATCAACTTTTCATGAATACGCACATCCGCATTCAACAGCAATCCTTCGGTAATTTCAAAGACGAAATTCTCGCCGCATAGTCCCATTTTGTTTAACTTATCCACAAAAATTTCCACGTTCGCACTGTCGTTTTCATCTGTGAATTCGGCGGGAGATTTGTTCACGCTGATCTGGAATCCTTCCGGGTTAAGGTTGTTCCAGCGTTTACACCAAGCCAGCGATTCCTTTCTGACAAACGCGCCGATCTCAACAATAAGTCGGGTTTCCTCGGCCAAGGGGATGAAATCCGCCGGGCTGACCATGCCGCGCGTCGGATGTTGCCAGCGCAGCAGGGCTTCTGCCTTGTGGATACGATCCGTAGCCAGAGAGACGATAGGCTGAAAAAAGAGCCTGAATTGATGATTTGCCAAGGCACCGCGCAAATCGTTGGTGAGATGCAACCGTTTTTGTGCTGCTTCCTGCAAGGAGCGTGTGAAATAACTGAAACGGTTGCGACCTTCGTTCTTTGCGGCATACATTGCCTGATCGGCATTTCTCATCAGGTTGACAATCTCGGTGGCATCAGCCGGATATAGGGTGATGCCAATACTGGCCGAAATATGAATAACTTCATCGCGCAGATAAAAAGGTTCGGCCAGCTTGTTGATGATTTTCTGTGCGAGTTGTCTGGCGATAAGGACATCGTGGAGTTGTGGCAACACTACCGTGAATTCATCTCCCCCCAGACGTGCCACGGTATCCGTTGCGCGCACACAGTTCACGATGCGATTGGCAGCTTGCTGCAACAGCAGGTCTCCCATTTCGTGCCCCAGCGTGTCGTTCACCTCCTTGAATTGATCGAGGTCAATCAGCAGTAGTGCAATGGGCAAGCCCGAGCGAACGGATTTTTTTATTTCCTGTTCCAGGCGGTCGTGAAACAATTCGCGGTTAGGCAATTCTGTCAGGGCATCAAAATTGGCTTTTCTCCACAGCAATGCTTTTGATCTCTTGAGTGTCTCGAGATAGAGCACCGTTCCACTTACTGCGCCTATCAGGATGCTGCCCAATGCGCCAATCAGCAAGGTGAGCCAGAAATGATTTTGAGCCAACGAGGTAATGGCGGTCACTTCACTGGCGACATAAACCTGCAGGCCATATTGGGGAAGATTTTTTGCGACCAGCAGGTGTGGCTCTGGCTGGTTTTTGAATTTGACCAGAGAAGGGAATTTATTGTTTTCCCAAGGTACTATATCAAGTGTTGAAAAGTTATTTCTACGGTAACGCGCAAATTTTTCTTGTTCGGAAAAGGCTGCAATAGCCGCATTCGGCAGGGTATACATTTCCAGGGTTTTGTCGCCAGCTAGAATAACGACCCCGTTGCTATCTGTTACAAAAGCATCCAACTGCTTGATTAAGAATGATAAATTCGGTACGTCAGCCTTGGCGACCACCGCGCCCATAAACTTGCCATCAATGATGACAGGCGTGGAGAAATATAATCCGGCGATATGGGTGGTTTTACCCATTGCATATTGAATGCCGCGCTGACCGTTTTTATTGCTTTTGAAAAAGTCGCGTTCCGCAAAATTGGTACCGATACTGCTTCCCTGCGTATCCCAGTTACTGGCCGCAATACAGTCGCCTGCCGCATTCACGACATAAACCAGGTCGGCATTAAGATATTGCTCGCTGAGCGCCAGGTAGCGACTTAGATCGTTAAAAGCGGGGTCTTCTGTCCAGGCCTTGCGTCGCGCTTCGAGCGGCAGGGCGGAGGGCGCACCGCCCGCATCAAACCGCGATACGGCCCATTTGACACGCAACAAGGTTGAAAGCAGATCGGGGATGCCGTGCAGTTGGCTCAGGTTGCGCTGGATGCTGTCGGCCAGGTCATCTGCGCGTTGTTGCGAGTGCAGGGTTTCCTGATTGATTGCATCGCGGGCTGAGGAAAGGTAATGACGTTCTGCGAGAAACACCACCGATACCAGCCAAAACACGACTAGCAGCAACGTCAAAATTACCGTATTGCGTTGTTGTATTTTCGTGGTAGCGATCAGGTTTGAATAGGGCATGGTCACTGGATAGAAATAGAGTATTGCTTTTCACGCCTCTTTATGGATGAACGCATTGTCTGATGCCCGGTGGATGGTTCAGCATCGTTTACGGCTTCGCAAAAACAGAGTTCGGGCATGATATATCAAAAGTTGGGGATATTAAGCTATTGTTAACCTGGGGGTTATATGGGATTTTCCCGGGAGGGAGCCGTTAGGCCTCGGTGCAACCTAGCGACGTGGTGTTGAAGCCGCCATCCACATAGGTGATCTCGCCGGTGATGCCGCTGGCCAGATCGCTGCACAGGAAGGCGGCGGCGTTGCCGACTTCCTCCACGGTTACATTGCGCTTCAGCGGTGCATTTTTTTCGTTATAAGACAATAGCTTGCCAAAGTCTGCGATGCCTGCTGCGGCCAAAGTCCTGATCGGTCCTGCGGAAATAGCGTTGGCGCGAATGCCTTTTGCGCCCAGCTGCATGGCGAGATAGCGCACGCTGGCTTCGAGGCTGGCTTTGGCCATGCCCATCACGTTGTAGTGCGGCATGGTGCGCACGGCACCCAGATAGCTCAGGGTCAAAATGGCCGCATTGCGGCCTTCCATCATCGGCAGGGCGGCTTTAGCCATCGCCGGAAAACTGTAGGCGCTGATGTCGTGCGCGATGCGGAAAGCTTCGCGGCTGAAACCGTCCAGAAACTCGCCTTCCAGCGCTTCGCGCGGGGCGAAAGCGATGGCGTGTACGAAACCGTCCAAACCGTCCCAGTGCTGGTTCAGGTCGGCGAAAAGTTGGTTGATGTCAGTGTCAGAGGCGACATCACACTGGAATACCCGCTCGCTGTCGAACTGTTTGGCCAGCTCCAGTACCCGTTCGCGCACGCGCTCGCCTTGATAGGTGAATGCCAAGGTCGCGCCTTCGCGGTGCATGGCTTGCGCGATGCCGTAGGCAATGGAGCGGGTGCTGATCATGCCGGTAATCAAAAATCGTTTGTTGGCCAGAAATCCCATACTTGTCCTTATTTTATGAGTGGTAGGTCAAAAGAGCGGCGATTATAAAGCAATGCCGCGCAACGGTCAGATGCAATCGTATATAATCCCGCGCTGTTCAATTTCAGGTCTTTCTCCATGCTGGAAGTCAGCAATCTTGCTTGTAGTCGCGGCGACCATCGCTTGTTTTCGGGGTTGAGTTTTACCTTGCATCCCGGCGAAATCCTGCAAATTCAGGGCGCGAATGGCAGCGGGAAGACCAGTCTGTTGCGTACGCTGTGCGGATTTTTGATGCAGGACGAAGGAACGATTTCATGGTTTGGTAGCGAGGTGCAAGGGATACGAGAAGAATATTATGCAGAGGTGATGTATCTCGGCCATTTGAATGCCATCAAGGATGAGCTGAGCGCGCTTGAGAATTTGCGTATCTCGGCGGGGCTGTCGGGTGCCGTGTTGACCGATCAGGAGGCGATTGCCGCCTTGCGGCGCATGGGCTTGAAGGGGCGCGAGACACTGCCCACTAAGGTGTTGTCGCAAGGCCAGCGGCGGCGCGTGGCCTTGGCGCGGATGCTGGTGAGCGAGGCTAAATTGTGGATACTGGATGAACCTTTGACGGCGCTGGATGTCGGAGCCGTCTGCCTGATACAGGAATTGCTGGCGGAACATCTGGCGCAACAAGGCATGGTCATTTTCACGACCCATCAACCGCTTGAAGTTGCGGGGATGGAAATGCGCAGCCTGTCGCTGTCATAAGGGGGCAGGCTATGAAGAAACGCTCCCTGTTTTCCTTGCTGATGCTGGTGATACGTCGTGATCTGCTGTTGGCGCTGCGCTGTCGCACGGATGTGTTGACGACGCTGGTTTTTTTCGTGATGGTAGTCAGTCTGTTTCCGCTGGGCGTAGGTCCCGAAACCGACATGTTGCGCAAAATTGCGCCGGGCGTGTTGTGGGTAGCAGCCCTGTTGTCATCAATGTTGTCGTTGGGTCGGCTGTTTTCAGCGGACTATTTGGATGGTACGCTAGAGCAAATGTTACTCGTGCCGCAGTCGCTGTCTGTGCTGGTGTTGGGCAAGATGGTGGCGCACTGGATGGTGTCGGGTTTACCGCTGGTGTTGTTGACCCCGGTGCTGGGACTGCAATTTGATATGTCGGTTGAAGCGATAGGCGTGTTGATTCTGGGCTTGTTGCTGGGTACGCCGGTACTCAGCATGTTGGGCGCGATTGGCGCGGCGCTGACCTTGGGCTTGCGAGGCGGCGGCGTATTGTTGTCCTTGTTGGTGTTGCCCTTGTGTATTCCGGTGCTGATTTTTGGTACCGGTGCGGTGGGTGCGGTGACCGCCGGGCTGAATTATTCGTCCAATCTGTCCATGATGGGCGCGTTGTTAGTGTTGGCGCTGACCTTTACCCCCTGGGTGGCGGCGCAGGCGTTACGAATTTCAATGGAATGAATTTAGAGATTTTTATATGGCGATAAACTGGTTTAAATATTCCGCTCCGACGACTTTTTACGGTCTGGCGGGCAAGTTGATTCCCTGGTTCGCCATTCCGGCGGCCATTTTATTTGCAGTGGGTTTATATATCGGTTTTGCCGTTGCACCGATGGATGCGCAGCAAGGCGAGTTTTATCGCATCATCTTCATTCATGTCCCCGCTTCCATGCTGTCCATGTTTTTGTATATGGTCATGGCAGGCTATGCCGCGCTGGGCTTGATTTTTAACACCCGCTTGTCTTCCATGATGGCGAGTGCGGTCGCTCCGACGGGCGCGCTGTTCGCCTTTATCTCGCTGTGGACGGGCGCGTTGTGGGGCAAGCCGATGTGGGGCGCGTGGTGGGTGTGGGATGCGCGCATGACTTCCGAGTTGATTTTGTTGTTCCTGTACCTGGGCTTTATCGCGCTACACGCCTCGATAGATGACCCGCGCCGCGCCGACCGTGCTTCGGCCTTGCTGGCCATCGTCGGTTCGGTGAACGTGCCTATCATCTATTTTTCGGTGAAATGGTGGAATACCTTGCATCAAGGCTCGACCATCAAATTCAGCGGCACCTCCATGCACGTCGCCATGCAGCAAGCGATGTTCACCATGCTCGCGGCGTGCTGGCTGTATGCGATAGCGGTCACGCTGGCGCGGGTGCGCAGCATTATTCTGGAACGGGAACGCCATACCAAATGGATAGCCGAGCTGGCGGAGGTGCGGTCATGAGTCTGGATATATGGATGCGAGAAAATCCGCTGACCTATGTGTGGATCGGTTCATACGCGGTGGCGATGCTGGTGTTCGTCATCGAAATCGCGATGGTGAGACACAAGCGAACCCTCACCTTGCAACAGGTTCGCCTGATCCATCAAGCAGAAGAGGAATAGCATGAAACCGCGTCAGAAAAGATTTTTGTACATTGTTATTGCCATCGCTGCCGTGGGTATTGCGGTGGGGCTGGTGTTGAACGCGCTCAAGGACAACGTCAGCCTGTATTTCACGCCGACTCAGGTCTATAACAAGGAAGCGCCGGAAGGCCGCAGCTTCCGCATCGGCGGGCTGGTCGAAGAGGGCAGTATCAAGCGCGAGGCGGATGGTTTGACGGTCAATTTCGTGATTACCGATCTGCACAAAACCTTGCCCGTGGTTTACAAAGGTATCCTGCCGGATCTGTTCAAGGAAGGTAAGGGTGTGGTTGTACAGGGCAAGATGGAAGCCGGCGGGCTGATGCGCGCCGACGAGGTGTTGGCCAAACACGACGAAAATTACATGCCGCCGGAAGCCGCCGATGCCCTGAAAAAAGCTGAAACCGCCGCCGCAGCAAATTCCTCTTCCGCAGCGTCTCCGTCGTCCGGAACGCCTGGCGCACAATAATCCCCGTCAGTTTTACAGCGAAAGTTACTACATGATTCCTGAACTTGGTCATTTTTCCCTCATTGTCGCGTTGTGCCTGGCGATGGTCCTCGGTGTGCTGCCGATCCTCGGCGCGGCGCGCAACAATGCGGTGCTGATGGGGGTCGCCCGTCCGGTCGCTTACGGGCAGTTGTTGTTTGTCGGCCTGTCGTTTGCCGCGCTGGCCTATGCCTTTCTAAATAACGATTTTTCCGTGCTGTATGTTGCGCAGCATTCCAATTCCCAATTACCGGCGATCTACCGTTTCTCGGCTATCTGGGGCGGTCACGAAGGTTCGCTGCTGCTGTGGGCGTTGTTCTTGTCGGTCTGGACGGCAGCGGTTGCCCTGTTTAGCCGTCATTTGCCGGAAGAAATGGTGGCGCGCGTGCTGGGCGTGATGGGCTTGATTGCGGTCGGTTTTATGCTGTTCATGCTGTTTACCAGCAGCCCGTTCGAGCGTCTGTTGCCCGCCGCAGCCGATGGCCGCGACCTGAATCCGCTGTTGCAGGATCCCGGTCTGGTGATCCATCCCCCGATGTTGTACATGGGCTATGTGGGCTTCTCGGTGGCTTACGCCTTTGCCATTTCTGCCTTGTTGGGCGGCAAGCTCGATGCGACCTGGGCGCGTTGGTCGCGTCCCTGGACGACGGTGGCGTGGGTGTTCATGACCCTCGGTATCGCGCTGGGTAGCGGTTGGGCTTATTACGAGCTGGGTTGGGGCGGCTGGTGGTTCTGGGACCCGGTGGAAAATGCCTCGTTCATGCCGTGGTTGCTGGGCACGGCATTGATCCATTCGCTGGCCGTGACCGAGAAGCGCGGCGCGTTCAAAAGCTGGACGGTGTTGCTGGCGATTGCGGCGTTTTCGCTGAGTTTGCTGGGGACTTTTCTGGTGCGTTCCGGCGTGCTGACATCGGTACACTCATTTGCGGCTGACCCTAAACGCGGGATTTTTATCTTGACTTTCCTGGTGCTGGTGGTCGGTGCGTCGCTGCTGCTGTTCGCCTGGCGTGCGCCCAAAGTAGGCTTGGGCGGAAAGTTCGATTTGATCTCGCGAGAATCGCTGCTGTTATCGAATAATGTGCTGCTGTCGGTCGCGTCCGCCTCGGTGTTTATCGGCACGCTGTATCCTTTGTTTATGGATGCTTTAGGTTACGGCAAGCTGTCGGTCGGCGCGCCGTATTTTGAAGCCGTATTCGTGCCGCTGATGATTCCGATGGTGTTGCTGATGGGGCTGGGGCCGCTGGCGCGTTGGAAGAAAATGGAGGTGCCCGAATTGGCTAAACGCGTGCAATGGGGGTTCGCCAGTGCCTTGGTGCTGGCCTTGCTGCTGCCGTTGCTGATGGGCAAGTTTTTGATGCTGGAAGCCAATAAATGGTCGCCGATGATCGTGGTCGGATTGCTGATGGCGTTCTGGATTATCGCCTCGCTGGTCATCAGCCTGCGCCAGCGTTGGGCGGGGCAAGGCGCTTTCATGGCGCGCGTCAGGAAACAAAGCCGCAGCTATTACGGGATGCAGTTGGCGCATCTGGGCGTGGCGTTTTTCATCATCGGCGTGACGCTGGTCAAGGGCTACGAAACCGAGCGCGATGTACGCATGAATGTCGGCGACACCGTGATGGCGGGCGGCTACGAGTTCAAGTTTAATGGCGTGACGGAAACCGAAGGACCCAATTATGTCGCGGGGATGGGGCATGTGGTGGTGAGCCAGGACGGCAAGCGGGTGGGGGAGCTGAACCCCGAAAAGCGCCAGTACAACGTGTCGGGTATGCCGCTGACCGAGGCGGCGATTCAAACCGGCTTGTTCCGCGATTTGTATGTCTCGCTGGGCGAAGCGATTCCCGAATCCGAAGGCGCGTGGGCGGTGCGCGTTTATATCAAACCTTTTGTGGACTGGATATGGGCGGGTTGTCTGCTGATGGGGCTGGGCGGCCTGTTCGCGGTGTCTGACCGCCGTTACCGCATCCATAAACAAGCCGTAAAACAAGGACAACCCTCATGATGCGATTCATACTTCCGCTGGTCATTTTTTTGATTTTGTCGGTTTTTCTGTACAAGGGGCTGGGGCGCGATACGCGCGAAGTCCCATCTCCGCTGGTCGGTAAAGCCGCCCCTGCTTTTGTGTTGCCACAGCTTTATGAGCCGACCAAAAAATTCTCGCCCCAGGAGATGCTGGGTAAGGTGTGGTTGATGAACGTGTGGGCTTCCTGGTGTGGCGCGTGCAAGGACGAACATCCGCTACTGTTGGAATTGTCGCGCCAAAATATCGTGCCTATCGTCGGCCTGGATTACAAGGACAAGGCTGAAGACGGTCAAATGACGCTGAATAAAGCGGGTAATCCCTACACTCTGGTGATCGCCGATGCCGACGGCAAGGTCGGCTTTGATTATGGTGTCTATGGTGTTCCAGAAACCTATCTTATTGATAAAAAAGGAATGATTGCCTTCAAGCTGATCGGTGCGGTGACACCGGAAAATCTGCGCGAAAAAATCCTGCCCAGGGTTGCGGAGTTACAAGCCAAATGATGAGAAACCTCTTGCTGCTATTGCTGTGCCTGTTGCCCACGCTTACCTTTGCGGGCGAAGCCAAGGACATCGCCGACGATCCCGTGCTGGAGCATCGCATGATGCTGCTGGCCGAAAAAGTGCGCTGTCTGGTTTGTCAGAGCGAACCCGTATCCAATTCACATTCCGACTGGTCGAAAGATGT
>Ga0210050_1002951_pt1 | contig 15575 bp, 14 predicted proteins | sample CryGey132114_all_FD_185463 | JGI IMG/M metagenome (GOLD analysis project Ga0210050, IMG submission 185463) | Groundwater microbial communities from aquifer - Crystal Geyser CG22_combo_CG10-13_8/21/14_all (SPAdes) (version 2) | ecosystem: Environmental > Aquatic > Deep subsurface > Groundwater ...
ATACTATAATACATACTATAATATATATTTTTTAATCAATCTTCTCTCCGCCTTATTTCTTTCAAACCGAGATGCTCATAGGCCCTTGGCGTGGCCGCCCTGCCTCGGGGAGTTCTCTCCAAAAGCCCTGTCTGAATCAGATACGGCTCATAAACCTCTTCTAAGGTTGAGCTTTCTTCCGAAAGAGCGGTGGAGAGAGTGTTAAGACCGACTGGCCCTCCGCCGAATTTGCCGATAATCGTTTCAAGAATTTTTCTGTCGTGGGAAGAAAGACCGAGGCGATCAATTTCCAAAAGTTCCAAAGCCTCTTTTATATTTTCTTTGCTCATCGGCCTTCTGTGGACTTGAGCGAAATCGCGGCATCTCTTCAGATAATAATTGGCCGTTCTTGGAGTAAATCGGCTTCTTTGAGCGATTTCTTTCAAAGCATCTTTTCCGGCCTTGACCCGGAGTATTTTGGCCGAGCGCTCCAGTATTTTTTCAATTTCTTCTTCCGAATAAAAATTCAGTCTATGAACCCCGCCGGAGAACCTTGAGCGCAAGGGAGAAGAAACGGAAGCTATGCGAGTCGTGGCTCCGACCATGGTAAAAGGAGGGAGGTCCAACTGCAGGACTCTGGCCGACGGCCCCTTGCCGATAATAATGTCCAAGACTCCCGACTCCATGGCCGGATATAAAATTTCTTCTATGACCTTGTTCAGGCGGTGGATCTCGTCAATAAAAAGAATGTCCCCGGGGGAGAGATTTGTTAAAATGGAAGCCAGGTCGCCGACCCTCTCTATGGCCGGCCCGGAAGTGATTTTAATTCCCGCGCCGGCCTCTTTAGCCACAAGAGTGGCCAGAGTTGTCTTACCGAGACCGGGAGGGCCGTAAAAAAGGAGATGTTCCGGCGATTGGTTCCTTTCCTTTGCCGCCCTTAGAAGTATTTGGACATTTTTTCTGACCCCCTCCTGTCCGACATAATCGGCCCACTTCTCCGGACGGAGTGTTTTGTCCAGAGATTTTTCAGAGAGAGCCCCGTTCCCTTTCTTGAAACTATCACTTGACATAAATTAACAGATATGTTAGTATTACAACCGAAAGTAAGTTTTTTAATAGAGTCCGGAAATCTCTAAGCATCCGAGCGTCTTTACAAGGATTTTTTTGCTTTTCCCCTTCTGGGTAAATTGCTGAATTTCTCCTTAGTCTTCACGCTTAACTTCACTCCGCTGAAGTCTTGCTTAGAGATTTCCGGACTCTATTTATTTTACTTTATTCTTTTGCCACTATAAACCATTTCTCGGTCCAAAAACATTTACCCAAGCCCCGATTTGTTTCGTGGTTTTGCCAAACCTTTTATCCCAGCTCTATAACTCTTTTCACCTCCTCCAAAGAAGTCATGCCCTTCAAGGCTTTTATGACGGCGTCTTCTTTCATATCAAGCAAGCCTCTTTTTTTGGCTAGCTCTTCTATTTCTCTTTCGGCCGGCATTGCGGATATTAATTTTTCCATTTCCTCGTCAACGACCACTACTTCAAAAATTCCTCTCCTCTCCGCGTAGGCGGCGACATCGTTTTCGTCTCCCGTGTCCGGAACCCACAAATAATCTGTCTGCGGAATCTTGCTTTTATCGGCTACGCCGGAAAGAATTTTCTCCACTAAAACTTTATCTTTATCCGATATCGGCACTTTTTTCTTTCTTCCTTCGTCCAGATGCCGTATCAGCCTTTGGGCCATGGCGATGTTAACGGAGGGGCCTATGGTTTTCGGGTCAATGCCGAGGTCTAAAAGTCTTGGAAAAGTTCCGGCAGCCGAGTTGGTATGCAAGGTTGATAAAACCAAATGACCGGTCAGAGAAGCGTGAACGGCAATTCTGGCCGTTTCTTCATCTCGGATTTCTCCCACCATTATAATATCGGGGTCTTGTCTTAAGGCCGACCTTAGTCCGGAAGAAAAATTGTAGTTTTTCTTGGGATTGACTTGCGTTTGAACAATGCCCGGCAGGTGATATTCAACGGGGTCTTCAATGGTGATTATTTTTATCTCCGGACGATGAATTTTCCTTAAAAAAGCGTAGAGGGTTGTCGTTTTTCCGGAACCCGTCGGTCCGGTGTTTAATATCAGGCCGTTGGGCTTTTCTATTTCCCTTAAGACAACCTTTAAGACGTCCTCATCCAGGCCGAGGTTTTCCAGAGAAATCTTAAGCGTTTCGGGGTTGAGGATTCTCAAAACAATGGATTCGCCGTAAGCTCCGGGCAGGGAAGAGGCCCTGATCTCTATGTCCGTTTTTTCAAGCTTGATGCTGAACCTTCCGTCCTGGGCTTCTTTTTTTAAATTCAGTTTCAAGCCGGATAGAAGTTTCAGACGCGAGAGCAGAAGCCCGTAAGTCTCAAGGTCCATCCGAAGAATATCGGTTAAAATGCCGTTCAGTCGGAAACGCAACCTGACATAGGATTCCTCCGGCTCTATGTGGACATCGGAGGCTTTAAGCGAGATAGCTCCGGCCAAAATTGACTCAACGATTCTTGAAATTCTGTAACTTTTCTTCAAAGACAAAGTCTGCTTGATTCCGCTCTCTACATCTCCGAGGGTTTTGTTTTGCCTAACCCCCTCTTCTATTTGCCTGTTTGAGATATCCAAGACCCCGGCCGTCGTTTCCGTGGAAAAAGAGATGTCCTTATATCTCTCCCAGGCGCTTCGGAGGCTTTTATTTGAAACCATAAAGAGCTTGGGCGAATAGCCTTCTTTTTGAAGCTCGTCCAAGATATCTTTTGTTTTCGGGTCGTTCGGAGAAAGAATCCCGACCTTTAAATTTTTGTTGAGTTTTTCAAAGACAGCCAGCTTGCTTTCCCTGGCTATGGCCTCCGGCACGATTCTCAAAGCGTCGGTGTCTATGGAAGTTTGGTTGAGGTCCCTGTAAAGGAGCCCGTATTTGGAGGAAAGAATTTTTTGAAGCCCCTCCTCCTCTTTTTCTCTGAAGAGTCTTGTTTTTTCCTCCCTTCTTTTATCGTCAAATAAAACCATTCTTCAAATCATAACTCTTTTGGCCGTAACCCTCAACAAAAGAGCGTCTTTGGGCGGATGTCGGGCCTCTGCCCAAGGAGGTGGTCTTATCAAGGGCGTCTAAGTGTAAAAATGGATGAGGTTATTCAAGTGGTTGACTATTGGTTTGTTTTGTAGTATTATTCACACAGAAACAGAAAAAAACTCTGGATTGACCGCCCATCATACGAGGAGAACCGCAATGAAGCGCTTGATGAAATGCTTGTTTTTGTTCCCCCCGCTTCTTCTTGCTCTCGGCTCGTGCTACGCGAGTCTGGGGGTAAGGAGTGGCCTCGGTATCTCCATTGTTATGGAAAGGGCCGGGGAGTACGCCAATGTTTTTGTCACAAACCAGTTTGCCGGCAACAAACTGGTTTGTGAGCAGTTAACCGCGGACGAAGCCCCTCGGTGCGTCTATCGCCCACCGGGAGGGTTTACCGCAACCTCCGTCTGCGGAGAGATTTACATCCAGAGCCGCCGGATCGGCTCCGGAGAAATCGTCGGTTTTACTAGGTTTAACTACTGCGACTGGTATCGCGGTAGCGGGTTTGGCCGGTATGATTTCCCGGTCTACCGCATCCGGGAAATCAGTCCGGTGGTGCCGGCCGGCCGGTAGCGATGGGAAGGCGGCTTGCCGCCGCGAGGCCCCCGAGGGCCTCGCGGCGGCTCTTTCTTTTTCTCCTCTTTTTCTTTCTTTGGCGGCGGGGAATTTTCACAGAAAAAAACGAACCGGATTAGCCCGATTTTGCCAAAATAAAATTAGGAAAAATCGGGCGAAATTACCTTCGGCAAAAATGGTAAAATAAGCCTTATGAAGCGCGTCAAGTATCTTTCCGAAAATCTTCAAGAGACGAAGAAAATAGCCGGAGAGTTTTTAAAAAAAACCCATCCCCAAAGCAAGTCCGCCACGGTCGTAGAGCTTATCGGAAACTTGGGTTCCGGCAAAACGGCTTTTGTCAAAGCCGCAGCCGAGGTTCTCGGTCTTAAAAACACGGTTTCCAGTCCGACATTTGTCATTCAAAAAATATACAAACTTCGGAACAAAGAATTTGATTATCTGATTCATCTTGACGCTTACCGTCTAGAAAACGGAAAGGAATTGAAAATTTTGGGCTGGCAGAACATTCTCTCTTCGCCTGAAAATTTGATTTTTATAGAATGGCCGGAAAAAGTTTCGGACATTCTGCCGCGCGGGACAAAACGCGTTTTTTTTGATTTTGTTTCCGAAAATACCAGAGAAATAAAATATGAAACCTAAAAACGCGGAAAGCAAAAAAAGACTCGTGCTTCTTGATTCTCACGCCATTCTCCATCGGGCCTATCACGCCTTACCCGACTTTGCCTCCGGAGGTGAGCCGACCGGCGCTCTCTACGGACTTTCTTTGATGCTCTTTAAGATAATCGCGGAACTCAAGCCGGACTACATTGTCGCCGCCTACGACCTCCCCCAACCGACTTACAGGCACGAAGCCTATGAAGGCTACAAAGCCGGAAGAAAAGAGACCCCCGCCGAATTGGCTTCCCAAATAGAAAGGTCCCGAGAGATCTTTAGGGTCTTTGGCATTCCAATTTATGACAAAGAAGGTTTTGAAGCCGATGACATTCTGGGAACTATTTCCGAGCTCGCAAAGAAAGACAAAAAAGTTGAAGTCATTATCGCCTCCGGAGATATGGACACCCTCCAGCTCGTGGACAAAGACCAAGTCAGAGTTTATACCCTGAAAAAAGGAATAAAGGACACTATTTTGTATGACGAGAAAGCTGTTTGTGAGAGATTCGGCTTCAGCCCCGGCCTTCTGCCGGACTACAAAGGCCTAAGAGGCGACCCGTCCGATAACATTCCCGGCATAAAAGGCATCGGAGAGAAAATCGCCACGGAACTTATTATAAATTTCGGCGGACTTGATTCCCTTTACAAAAAACTGAAGAAAGACGCGGATGGCTTTAAAAAGGCCGGCATCAAGCCGAGAATAATCAACCTTCTTTTGGAGAGCGAAGAAGAGGCCTTTTTTTCTCGCGAGCTGGGGGAAATCAAAAAGGATGTCCCGATTGAATTCAGAATTCCAAAGAAATCGTGGAAGGAAAACTTGGACCCCGAGAAAGTTTTGACGCTTTTCGGGGAACTCGGCTTCCGCTCTCTTTCGGAAAAAATCAGAGAGATGTTTCTGATGAAAAAAGTTCAGACGGAAACCGCAAGTCCCGAAGAGGCAGAAAAAACCGCCATTGCTTTGTGGCTTTTGGATTCCGACACGACCAATCCGGAACTCTCTGACATTTTGAATTTTGCCGGAACCGATAATTTCAAAAAAGCCCGGGAGCATATTTTTTCCGAGCTTGAAAAAACCGGCCTCCAAAAACTTTTTCGAGAAGTTGAACTGCCGCTCATTTCCGTGATTAAGAAAATGCAAGAAACGGGAGTAAAAATTGATATGGTTTTTCTTCGCGAGCTTTCCCGGAAATATCATCAGGACCTTCAAAAACTGGAAAAAACCATTAGAGAACTTTCCGGCAGAAAATTCAATCTTAACTCGCCCAAACAACTCTCGGAAGTCTTGTTTGACGAAATGAAGCTCTCCGCTCCCAACCTGAAAAAGACTTCCGGCGGCGCAAGGTCAACCAGAGAATCGGAGCTCTTAAAATTAAGAGAAACGCATCCCATCATCGAAAAAATTCTGGAATATCGGGAACTCCAAAAACTTCTCTCAACCTACATTGATAATATTCCGGAAATGGTCGCAAAAGGCGGCAGACTTCACGCCGATTTCAACCAAGCCGGCACGACAACCGGCAGAATGTCTTCTCAAAACCCGAATCTTCAGAATATTCCAGCAAGAAGCGCGCTTGGAAAAGAAATAAGGAAAGCTTTTGTCTCCGAGAAAGGATTTAAAATCGTGGCTTTTGACTATTCGCAGATTGAACTTCGGATCGCGGCAATCCTCTCGGGAGATAAAAAACTCATTGATATTTTCAAGAAAGGCCACGACATTCATAATTCCGTGGCCGAGGAAGTTTTTGGGGTCGGCTCGGGCGAAGTTACGACAAAAATGCGTTCTCATGCCAAGACGATAAATTTCGGCATTTTATACGGCATGGGAGTGAACTCTCTCAAGACGGCCCTGGGCACGGACAGGAAAACCGCCCAGGAATTTTATAATGGCTATTTTGAGAAGTTTGGAGGTCTCGCTCTTTATCTGGAGAAGACCAAAAGGGAGGCTATGAAAAAAGGATATACTGAAACTTTTTTCGGGCGAAGAAGATACTTTCCGGGCCTTCGGTCAAAACTGCCTTTTATCAGAGCTCAAGCAGAAAGAATGGCCGTTAACGCGCCCATCCAGGGCACCCAGGCTGATATTATCAGGATTGCCATGGTCTTGATAGATAAAAATCTTTCGTCAAAAGATGTCCGCCTTTTACTGCAGGTTCATGACGAATTGGTTTATGAAATCAGAGAAGGCAAAGTCCGCGCTGTTTCCCGAGAAATCAAAAAAACAATGGAAAATGTCATCTCTCCCGACAAAATAAACGGCATCAATCTTGCCGTTGATGTTTCCGAGGGCCTTAATTGGGGAGAAATGAAAAAATTAAAAATATGATCTACCTGCTCTACGGTTCCGATTTCAAAAAATCCCGCCTGAAACTTCACGCCCTTCAGGCCTCTTTCCTGGAAAAATCTCCGCGCTCTTCCTCTTTTCATTTTGATTCTGAAAATTTTGAAGAGAAGTTTTTGGACGAGATAATCTCCGGAAAGAGCCTTTTTTCCGGCAGGTGCATTGTTGTCCTGGACAAGCTTTTGGGGGCGGGGAATTTTAATGAATTTCTTTTTAAAAAAATGAAAGAGCTCTCTCTTTCAGAAAATATTTTCATCTTTCTTGAAGAAAAGATGGGTAAAAAAGAACTGGGGCTCCTTAAAAAATGGACGGAGAAAACCCAAGAATTTTCCATGGCGGAGAAAGAGGAAAAATTTAAAATCTTCTCACTCTCCGACGCGCTCGGCCGAAGAGATAAAAAAGGCCTTTGGGTCTTGTACCAAAAAGCTCTAGGCCGGGGTATTTCGGTCGGAGAGATTCGGGGCATCTTATTTTGGCAGGTCAAAAATCTTTTAATGCTCAAAAAAACCAAAGAGCCGAAAAAACTCGGACAGAACCCCTATGTTTTGAGAAAAAATCTTTCCTTTCTTTCAAATTTCAAAGAAGAAGAACTTGCGGACCTCTCTCGAAAGCTTGTTGAACTCCCGCATCGCTCCAGAAGAGGAGAGGGAGAGGAGGAAATTCTTCTGGAAAACTTTCTGCTCTCTCTTTGATTTCCGCTTCACAGGGTCGTCTTTTTTTCGAGCAATTAAAGTTTCTGAAGCCGGAGTTTGCCATAGATTTTTAAAATTTTTTATAAACAACTTTATTTTGGAGACTTTCCAGATATCTTTTGAAATTACGCGAAGATGTCTCCAGAGTTTTTGAGTTTGTTTCGGGGTGAAAATAGACTCTCTCTTTCTTCAGAAGGTCTTCGTCTATCAGGACGAGAACATCTTTTTCTTTGTTGTTGATGAGAGCGTAGGGGCTGACCGACCCCGGGGTCGTGCCGAGTTTTTGGCGAAGTTCTTCCGGGGAAGCAAAACTCAACCGGCTTTCTTTCAGGTTCTTTTGCAGTTCGTTCTGGTCAATTCTTTTTTCTCCGGAAATTATGACGAGGTAATAAGCGCTTTTATTCTTGTTTCTCATCAAAAGACTCTTGCTTCTTTCTCCCGGAACCTCGTCTTTATGAAGCAGAGATTCTTTAACCGTAAAAACCGGCCTATGCCGATAGACCTTGTATTTTATCCGCAAGAAGTCCAAAGTTTGGTAGATGTCCATTGTGCCCAGCATTCTTGAAATAGCGCGAACCGTTTTCGCTCCTCGACAGGCTCGGGGCGAGGAAAGTCCGCCGCCTGCGCGGCCGAAGCCACTTCGGTGGGGCGAAGGCGCGCGAAAAATCCGAAATGCGACGCCTGCCCGCCGACCCGTCCTCCGAAGTCTTGACGAAGGGGGAAGTCTCGTTGTGCACTTCCGAAGCCTCGTGCGGAGGAGTGGCGCAGGCGGCGAAGCCGCACCGACTTGTCCGTCCGAAGCTTTAGCGAAGGAGGATGACAATTTCCCTCCCTCCCTCTTTAGGGGCTATGGCGGGCACGGCAAGTTTTTCTTTGGCGGCGAATAAATTGAGTTTGCGAAGCAAACACCAAACGTATTGTATGAAAAATGGAGCAATAAATCAAAAAGAAATAGGGCCGCGTCGTTTTTACACAACGCGACCCTTTGGAACCGAACAGCGAACACTATCACCGATACTGCGGATGGGGCTGGAGGAGCGCACGGTGCGGAACCCACGCTGGATAGTGCACCCAGAGCGAGTTCGCGACGAGAACGCCGCCGGCATAGCCTTTGGCGACGCACGGCCGGCTTGCCTTTTTCTAAAGTGTCCCCCCACTAGGAATCGGACCTAGGTCATCCGCTTAAAAGGCGGGTGCTTTACCATTAAGCTATGGGGGGTGATTTTATTCCGCTCTTGCTTCCGTCGAAGGCAAACAAAAGCGCCCCTTTTTGTTCGGGCGCTTCAGAAAATATAACAGATAAGCCTCAAAAGTCTAGATTCAAACAGAATCTCCCCGCGCTTACGTAAGAGACGCTTCGAACCCCCCCTTCCGCGGGTAAGTTTTTTTCGGGGTATTCGTCTTGCGGGCTTTTGTCTATAACGGCAAATCAAAAGAAAAGGCTCCGGCTCCGCTGAAGAGAAGGGAAAGAGAAATGGCAAACAAAAGAAGATAAAAAACAAAATTTCTTTTAAGCAAGACGGGCTCCGTTTTTTCCAGCTTCATTTCCAGAAGAGATATGGCCACAAAAACGAGCGCGGCGATCTGCGTGTAGATTCCGGCGACAAGCGTTATTCCGCCGATTATTTCAATTATGGCAAACAGGCCCACCCAAAACGAGGCGGGCCTCCACTTTGCCGTTTCAAACAACAAAACCCAGTTTGCCTTTTCCGCCTTTAGCTTCAGATACCCCAGATTTATGAAAATCATTCCCAAAACAACCCTCAAAAAAAGAGGCGCGAGCAAGGCGTACGACAGTAGTTCCGGAAAAGGATTTAACATATAGCCTATCTTAGCACTTCCTGTTAAGCTTCTCAAAGAAATGAAAAGAGAAAAAGTTCTTATCCTTTTTAATATCAGGAGCGCTCATAATGTCGGCTCAATCTTCAGAACGGCCGATGGCGCCGGCGTCGTCAAGATTTTTCTCGCGGGCTTCACGCCCGCTCCCAAAGACCGCTTTAACCGTCCCCGAAAAGACATTGCCAAGGTTTCTTTGGGGGCGGAAAAAACGCTTTCTTGGGAAAAGACGGAGGACATTTTTACTCTGATAAAAAATCTGAAAAACAAAGGTTATAAAATTATTGCCGTTGAACAAGACGACAAATCCATTTCTTATAAAAAATTAAAAGCGACAACAAAAGAAGCTTTTATCTTTGGCAACGAAGTTCGCGGATTGCCTTCAAAAGTTTTGAGAGCCTCCGATTTTATTGTTGAAATTCCCCTGTTTGGCGCCAAGGAGTCTTTGAACGTCGCCGTCTCCGCCGGCATCATCCTGTTCAATAAGTAATGACATCAACCACTTTGTTACTGGTGTCAATAAGTTTTATTATCTCTCTCTGGCTTTTCCAAAGCTCGTCATTTCTCCCGAGATATATTCTCCACTCATTTTTATAAAAATCGAGGTCGTCCTTGTGGTTTTCCACGCAGTTGTTGTAATTGACCTTGGAAGTTACATATTCATGGCAGGTCCCGCCGATTCCCGGAGGAACCTCTTTCAGATAAACCTCGCATCGCGGAAGTTTTTCCACAAAATCTATGCATTTTTCAGCTTCATTGCCGGCTCCGACATTCGGGAGGTCGTCAATCGGCCGAGGACAGCTTCTCTCCAAAGACGGATTAAAATCCTGAAACTGCTCAAAATATCCCGTGCACTTATTTGTCCTGAATGACGAACCGATAGGAGAACGGCCGGTTGAGACAATTATTCTTTCTCCGGCTTTAACGAAAATATCCATCTCGGGATTTACTTGGCCCGAATAGGGAAGTTCCGTTCCTTTTCCTATCGTGTCGGTCGCTCCGGAAACCCCGCTTTGAAGACGCCATCCGGAGAGAGGAATCTTGCCCGCGGCATCTGCCCCAACCCTTAGCTCAACTCTCTCGGTCAAAGGAGAGCTTTGCTTTGCTCCCTGATGTCCGGATATCTCAATCCGGCCTTTGTAGACGCTCTGCGCCGCGCTCTCAATTCTTTTTACTTCTTTCTCCAGATTTCGGATGTCGGTCTTGATATTATTTATTTCTTCCCCGATTGTTCCGCCTTCTCCCTGGATAATGATGTCCCCGTAAGTTTTTCCCGTCCCAAGCGGTCCGGGGGGTTTTATAAAAGGTCCGCCAATTCCTCCTTTTGAACCGAGGAGAATCCAGCCTATAAAAAGGAGCAAAAGCATCCCGATTAACCACTTCAAATCGTTCAAAGCATTCATATCCTATGATATTACCCTAAATTTAATTCATACAAAACCGGCAGACGATAACTATTCTAACATTCTTAAGAATGCTAGAATAGTTATATGATGAAGTATGGAAAATTAGAAAATGCGGGGAAAGGAGTTGCAAATCACTGGAGAATAAAAATCATGGAATTGTTGGATAAGCATCCCGAGATAACTTTAATCGATATTTCCGAGAGACTTAAAATGAATTTTAAGACAGCCAGCGTCCATGTTAAAAGACTTGTTCTCTCCGGCCTTGTTGAAAAATGGTATCAAGGAAATAGCCAATCCCATAAGTTGAGCGAGGCCGGAAAGGACTTTCTAGCTTTCTTAAGAAAGTTAGAAAGTCTTTATCTGTAATTCCATCTAGTAGTTATTTTTCAGCAGCTCTTTTTCAACGGCTCACCTCTTGAGCTTTTGATGTCTGTTGCAAAAGTGCGCGCTTCTTCCGCCCACAACTTTCCGTACGATTTTGCCCGAGCACCCTTTTTTTGGGCATTTTTCTCCGGTTCTCCTATAAACCTTATGTTTCTTTTGGAAAGCGCCCGGTTCTCCTTTGATGTTTCTGTAATCGGAAGCGGAGTCTCCGCCGAATTTTATACCCTTTTTCAAAATCTTTTTGGCTCCCTCATATATTTCGCCGAGCTTTTTATCGGGGATGTCCCCGATATTTGTTTCCGGATGAACGCCGGTCTCAAAAAGGGTCTCGTCGGAATAGATGTTGCCGATCCCGGAGACAAGAGTCTGGTCCATCAGAATATTTTTTATTCGTCCGGTTTTTTTTCGTCGCAGACTCTCGATAAATTCTTTTTTATTAATTTCAAACGGATCTTGGGCGATGTTCTTGCCGTCAAAACACTCGGAAAGTTTGGAGGTTTCAAAATACATCACTTTGGCGAACCTTCTCATATCGGAGAGAGCCAGGCGCTTGCCGTCGGAGAGTTCAAAAACAAGCCTAATATGCCTATTGAAAGGGTCTCGGAGCGGCCCTTCTTCTGTCGGCAGCCAGGCGTCTTCCGTCTTTTGCGCCTTGGAATTTTGAATTTGCTCGTAATTTGAAATTTGTAATTTGGGATTTATTTTTTCGTATCTGCCGTAAAGCAGATGCCCCGTCATTTTCATATGAATTAAGATTCCTCCTCCGCCGGAGAAATGAACGATGATATTTTTACCTTTTCTCTCGCTTCTTTTTATTTTTTTCCCCGCGACAAACTTTCTGAATTTTTTGAAGTAAGCGGGGTCTTTTATATTTTTCTTGCCTTTGAAATAACCGCTTTTGTAATCCGTCCAAACGGAAAGGATCTTCCGCCCGGGAAGATATTTATTGATTCCGTCCACGGTTATCTGAACTTCAGGCAGTTCCGGCATGAGGTTTATAGAGTTTTCGTATCTCTTCTCTGGCTACCTCCGAGTCGCTCCAAGGCATCTTTGCGTTGTTTGGGCCCATAATATACGGGTCCGTGCCTTTGCCCGTAATCAAGACAACATCGTTTTGCTCCGCATGTCTCAAGGCTTCTCTAATGGCTTCTCGTCTGTCTATTTTTATTTCGTAAACGGGAGAGGCAATAGCTCTCGCCATCTCGTCCACAATTTCTCTCGGGTTTTCATCATAAGGGTCTTCGTTTGTCAGGATAATGTGAGCGCAATTCTTTTCCGCAATCTCCGCCATAACCGCTCTTTTCCACTTGTCTCTTCCGCCGCCGGTATTTCCAAGGACGCATATTTTTTTTCTGTCTTGAAAAACATCGTAGAGTTTTTGCAGGGAATCGGGCGTGTGAGCGTAATCAACGACTACCTTAAAATTTTGCCCCTCCTCAATAAACTCCACCCGCCCTTTTACTCCCGAGAATTTTTCTATGGCTTTCCGCATTGTCTCTGGTGAAATGTTTTGCGTTTTTGCGTATGTTAGAGCCGCCAGAATATTATATATGTTGAATTTTCCATGAAGTTTGGATTCAAATTTTTCATTTTCAAAATAAAAAGCAAGGCCGTCCGGCAAAATCCGATAGTCTTTGGCGTCATCCAAGCCGTATTTATATTTTTCTTGAATATTCAGGGCCAGGAATTTTTCCGATTCTTTATCGTCTTTATTGGCGACAAGAACCCTCCTTTTTTTTCTTGAAGACCGAAGAGCTTTGGCAATGGAAAGCTTGGCCTCCACATACTTGTCATACGAGCCGTGAGACTCAATGTGTTCGGGAGCCAAGTTTGTAAAGAGAAGAGCGTTAAGAGAAATGAATTTGTGCCGGTATTGCTTGGCCGCTTCCGAAGTTATTTCAATAATGGCGTAATCACATCCGGCCTCAAGAGCTCTTTTTAAAAACCTTTGGGTAAAGAACCTGCCCCGAAGGCTCATTTTATACATATTTCTTTCCGATTTGTTCCCGACTTTGAAGCGCAGAGTGTCCGCCAAAGCCGTTTTGAATCCCGCCTCCTCAAAAATGGCGTTTATAATTTCCGCGGTCGTGGTTTTCCCCTTGGTGCCGGTAACGGCCACGATGTTTATCTTTCGGCTTGGGAAACGATAAAAAACCGCCGCCAAAAGAGCCAAAGCGTAGTGATATATCGGTTGGCCGAAAGAATAGAGTTTTTTGGGGATAAGCTTTTCAAAAAAACGAAGAATTTTTTCAAGCCAACTGAATTCTTTGCCTATTTTTGTCATTTTTAAATTTAAGCTTTAAATTTAAGCGTTGCTTCCCAAATTCTTTAAGGCAAGCCGGATGCGCTCGTTGGGGTTTTTGGCTTCCGGCGGAACATTTTTAAGCGCCTCCCGCGCTTCTTTCAAGGTATAGCCCAGGGCCTTCAAGGCTTCAATTGTGTCCGATTCTTCCCTTAAGTTGAAAGCATCATCGCTTTCCGTTCCGCTAAGTTTATCTTTCAGCTCCAAGACAATCTTCTGCGCGCTTTTTTTGCCGATACCGGAAACTTTTGTCAGATATACGGCATCCTCCGAGACAATGGCTTTTCTTAGAGTCTCTGCCGGCGCCAGAGAAAGAATGGCCAGGGCGCTTTTGGGCCCGATGCCGGAAACGGTTATCAAAAGCTCAAAAAATTCCCGCTCTTCTTTGTCCGTAAATCCGTATAGGTCTAGAACATTTTCCCTGACGATAAGATGCGTCCAGATGGAAAGTTCTTCCCCTTGTCGGAGTTTGGCCAGGGAATTTGTTGAGACGAATATCTTATAGCCGACATTCTCAACCCCCAAAAGAAGGGCGTTGCCTTTAATCTCCTCAATTTTACCGGTAAGCTTTGCTATCACTCTTTTATAATAGCCCAATATCTCTCGCCGAGAAAGAATTTGCTTTTTGAAAAAAGATTTTATAGTATTCCCCCGTATGCCATTAATAAAAGCCGCAAAGAAATCCTTAAGAAGCGACGCCAAGAAAGCTGTTTTTAATCTTAGAAAAAAAAGAGCTTTGAAATCTGCGGAGAAAGAAATTAAGGACCTTATTCTAAGAAAAAAGAGACCGGAAGCCGAGAAAGTTCTGCCTAATTTGTATCGGGCCATAGACAAAGCCCGAAAAAGAGGAGTCATCAAAAAAAATACCGCCTCCAGAAAAAAATCCAGATTGGTTCGGGCTATAAAGAAGATATAAAATAATAGGCAACCCCAGTCGGGGCGGTTTATCGGCATTTCTCTGTTTTCTTCGCGCCCCCGTAGTTTAATGGATAGAATATAAGCTTGCGGAGTTTATGATCGAGGTTCGATTCCTCGCGGGGGCACAATTCATAACTTGGTCGGAAAATTCCCCCGCGCGCTTGCGCGCGGTGAGGAGAAGGGGGTGGGCGAAATCCGAATCTGTCTTGCAAGCAAATGCGAATTCGGTGGGCGGGCAAAATGAGACGGAGACGGATTTGTCTCGCAATTGTAGGTTCGTTCCAACTTTTTTGAAATAGTCACGAATTTCAAAAAAGTTGTCGCTGGAAACCAATTGCGTGGCTTTTTTCATATCCAAAATCCATTCCCGCAAAGGTTCGACCCAATTCTTTCTCTCCTGTCGAGCGGAGTCCAATTTGTGAGCGAGAGAGACTTTTTGCAAGAGAAGCTCGTCCTTTTTAGCGAGATAATTTGCTTTTGGAATATCGCCGTCAAGATAGAGCGTAATCAAATTGTCGAGCTTCTCTTGCGTCTCTCGCTCATTGCCTCTAATCCGCTCGACAACGCTTCCCGACGATACATTTTCTTCTTTTTCCCACTCATCCGTTTTTTTCGTCATATACTCAATCCAGTCGTCGGGAAGCGTGATTTGTTGAAGCCGAACTCTCACTTGAGAGACGAGCCTTTCTTCTCGCAAATATCCTTGTTCACATTTTCCATTCTTTTTCGTACAACGATAATAGCGATACAAACCGCCATGACCTTTCGCCCATTGCGCGGTTATCATTCCTCCACATTCTCCGCAACGAAAAAGTCCGGTAAATGGAAAATCGTGATGTTTTTTTGATTTGCGAGGTTTTGCTCGTTCTCTCAATCTTTTCTGCACGGCTTCAAATAAATCGGGAGAAAGAATTGGCGCAAATGTGCCGTCATACCATTCGCCGTGATGCTTTACGAAACCGAGATATGCTCGATTGCAAAGCATGGCGGAGACGGCACATTTGCTAAGTGGCGTTCCATTGCGAGTAACCACGCCGTGATCCGCCAAAAACTGCGAGATTGATTCGTAACAATGTTTGCCGGTGGCGAATTCCTTAAAAGCGCGAACAACAAGACGAGATTTCAATTTGTCAGGTTCAATATTTCTCGTCTTAACATTATTCACATATCCAAACGGCGCTTTTGTTAGCCATTCGCCACGGCGCAGTTTTTGGCGGATACCACGCTCAACATTTTGCTTCAAGTTGTCGGAATAATATTTCGATTGACCGAACGCCACTTGCAACATAAAGAGACCTTGTGGGGTTGGCTCAAACCAAAATGTCGGAAAACGCAAAGAAACGATTTTGGTCGTGTCCACGGCGTAGATGATGCGCCCGCCATCAATGGAATTACGAGCAAGACGATC
>Ga0210050_1002955_pt1 | contig 15566 bp, 17 predicted proteins | sample CryGey132114_all_FD_185463 | JGI IMG/M metagenome (GOLD analysis project Ga0210050, IMG submission 185463) | Groundwater microbial communities from aquifer - Crystal Geyser CG22_combo_CG10-13_8/21/14_all (SPAdes) (version 2) | ecosystem: Environmental > Aquatic > Deep subsurface > Groundwater ...
CTTGACGGACAGATAGCCTCAGACCGTAATGTGAGCTATGAAGAACAAACCCGACCCCTTTAAAACCGTGTATGCGAATTTTTAAAAATCTCGGACAAGCCCTAAGGGGATTGAGATTAAACCGGGGCAACACGATGCTCATGACGCTGGGCGTGATGATTGGTATTGCTTCGTTGACGGTGATCGTAGCCATTGGCGATGGCATCAAGATCAAAGTTCTCGACCGTATTACCAGTTTGGGATTTGGTCCGGAATCTTTCTCGGTGATGGCTGGCGCGGGACGATTGTTTTTTGCCCGATCGCGGAACACGACCAGCATGACCCTTGAGGATGCCGAAGACTTGTTAGCGCTTCCCACCGTCCGGCTTGTCGTCCCCCGCCAGAGGAAAAGCATACAGATCATAAATAAAAAGGAGTTCACCAGCACCCGGGTTTATGGTGTGACTCCCGACTGGCAGTTGGCAAGGGGATGGGAAATGAAGGATGGCGAATTTTTGTCAGAAACCGATCTGGATCGCAGTAAAAGGGTGATTGTGCTGGGCGCAACCCCAGCCAAAAAACTTTTTAAAGACAAAGACCCTGTGGGGAAAATGGTGCGCGTGCAAAATAATTTTTATGAGGTGATTGGACTGCTCGAAGAAAAGGGTTTGACTGAAAGCGGATATGACCCTGATGACCGCGCCCTGATCCCGCTGACCACCTCCATGACGCGCCTGACTCACCAGACCTACCTCCACAGCATCAAGGTTGTTGCTCTGAAAGCTTCGCAGGTACCGGAAACCATGGAAGCGGTGAGGCAGATTTTGCGCCAAAACCATAACCTTTCAGTTCTTGCCGAAGATGATTTCCGTTTTATTACTCCCGAAGGAATTATGCAACGGGTGACTGAGTCGGAGCAGGCTTTAAACCGCATGTTGATTCTGGTCTCAACGGTTTCCCTTCTAGTGGGCGGCATCGTTATCATGAACATTCTTCTGGTATCCATCCGGGAAAGGGTGCGGGAAATAGGCATTCGCCGATGCTTCGGCGCGCGCCGGTCTGACATCACCATTCAATTTTTATTCGAATCGATTCTGGTTTCCCTGTTGGGGGGGATTATGGGAGTTGCGCTGGGGTTGGGCGTTTCATTTGGATTGGAACGCCTCAATATAATCCCGACTCATATCACGATGGAGCCTTTTATTTTGTCGTTTGTATTTTGTTCCCTGATTGGTTTGATATTCGGGATTCATCCCGCCCGCAAGGCGGCCTTTTTGAGCCCGGAAGAATCCATTCGATCTCAATGAGTTGACGGATGAATATTTTTTCTTCTCTAGCCATAGCGATTAAGGCTCTATTGGCCCACAAGATGCGTACCTTTCTGGCGTCTCTGGGCATACTGATAGGAATTGCCGCAGTGATCATTATGGTGGCCATTGGCAAAGGTTCGCAGAAGGAAGTTATGGATGTGATCGCAGGAATGGGTGAAAACCTCATCACCGTTAATGCCGGGGAAATGACACGGCGCGGAGGGAGGCTTCGCCTCACTGGTAATGTGACCACTCTGACTGTTCGCGATGCCAACCGGATTATGGATGAAATCGGCGAGGTGGAAAGGGTGGCCCCTTTTGAAGAAAAAAGGATGGTGGCCAAGTTTGGCAATAGCTCGGCAGAAACTACCATCGCCGGTTCTACGGTTGACTTCCCCATTGTCCGGGACTACCGCTTACAAAGCGGGGATATTTTTTCTGAAAGGGATGTGAAAACAGCCAGCCGTGTCGCTGTTATAGGAATGACGGCGGTTAAAAACCTGTTTGGTGAAGAAGATCCATTAGGGCAGATGATCAAGGTGCAGTTCATGCCCTATAAAATCATCGGCGTTTTCGAACCGAAAGGGTTGGATACCAACGGGTTGGATCAGGACGACCTGGTGTTGATCCCGATCTCGACCTATATGCGCCGAATCGCCAACCAGACTTTTATCAGCCGGATTTTTGTCAAGGCCTCATCGCGACAAAATATTACCAAAGCAGAAGAGAAAATCCACGAACTTCTCCGGGAAAACCACAAACTCACCGATGATCGCAACGATGATTTCACCATCGTCAGCCAACTGGATATTGAAGAGTTGAAAAAGGAAACCACCGAAATGTTTACCAAACTTATTGTCGGAGTGGCGGGGATTTCCCTGTTGGTGGGTGGCATTGGTATTCTGGCGGTGATGCTGATATCGGTCAAGGAACGCACGCGCGAAATAGGAATCCGCAGGGCGGTGGGTGCGACACGCAAAGATATTGTCCGCCAGTTTCTTTATGAATCTTTGATCATCGGATTTCTTGGCGGGGGACTGGGTATCGTTCTGGGAGTCGGGTTGACGCTGGGTCTTACACATTGGGGCAAATGGACCTTGATTCTTGATCCCGATTCCATCTGGGTGGCGAGTTGGGCCTGTGCCGGCATCGGTGTTTTATTTGGCGTATTTCCCGCTATTAAAGCCTCTAAACTCGACCCAATGGTGGCCTTGACGGTAGAGTAGGAGGGTTGCGCCGGGGAGTAGATTGCCGTCGTGGCATTTTAATTTTTGGGTTTATCGTAACAGGGGAGTCGTGACCCGGCACCAAAAAAGGGGCTTGCCCCCTTGACAGTGGACAAACCCCTCTTTGCCTGTGAGTAAAAGACTAGATCCCCTTCTCAGGGGGAGGAACATCTTAAGCCGAGACAACTTTTTGCTAACTAATGAACCATTGCTCATTGGCCCCACGCCTAGTGGCTAGAACATAATACCGCCGTGGTTGGCGGAGATCATTCCGATTAACATGGGGATTGAAAGCCAGGCATTGGTTCTGCTGGCAAGAAAAGCCATTCTTTTTGCTTTGTTCAGGGCATCGCCTTCCAGTTCGCCAGCGATGATCTTTTTCTGGTTCGGCCAGATGATGAACCAGACATTGCCAGCCATGATAATTCCGAGCAACATACCGATCATGATTTCACCGCTGGGGATTCCTTGAACCGTTCCCCGCCCGGCCATGTAATAAGCGATACCGGTGATGACCGTCCACAATGCCGCGTGCCGGAACAGGAACAGGGCGCGGGGCAGGATGATCTGCGTATAAGGTTTGGCGGCTCCTGCTTCCGTCATTTTAGGCATCGACTGCACCTGAACCAGATTGAAGAAGTACAACAACCCGATCCACAAAATTCCGATAATTACATGAAAAAATTCAATTACCCACATTTGGTTTTCCTCTCAATACATTGGTTGATATTTTGGGGCGTTTTTACGAAAAAGTAGCGTCACTTTAATTTAGGAATCAGGCGAAATCTCAGCCTTTTAATTGAGGAACCATTCATTTGGATGGCGGTAATTGCAATAAAGATTCAATAATTCTTCATCTCAGGGGAAATTTTAACAGAAACAATCCTCATTTCCCAATCTTCCAGCCATCAGCCTTAGTTTCGGGTCAGGAACCAAAGTATTCCCATAAAACCAAAAACCAGGGCAAAAACCAAAGCGTTTTGGAAAATGGAGTTTGTTGGGTAAGGGCTTTCTGGCGAGGCATCCAGCTTTGCTAACCTTTCTTTCAGCAATTGATTTTTCTGGGCGAGGTCGGTCTTTTCAGATTTAAGTTTTTCGATCTCGTCCCTGAGGCGCAGGCGATCCACCTTGAGGTTTTTTGATTTTTCGATCTCCCGTTGCAGGGTTTCTTCGGGACCCAGAGTCAGGCCATCTTCTTCCTTTGGTTCTTCCCAGTGTTCGCTCATTCAATGTCCTTTTTTGACCATGGGGAACTGGTCGCTGGCTGTTGTCAGCCGTTGTAACTGATCTGGACCAAGTTTTAGATCGCTGGAACGGGCAAACTCCTGGACCTGCTCAGGTTTTCGGGACCCGACAATGGCGGAATCTTTTTTCGAACCCAGGGCTTTGCCCAGCCTACGTTCCGATTCTCCATCGCCATAACCTTCAGCGGTATCGAAAGCGGTGATGCCATGTTCGAGAGCGGTACGCACGACTCTTTCAGCATCTTCAGGCGGGCAGATGTCTCCCCACCCTCCGCTGGGCGCAATTTGCCAGCACCCGAGGGTAATCCGGCTCCAGTTTTTGTCGATTCCTTTTATCCGATCATAGATCACGCATGCCACCTGAAACAGGTGATGCGCGTCCGATAACCGTTGTCAAAATTAACGGATTTTTCCCATTGCTCTAAACGGGAGACATTTTTTTGAATGCGCCAGAGTTTCCAGGCCACGGTCAGCACGGAGATCCCGGCCACAAGAATTATCCCGGCAAAAAAGTAAGCGATCAGTGCGGGGTAGGCAAAAATAACAACAGCAAGGAAAAAAAGAATTCCACCAAAAACAAACGTCCCATAAGTCAGCGTTTTATGCCCTTGGAAAAAAATTCTTTCTGAAAAAGGATTGTTATAGCTCATGGCAAACCTTTCTTTGTGCAAAAGTTTCTCTACTCACTATATGTATAAAATCCAGTCCAGGGCATGTCAAGCCCCACGAGGCGTGGGTCAGCTAGCCCGCATATTGCGTGAGAAAAAAGTTTAACATGAGCAAATACAGGTTTTGTAGGGGCAAACGGTTACATTCCGAATATTTTTTGAATTACAAAATGTGTTTTTGAAAAATTACCGTCCTGTTCAAAAACAGGGAAACCAAATCCCCCCAACCCCCTTCGGAGAAGGGGGAGTTTCAATGGACCCCTCTTTTTCAAAGAGGGGCTGGGGTGATTTACAACCTCTCATGCAATATACCGGCTAGCCACTCTTTGCGCACCTGATTTAGCAGGTTGCTGAAAAACTCCGCAAACCGTCATCCTTGAGGAGCCGAAGGCGACGAAGGATCTCGAAGTTCCTTATAAAACAAGAAGAGAGATTCTTCGCTGACGCTCAGAATGACATGCGAAAGAGTTTTTCAGCACCCTGTTAGCTATTGCCCAGTCGTGTCCTCACGGGGTTCCTCCTCCTCGTCGTCTTCGTCATCGCTGGTCCGGCAGATGACAAAGAAGCCTATGATGAGGAGAACGCTGGCAACAAGGGTGAACAGAATGTCCATGAGAATTTTAAACGGGTTTGATGGTGGCCAGGTAGATCATGCAGGCGCCGACAATGAAAATAGCGATGTGTACCATCATCGCGTATTTTTTAGGCAAAGCGTCTTCTTTTATTTGCTTGCCATTTTGAACGCCAAGCGCGACCAGGATTGCCAGCAGTCCCAATTTCCAGTAGATCCATTGGGATTCGGTAAAAACCCCGGTCTTTACGGCAAGCACCGTTCCTGATATGAGAGTCACCCCTAAAATAGGATAGTAGATGAATTTGTGGATGCGGTTTTGGGTTTTTCTGAGACCTTCTGCTTCTTCTGCAGATTTTAAGCGCAAGCGGAAAACAACGGAAAGAGATTGCAAAAACAAGGTCCCAATGACCAGACACATGGAAATCATGTGCAGGGTAAGAAAAAAATTTTTCATTCAAGAATACCTCTGAAACGCATATTTTTATTGGTCGTTTTACTGGCGGCGGATAGCGATGGTCCGTGGAGCCGACAGAATCTTTGCGCGAAACTGAAGGTATTGCCAGCCGCCAGCGGGACTTTCTGTTTTATCAGGAGTTATTTGGGACATCAGGTTCCCTTGCCCAATAGGTGCGGCTGGAAACGATCAGTGCCATTCCTACTCCGCAGTAAATTGCGGCGATGACCACATACCCTCCCAGATATTCATTGTAAGAGCGTAAGAGAAACCCAAAGACCATCATCATCGGGATAAAAATATAAAACGGTTTGGCGAAAATTTGGTGGATGCGGACCGGGTCCTCCAGTCCATGGATCCGGGCTTTGTTTTTTCGGGCGGTTTTGCTCAGTACAAATTTTCCTTTTATCAACCCAATCAATACGGCTGTGATTACGGAAAGGGTTATGGCAACCTGGGTCGAGTGTTGCTCCTGTCCGGCAAGTTGATATAAGCCAAAGCCTCGGAATAAAAGGAACAGTCCAATGATGCACCACAACCCTCCGGCGATGGAAGTAAGGCTGTTTTTATTCAAAAGAACCTCCATTTGAAGATTTTAGGATTAGATGATAATAGCAGGTAAAAGTTTCACCTGCATCCCGTAAAATTCGCGGGCAATTTACCTGGGTATGTTTCCCCGTACCAGTCGGACGGACATTCTTCCGCTTTTGCTTTTATATAATGGGCGTACTTCCCCATTTTTAAAATCAAATAAAGTCCCATAGCTTCCTCCATCGCCTTTCAGCCAGACGGTGGCCTGGCCTCCGGGTGGAAAAGCGATTTCCAGATGAATTTCTTTTTCATACTTGTCCTGATTGATTGCTTCAGGGTTGTATAAAGTACGAATTTCATCTTCGATTGGCAGTCTCCAGTCATTAAAGCCGCAGAACTTAATGCCATTCATATAGATTGCCAGTTCACTGGCTTCATCCCAGGTGTACCATTTAGCCTCTCTCTGCCATCCGTCTTCCCGAAGCCAAATGAGGGTGGTTTTGGTGTCGGTTAGGGTGCCATCCTGGTTGTCTATAAATCTTTTTGGGTCAGACATGGTATCTCAATGGTTTTAGGGGTTAGAAATTTCAAGGGGAATTTTTTCCAGACGCGACTTTAGTCCTTGCAGATCAAAGGGAGGAGGATTTTGAAATGCCTTATCGTTGATGATATTTGCAAAGGAATATTCCAGAAGACTGTTTGACCAGACGATAAGAGGGGTTCCGAATAAGATACGCTTTACAGTGCTCCGTGAAATTTTCACCTGGGCGTTTGAGTTCAGCAACTCAGGATTGTTGTGCAAGACGGACACGGTTTTAACAGCCATCCATAAGGGCCAGATACAAAACAGGCGCAGGGCAATCTCGGTTCTGGGAAGAGCCAGGGTGAATTTCAAGGCATCGTGCAGATGGCTATTGGTTTTGCTAAGCAAGCCTTCCAGGATTTGCAGGTTTTTATCCATGGAGGCTCCGGAGTGAAATTCATCCATAGTCAAACCTTTTTCAAGAATAATGCTTCGTGGGATATACGACCAGCCCCTGTTGTGATCGGCAATAATATCTTTGGATATATTGGTCATTTGCAGTCCCAGCCCAAATGACACGGCATTTTGGCGCATGATTTTTCTGGCCGATTCTGGCAAATCAGGTAGTTTTTGGAAAAACAGGTTGCAGAGCATTTCTCCCACCACGCCTGCGACGAAATAACAATATTCTTCAAGGTCTTGTATGTTTTCCAGCGGAGTGATTTCGCCGAACTGAAAGCGGTTTTGAAAAAAGGCCATCCCCTTCGCCATTTTTGAAACGGAAGGAATGATCTGGTCTTGATGGTTTTTGGGGAGTGCGTCAAAAACATTGAATACCCGATCAACCTGATGGAGAAGATCCAGGTCATTGGCAGTTCCATCGACCGCCGCGCATTCCTCAATCCATGGCGCAAGATTCTTTTCACGGTAATCCCGGTCTTCGATCAACCGGGAAAACTCTTTCAAGAGCCTGATTTTCATTTTGGGGTCCAGTTTTGCCGCGTCTTCCACCGTGTCCACGGTCCGGCAAAAAAGATAGGCGATGAGAATGCTCCGGTGAAGCTCGCCCCTTAGAACAGATATGTTGAGCGCAAAGGTTCTGCTAACTTTAGGAAGCGTTTGTACGCAATAGGTCCAGTCGTCCATTCGTGCAAAAATATCCCCTCTGGGCAAATCCGGGGCGAAAAAGATTCAAAATGATAACAGGATAATAGAGAGTTATGTAAAAGGAACCTCAAACCCCCTGACAAAAAATGTGCTGGCAGAGTTTTTCGATTTCTGTCAGGAATGGAGTACTTTTTCTTCCAGGCCTTCCACCCTTTTGGCAATCTTTAAAATCTCGGAATGAACTTGATTGATGATATCTTCAGGGGTGCTGGTCCCAGCCGTAATTCCGACATGTTGTTTGCCAATGAACCAATCTTGATTCAATTGGTGGAATGACTCAATATGGCGTGCTTCGACGCCTTTCTCTTCGCAAACCTGCACCAGTTTTTTTGTGTTGGAAGAATTGAAGCCGCCTATTACGATCATCAAATCAACTTGATCGGCCAATTCATGCACTGCCACCTGTCGATCCTGGGTAGGCTGGCAGATCGTGTTGACGAATGCCACATCATCTACATAATCGAGAGCGCGGATTTTTTCCACCAGCCCTTCAACCTTATCAGTTTGTTGGGTGGTCTGGGACACGATTCCAAGTTTGCGGTTGCCAGAAACCCTGATTTTGTCGAAATCATCTTCATTATTGATGACCAGGTGGGCATCCAGATCCCCGACGATTCCTTTAACTTCCACATGGTCCTTCTGCCCGATCACAACTGGGAAATAGCCTTTTGTCACCAATGATTTAATGGTTTGATGGACCCGCATCACCAGTGGGCAACTTGCATCATAGACGATGAAGCCGGCATCATGAAGTTGTTTCTTGGTTTTTTCAGCCGCTCCATGTGCGGTGATCATGACTTTCTTGGTCTTGATTTTATCTATATCTTCGATACCCGGTACAAGAGACACTCCATTCTGTTTTAAAGATTCACTGACTTGCGGATTATGGACCAATTGGCCGACGATGGTCAGGTCGGAATGGAACTCTGGGGACATGGCAAGGTCAATGGCATCCCGAACTCCAAAACAGGTGCCCATTGCGCTGGCAAGGGAGACTTTCATTTATATATTCCTCTATGGACGTAGGTTTACTGGCAAGTTAACAGTCTAAATCATAACAAACTGCGTGAGGGTTTTAAATAAAAAACCCCCTATTTGGTAAGGAGGTTTTTTATTGCTTGCCAGGTTGTTTGGCGGCCAATATCGGCAATCGACTCCGTAAGCGGAATATTTTTGGGACAGACCTCAACGCAAACCTGCGCGTTGCCGCAATCAGTGATGCCACCTTCCCCCATGACGGCATCCAGCCTGTCTTCCTTTCTCATTTTTCCTGTGGGGTGCAGGTTAAAAAGGCGAACCTGATTGAAGGTAGCGGCTCCCAAAAAGGAGTTGTCGATAGTGAACTGGGGGCATGCTTCCAGACAACATCCGCAGGTCATACATTCCGACATGACATAACGCTTGGCGCGATCCTGATCCGGCATAACCGGGCCTTCTCCGATGTCATGGCTTCCATCAATGTCGATCCAGGCCTTGACTTTTTTCAAGTTATCAAACATACGTTCCCGGTTGACTTGCAGATCACGCACGACTGGAAATTTGGACATGGGCTCGAGGACAATCGTGCCTTCCAAATGGTCGACCAAAGCGGTACAGGCCTGCCGGACTTTCCCATTGATCAACATGGTGCAGGAGCCACAAACCTCTTCCAGGCAATTACAGTCCCATGTAACAGGAGCCACTGTTTTTCCATCCTGTGTTGTGGGGTTTCTTTGAACCTCCATCAGGCAAGAAATGATGTTGGCATGAGGTCTTTTGGGTACCTCAAATGTCTGCCAGTAGGCGGTAGAGCCAGGGGTGTCCTGACGCTTGATCTTTAAAGTGATGTTTTTTTCAGTCATAGCCGTCAATCGTATTTTCTTGGACGCGGGGTCACCAACGAGGTGTTGACCTCTTCATAGGTGATCTCGGGCTCATTGTCCTTGTGTTGGGCAACCGTTGTTTTAAGCCATTTTTCGTTGTTTTCCTGGAATCGTTTCATATAGTCGAGATGGTCGCGAGGGAATTTCCCTTCGGGCACTTCGCCATATTGCCTTTGTTCCAGATAATCAATGTATTCGTGGGGATCAAAATCCTTGGGCTGATTCATATCAAAAGCCGGTTTGTAATGACTTCCCCGGAACTCGTCTCTCATCAAAGCACCTTTGGTAATGATTTTTGAAAGATGGATCATGCAATACAACTGATTGATGAAGCTGGGTGTCGGGTTGGCCCAATCATTTGTGTCCAGGCATTTAACATCTTTGAAGCGGGTCTCTATGTCATGGATGGCGTGCCAGGCTTTTTCCAAAGATTTGTTATCCCGGACGATGAGAACATTTGCCAGCATGATATTCCCCAGATCCTGATGCAGTTTATAGGGATTTTCAGAGCCATTCATTGCTTTGATGTCTGTAAACCGATTTTGCCAGTGTGAACGGGTGTCATCAAAAGTAGTTGATGAAATATCGTCCACCGATTTTTCCAGAGAGTCGGTGTAATTCATGATGCCCCGGGCCATCATCAATCCCGTATAGATACAACTTAATAGCGAGTTGGCTCCGAGCCGGTTGGCGCCGTGGAACTGGTAGTCCGCTTCTCCTGCCGCAAATAGTCCCTGAATGGAGGTCATCTGGTTTCGGGGAGAGCCATGATCAATCAGGCCGTTGCTGTCCGGGCCGTAGTCGGTCCACAACCCTCCCATTGAGTAATGCACTGCGGGGAAAATTTTCATGGGGCTTTCGCGTGGATCCACACCGGTAAATTTGCTATAGATGTCCATGATTCCGCCGAGACGGTTATCCAAAAATTCTCTGGATTTATGGGTCAGGTCGAGATAGACCATAGGTTCCCCATTTACTCCAAGTTTCTGGTTATAGACGATGTCATAAATTTCCCGGCTGGCAACATCCCTGGGAACGAGGTTTTTGAACAGGGGATACTTTTCTTCGAGAAAATAATAGCGTTCGCTCTCGGGGATTTTCTTAGGATCGCGTTTGTCGTTGGCGTTGCGCGGCACCCAGACGCGCCCACCTTCACCTCTGGCAGATTCGCTCATCAGCCGGAGCTTGTCCTGTCCTGGAATGGCGGTGGGGTGGATTTGAATGAACTCTCCATTTGCGTATTTGGCACCTTGCAGATAAGCGGTTGTGGCGGCGGCTCCCGTGCTTACGAAAGAAGCCGTAGACCGCGCATAAACCTGACTGGGGCCGCCGCTGGCTAATACCACGGCATCTGCGGGCAAGGTATAGATATCACCGGTTCTCAGATCATGAATCACCGCGCCTCGGCAAATTCCTTCGGAGTCAAGAACGGCACCCAAATACTCGTGCCATTCCAATGTCCTGGCGGCGCCATCATGTACGTGTCGCCGGACTTGCTCATCAAGGGCGTACACCAGTTGTTGTCCGGTAGTGGCCCCGGCAAAAGCGGTGCGGCTATAAAGCGTGCCGCCGAACCGGCGGAAATCGAGATGCCCTTCACCCGTGCGGTTAAATGCTACACCCATCCGATCCATCAAGTGAATGATGGCGGGGGCCTGGTAGCACATGTCGCGAACCAGGGGCTGGTGGGCCAGAAAGTCGCCCCCCTTGATGGTGTCATAGAAATGTTTTTCAGGTGTATCGCCTTCGTTTTTTGCGTCGATGGCGGCATTGATTCCACCTTGCGCACAAACAGAATGGGATCGTTTTAACGACTGGTAAGACAAAACGGTTACTTCCCCATCACGTTCGCAAAACTTCATGGCCAGGGCCAATCCGGCCAGTCCGCCTCCGACAATGACAATTTTTTTCTTTCTGTTTATCATAATGTATTTATCTCGCCACCGTTGCTTCAACAGGCACCGGATTCATATTAAACTCTGCCACTGTTGCCATGCCTAGAACGGTGAGCGCCAGACCTATCATGGCGAAGATGATCGCCCCATTTTTCTGGGCATTCTCACCAATCAAAATTCCCCAGGAAACGCAGAACCCCCACAGGCCATTGCTGAAGTGAAAGGTTGCCGAAATAATACCAATGGTATAAATCAGCATCCCTTGCCAGGTTTGGAATTCACCGTTCATGATATCAATCAGAAAAGGTGCGGCTTCAAAATGATGTTTGCCTTCCCATAACTTGGGTGCCACCGTTGTTCCCAGATGGTAAATAAGAAAAACGAAAACAACAGCGCCAGAAAGGCGTTGCATTGTGTAAAGCCCGTTTCTCGGATACCGATATCGATGCGCATTTGTTTTTCCCAGGCGTATCACATAAAACCCCATCGCCGAATGAAACAGGATCGGAATATATATAAAGGTTATTTCGATTATCAGGAGGAAAGGCAGGTTGTTGATCGCGTCAATGCTGAGCTGGTAAGGCCACACCCCTACAGTACGGAGAGAATTGACGCATAAATGAACAACCAGGAATGCGCCGACGGGGATAATTCCGGTAAGGGAATGGAGTTTTAAAAGCAGATAGTGAATCTCATCTTTGGATGGTTTTGCCATAAGGAAAGTGAAATAAACACTAGTTTGCTTGATTAATAAATATCGGAACGGAATATCCCCCAGACGACCCCTACATTTTGGCGCAAAAATGGGCATCATACAAGGGCTAACACGTTGGAGGACAAAATAGTCCAGCCGGTAAAGAGTAGGGAGGGGATTAAAAGTCGGATTCCAGCAGTGGGCGTTGCTTAAAGTCGGGATCAATGGGCTTGTCCTCGCAACTTATTTTCAAGTGGGTCGGGTCTTGCACATAAAAATCGACAAACCCACATTGGCAACAGATGTTAGGGAGCAAGGGAACACTTTTTTCGATGCCATGATCCTGCCGGACGACCATGATCAACTCCTTGTCCCTGCTGGTCCTCAGACCAACTTCGCCCTTGAGGATGCTTTTCTCACCGCACTTGCTACAGGTATCTCTGTCATGTGACATGTGAGGCTCCTTGTCATGAAGGGATTCTTATAACCAATCCTGAAATTTATTCTAAGAGCCGAATCATACCACAGTTTGAGCCAATAATTGACAATGTTCGGGGCTACCGGGCTGAAATGCTAAACACATTTTCAGGAGTCCGAATACGACGGATCAATTCTGCCGCTTCTTGCAGTTGGACCATTTTCTCATTGACACGTTCACGCAATTCCTTGCCTGCATGGAAACTGGGTTTGCGCCGTTTTGGTAACTGAATAAACTCCCCCGTTAGCGGCTTTTTTGCGATCCGGGCCTTGTATTCATTGACTTTGAATGACCCAAACCCCTGGACTACCACGCGACCATCTTTATGCAGGGTCTCCATGATTGAATCCAGAAAGGCGGATAAATACAACTCGGCTTCTTTTTTGCTTACATCCATCCGCAACGATAACTTACTCACCAATTGGGCTCTGGTCATGACTCTCCTCCTCCTAATGTTGACAAACATTAATAATTGTTATAACCAGTAAAAGCAAAAACCAGGCCAAAATGGAGTTGTGTTTATAACCCTAAATTTTTCAGTTGGTTGTCGGTAGGTGCGGAAAACTATTGGTTTTCGGGCCGTTATAATATTGGATAAAAGTGTTAACTTATGTGCACACTCTAAGTTTCGATTATCCAAGCGATTCCCACTCTGGCAAAAACTCTTTTGGTCTCAAATCATGCGGTAATTTAGCTTTTGGTGTAAACGGAAACCTTATTTTTTTCTTAAGGAATAACGGTGGTTATCAAAAATATTCTGGTTTATTTAAACCATCCCCATGTAGAGGCTTGGAACTTCAGGCCCGAACATAAAGTTTTGTTAGAGAACCGGGTTCCGGAACTGAACGTGGAGGTCTGCCTGAACTCCAAAGACTTTAAGGATCGTCTGCCCCAAGCCGAAGCAGTGATTGTCTGGTTTTTCAAGGAGATGTGGCTGGAATCGGCACCTCATTTGAAACTCATTGCCACGCCTGCGGCAGGCAATGACTGGATTGAAGTGGAACCGGGGAAGGGCTTGCAGGTTTCCTTTGGCGGGTTTCAAGGGATCCTGATTGCCGAAAGCGTTATCGGGGCCATGCTTTACTTTTTGAAAGCCTTCCCGCTGTCGGAAAAAATGCAGAAACAGAAAAAATGGGCGCGGGTCAAGATCTCTGAAAAACTGCAATCTCTCTACAAAAGCAGAGTTACCATTTTAGGGTTTGGGAGAATCGGCAATGCTATCGCTGAAAGATTGAAGCCCTTTGAATGTGCGATAACAGGAATCAAAAGAAATTCCATTCCCGTCCCAGGGTGCTTTTCGGCTTCGGATCGAATTCTTACCTTTGAAGATTGGAGAACGGTTTTTGCGGAAACCGATCACCTGATTTGTACACTACCGGGAGGGGCGGGGACTGACAAAATTCTTCAGAAAAAGCATTTCAAGGCATTGCCGAAGTCCTGCTATTTTTACAACGTGGGGCGAGGCAATATTTATAAAGAAAACGACCTGGTGGAGTCGTTAAGAGCCGGGGAGATCGCCGGGGCCTATCTGGATGTGTTTGAAGAAGAACCATTGCCCGAATTCTCCCAGCTATGGGAGGCCGACAATGTTCTCATTCAACCGCATCTGTCAGCGGTTTCTCCGCATTACCTTGAGCTTTTTGTTGAGGAGTTGGCCGAAAGAATCAATGCCAGGAAATTTTGTTAGCAGTCTGTCGGACTTGGCGGCGCGATTTTCATTCTAAATGCATGATCTGGCGAATGGGGGCGCGCTCTGTTCATGTGAAAACAAGGTTGCGGTATGAGGGCTTATAACGGTGTTTCCTGGGCGTGAAAATCGGTGGCTTGCTGAAATTTATGTCCGACCGTGATGAGGCTTTCCTCATCAAAATGCCGACTCATCAATTGCAACCCGACAGGAAGACCCTCGGCAAACCCGCAGGGGATGGACATCGCCGGGATGCCAGCGAGGTTAGCGGAGATGGTATAAATATCCGCCAGATACATTTGCAGAGGATCGTCCAGCTTTTCGCCGAGTTTGAAAGCCGGGTAGGGGGTGACGGGTGAGGCGATGACATCGCATTGCCCCAGCGCGTTTTCAAAATCCTGTTTGATCAGGGTTCGCACCTTCTGTCCTTTCAAATAGTAGGCATCGTAGTAACCGGAACTGAGCACGAAGGTTCCGAGAATGATGCGCCGCTTAACCTCTTCGCCAAAACCTTCCTCACGAGTGTTTTCATACATATTGACAAGGTTGTCGGACTTTTCAGTACGATAGCCATATTTGACCCCATCATAGCGTGAGAGGTTGGTGCTGGCTTCAGCACAGGCGATGATGTAATAGGTAGCTACGGCATAGTCGAGATGCGGCAAAGAAACTTCCACCGTTTTCATCCCCAGCGATTCAAGGGTGCGGATGGCTTCCTGCACAGCTTTTTCAACCGCCGGGTTGATTCCACCAGTGAAATATTCTTTTGCGATGCCGAGCTTCATGCCCTTCACATCTTTCTGCAAGGCTTTGGTGAAATCAGGAAGAGGAACATCGGCGGAGGTGGAATCGCGTGGATCTTTACCGCCGATAACGTTCATCATTATGGCGGAGTCCGCAACAGTTTTGGTCAATGGCCCGATCTGGTCAAGGGAAGAGGCAAAGGCCACCAGCCCAAACCGTGAGACCCGGCCATAAGTGGGTTTCAGTCCAGTCACGCCGCAAAAGCTGGCTGGCTGGCGGATAGAACCACCGGTGTCACTGCCGAGTGCGGCGACGCATTCGTGTGCCGCAACGGCGGCGGAAGAACCCCCGCTGGAGCCTCCCGGTACCCGGCTCAAATCCCAGGGGTTCATCGTCGGGTGGTAGTGGGAATTTTCGTTGGAAGACCCCATGGCAAACTCGTCCATATTGGTTTTGCCCACGACCACCGCTCCGGCCTGATTCAATCTCTCCGTAACAGTGGCGTTATAGGGAGAAACAAACTGGTCGAG
>Ga0210050_1002969_pt1 | contig 15520 bp, 15 predicted proteins | sample CryGey132114_all_FD_185463 | JGI IMG/M metagenome (GOLD analysis project Ga0210050, IMG submission 185463) | Groundwater microbial communities from aquifer - Crystal Geyser CG22_combo_CG10-13_8/21/14_all (SPAdes) (version 2) | ecosystem: Environmental > Aquatic > Deep subsurface > Groundwater ...
TTTTAACAATATTATAACCATAACTCTTTAAAGTTGAAGATAGGTCAGCAATTGTGGCAATGCTGCTGTGCGAGGCATTAATGATTTCAATATTGGCTGCCTCGCGCTTCAGGAATGGATCAGTAAAGATTTCGTGAGCGATTTTCTGAACCTCCTTCCAACTTCCGGATTTCGGCTTGAGATAAAATGTGCCAGAGCTCGAATCGGAATAAAATGGACCGTCTTGGTCATTGTCAAGAACTTTACTAATAGTTTTGCTCTTATCAAGTTCCTTGACAATTTTTGCCAACTCTTTAATTTCAGCGACCGAAAGGTCAGTTTTAATGTTTGAACCAGCAATATTGGCCAGGGAAATCACCTTTTCGAGATTATTTAAAACGCCGCTTGAGAGAATTTTATCTTTGAAAGCGGAGATGACTTTCTGCTGGCGTGCGGAGCGGTCAAAATCAGAGGTTGATTCGCGGCTTCTAGCATATTTCAGGGCAGTGTCTCCGTTCATATGTTGCATTCCGGCCGAAATCTTAAACGGGCTGAAATTTATCATATCGTCAGCCGGATAAGATGGATCGTACAAATCCTTGTCAACATAAACGTCAATTCCCCCAACCGCATCTACCGCTTTCTTAAAACCAGTAAAATCAACTCCGACATAATAATGAATCGGCAGATCAAGAATTTCGCCGATTTTCTGTTTCATTAAATTCGCTCCACCTTCCTTAGTTTTTTCGTTCCCAAGGTTATAAACTCTGTTAATTTTGCCGGCGTAGCTGGGACTTTTCATTGTGACATATAAATCGCGCGGGATTGAAAGCATTGCCAAACTTTTATCATCCGGATTAATTGATATCACCTGAATTGTATCAGTTAAGCTGCCTCCGGGATGTTTGGCGCCGCCATAACCGAGAAAAAGGATATTTATTCGGCCATCGCCCTCACCTTTGAGCCTGACGTCTTGTTCACCATGTAAAAATTTAAAAAACGGTGAGGAGCCAGACCAGTTTTTAGTAAATATTCCCCGACCAAAAACATAAAGAACGGCGACGCCCAAAATCAAAAAAATGGCAACTGCGGACAAGATTATCCAAAGTTTCTTTCTGGACCGGCGTTTTGGTTTTTGATCTTTGTTCTGAAGTTCTATATTGCTCATAAAAAAACTTAACCCCTATGTTTTTATTCTACCAGAAACAAAAAATACAAGTCCAGGCTTTTGCTTTAGAATCGGCTTTTTCGGGAGGTGGTAATATGAGCAGGCCTTAAATATTTTGGCAAAATAAATCCCAGATTCGTCTCTCTGGCTATAGATAACTTACCTCTGCTGATTTCTCCGGCAACAACTGGGATTTCCAGCGACCAGGAAAGAAAATTGGCTACCGTGATGCCGATCCGCAAACCGGTATATGATCCCGGACCAGGAAAAGCCGCAATTTGAGCTAGATCTTCCAGTTTCACTTGCGAACTTGTTAATAATTTCTCGATTTCAGAAAGTAAAGTTTCCGATAAATCGCCCTTTCCATCCCACTCCTTCACAGCTACTAGCTGTCCATAGTCAAAAAGGGCAATTTTAGTTATGTTACCACTGGTGTCAATAAATAAAATTAGATTACCTGTCGCAGCATCTGATTTTCTTGTATTGATTTTTAACAATTGTGACATATTTCCTCATGAAAAAATTGCGAGCTCTAGTCAAATTTCGACGGTTGCAAGCGCTTTCCCTTTCGCCGAAGGCGGAAAGGAGAAAAAAGCGCCTAGAAATTTGGTAGGGCGAGCAATATCCTAGAAGCTGATTTTTCGCTTGTTTTCATCAATATATTCAAAATTAATTATCTTCATATTGGCTGGGAATTGGCTGAAAACTCTTTCCGGCCACTCAATAAAGATTAAATTATTTTCATCAACAACTAGCTCGTTATATCCGATCGCTTCCAAATCTTCATAATCACTTAGCCGATAAGCATCAATATGGACAAGATTTCTGTTTTCTACAGGATAAATTTTCATTATAACAAAAGTCGGACTGGTGATGTTCCTTTTGACGCCCAGTGCTTTGGCGATACTTCTGACAAAAGCAGTCTTGCCACTGCCAAGATTACCAACAAGGCCGACTAATTTGACGTCAGGATTTTCGGTTAGAAATTTTTTTGCTAACTTTTCCGTTTCCGATAAAGAATTTGAAATGTAGTCCATGAAAGTATCGCTGAAATTATAAAATAAATCCAAATATTCGGTCCGGTTTTTGCCAAGCCGGATGATTTTATAATCTTAACATCACTTTGAACTATTGGCAAGATTCTGTAAGAATCGCCGTACTGCGAAAGAATACCGGCAATTTCAACCGTATCGCCAACACGCATTTTTGGCTTTTGGATCCCGGTTCCTTCGCGAATTGATACTTGAATTTCTCCGCTTCCATGAATATAAAAAGTGCTGCCGGAGGTCTTAGTTACAACTCCGATGACTGATATATACTGACCCTCAAGATTCTCTCCAACCTGATCAATCACAGTTGACAATGGCGCCGGCGGTGGGTGAGTTGAAATAATTGATATGTCAGACGCTTGGGTAATTTTTATTCGCCGCTCATTGCTAGTTGATCCCAATTCTCCGACAACTTGTATTTCATCGCCAACTTGTAGCGCCGGAAAATTTTTGCCGTAATTATAAATTTGGATGCCGGAATTTCCATCCTGAATGTAGAAATATTGGCTTGATAATTTGCCGGGTGTGACACTAACAACCCCGGTTACTTGAACGGTCTCACCATCGGGCTGACTTCTGGCACCAGAGATGTCAGTTGTTAAAATTGTTGCATCCTGATCGGGGGTTTGAATTTCGACGGTTAAAATATTTTCCCCTCCCGGCGTCAGAGCCGTTGTCCACTGCCAATTATCCCCAAATTTAGAATATGATTGGCCGCGATTGGATTTTCCATACGAAATTTCGCTTTTGACATCGCCGTTCGGATCAATTAGACGCGCCGAATCGCCAGAATCATTGAGGGATATGTGATCAACAGTGTTATAAAATGATAAATAGCCACCAGCAATAATTATTGTGCCGACTGGAACCGTGTAGGGCGACGAGCCGCCGCTGGCGATATCATCAATTTGCCAGCCGGAAAGATCAACCTCGACTGATCCGGAATTATAAAGTTCAATAAATTCATCCGCCGATCCGCTTGCCGGCTGCGGCAGAATTTCGTTGATAATAATTGAATTAGAATATACCGGCAAAACATTTTCTAGATCTTTCGTCGGTGCCAAAATTCGAAAATCGGATTTGTCATTGTCGCTATCAGAACCGTTCGGAATTCTCGATAATGACTTTCCCTGCGCTGGCACTGGCGCGTTATTATCTGGATTATTCGTTTCATCGTCCCACTTGCCATATACCACTTGATCAACAACAATACCAGCATTTTTCAGAATTAAAATTTCACCATCATCATTTAAAGCAAAACTAAAACCGCCTGCTGTTTTCTCGATAACAAAATAACTAAGCGCCGGAATTGTTTTGCCAGCCAGGGTTTTTGGTTTGTGAGTTCCATCTTCAATGGTATATGCCGAAAGATCGATATCCGCTGACGTCGGATTGTAAAACTCAATCCATTCATTTCCTCCACTATTTGGGTTTGGATAAATTTCATTTATAACAATGTGATCATCGATGTGATCATCGGCGGCCTTAACTTTCGGCGCGAAAACAAAAATGACGCCGATAAAACATAGCGCCATCATCGCATAAAGAATATACTTTCGCTTTGTCATTGCGGGGCTGCAGGCCGTGGCAATCTTTTTTAGTAAATTACTCTGCCCCCACTTACAATGACACAAATTGATTTTAATCTTACCCCACCTCTGTTGCATAAATTAATTATATCAAAGTAATTTCTACCAGTGCAAATTAAAAACATAATTTATGATATAATTTGTCTAGATTGTTGTCGATCGACAAATCATTAGACAAATTGGAGAGCAAAATAAGAGAAGAGAGAAAAGAAATTATTAAATTAACTTCAGCAAAACTTTTAATCAGTTTGTTTGAAGCTGTTGAAATTACTGCGAAATCTTTCTTTAAAGCCAGCCCGATCTATCGCCAATCGATGAAAAAATATTACAATGATGATCGATACGACAAAGCCGAGATTAACGACCGCATTCAATACTTAAAGAGCATGGGTTTCATCAAAACATTTACGGAGAGCCGGGAAAGATTTGTCGAACTTTCGCCAAAAGGATTTAAGAAACTAAAAAAATTATCAGCTGAAATCAAAATTGATCGCCCAAAAAAATGGGATAAGAAGTGGCGAATGGTAATATTTGATGTTCCGGAAAAATTTCGAAGCTCAAGAAATAGTCTCCGCTTCAAATTGCTGTCTTTGGGATTGATTAAAATTCAAAAAAGTGTTTATGTCTATCCCTTCCCTTGTACTGATGAAATTGTTTCTCTGTCCAGATCACTAGGTATAGAAAAATCTGTGACTGTTATGGTTGCGGATATTATTCAGGGAGAAGAAGAAATTATCTACCGATTTTTAAAAACCAAGACACTCAATCAAAAAGATCTGGAAAAGTGATCTTGATTTTGTCTAGATTGTTGACGATCGACAACAATCTAGACAAAATTTCTATCACGTTTTTTTATCATATCTTCTTTATTGTATCTTTATTGTATCTTTTTTTCCAAGCTTTCAATTATTACAATATCATCATTGCGTCGCCGAAGGAGTAGAAGCGATATTTTTTCTGTGGCTATGTAAAGGATTAGTAATTTTTTTTAATTAAAAAAGAGCTACTTTGGGAGATGATTTCTGAAGAGAAATCGTCCCAGAAGTAGCTCGGGGGCTCCATAAGCTATCCTGCTAGATAACAGTTAGATCAGCTCTTCACACCTGACCGGGAAAACCCGATAGGGGCGAAAAACCTCGGCGTACTGACAGCCGGACTGAAATCCGTGCCAGCGGTCTTTGGCCTCGGTATAAGCCAAGAGATCAAAGCCATCATGCTCCTTGAGCCATTCAATCTGGCTCTTGTGACACTCTAGCATTGTCAGCTTCTTGGTAAAGAACGGGGAGATGTCTACCCAAATCTCGGGGGAGAAGCCAATTCCGCCATGGGATTCATAGAAGTAGATCTGGGGTGGCGGACAGGCTTCGGAGTCCGTTTTGAGTTGGGGGACACCGAGCAGATAGGAAGCATCCGTGACCAATCTTCCCACTTCCCGGTGATCAACATGGTAGTCGTTGAGGTCTGGGCAGAGAACCAGATCAGGTTCGATTCCTCTTAGCGCCTCGATGATTTGCTGTCGATTGTCCAAATTGGCCTCGACCTGGGTATCTTCCCATCCCAGCCAGACCAGTTCGACATCGGCAATTACAGCCGATCGGCGAGCTTCGCTTTCCCGGATTCTAGCCAGCTCTTCGGGTGGAATCGTTAGATGGCCACGGTTACCTGAAGTGACACAGATAATCACCGCTCGAAAGCCTATAGCCAGATACTTGAGGATCGTGCCGCCACAGAAGATCTCGGCATCATCAGGATGTGGTGCAAAAACAACCAACGTCTTTGTTGAGGGAATGGGGATTGCCATTGTCTTACTCATTTGCTTTACCTCCTGACATCTAGCTCTAACCTTTGGATGCATCGCTCCAGCTCCGGCGGAATCGGTTCTCCGCGCTCTGCATACCTCGACCTGATTAACGACGGGTGTGTCGTCTCAAAGGTATAACCGAAGACACGCACCTTGCGAGTGTCAGGATTGAATATCGCCCCACAATCCCAACACAACAACTCACCCGGCTCTGGTGCGTATGTTGGGCCAAGGTCATCGACATACCAGCAGGGATCCTTGTCAACGTGTAAGCTGCCGCAGAAAGGACAGTTGACCATTTCTCATCACCTTTCTGATCTCGAGTTTTTCATCTTGGTATGAAAACAGGACGAGATCGGCTGGAGCACCTTCTTTGATTTGAGCTTCTTCTGCTCGTCCCAAGAGTGTTGCCGGGTTATTGGTGACCATCCTGATGGCACGGTCCAATGGAATTTGGCCGAACTTAATCGCTCGGACAATTGCTTGAACCAAAGTCAGAGTACTGCCGGCTAGCTGAGCCAGGTTGTTGGGATCTCGCGCCACGCCGTCTATAACGCTGACTTCAAGATCTCCAAGTCGATATTGACCATCGGGCGCTCCGGCTCCGGCCATTGCATCGGTGACCAAGATGATTTTGTCGAGTGGTTTGACCCGAAAGGAAATCGCCAGAGTATCGGGGTGGATATGATGGCCATCGGCGATGAAGGAGGCATAAAGCCGATCAGACATCAGCATCGCGCCGACGTGTTCAAGGTTTCGCTCCAACTCTTTCTTGCAGGCATTCCAGAGATGGGTCGCCAGTTTTGCTCCTTGTCTAATTGCTTCTGTGATGATTTCTTTTGAGGCATCGGTATGCCCAATACCAACAACAATCCCATCTCCAACCAAACGCGGAATAAGATCTAGAGCTCCTTCAGCTTCCGGCGCCAGAGTGATGATGGCAATCTTGCCACCAGAAATCTCTTGCCAATGCCGATATTCCTCCCAGCTCAACTGCCGAATGTGCGCGGCGGGATGACAACCCTTTCCATGACCACTTGAGATCATTGGTCCCTCAATGTGGATTCCCCCGATTCGGGCCTGGTACTCTCCATCCCGAGCTTGACTGATTGCTTCAATTGTCGCAGCCATGCGTTCGGGGGAATCAGTGATAACAGTTGGAAAGACGACTGTAACCCCGTATTCTAGACAGTGACGGAGGAATACCTCGACGCCATGACTTGTTGCTGATAGCAAATCAATTCCCTCAAGGCCGTTGAGCTGGAGATCCCAGAAGCCAGGGGTAAGGTATTGGCCATTGCCTTCGATGACAATTGCAGTGGCTGAAACCATTTTGGGAAATTCTCTGCTGATCTCGACAATCTTGCCTGCCTTGATCGCGACAAAATGCGGCTCGGTGGCAAAGTGGCCAACGAGGTACGGACGAACATTACTGAAGACGATTTCCGAACCGGTTCTCACTTCCATCACCTTTTCTGATTGTTAAAGAACTAACTCAATAGTAGAAAACGAAAATAAAGAAAAGAATTGAAGGCAAAAGAAAAACCCCCTTGCGGGGGTCAGGAGTTCCAGCTCTTGAGTCATTAACTCGCGAGAAGTTTGATGATTTGATCAACCCAGTAAGGGTTGCCAGAGACAAAGGGATGGCGCTCTTCAAGTTGTTCTGCCAGATCTCCGGAGAAATCGATCTTGATTTGCAGCTCTTCACCACTTTGAAGAGCGACATTTAGACCGCCGGCACCTTTGAGAATCGCCGCCGGTCCGATAACATCATGTCCCTGCCCGCCATAGAGATGAAGCAAGGCATCGATCGCTCCGTGAGCGGCGCGGCAGACACCCGGAGAGCCGCAATGCGACTTGGAAAACCGGGCGCGAGGATATTGTTCAACCAACCACTTAAGCACCTTGTCATACTGATTCTCAAACTTTAGCTCCATCTGTGGCTTGATTGAGACAGTAGCAAAAAACGGATCCTCTCTCGGCTCTTTTGGCATAACAAGTGGCTGGGGCGCCGGCAGAAAAGCGTTTTGCCAGAATGAACCAACCTCTGCTCGCCAGCTCCAAATCAGATTGGCAGAGCTAACCAAATCAACAACAACAGCCGAGAGTAGTTGTCCACTCCACGGATCGAACCAGGCAAGTGATATTGCACCGAAGAGCTCCCGTCCGCGGAGAATCAGATCGGAGCCATCGACAGCGTCAATCAGGGCAAAAAGGCGCTCATTTCCTTGGAAGACCAGCCCTTCCTCCTCGCCGTAATAGCCGAACTCCAAGGGAATACTGGTTTGCAGTCCGGAAAGAAGGCGCCGTTCGGCTAGAAGATCAAGTCGGCGGCAAGGATTAAGTACTTCCTTTTTGCTCGGGATCAGATCAGCCGATGACGGATCCCAGATCTGACAACGAACAAAACTGCGAACGTCTATCATCGCTGAAACCGACAGAGTCGTCAACTCTGCCAGCTGACTGCCTGCCCAGGGGCTCATCTTTTTCACCTTCCGGAGACAACGGTTTTTTAGGTGCTGTTTAAAATATAAAAAAATACCCTCAAGAAAACAATTGAAAAATTACCAGAAGAGTTCTTTTTGGCTGTTCCCCAAAGCTAGAAAGGCCGAGTAACAATCCAAATTCGCAGATTAGTCGGATCAAAATTTATCAAAAAAGAAGAAATCCCGCCCCGAACCTTAAGCCGTAATTCCTTGTTTAATTTCTTTCTTATGATTCTTTGCAACGGCAGGAGAATTTTACCAGCAAAGTCATAACGGTTGGTTGAATAAGATGAAGAAGGAAGCTGCTCGCTAGACAATTTTCCTCTCTTTTTTAAAAGCTCGACGATTACCAAAATCGTCTCCTTGGCCGAACTAATTTCTTTTGAAGTAAGTTGCTTTCCTCGCAAATATATCCGCTGGTTAGCTTGATCAAAAACAAGATCAATACTAGAAAGTTGCCTGTCATATTCATCACGAGAGAATAAGCGTTTTATACCTCTCATCGAAGCGAAATAATCAGTAACTTCCAAGTCCTCATGGGTAACAAAAGGAGAAAAAATTTTATTTTTCAGATCTTGCTCGATTTTAGCCGCGCCATCTTCGGTTCCGTCAAGCCAAGAAAGATAACCAAGATGTGCTTGCGGACCGAGTTTTTTCTCAATTTTTTTCTCCACTTTCTCCTCTTTATCAACTAAAGAATATTTTGGCACGCTAAAAAGTAAATATCCGCCACGGCCAATGCTAGCGATTTTTATTCCCGAGTCCTTTCTGTCGGTTTTTTTCAGTTGGCTGCGAATGACCTTGGCCAGCAGTTCAAATTCTGGAATATTAACACCTAAAATATTATACAAATCCCAATGTTTGTTAAGCGAACTAAACAAAAATGATAAGGTTTTCTCTGACGAGCCAAATTGAAAAATATTTTTCAATCCGATAAGGATTTGAAGAGAAATAATATCAAGTGTTTCCATCAATGCCAGCCATAAACTTCGTTCGCGGCCGTAATGAGAAAATAAGGCCGAAATTTTTGACAAATGCAAATCTTTAATAACCGCTTCATTTTTTATTTGGTCAAAATCCGCTTGAATCTCCCGTATTGAACGATTGCCGGCGCTAGTACTTTTGCGCATCCCGGAGCAAGCCAGACCAAAATCAAAATGCCAGGCAAGATCATTCTTGAGCAGATCAGACAATCTTTCGCCGCTGTAAGATAGAGTTTTGATTTTTTTATCCCAGGATGGAAGGTCTGCTTGTGTCGAATAAATGATTGGAAAACCGCCAGAATTTATCAAGCCGAGGAGGGCATAAGTACCACTGGAAATCCCTTCTCTGGCAGCGGCAATAGTTCGCCAGGCAAATTTGAAAATCCGATCAAACCAAGGGTCCTTTTTAATTAGATCAGAAATTTTTGTTTTCGTCCACAAATCGAGGTTTTGTCTTTTAAAAGGAAAATAATAATAATGAAGAGTCAAAGAGATTAAAGCAGCAAAAGTCCCAAGCGACCCCCAGCCCTCTTCGGCCGGCGCCTCGGAAAAAAAAGTGATTTGGCAGCCACCTTTTCTTTTAACTTGAATCTTTAACTGATCGTTAATAAATTCACTAATTTTCTTTATCTCTTCGGGAAGAAAAAAGATAGGTAAGAATTTTTTAATCTTACGCTGATAAGCCAGATAACTTTCATTAATAACGATCTTTTTTTCTGCTATTGGTTCGACACCGGCGTAGATCCTAAATGGAACCTTTTGGCAGATTGAAATACCGCCAAAATAGGCCGAATATTCGCCTGTCCACATAAAACTATCGGCAACGGAAACAACGAGTTGATGTTTAGAAAAAAACTCCCGGTATATACTTGGAAATTTTTCTTTGAGGATCTGGGTATTAATTTTATTGATCTTTGCGATAATCACCGCCTCTAAAACATAATTTAACAACAACAGCGGTGGAATGTCAATGGTTTTTTAAGTATATACCAAAATTTCTTATAAAATCATCATCGCGTCGCCGAAGGAGTAGAAGCGGTATTTTTTCTCGCTGGCAATTTTATAAAGTTCTAGCAATTTTTTCCGGCCATTTTCTGCCCCCTTAAATTGTAAAAAAGCGGCGACCAGCATCATCAAACTAGAGCAGGGGAGATGGAAATTGGTGATTAGACCGTCAATGATTTTAAATTCAAATCCCGGTTGAATAAATAAATCCGTTGAACCGGAAATTTCTTTTTCAGCGGAGAGAATTTTTTGAGATGCTGATTCAAGAGCCCTAACGGTTGTCGTGCCAACCGCAATAATTTTACTGCCGGCCTTTTTTGTTTTATTAATTTTTTTAACAGTCGAGTAGGGGATTTGGAATTTTTCCCGATGTAACTTTTTCCGACGAATATTCTCTTCGCTCACCGGGGCAAAAGTCCCCAATCCGACAGCCAAATTAATTGTCGCGATTTCGACACCCTGGTGCTCTAACTCCCCGATCAATTTTTTCGAAAAATGCAAGCCGGCTGTTGGAGCCGCCGCTGAACCGGGAAGTTTAGCATATACCGTTTGATATTCCCGGCGTAAACTTTTCTCCGACAACGGCGTATTTTTAATGTACGGCGGTATCGGGGTCTTGCCAAGTTTATTTACCTGACACCAAAAATTTGCGCCGGAAGAATTAAATTTTACTTTTGCCTCTTTCCCAAACAACTCTACTATATAGCATAATAGTGATTCACTAAATGATATTTCATCTCCAGCACTTACTTTTCCACCGATTAAGACCTGCCAAAATATACCGTTTTCTTCCAGCAAAAGAATTTCAACTTTCCCGCCGGTTTTCTTTTTTCCAATCAGTCGCGCTGGAAAAACTTTGGAATCGTTAAATATTAGAAGATCTCTCGGATTTAAATATTGGTTTAGATTATAAAAATGATCGTGGACAATTTCATCAGAGTGATTTTTATTGACCAAAAGCCGGCAATGGCTACGCGGTTTTTTTGGGGAGTTGGCAATCAGCGCCGGCGGCAAGTAATAATTATATTCATCAATTTTCATCATCAAGTCGAACCTCTCGGCCTTCAATTAGCTCCCGAAGTTCACTCTCGCGTTTTTCTCGTTGATTGGGAAGAGTAGACAATGCGACTTCTCCGGGTTGATTATTGGATTCAAGTTTTTTCTCATCTCCACTAGATACCCCGCTCACTTTATTTTCAGTAAGAGTTGCCGTTTTCTCCGAATATTCCTCCGGACGAAAATCATCAATTTCTGATTTTGTTGAAATCGATTTTCGACTACCATCTTCTTCAGCAGCAAAAGTCATTTTATCCCGATCAACTTGTGCCTGATGAAGTTCAATGATTTTTTTTGCCGTGGTGTAGGGATGGGGGACATCTTCAAAAATAAAATTCTCTCGCTCGCCGGCGGTTTGAATGTGGATATTGCCATAATGAAGCAGGGTCTGGAGAAAGCCCTCAACCCTGGCCTCGACATCCTGAATTTGCCGTAGATGTAATTCGGCAATATCACGGCGGAAAAAACCGTTTTGCTTGATATCAACAAGCCGCTCATTGGTAACGATATAGACATCAAGATAATAATTAACAAAACCGTAGAGTATTAAACCAAAAACCATCAGCGTATAAGTACTGCCGAAGATTAAGGCAAAATTGCCGACCTGGCCGACAAAAGTTTCCGGCGAGTAGAACCAATAAAAAATTAAAACTGTCGGCGGGATAAGCAAGACGAACATAAAAAAGAAGATAGCAAAAAAGATAATCCAGTGGCGGCGAATTAGTAAAAATACTTTTTCTTTTTTTGATTGTGTCGGAAAATATCGTCCAATTATCGGCATAATAAAAAGTTTAAAATTTAAAAATCAAAATTTAAAATTAACACCTCAGTGTCATCCTGAACACAGTGAAGGATCTCTTTAGATCCCTCGCAAGCTCGGGACGACTTCGTCGTTTTGATCTTTGATTTTTGCATTTTGAATTTAAAATGTTGCCGGCCAGGGGCGAAAAATCATTCCGACAAAAGTTAAAATTATTACTGCCAGTGAAGCAAAAATATAAATTAAAATCGCCGGCTTTGTCAGATCGCCGACATAACCAAAACGCCAGAGATGATAAATCCCGGCGGCGGAGTAAGCAAAAAACCCAACTAATAAGACAAGGTAGGAGACCAGGAGAATTATCATAAATTTACTCCAGCATTCTTTCGGTTGTGCTAAAGGTGCAACCGCAGTATGATGGTATCATATATTTGTGCGCCCGGCAATAGTTTCGGCCCTGCCAAAATCCCTTGCGAAGATCAAGATAAACAAACTCCAGTCGATGATCTTTCGCCAGTTGGCTGGAGATATAATCAATAAATTCATGATCCTGATACGGCGAGGTCAAAAGGGTGGTGGAAAAATATCTAATCCGCTTTTTTTTCGCTTCCAGAGCGGTTCTTGCCAGCCGCAGATGGTAACAAAATTCACAACGCTTGCGCCGAAAGCGGTTTTTGTCTCCAATATATTTTATTGATTTTGTATCCTGCCAGAGCTCGATCGGTTTAAAAAACTCCATCTCGTCGTAATTCGGAACAATAATTTCGATCCCCTTTACTTCGGCAAAACTTTGAATATCTTTTAGACGATTCAGATATTCAATTCGGCCGTGAATATTCGGATTATAATAAAAAACCAGCGGACGAAAGTCCTTTTCCGCCAGCTTTTTAGAGGCATACGAGAGACAGGAAACGCAACAAGTATGTAATAAAATTTTTTTCATAAAAAAATTTTATTAAATTTCTAAATCCGAATTTCGAAGCACGAAATAAATAAAATCAAATTCGAATAATAAAAATTCAAAATATGTTTCGGATTTCCGCCTCGGCGAGCCTTCGGCGAGACGGGTCGGATTTCGATATTCGGATTTTTTACAAAAGTTTCTGTCTTTTATCGTTTGAACCTTTTGTCTTCCCCAAATGTTCATACGCTCCCGGCGTGGCAATTCGACCGCGTGGAGTTCTATCAATGAAGCCTAATCGCAAAAGATACGGCTCGATTACATCTTCAATAGTATCCCGATCTTCAGCAGTAGCTGCAGCTAAGGCATCAAGTCCCACCGGGCCGCCGGCAAATTTATCAATTATCGCTTCTAAAACCATCCGATCTGTCCGATCAAGTCCAAGATTATCAATATCGAGCATCGAAAGTGCCGCTTCGGCAATTGCGTCGTCAATTTCGCCCTGATGTTTAACTTCGGCAAAATCACGAACTCGTTTTAAAATCCGATTGGCAACTCGCGGCGTCTTTCGCGATCTTTTGGCAATTTTTGCCAGGCTATTATTTTTATGTTTAATATTTAAAATTTTTGCCGAACGTCTGATTATTTGTTCCAATTCTTCGTCATCATAATAATCCAGACGAAAGGTATTGCCGAAACGATCGCGAAGCGGCGAAGAGAGCGAACCAATTTTTGTCGTCGCGCCAATCAGAGTAAAATGTGGCACATCAAGCCGCAATGTTTTTGCCGACGGCCCCTTGCCTAAAACCATATCAATCGCATAGTCCTCCATCGCCGGATAGAGAACCTCCTCGATATTACGATTTAGGCGATGAACCTCATCAACAAACAAAATATCGCCGTCTTCCAGCCCGGTAAGAATTGAAGCCAAATCGCCGGCGCGTTCAATCGCGGCGCCAGAGGTAATGCGAATATTAGAATTCATCTCATTAGCAATGATGTAGGCCAGTGTGGTTTTTCCCAACCCCGGCGGTCCGTACAATAGTATATGCTCTATTGGCTCGCCACGATTTTTGGCTGCAGCCATAAAAATCGCCAGATTTTCTTTTATCACTTCTTGGCCAACATATTCGCTAAGTCTCTTAGGCCGCAAGGAAATATCAAGTTCTTCGTCTTTTTTCTCGACGACCTTTGTGTCAATAATATTTTTTTCACTATTAGACATAATGACTAATTGAAAATTTTAAATTTAAATTTATCTTTTGGATAAATTCTTAAGACACCAGCGGATTTGTTCTTCTGATTTTTTTAAGTCAATTGGCATTTCCGATACAACCTTGTCTATTTCCGGCTTCTTATATCCTAAAATAATTAAACCATCGATAACTTCCTCTTTGACTCTACCGCTGGATATGGCGGCGGAAAGCTCAATCCCCGAGACCTTTGATTTTAGGTCAATGATAATTTTTATCGCCACTTTTTTCCCGATTCCCGGCGCCGATTGGAAAAAGTTTGAGTCCTCGGAGACGATTGCTTTGATGATTTTTGCCGTTGGCGCCAGAGAAATAATCGTCATCGCCGCTTTTGGGCCGACCCCATTAACCGATAATAACTTTTCAAAAAGTTCCAACTCTTCGAAAGTAATAAATCCATAAAGATCGCTGGCATCTTCTCGTATATGCTGATGGATAAAAAGCCGCACCTCCTTGCCAACTTTAAGATCCAATTTCGGAATTATCGAAATTTTATAGCCAATCCCACCGACATCAATTATCAGAAATGTCGGCCGTTCTAAAATAATCTTACCTTTGATATAAGAAATCATCTCAATTAAAATATGCCAAAATTTTATTTTTCTCGCGTTCCAAAACTTCCTTTGATTTTGCCTCCATATTGAATTTCACCACTGGCTCGGTATTTGAGCCGCGCAAATTAAGGCGAAAATCTTTTGATTCGATTGACAAACCGTCAATTTCATCCTGTTTAAAACTTTGATAATCTTTTTTAATTTTTTCAAGTATTGCTGGCAAATTGTCAGTTGAAAGTTTTACTTCTTCAATCAAATAATGATCTTTCTTATACGGCGCGACTAATTGTGAAAATTTTTTGTCGCTTTCTGACAATATCTCCCAAACCATCAAAAACGGAATGAAACCATTGTCGGAGTTGTGGTTGCCTTTAAAGAAATAATGGGCGGTCATTTCAGCGCCAAAAATCGCATTTTCCTCCGCCATTTTTTCCTTGATAAAACGGTAACCGGATTTTGACTGCACCAGTTTGCCGCCGTTTTTTTCAACTGCGGTTTTGATCGGCCAGAAAATTCTCGGGTCGGAGACAATCGTTGCGCCGGGATTTTTTTTCAGAATACTTTCGATAATAATTGCAGTGATATATGGTGCCGAAATAAAATCGCCGTTTTCATCCAAGAAAAAAGCTCGATCGCCGTCGCCGTCCCAGATAACGCCAAAATCAATTTGCGATTTTTTTGCCGCTTCAACTGCAAATTTATTAATTTCCGGATTTAAGGGGTTTGGTTCTGAAAGCCCGCCAAATTTGACATCCGGATAGTCGTGGATAAAAATCGGTTTAACCGACAAATTGGAAATTGCCTTTTTCAAAATAAGATTTACCGAACCAAAAAGCGGATCAAACAAGATTTTTTTTCTTTTCAGGTTGCCGTCATTGACAAAAGAAAAAACAAAATTAATATAGTCATCGTATATACTTTTTACCGGCAGATCGT
>Ga0210050_1002992_pt1 | contig 15433 bp, 16 predicted proteins | sample CryGey132114_all_FD_185463 | JGI IMG/M metagenome (GOLD analysis project Ga0210050, IMG submission 185463) | Groundwater microbial communities from aquifer - Crystal Geyser CG22_combo_CG10-13_8/21/14_all (SPAdes) (version 2) | ecosystem: Environmental > Aquatic > Deep subsurface > Groundwater ...
TCAAAATTCAACTAGATTTACGACAACGTCGACCCGTACGTTCGAATTGAGTTTTTTGACTTTTAATCAATTCGCGACAGCGACGAAAGTCAGGGAACGAACAGGTCGGGGCGTATACCCTCTACAATTAATAAATCCAAATGTAAAGGGTAAGATTTAAATAGTTTCTTTTTCTGTAACTTTTATGGTTTATATATACAAAAAACAAGTTGGAAATAAAGAATATTATTACTTAAGGGCTTCAAAACGTGAAGGCAAAAAAGTCATAGTAAAGGATGTTGCTTATTTGGGAGATAACTTGAAAAAAGTTAAAGAAAATTTAGACAATCTTAGTTCGCACAAAAAAGAAATTAAGAAAGCATATCACACACTCAAAGTCTTTTTAGATTCTAATTATTATTTTAAAAAAGCAAAAGAAAAGAAATTAAAGAAGGATGAGTTTCTGGAAGAGAAACAATTGGAATTAGAAGCTTGTAAAATTCATTTTGTTAATAGTTTTCTTAAATTAGATGAATTAACAAAAAAAGAAATCTTAAATAATTTTTTAATTGAATTTGCATTTAACACAACATCTATAGAAGGTAACACAATAACTTTGAAAGAAGCAAAAAATCTTTTAGAAGAGGGTAAAACTCCAAAAGACAAAACACTTAGGGAGATTTATGATTTACAAAATACCAAAAAAGTTTTTTTTGAGGGGTATAATAAAAAGTTTAAAGAAGAATTATCTTTGAATTTTATTATAAAAATACATGATTCTCTTTTAGAAAATATAGATAAAAGAAAAGGATTAAGAACTACAGAAATAAGAGTTTTTAAAAGTAATTTTGATGCTAGCCCTGTCCAATATCTTAAAACAGATCTAGAACTTTTACTTAAATGGTATAAAGATAATAAATCTAAACTAGACCCTCTTGTTTTAGCAACTCTTTTTCACCATAAGTTTGAAAAAATTCATCCTTTTGCAGATGGCAATGGAAGAACAGGAAGGATGATTATGAATTATATTTTAATGAAGAATAAGCATCCTCCGATTATAATTCAAAAGAAATTTAGAAAAGAATATCTTAATGCTATGCAAACTGCTGATAAATCTGATTTAAGTTCTGCTAATATAAAAGATTACGGGGAATTAGTTAAATTTTGTGCTGATGAAATTATTTCTAATTATTGGAATTTATTTTTAGTTTGAAATTGAAATAACACTTTAATTTTATATTATAGTGCACCCAACTATAATTTTGAATGGAAACCATTCTAAAACCAATACATTATTATGTGATTTCAATGTGTTTGTAGTTCTACTATGTTAATTCCTTTAATATTTTTAGTTGAATAGATGTAGCAGGTTTGATACAATATGCAGAATCAAATTGAATCATAGATTAAACATATATTTAGTCCCTAGTTTGAATAATCTCTTAAAAATATATCAAATCTACAATACTATTAATATGGAAAGAGAGGTTTGTTTCCTTCTCAGAAGATTAAATATTAATTTTGTAGTGGCAATAAGATTTAAATAGTTTTAATGCATCTAAAAATTATGGTAACAAAATATCATAAACTTGATATGGCCCAAGATGAGCTTTTATCTAAAAGTTCAGTAATTGAAGATGCAGCTTATGTAATTGATGCTGATTCTGAAAGAATGAACTATTCTACTGTTCAGATGGGCAATGGATGTAAATGTAAAAGTAGTTCTTCTACGAGTCCTTGTAGAGCTTCAAGTCTTGAATTTAAATTCGAAAAAGAGTAAGTGATACTCAATAGATGAAGAAACTTTGTAAAATATTTGTAGACATAGGTTTAGCAGAGGAAATTAGAAGAGTTCCATTTATTACAGATGAGCCTAAATTTAATTATTTTTTAACTATCCCAAAAGAAAATATTTCCTCTAAGTATAACATTTTAGATACATTTGGACAAGGTTTTGATTCTAATCCCGAAAAAGCTAAAATTAAATCGATGGGGGAAATGCTTGAAAGACTTTGTTTGATTAACCCTTTAGATAATTTACATATTTCTAAATTTATTCCGGATGGAAATTTTTTGAAACCATCAGATTTTTTTTGTTATTCCTATGAACAACATCCAGATAGGGAAGAAATTTTAAAAAAATTAGATCAAGGAGGATACAGGTGGATTAAGTCAAAAAATTTAAAAAATGGTAAATATATTTATGTTCCTGCACAAAATATTTACCTTTCTACAATTTTTAAGGATGAAAATTCCCTAAGAAAAGAACAAATTAGTACTGGGGCTGCTTTTGGAAAAATTGGAGAAGATCGTGCTTTAAGAGGAGGTTTTTTAGAATCTATAGAAAGAGATGGAATTATGGGTTTTTTTCTAAAAGATTGGAAAAATAAGAAAATATATAATTTCCCTACAAAAATAAACAATTTGGTTGAATATCTTGAGAGATATAATCTTGAAACACATATTTTTAATGCAACTAGTGATTTAGAAATTCCAACTGCAATTGCAATAATAATTGATAGAACTGGAATTGGTTCAGCCGTAAATGTTGGATCAAAAACAGATGTTAATTTTTTAGATTGTATTGAGGGTTCAATTATGGAAGCAATACAATGTAGAAGAAGCAGATTAAAATATTTGAATACTGAAAAAGTTTCTGAAGATAAAATACACTCTTTATTAGATAGATTGATCTACTGGGAAGATCCTGAAAGACTAAAGGATATTGAGTATCTTGTTTCACAAAAGGGATATATTAATTATCAAAAACTAATAAATAAAAAAATGACATTAAATGAAGCTGTAAAGAAAGTAATTGATAAGGGATATGATATTGCAGTAACCGATATCACTTTGCCAGAGATAAAAGAAAATGGTTTTGAAACTTTGAAGGTTACAATCCCTCAATTACACCCTCTTTATTTAGATGAAAGAGCAAAATCTTTATACAGCAAACATTTTGGTGAAATTAAAAGTAATCCTAAATTAAAACCTCATCCAGTAACTTAAAAAATGTTTAAAGAAATAAAAAAATTTTATTATAAAATCAAAATTGATAAATATCAAGAGGATGAATTAGATGAAACTCCAATAACCCATATTAAAGTTTTTCATAAGGCCTACCCCAGATTTCTTTCAATCAAATTAAATAAACCAAATAAAGAAGAAAGCGAATTTGAAAATTTAATTGACTATAGGGAATCCAATAGGTTATTTTCCAGTACTCCTTTAGCTTTTGATCATTTATCTAAGGTGATCAGTTCTTGTAGAATAGTTGATAATCTTAGAGAACCTGAAAAAAGAACCTATCCTTCAGGAGGGGCAAGATTTCCAGTTGAATTATATTATTTGTCCTATAATACAGAAGGTTTGGAAAATGGAGCATATCATTATAATTTTAAGGATAAAAGTTTAGAACAATTATTGAAAAAAGATTTTACACGTAAAGATCAAAGAGAAATAATTTCACCTTATTTAGATAATCCCGCCGGAACAATTGTTTTTACTTCTGTCATTTCAAGAAGCGAAATAAAATATGGGCTTAGAGCTTACCCATACTCATTAATTGAGGCTGGGCATATGGGACAAAATATTTTACTAGCTAGTTCAGAAATTGGAATTGGGGCTTGCCCTGTTAGTGGATTCGTTGATAAAAAAGCAAAGGAAATTTTAGATTTAACAGAAAACGAAATACCTATATATTCTATAAGTTTAGGAAATATAAGAAAATATTAAAATGAAATTAGTAAAAACAAAGAATTATGAAATCCATTCTTTTTTAGATAATTTGAAAGGAAATAATGTCGGAGAGATAATTGATAATTGTATAAATGAAGTTCCTTTAATTAAAGGAATTGATTATGCAGGGTATAAAACAAAAGAAGAGCTTACAAATGATTTAGATTTATTTTTACTGGATAAAAATAGAGAGCATAAATACTTTTCAATAAATGAAAAAACCCATTCAAAAATCTTAGAAATTGTAAAAACAACTTTAGAAAAATTAAAGCAATATCAAACAAAAAAAGAATTTGTTTTTATTTTTCCTTGTTTTGATAAATTTACTTTTGAAAGAATGAACGGATCTGGAGGATTTTGTCCAAAAGAAGAAGTAATACTTATTTTTCTAAATACAATGGCAAAGGATTGGGAAAAAATTCTCCCTTTTACTATTGCACATGAATTTGCTCATTCAACTTCAAGTTATTATAGAGGTGGAGATTATAATATAAGCCAAGGATTAATTTTTGAGGGTTTAGCTGAACATTTTAGAGAAAATGTTTTGGGAGGAGAACCTGCCCCTTTTTCAAAGGCAATTAATAAAGAAGAGATTTTGCAAAATATAGAGAAAATTAAACCCCTTCTAGAAATAAATAATTTAAATTTGCATTTTGAAATATTTTTTGGACAAGGGGGGAATTATCCTCTTTGGGCGGGATATTCTATTGGTTACTATCTTGTTGAAAAACATCTAGAAAATAAAAAAAATGTGGATTGGAATAACTTATTGAGAATTAATCCTAATGAAATCTTAAGCGAAGTTTTATAATAAAAAAAGGATCTATTTGATAGATTTGGAAAATTATATGAAGAGAAGGTTAACAATCCAAAAAATATTTAAACATTCCCTTCTTCATAATATCCTCTATGGGTAAACGATTCCCATACTGATGAGGCGAAATGAAGCCTAAAGAAAATAACAAAAACTCAAGAATATAAAAATAATTGAGGAAATGTGGCACTTCTAATATTGACCCGGTTGGGGCGTCTTGGTAACTAGCATAAGAGATTATTAAATTAAAAAAAATGATTCTCACCCAAAGCCACTCAAGAGTCTATTGTCTGGCATGGACGTCTGCCCCATTAAACTATTTCCCATAACTTATACGTCTACAACAATAGAAAAATATTTAAAGGTGTAGACGTATAGATTATCATGGTTTATACTGAGATAAAAGAAAAAAACGGAAAAAAATATTATTATCGGGTTATATCCATAAGAAAGGATAAAAAAGTCTTAAAAAAGAGAATTTATCTTGGAGTCAATCTTGAAAAAAGGAAACTTTTTAAAAAAGAAGAAAGTGCAGATAAAGAATTAATGCTTCTCTCAACTCTTTTGGAAGAAAGGGAAATTAAGGAACTTGAAAAAATAAGGAAAGATTACTTAAAATTGCCAAAAGAAACAAAAGACAATAGGTATGAAGCTTTTGTGTCTCTTTTCACATATGATTCTACAAATATTGAAGGAAATACTTTAACATTACAGGAAACTTCACAACTTTTATTTGAAAATATAACTCCAAGAAAATCTTTAAGGGAAATAAATGAAGTTACAAACCATAAAGAAGCATTTGACTTTATTTTGGAAAATAAAGAGGACATTTCAAAAGAATTAATTCTAAAAATTCACAAATTAGTTGTTAAAAATACTTTAAAACCAGAATTGAAAGATCAGGTTGGAAAGTATAGAACTTTACAAGTTTACATAAGAGGAACAAAATGGCTTCCACCAAAACCAGAAAATGTTCCAAAAGAAATGGGAACTTTGCTTTCATGGTATTCAAAAAATAAGAAAAGGTTACATCCCTTAATTCTTGCTGCATACTTTCATTCAGCTTTTGAGACAATTCATCCTTTTGTTGATGGAAATGGGAGAGTTGGAAGACTTTTAATGAACTTAATATTAAATAAAAATAAATTTCCTATGATAAACATTCCCAACAAAAAGAAGTATATTTATTATGAATCTCTTGAAAGTGCTCAAGTTAAAGGGAATTTAATACCTTTGATTAAATTCTTGTTTGAGTTAATTAAAGAGGAAAAAATCAAATTCTAAAATGACTAATTAACCTAATCTCGACAATCCTTAAAAAGTAACTCCATCGCACACAACAGTGATGGAAAACTTTACTAATATAAAAAACGACTTAGAAAATTTACATCACTTAAATGTGCCAGAATGGCCTTGTCTACGGTCGGGGCGTTTCAAAATGTTTATTTACTTTAAGGGATTATACAAATTATGAAAGAAATTACAAGATACGCACTTATTGATTCATTAGGGACAGCAGTTTATGTTATTTTGGTTGCGTCACTTATTTATTCTTTGGGTCACAGTGGGTTTGAAGCAGGAAATGCTTTGATTGTTCCAATTTTTATGTTGCTACTTTTTATTTTTTCTGCAGCTTTCACAGGCTTACTTGTTTTTGGTCGTCCAGTAATGTGGTATTTGGATGGAAATAAAAAAGAAGCAATGCCTTTATTATTTTATACCCTTGGAATTTTGTTAGTTACAACAGTAATTGCTTTTTTGGTTCTTATTCTTTTGATTCAATTTTAAATAAACTCATTTAAATATTCTATTTTCCTCTAAAAAGAATGGTGAAAAAGAGAAATAAAATTGCATTTTGGTTAGCTCTTGTGTCTTCAATATTTTTATTTATTTCAGGAACTAATGGGGTTGCAACTTGGAGTAGGATTGGAAATATTGTTTCTGAATTAGTTTCTTTTCCGATTGTTAAGTTTCTTTTTATCCCAATTTTAATTATTGCCTCACTTGGAGCGTTTTCAGTTCTTGCGGGAGCGGTTCTTGCATGGAAGAAAAAACGTCTTCTAGCACGAATTTTAATTTTAATTGGTTCAGGGGCAGGATTAATTGGATTTCTTTTTAACTTGTTTATTTCTCTTGCTAAATTAGATATTTCAGTAGGTTCATATTTGTCATTTTCTTCACTTGGAATAATTTTTGCTTTATTTGCTCAAGGTTTTTTGAAAAAGAAAAAGGGTTTGATTAGGAAAGTTGTGAAGAAGATTTAATTTTCTCATGGGGGAAGAGGGGAATTTATAAAAAGTGAGAATTCTTAGTGAAATGAATGGTAACTTATTCACATTCAAGGGTTTCTTCATTTGAAAATTGTCCTTATCAATATAAGCTGAGATATGTTGAAAAGGCAGAACCAGAGATTCAAGAGACAATTGAATTATTTATGGGGAAAAGAGTTCATGAAACTTTAGAAAAACTTTACAAAGATAAAAAATTCAAAAAATTAGTTTCAAAAGCAACTCTCTTAAAATTCTATAAAGATAATTGGGATAAAGAAATTTCGAATGATGTTTTAGTTGTTAAGGAAGGATTAACCCAAAATAATTATAAAAAAATGGGAATGAAGTTTATAGAGGATTATTATAACCAATATAAACCATTTGACCAATTAACCATTTTAGGTTTAGAAACTCAAGATAGGATGACTTTACCTGACGGAAATCAATGGCATGTCAGAATAGACAAATTTGCTTGTGACAATGAAGGAAATTATTATGTTATGGATTACAAGACAAATGCAAATATGAAAGACCAAGAAGAGGCTGATTCAGATAGACAACTTGCAATGTATTCAATTTGGGTTAAAGATAAATTCAAAGATGTAAAATCTGTTAAGTTAGTTTGGCATATGTTAGCTTTCAATAAAGAAGCTGTTTCAGAAAGAACTCTTGAACAAGAAAAGAAGCTTCAAGAAGAAGTCATGAATTTAATTAAAAGGATAGAGACAGCTACTAAAGAAAATAAATTTCCAACTCATGTAACTGCATTGTGTAATTATTGTGGATTTAAATCTCAATGTCCCGCATTTAAACATCAAGTCGAATTGGAAGAAAAACCAATTGAAGAATTTAATGAAGATGAGGGGGTTAAATTTGTAGATAGTTTTTCTGAAGTGAGAATAAAGAAAAAAGAAATTGAAAAAGAAGAAGAGGAACTAAAAAATAAATTAATTGAATTTGCAAAACAAAAAGGTCTTGAGATAGTTTATGGTTCTAACATGAAATGTTCAGTTAAAGAATTTGATAAAATTATTTTGCCTGAAAATAAAGAAGAATTAATTGCACTTCTAAAAGAAAAAGGTCTTTGGGAAGAATGTTCTATGATTTGTTACCCCAAGATTAATAGTAAGGTAATAAAAGGGGAAATTGAAGATGAAATTAAAGAAAAAGTAAGCATAGAAAAAGATTTTAGGTTAAATTTAAGTAGAAGAAAGGATTTGGAGGAAGAATGAATTGTGAATCTTGTGAAGTGGAAATTTCTAAAAAGGAGAGGGATTATTCTACCAAATTTTATGGAAAAATTTTATGTAGAGAATGCCAAGAAAATTATGGTCCTTTGAGAAAAAAACATGAAAAAGAGTTAAATCGCTCAACTCCCGAAGCAAAAAAACTATATCAAACTTTGATAAAGATGGGGATTCCAGCTAAGTTGGAAAAATGGGACAAGCATAAACATATTGATATTGCAATTCCTTCCGCAAAAGTAAATATTGAAGTGGATGGTCCCCCACATTCACTCAAATCAAAACAAGCTTTAGCCGATTTAAAGAGAACATTTTATTCTATGAAGAAAGGATATTACACTATTAGAATTCCTAATGTTCTTGTAAAAGAAGGATTGTATGAAACTGCGGGATATCTCAAGAAGCTTATTAATTCTAGTTTAGAACAATTAGAAGAAGAGTTTGAAGAGGATTAATTTTAGGAATTTATAAAAAGGTTTGGTTCTTGAAAGGGAAATGGATAAAGAAAAGGCAAAAATTGAAATTGAAAAGTTGGTAAATCTTTATAACAAATATAAAGAGGATAAGATTTTAATGTCAAATGAAAGGCAAGCTTGTGATAGTTTGATTAGGCCTTTTTTTCATAAAGTTCTTGGTTGGAATATTGAAGATCCTTATGAATTTAAGTCGGAGTATGGTCTTGGTGGCAAAAGAATTGATTATCTTGCATGTATTGAAGGAGTAAGTCAGTTTGTTATTGAAGCAAAGGCTCCATCCATAGATATAAATGATAAAACCGATTTCTATAAACAAGCAGTGCAATATGCTGAAGCAAAAGATAAGGATTTTGCGATTCTTACAAATTTTAATACTTTTATAATTCTTAGGGCAGGAATTGAAGTTGGGGGAATTTATGGAAATGTAATAAAAACAATAGATCTGTTAAAATTTACAGAATCTGATCTTGAATTTTTGCTTAATTTTTCTAAAAATTTTTGGGTTGAGAAGGGAGATGAAAATCCTCTTTATTCACAAAAAAATTTGAAGAAAAAAAGCCCATTGGATCAAAGACTTGTTGAAGAGATGACCACTTGGAGAGAACATTTTCTCAGAAGTTTAAATCGATATAAAGAAAAATATAATTTCTCTGATGAAAAAGAATTAGAGAGAATAGAAGAAGAAGTTCAGAGGTTTATTGATAGGTTAATTTTTATTTGTTATTGTGAAGATAAGCAATTGAATGATAATAAATTAAAACCTTTACTCAAAGAGTATAGAAAAAACCATGTCGGAAAAGTTTTTTTAATGCCAAATATAAAAAAACTATTTGAAGAGTATCGTAGAATTTATAATAGTGATTTATTCAAAGAAGGTCTTTGTGATGAGTTTGAATTTGATGAAGGGATTTTGAGCGAGGTTTTTGAAAATTTAAGGGGTTATTTTGGGGAAACTCTTCCATATGATTTTTCAATTATTGATGCAGATATTCTTGGTAGGGCATATGAAAATTTTCTCGGACATATAATTACTGGAAAAAGTAGGTTTAAAGAAAAAAAGGATATCGGAAAAAGAAAAAAAATGGGAATTTATTATACCCCTCAATATATTGTTAATTATATTGTGAAAAATACGGTGATTGAAAAAATAAAAAATTTAAAATTTGAGGAGATTTTAAAAATTAAAATAGTTGATCCCGCTTGTGGTTCTGGAAGTTTTTTAATAAAAGCTTTTGATGTTTTAATGGAAGAAAGTAAAATAAAACTTGGACGAGACTTAGAATATGATGAAAAAAAGAACTTGTTATTAAATTGTATTCATGGGGTGGATTTGGATGAAAGGGCTTGTGATATCGCAAAACTAAATCTTTCTTTAAAATTAGCAACAAGGGGGGAAAAACTTCCATCTCTTCACGAAAATATACGAAATGGAAATTCTCTCATTGAAGATGAAAAAATTTCTAAAGATAAAGCTTTTAATTGGGGGGGAAAATTTCCATTTAAATTTGATGTTGTAATTGGAAATCCTCCATATGTTAGCATTGACCCAAAATTAAAAAAAATTAGTTTGGAAGAATTTAGTTTCATTAAAGAAAATTATCAATCTTTTATGGGTCAAACGGATCTTTATGTGTTTTTTTATGAGTTAGGTTATAAAATTTTAAAAGAAGATGGAGTTCTTGGTTTTATTAGTAAAAATAGGTGGACAAACTCACCCATGTATAAAAATTATAGGATTTTTCTTTCAGATAAAAATGTTAAAATTATAGATTTTGATGAAAGATTTATTTTCGAAGGGGTCGGAACAACTACAAATATTATCTTTTTGAAGAAAGATAAAATAAAAAATGTAAATTATTATTTATTCAATAATTCTAAGAAGGATGTTTTAAATTTTGAGAATTATAAAATTTTTAAAAATAAAAAAGTAGATGGTGAAAAATGGAATATTTTTTCTGATGAAATCACTGAAAAAATAATCAAAGAAGGAGAAAATATTTTATATGGGGGGTGTGGCCATAAGATAACCCCCTCAAAATATTTTTTATTAATAAAAAAAGATGGGAATTATTTCCCAGAAAGTAAAGAAATAAGAAAGAAAATTTCTTTATTAAAAATTAATGATTTTGAAGAAAGTTTTATTAAAAATTTTGCCAGCTCTGGAGATTTGTTTCCTTATAACATAAAAAATGAGAGATATATCATTTATCCTGATAATATAAATTTAAACGAAACTCCAAATCTAAAGAAATATTTTAATTTAATAAAAGAGTCAAAATATGGTTCAAAATGGTATGAATATCATGGGGGAAAAGGATATAGAAATGTTGAGATTTTGAAAAGTGACAAAAAAATAATCTTTCCTGGAAAAATGTATCTAAATAGGGGCCCTAGTTTTAATCTTGTCGGAGAAAATTTTCAAATAGGGATGGATTGTGAAGTTTTGAAATCAAAAAAGGAAATGTCAATGAAGTACCTATTGGGAGTTCTAAATTCTAATCTTATGTGGTATTTTTATAGGAGAAATTTTAAAAGATATGCAAGTAGACAAACGATCGATTCTAAAAAGATTCCAATAAAAATTCCAAATCAAATTCAGGAAAAAGAAATTGAAATTTTAGTAGATAAAATAGTCTTTTTGAATAGAGAACTATCAAAAATTGGAGAAAAAGATAAGTATAAAAAAGAGAATATTGAAGAAGAAGTCAAAATAATCAGAAATGAAATTGACCAAGAAATTTACAAACTTTATAATTTAACTTCAGAAGAGATTAAAGTTGTTGAAAGTAATTTAGGATGAGCTTGAGGCTTAGGCGAAGAAGGGAGATTGCGGAATAAATAGGAATCCCAATTTATTTTTCTAACATCCAAGGCCCATAAGCCCCAAAATAATAATTACTGCTCCCAATCCTCCTGCTATTGATCCAACTTTTATATTTTTCATAAAAGCTCCAAAACCCAACCCCCCCAAGATTACAAAAACCAATCCTAGGCTTAATGTGCTTTCACAAGTTACCATTTTAAATTAATAAAACACCTCCACTAAAATTGTAACCATAATTCGTTGATCCCCTAATTTCAGGATATTCTTTGTAAATTAATTCTTTTCCGTCAAAAAAATCTACATGGTTATGTATTGGGTTTGTAAAAATATGGGCTCCAGAAAGAAATATGTGAGAATTCATCAATTTGAAGTTAGGTTTTTCCATTAAATTAGTAATCTTTTCTTGCTCATCATAATTTAAGATTAATTTGAATTTGTTATTATTTTTTAATATGTTAATAATTTCTTTTTTCTTGTTTCCGTTTTTGTGATATTTTATTTTTCTATTCATCCAACTAATCTCCTGTTTTTTCTAACTTTTGCAACAACACGACCATAACTCCTTCCAACTGGTTTAAGAGTTACAACTTTTCCCTGAATTTGTCTTTTTAATCTTTGAGTTGCTTGACTTCCACCTCTTTGATATTTCTCAGGTGCATTAACCCCTGCAAGTCTAATATAGTTACTTCCATTTACCTTTGTATGAGTTTGGAAAGTATCTCCATCAATTACTCGTTTCACTTTTCTATGTATTGTCATTTTATTTGAAATTTATAAAAACTTAAACTATTTAAATCTTTTGTAGTTCATAAAGTATAACTTTTTAGTTATAAATTTATAATCACAAACATTTATAAACTTTATTCAATAAAATTGGGTATGAAAGAGGAACTATTCTAGATGAAAATTAAGAAAACCTCTCAGGAAATAGAGAAAGAGATTCTTTTATCTTTGGAAGAAAAACCAAAGACAATAACGGAATTGAAACAAAATATTAAATCAAATTGGATAACTGTTGAAAAATTTTTAAAAAAACTAAGTAAAGAAAAAAAAGTGAAAGAGATGATTTCAACAGACAAAAAAAAAGTATACCAACTTTCTTACCTTGACACTTATTTTGAAATTCCAATCTCAAAAAAAGAAAAAGAGATGTTTAATTCACTTTATTATTTAATCTTAGAAAAATATAAATTAATTGAAAAAAGTCCAACAAAAACCGAATTTGCGAAAGTTGCAGTCGAAGTCATAAAAAATTCTGAAGAACTAAAAAATCTTCCAATGATTTGGTATTTGTATGGGATGATTCCCCTAAAAGCCGCAAATCCAAATGAAGAATACACTAAGAGGTATAAATTCATAGATGAAAAACAAATTATAAAATTAATAGATAAATCTGTAGAAGATAAAAGGGATAAATCTTCCATTCAAATTCAAAGGGAACAACATGAAAAAGAAGGAGAGTTATTTTATGTTTTTTGTGAAGATTTTATTAAAGAAACAAAAAATAATTGGGATTCCGAAAAAATTTTAAAATCACTTAATGGAGCTTACATAAACTGCCCTGTAGAAGATGAATTTACAATTTTTGATTTCTTTGATAGATTTAATTCTACAATAAGAAAAATTTCTTTATTAAACAAAAATGGATTGAAGGAATTTAAAAGAGAAATTATTCTTACTTTTGATTCTTTTTGGAAATATTATGCAACATATCGGGCATATAAAAGTTTGGTGGGGTTAAAAAGATTTAAAGATGTAAGTGAAATATTTAATTTTTATCTTGGTGCCTTTTTAGAATCAAGGAGAGAAACTTTTTTGGAGTCTATGTCTGAACTTTATTCTATCTATTTGAATAAATTAGGAGATACAAAATTAAATTCTTTTGAGGAAATTGAAGAAATTAGAAATATTCTTGAAGATTGGACTGGAGAGTAAAATGGAAGGTAATGAATTTTTAGATACAAATATTGTCTTAGATTATATTAATTATAATAAAAAGTCTTCTTCAAAAATAAAAAAATCGTATGATTATGTTTTAAACGCTAAAGGAAAAATAATTCTTTGCGGAATGGTTATTTATGAATTGAATAAAATAAATTTAAAAAAATCAAGAATACATAAGGCTGTTCTTTGTCTTCTTGAAGATGAAAATTATAGTTTATCTGAGATATTATCCAAGAAAGAGGAACCATTCGCGAAAAAGTTACATGCGCGGTTTAAAGAGTTCAATAAGGAAAGACTTTCGGAACTTTTTAGTCAAGAAAGAACACTTTTTGAAATAGGGTTGGAAAAATTTTTAAAGTTTAAGGTATTCAAAAGAGTGATCTCTCTCCAAGAGATTGATATGTTCCTTGCAAATGAGATTAGGGGATATATTGAAAATATTGATGATTGTAAAATTTTAGCAAGCGCTTTACAATTCCAAAAAGATCAAAAAGAACTTTTTAATTTTGTTACTTCCGATGTTCACGATTTTGATCCAAACACATATGATTATCTAAAAGATCAAGAATTTTTTTCTACTTACAAATTTCCAAAACTTGTTAATTTAGGATATTAATCTTGTGTAAATTCCCACCCAAATACCAAACCTTATAAACCCACATAAATTTCAAATTATAACAAATATGTTGTTAAGTCTTGAGCTGTAAAATGTCTCGTAAGGCTTACACTCAAGGAAAGTTCAATATTTCTTGAAGATTAATTTGTTTACCTTGGAACGAGGTTTACCTTGGAACGAGGTTTACCTTGGAACGATGTTCACATTGGTGTCAAAACTAGTGTCAAGATGAATATTGGAATCAGAGATAATATAAACTAAAAAACAGAAAATAAAAAACAAAAACATGGAAAAATTTACAAAATTAGGATTAAGTAAAGAAGTTACAGACGTCTTGAAAGGACTGAAGTTCACAAAACCTTCGGAAATTCAAGAGAAGACTATTCCTTTAGCTATTGCTGGAAAAGATATCATTGGTGGTTCAGCTACTGGTTCAGGGAAAACACTCGCTTTTGCTTCAGCAATTATTGAAAACTTAAAACCAAACAATTATGTTCAAGCACTTATTTTAACTCCCACAAGGGAACTTGCGGAACAAGTTGCAACTTCAATACGGAATTTTGGAAAAAATAAAAAACTCAATGTTCTTGCAGTTTATGGTGGAGTAAGGATTGAAACTCAAATTAGAAAACTTTCTTCAACCGACATACTTGTTGGAACTCCCGGAAGAATTCTTGACCACTTGAACAGACGAACTCTAAGGCTTGACAAAGTTAAATTTCTTGTTTTAGATGAAGTTGACAGGATGTTTGACATGGGTTTTAGTCGTGATGTTGAAAAAATACTTCGTGAATGTCCTAAAGAAAGACAAACAATGATGTTCTCTGCAACAATTTCTTCCGATATTGATTATTTGGCTAAAAAATATACTCGGAAAGCAGTTGAAGTTGCTGTAGAATCTTTTGTTGATCCAACAAAACTAACTCAATTTTATTATGATGTTCCTGACCACCAAAAGTTTTCGTTGATGGTTGCATTGTTAAAACAAGAAAATGCAGATTTGGTGATGGTATTTTGTAACACAAGGCGTAACGTTGACTTTGTTGCTGGAAATTTAATTTTAAATGGAATTCATGCAAAAGCAATTCATGGTGGAATTGAACAAAAAAAGAGAATAAAAGTTCTTGAAGAGTTTCATCAAAAAGGACTTGGAGTTTTAGTGTGTACTGATGTTGCTGCAAGAGGGCTTGATATAAAGGGAGTAAGTCATGTTTACAATTATGACGTTCCTGCCGAAGCAAAAGATTATATTCACCGAATTGGTCGGACTGCTCGAGCGGGTAAAGATGGAAAAGCAATTACTGTTCTTGCAAGTAGAGATTATGAAAATTTTAGTAATTTAATAAATAGAAATGAAGTGAAAATTGAAAAGAAAGAACTTCCCGAATTAAGTTATGTTAAAATGAATGTTAACTCTGGAAAAAAAAGGTTTAACAGAGAAAGAAGTGATATGGGTGGAGGAAGAGGTAGAGGTTCTTCAAGAGGAAGAGATTCAAGTCGTGGTTCTTCAAGAGGAAGAGATTCAAGT
>Ga0210050_1002997_pt1 | contig 15420 bp, 20 predicted proteins | sample CryGey132114_all_FD_185463 | JGI IMG/M metagenome (GOLD analysis project Ga0210050, IMG submission 185463) | Groundwater microbial communities from aquifer - Crystal Geyser CG22_combo_CG10-13_8/21/14_all (SPAdes) (version 2) | ecosystem: Environmental > Aquatic > Deep subsurface > Groundwater ...
ACATATTTTTGATCGTTTTTACCGCGCCGACCAATCACGCTCTAAGGAAAAAGCCGATGGCTATGGCCTCGGTTTGTCAATCGCCAAACGCATAGTTGAACTCCACAACGGCGAAATTTCCGCCACCTCAACTCCCAGTAAGGGAAGTGAATTTGTTGTGAAGTTTTGATTTAATAAAAATGCCGAGGATTTGAATTGGAGTACAAAGTTGTAAGATAATGAGGATATTATCTTTTGCGTTGTTTGCCACTGTATGACTTGTGTTCTATGTCAAACGCTAAAACAAATGCCATTCTGTTTGTATGGGAAAATCCAAATATTATTCTGAAAGGCATATTGCCATAATCGATTCGATGTAAATTTCCCGGGAAGCTAAATTCCTTTATCAACCTTACACTTTCATTATCAGTTGGCCTGATTGTCTGAACCGAATTACCGATCTTATTCTTTAGAACAAAAGGATTGATTGAATCAATGAGATTCGTAATCAAAATTTTTGTTTTTTCGACATAGACTGAATTCAGATACAGCTTTTCAATAGGATAATCAGAATGATGATATTGAGAAAAGCAAGGCAAAAATCCTCGTTCGACCTTAGCGCTCATCTTTATATGATTGCTTTAGAGAAATATTTTTCCATTTCACTGTTCGGAATAATGATATTCTCACCTTTTGAGTAGTATTTTTTCCATGGAGAGCCTCGTCTGTGTGTCTTTTCAACTAGGAAACTAGCGGCGTACTTACCGTACTCATCCCATACTGATAGCAAAAACTCTTGTGTTTTTTTGTCAAGGTTATCTGATAACTTGTTTTGAATATCAAAAGCAGTGATGGGAAAATTGCCACAGACTTTAAATTTATCATAAACCTCTCGAACCACAGGTCCCAACTCCCAAGCTTCAATTTTTTCTTTAAAGAGTTCTTTGTGGTATCTGGCCAGATATTTGCCCTGAGAAAAATATAGAAGTTTTTGTAGCTTCAAATTTGTAAGATCATTTTCATCAATATCGGCTGAAAGTCCGATAAAGTAATTAGCAACATCCAGCGCTTTAATAGGCATTTCACCTCCCTTTATCAATTAAAGCATAATACGGTCCAGTTTTTTTGTCAAATTTCACGGTCGCATTAAACTCTTATGATATATTTTTCCCATCAAAAATTCTATTATTTTTTGATTGGTGATTTCTATTTCATCAATATTTTTTCGATAATCATGGCCGATGCTGGACCGAACTGCCAATTCTTTCAGCTGATTTGCAGCGTTGTAAAGTTCTTTGACTGCTTCTGTTGCGCAGCAGTTACTTGGATTCTCCGTGCCATCGGTAAGCTCTCCTGAAACCAGCTTTCTCTGCCTCGGCGACTGAGGAGCAATAGAATTCGCCTTTTCTTATTTCAATTTGGGTGTTATCATATTGCTGGTCAAAAGGCAAATGGTATATTTTTTCTTTATTCTTGCCGATGTTACACTTAATACATGGATAACCAGTATCCATTTTACAATTCTCGATTAGCTCAATGTCTAACTCTTTGGCAAATCTCCTTGCCAGATCAGAGAGTTTTGTTGTTGTATAGAAAACAGCATTAATCTTTAGTCCGGGATTTTCGTCGCGGTACTGAAAAAAAGTTCCAAAAAGCTGGAATATATGTTTTTCATGAATTGTTTTGAAGTGAGACCAATTTTTGCACTGTACTATTTGTATATCGTTTCCTTTTTGGCAAATTAAGTCCCGCCCAAGATCTTCGAACCCCTGAAATATACCATGATATTCAACGGCGTAACCTTTCTTTTCGTATAAATATCCAATGTATCTTTCGTACATCCTACCCAATAACCATTTTGATTTAGGTCTTTTCCAATAACGATCAAGTGCCAATTGGTTTTTATCAGATGTTGATAATTTTCTATATTCTTCTTTTGTTAAATAGTTAGAAGCGGGGTCTTCCTTCTCTTCTTGCGTAAATTCCTTGAATGCAGTTTCTTCGTCTTCGATAATGTCTTCTTTAAAATCAAGTAAAAATGGAGCGATCGATTCGTAATAATCTATTATTGCTTGTGTCTTTTTATATAAAAATTCAGCTTCCCGCCTTCTCCCAGCTTCTTCTTTCACGATCTCCGCAGCCTTGTAAGCTGGATTTTTCTTTTGAGTCAGATATTCAGCCAAATAGTCATCTCTTACTTTTTCGTAGGCATCAATATATTGGAGCAAAGTGGGGAAACCAGAGCTTTTTTCTTTTATTGATTTTTTCAATATGTCAAGCTCTTCATTGGCAGCATTTTTCTTTTTTGCTTCTTCATCTAAATCTTGTTGATATTTTTTTATTAATTCTTGGAAAGTAGAGTATGATGCCGCGATGATAATCGCAATTAAGGTTGTTATGGCGATAGATAATATATATTGCTCGGGGATAAATGCGAAAATCCAACCTGCAAGAAATAGAGTACCCAAAACCCATGCAAGTAGCATGACCAAAAATTTTCCAAAATATTTTTCAAACATAATATCTAATATTATTTTACAGGTAGGGATACTATCTATGCAACTTTTTCTTAAGCTTTTTCTCAGTTAGGGTTTCGTAGAATAGATATTGAGGGATTATGAATTTAGGAAAAAATTATCCATACATTATTATTGCTATTGTTTTGCTGGCAATTGTAATTGGCGCCGGCTGGTGGCTTTATAAATCATCGCAGGCGAAAAACAGCCAAAACACACAGGATCAAAGCCAAGACCAATTTGGACCAAGCGGCAGGCAGTGGGGCGGTGGCAACGGGGGCAATCGGGGGATTTTTACTCCGCTTCATGGCACAATTACGGAAATTAACGGCTCGACAATTATTATGAAAGCTGACGATGGCTCAAACAAAAATATCACTATAACTTCGGACACAAGAATTATGAAGACGGAAAATGGTCAGCGGACAACATTAGCGATGAGCGATTTGAAAATTGGTGATGAAATTAATGTTATGTCACAAGATACGAGTGCCGATCCGGTTTCCGCCAGGATGATCATTATCGGCACTTTTTCGCCACCGGCAAACCGCGGCCAATGGCAGGGCGGCGGGACAGGCGGCAATTTGCAAGAGGAAAATTCTGATAACAGTTCATCAAACCAAATTTAAGCTATTTCTCAGATTGGGGAGATATGATGTAATCACACAGATCTATCGCACAGATTAACACAGATGAAGAAGGGATAAAATACGAAATAATCAACAAGGAGCAAGTATGAACGAAGAAAAAGACATCAAAGAAGCGAGCCAAAATAAAATTAAAAATTGCGAAAGCTATCATCACCACAATCATGTAGAGAATGGAGTCAGATGGGAGTCATAAGCCGTGGAGTACGGAATGCTTTTCGCAACAATGTAAGAACGGTCTCGATTGTTTTGATCCTGTCAGTCAGTATCGCGATGACGCTGATAATGTTTCTGGCCCTAAAAACCGTTCAGTCGAAAATTAATGATGTCAAAAGTTCAGTTGGTAATTACATTACAGTTTCTCCGGCAGGAATCCGCGGCTTTGAGGGTGGCGGCAATCTCCTCGCTGATGCTGATGTTGCGACAATCAGTTCAGTATCGAATGTCAAGAAAGTGGTAAAAAGTATATCGGATCGAATGAATAATCCAGCTGATACCAATATGGTGATGATTGTCCGTGAACGCCGCCGCGAGATTGGTGTTCTTAAAGCCATCGGTGCTTCAAATGTATCAATCGTAACCCAATTTGCCGTTGAATCATTGATTCTTACTTTGATTTCTGCGATAGCCGGTACAATTTTGGGAACCTTTCTTTCGAATCCGGTTTTGAATGTTCTAGTTAGCAACAGTGAAACTTCGCTCCAAAACAGCGCTAGAAATGCCGGCGGTCCTGGCGGAGCTTTTACCCGTTTCGCCGGAGGTGTTGGCCAGGGTGCCGGAGCGGCGCTTAGAAATCTTCATGCCACTGTTGGCTGGCAGATAATTCTCTATGGTTTGGCGGCGGCAGTCGTAATCGCAATTCTCGGCAGCGCAATTCCGGCCTTTATTATTTCTAAAGTCCGGCCGGCAGAGGTGCTGCGAAGCGAATAAATTCGCTTCGAATTCAAAATTCAAAATTCAAAATTATGGAATAACTATTTAGAAAGAGGACACGATGCTCAAAGTAATGAATCTGACAAAAAAATTTCAATCAGGCGAGCAGAATGTAATTGCTGTCAGCAATGTCAGTTTTGTTGTCCCGGAGGGGGTTTTTGCCACAGTTGTCGGCAAAAGCGGCAGCGGCAAAAGCACACTTTTATCACTTCTGGGTGCCCTCGATAAACCATCATCTGGGGAAATTTTTGTTGATGGTGAAAATATCACCCGGTTTGGTGACCGGCGGTTGATTAATTATCGCCGAAGCCGTATCGGTTTTGTTTTCCAAAATTACAATTTAATTCCGAATTTGTCAGCGCTGGAAAATGTTATGTTACCGATGGAATTTTCCGGAATCAAAGCCGGCGAACGGAGTAAACAAGCGGTTAAATTGTTAAAAGAAGTCGGTCTGACAAAGGACAAATTCAGGCGCCGACCGACAAAATTATCTGGCGGCGAGCAGCAAAGAGTTGCAATTGCCAGAGCTTTGGCGAATAAACCAAAATTAATTTTAGCTGACGAGCCAACTGGCAATTTAGATACTGCCGCCGGGGAAATCATCGTCAAATTAATGAAGGAGTTAGCAAAGCAGGAGAACACGACAATAATTGCCGTCACTCACGATTCATCAATGTCGGAAAAAGCCGGCATGCACTTCACAATGAAAGACGGGAAATTGATTTAAAGCTTTGTAAAATTAGTTAAGTTGAAAAAATACTCCGACCGGAGTATTTTTTCATTTAGAGGAGGTGAGTTTTTGTGAGGATTGCTAGACTGACTCGTGCCCCGACTATAAGAGAGAGTATCACAGGCGAGTATGTCTGGAGCGGGGCGAATTGGTTTTTCGCCTCAAAACGTCCACCGCTGAAGATCAACCCCGGGGGCCTATCAGAGATGGGTAGGGCGCACAAAATCGATGCAGATCTTTCTGAGGACGACCTACGACTTATCCTTGCTGCTTTTGACTTGGATGAAGAGCTCTGGAGAAGTTATGATCCGTCAAAGCGGCAGGATCGGCATCTCGGAGATGTCAGGTTCGCGTCTCCGGAGTTGCTCGAAGAAACCGCAAAAAAGGCTGGTCGCCCCGCATCCTAGCGGGGCGACAATTTAGTTAATAGATTATCTAGTTTTTTCTTTAGATCTTGTCAAGTAATTAACGCCCAAAACAATTAGTCCTATGATAATAAAAATATCAGCAATGTTAAAAGTTGGTAAGCGACCGATTGAAATATAATCAGTAGCGCCGCCGCGGAAAGCCCGATCAAGTAAATTTGAAGCAACACCGGCAATGAGTAAAATATCCGCTAAAGTATATACTGCCTTTTTTGATTTGGCAGTTAGATAAACAAAAAAGACCAAAAATAAAAGCAAGATAATAATTGCTATATTATTCGAACCGATTACTCCAAAAACAAATTTACTATTGGTTGTCAAGAGCTCGGCATTAATATTTACTGGTACAAGTTGTAGCAGTGTCACAATTGCGGTTTCAATAATCAATATTAGAAATAATGAGCTAGCTTTCATTTTTTATTTTGTTTTTTACAACTGACACAAATAGCAGCATAGGGCATTGATTCAAGCCGGCCTTTTTCAATTTCTTTCTTGCAGTTTTTGCATTTACCATATGTTCCATTTTCAATTGCCTTTAGTGCCGCGTTGGTTTTTTTCAAAAGCGATTTCAACTGAGCCTCAACACTTAAATTACTCTCAAAATCAGAGACTTCTCTGGCATTGTCATCCTCGCCGCGGCCGTAATCTGGATATTCTTCAAGCTCTTTAATCTTTTTCTCTAACTTTTGTTTTTCAGTTTCAAGCGCTTTTTTTTGTTTTTTCAGAAATTTTTCATCTAAAATCATTGTGACCTCGCTTTTCTTTTGTAGAAGTATGACCCATAAGTGACTATAGAAATGATAAATATTGCCAGTGATGTCAGTTGAGAAAGATTCATGCCGATTGCGAGTTGCGGATCAATCCGGTAAGCATCAATGAAGATTCTGACAAATGAATACAACGCAACGAATGAGAAAAAGAGAAAGTATTTCGGTAGGTATCGCTTGTAGTTTAGAAAAAGATAAAAATTGAGAGTAAAAATTGCCATGCCTAGGAATATCTCAAAGGCAGTTACTGGCATATAACCATAAATGGCAAAGATTGAGCTAGTTTTTATTCCGAATTCCCCATTAAGGACACAGCCGACTCGACCGATAGCTATTGCTAATGGGAAGACGATACCAGCAAGGTCTAGCCAGGGAGAAAGTTCTTGTTTTTGATATTTCAGAAAGAGCAAGAAAATAATCGCGCCGACAATGAAGCCAGCAAAGGAAACTAATCCTCCTTGCCAGATTTCTACTACCTGATAAAAACTCTGGTAATATTTTAGATTGATTAAATAAAATAGAATTCTCGAAGCCAGAATCCCGACAATCAGCGAGATCAAATAGTCTGAAAGAAAATACTGAATAGAGAGACCCTGTTTTTTTGCCAAACGATACAAAAGCCAGCCACCAATCGCCATGGAGAGAACGAGAAAAACTCCATGGCTATAGACATTGAAACCAAAAATAGAAAAAAGGACAATCTTCATAGTCTTTAATTTAACGAGATTTATTACTTTTAGTTTAGATTATCTTGACTGCCTCTGTCAATCACTGATAAGATTAGATAGGTATAACGAAATTAATATCAAATGTTTAATAACAATAGCAAAATCGATCAGCCCCAAGGTGAATCTTTGAATAATATCAATCCGGGAGGGAATAATAAAGTCATCAGTTTTTTTTCCTTCCTTTTTGATCTTTTGAAGACCTTTGTCATTGTCGCTCTGGTTGCTTTTGCTATCAGATATTTTGTTATTCAGCCGTTTGTTGTTGATGGTGATTCGATGTTGCCAACTTTTATTAATAATGAATATTTGATTGCCGAAAAGATCTCTTATGATTTCAAAAACCCGTCCCGTGGCGATGTAGCGATCTTTCGTTATCCGAAAAATCCGGAGATTATCTATATCAAACGAATTATCGGCTTGCCGGGCGAAACGGTTGAAATAAAAAATAACAGTGTTTATATCGCCGACTCGACTGAGAGTCAAGCAAAAAAATTATCCGAAAGTTATCTTTCGACTGTTTCGAAGACCTATATTTATAGTGAGAGTGAAAAAGATCAGGAGTACAAAGTTGCCCTGAAGGAAAATGAGTATTTTGTCATGGGTGATAATCGAGAGCACTCTTCTGATTCTCGAGAGTGGGGGGTCTTGCCGCGGACAAATATTGTCGGCCGGGTTTGGATTACAGTCACACCGCTAGAAAACTTTAAGGTTTGGAGACATCAAATTTACTAGTTCTCTACTAACAAATCGAAATACCTCATGGAAAACATTTTTTGATATTCTTTGTAGCAGATCGATTAGTCCCCTAGTCTGATAAGAACTTATAATAATCCGGAAGGTAGAAGGTATAGACTAATAGTATCCCAATTAACAATACTGCCAAGAAAGCTATGCCGGAATACTTTAAAATTTCGGGAGACACAGCATCTTCATCAGTATAGAAGGGCTCAACAATTTTTATTTGATTTTCAGTTTTCCCAGCTGAAAATATCTCTGAGTTTTTTAAGCTAGAGAAAAACACCGAATTTAACTTTTTTAGATCATCTTTGTCTTTAGAGTACAAACTGACTTTTAAAATATTTGAACCCTCGACTACTTCTGCGTCAATTATATCACCAATGTTGTTCATCTCTGACTCTGGTAGTTCAACGCCGGCATCTGAATACAATTTTTTAATAAAAAACCTTGTTTTGATAGATTCAGTAATGGTCCTGTTTAGTGTCTCGTCTGCGTAAGGATTTTTCCCTTCAGCAATTATTCCAGATAGATTAAGTAGAAAGAATTCTCCACTCGATTTAAAAATAGCTGGTTTTGATGCGAGGTAAAGAAAAATACCCGTAGCAATTATTATTGCGAAAATTAATGTATAGAAATAATATTTTTTCAAAGCTCCTCCTGTTATTTTTTGTTTCTATAATTTAATTTTATCACAAAGTTATATATTGTAAAAATTTGACAAAAATATTTAAGCAAAATTAAATATTTTATTTAATTATTTTGCTAACTCCATCACTTTTTCTTTAATAACATTATCATCGGTGTGGTTCAGACAAAAATTGATTAATGATCCCACTTTTTTCATAAAATTGCGATCGGGTATTTCCTGTTCTTTAACTTCGAATATTTTTTTAACCGCTGTCTTTTTGATCAGCTCGGTATTAGAATGAAGCTGTTCAGAGATTTTTTCGCCGGGTTTCTTACCAATAATTGATATCTTGATATCTTTGTTAATTTTCAACCCGTAGGCCTCTATTAGCTTGTCCGCTAGGTCGATTATCTTAATTGGTTCACCCATGTCGAAAAAATAAGTCTTGCCAGAGTGGCCGATTCTGGCAGATTGCAAAAGAAGATAGATGGCTTCTTCGACAGTCATAAAATATCTAGTCATATTTTTATCGGTAAGTGTTATTGGTCCGCGCTGCATGATTTGCTGTTGGAAGATAGGCAGCACGCTACCTCTCGATCCCAAAATGTTACCGAAGCGGACGTTTATTTTGTTTAATTGCTTGCTGTTGTTACAGTAAATTATTTTTTCATTAATTCTTTTTGTCGCACCCATTATGCAAGTTGGATCTGACGCTTTATCAGTCGAAATATTAATAAATTGTTTGACTTCGTTTTTTTCGGCTGACTCAATTAAATTTTTTGTGCCAAGAATATTATTTAGAACTGCTTCTCTTGGGTTATTTTCCATCATGCAAACATGTTTATAAGCTGCTGCATGAAAAATGATGTCTGGTTTGTTTTTTTTTAGTAATGCTTTAATTCCTACGCGATCCTTAATATCAAGAATTTTTGTTACTAGATCCATTCGCGGATTTTCTTCGAGTAATCGCATTTCAGTATAGAATAATTCGGTCTCGCCGAAATCCATTGCGATTAAAAGTTTGGGAGATAATTTCATTATCTGTTTACATAGTTCAAAACCTATTGATCCTCCAGCGCCAGTAACAAGAATTTTCTTCCCGATGAAATTTAAGGATCTGAAATTATATTTTTTGGAATTATTCTTTATGATGTTTTTGGATCTCCTAATCATCATTTTGATAAAATTCCTTAATTGTGTCAACGATATAATTTATCTCTTTATAGGTAATATTAGCATAAAAAGGGAGGCTAACAATACGGCTTGAGATCACTTCGGTAATTGGTAGCTTAACCTTGTAATTGAGCTTTTTCCAATAAAAATAACTTTTATGGATTGGGTCAAAATATACCTTACTGGTTATTCCCCTTGATGCTAAATATTCAATTAATTTATTTCTATCGTCTGCCTGTATGGAAAACAGTTGAAATACGTTTCTTGAATTTTTGTCCTCGTCAATTATTTGTATTTGTTGGATTTTGTTTAATTTTTCTATGTAATAATTAGCTTTTTTAATTCTTCGGCTGATATTTTTTTCTGCTTTCTTAAGTTGTGATAATGCAAGAGATGCGGAAATGCTCGACATTCTGTAATTATAACCTAATGAAATGTAATCATTGGGCAAATTGTCTTGAAAATAGTTTTTTGATTCTTTTCTGCCATGAGATCGGATCAAAACAAGTTTATTGCGCAAGTTAATATCATCAGTTACAATCGCTCCTCCCTCGCCACAAGTAATTATTTTATTTTGGCAAAAACTAAACATTGCACTGTCACCAAAGGAGCCAATCATTTTATTCTTGTATTTTGACCCGAAGGCTTCAGCTGCATCTTCAATTAACAAGATTTGATATTTCCGGGCAATTTTCCTAATCTTTTCTATTTGACAGGGTCGGCCGCCATAATGGACAGGGATGATTGCTTTTGTTTTTTTATTTATGTTTTTTTCGATTAATCTCGGATCCAGTCCTAAAGTTTTTTCTTCAATGTCTGCAAATTTTGCTTTTGCTCCACAAGCAGTCACGGCGTTTGCTGTTGCAATGAAAGTAAACGATGGAACGATCACCTCGTTTCCTTTTCCGATGTTATATGCTAGCAGAACAGATTGTAAGGCTGAGGTTCCGGAATTAAAAGCAACGCAATATTTTCTTTTCAGATATTGAGCAGCTTTTTGTTCAAATTCAACAATCTCCTGACCTGCAGCCCAGTTCGAGCCTCTTCTGATTATTTTGGCGACTGACTCAATGTCCCTTTGGTCCCAAAAAATTTTAAATAGAGAAATTTTCACCTATCAATTTTAAATATAAATTACAGTATAACTTTACCATATTTTTAAGGGAAAATTTATTTTTCGCCAGTTTCTTGGCTCTAAGGGAGATTCTCCTTTGCAATTTTTTATTTGCCATTAGTTCAGATATTGCTGAAGTCAGCTCTTCGACATTATTACTCTTAACAACAATGGCATTTTCATGATCAACCAATATTTTCTTCATTTCACCAACATTAGTAGAAATTATTGGAATTTTTGCTGCCATTGCCTCAAGTAATGACAAAGGTAATCCTTCTGATTTTGATGACAGCACAAAGATATCTGATGCAAGTAAAAATTTTGCTACATTGGTGCAATTTTTGACAATTTTAAAATTCTTAACCCCCTGGTCTTTGGCGTATGCAATTAATTCGTGTTCTGCTTCGCCCCTACCTAAAATCAAAAGAAATAACTTATCATTATTGATTCTTGAAACAGCATCGATTATCAATTTCTGGTTTTTTATCGGCTTTAAATTTCCGACATTTATTAATATTATTTTATCTACCGGAAGCTTTTGTTCTTTTCTTTCTTTAATTTTATCGAGATTAGTATCAAAGTTATTAATCTCAACGCCATTGAATATTGTAATTATTTTCTGGAGTTTAAATATCTCTCTAGCGGCTTTATTTGTTTCACTAGAAACTGCAACTGGTATTGCTCCAAAACGATAAGCAAATCGGTGAAAGCATCTTAATTTAGTAATGTTTTTGCCTTCAATAGGTGAATGGATTGTATGAACAACAGGTATTCCAAGTAACCTAGCAGGCAAAAAAGAATAAGACAGCCCGCCTAAATGCGTATGGACAAGCTGAGGCTTAATTTTCCTTAGTATGCGATAAGTTGCAATTTGTTTGCCGAGAAAAGAAGATGAGAGGACCTGATTAATTCTAATGTTTTTTCTAGTAAGTTCTTTTCTGGTTGACGGGTCAATCTTTTTTTCAAAAATAATAAACTGACTTTTCATTTTAACCGGAAGATTTAAAGCAATGTTTTTTGCAATATTTTCAGCACCGCCAATAGATAGGGAGTTAATTATTTGGACGATCAATAAATTACTCATATTATTCAAAAAGCAAATAAAGATAAATTAATGAGATATTTATAAATATCTGGCAAATAGTCAGAATTAGCCAGACTTTTTTTTGGCTGAATCCCTTTTTCAGCATTCTGTCATAAATATGATTTCGGTCTCCTGACATAATTGGCTGATGATTAATTAATCTTCTTACAATAGAAAATAACATATCGATAAGCGGCACTCCGACCATTGAAATAATAAAAAATATTTGTATGAATTTTGTTGATGAAAAAATTAAATATATTGCAAATATACCAACTGAAAATCCTAGAAACTCACTTCCAGAATTGCCTAAAAAAATTTTTGCCGGATTAAAATTAAAGACTAAAAATACAAGTATAGACAGGATCAAACAGAGGAAATATAAATTTATCGTCTGTCCGGTAGACAGGTAGAAATATGACAAAAGAGTGATAAGAACCATAGCGCCGCATAAACCATCCATTCCATCAGTCATATTGGTTGCAGAAATAATCCCAAGTATTAATATTGTTGATATTGTGATAAATACAACTTCCAATAATGAAAATTTTTCAATTATCATTAGCAAAACAAAAATTGAAGCAACCGATTGGTAGGTTAATCGAACTACTGGTTTTAAATGCTTAATGTCGTCGACTATTCCAAATATGGCAATTATGAGCGATGGGAAAAAGAGATAAACTAAAATCTTCTGATAAGAATTTAAATCCATTTTTCCATCGATCAAAAAAAACGATATTATAGCTAAAGTGGAAAAAACGATGCCAATACCGCCGGAAATTAGAACAGGTTTTCTATGAATCTTTAATTTCTTACCTTTAGGATCGTCAATTAGCTTATATTTTCGTGCCAGGAAAATAGAAAACAAATTAATCAAAAAAGATAATATAAGAGATAGTATAATTAAAAATGTCATTTCATTTTTATTGAATATATACTAGACTTTCGATCTTTATGAATTCGAATATTTTTAATTTTTTTATATCCCACATTCTTGAAAAATGAATTTGATTCGAAGTTGTCACTAGCAGTTATAATGATATACTCTCTTATGCCAAAGTTTAAAAACTCTTCATTAATTTTTTTGCACAGTTTGGTACCCAATTTTTTTCTTTTGTGTTTGTTTATTACTGCAATAGATAAAAGTTCAGCTTCTGGTAGGCCTATCTTCTTCGAATTATATATTAGGTGATCAAGAATTTTTTTCAAACTCGACAGGCTGAATATTTTTTTGATCGTTATCATAATTGCAAGAAAAAAATTGCTTTTTAAAAAATCTCGATATAGCGCTTTAGTATTTTTGGTCGCACACGCAAAGGCAACCATTTCCTTATTGTCCTTAACGATAAAACAAAAATTGTTGTCAGAGCGGATTATTTTTTCATACAATTTTAATAGAAATTTGCCTCCCAGACCAGACAAAAAGCCACCGGATATCATTTTTCTATGTATTTGACTAATTGCCTCAGCATCATTAATTTTAGCTTTGAGAATTTTCATTTATGTTTTTTGTTGGTGTAGAAATTATTAACGAAAACAAAAACCAGGTGATAAGTTGGTAATCCCATGAAAGAACCGATGTGCCAATAATCCATGTCAGCAAGATAATTGTCCAGGTTTTCTTTTCTTGTTCCTGAAGTTTAGAAATCTTAAAAATCAGTATTACGATTATTATGATAAATATACTTAATCCGATAATTCCTTCTTCGCCAAGAATCGAAAGTAAGGTATTGTGCGCAACATGTTCTCTACCCATAATTCTTTCAATCGCTACGCGAAAAGCGCCAGTCCCAACTCCGATAGCCGAATGATACGGCACAAACTTCTTACTCGCAATCCATATGTCCATTCTTTGAGAAAGATTATCACTTTTAGCCGAATTAAAAATATTATAAATTCTGTCAACAGTATTGGCAGGTATTACAAACAAAACAAAATAAGAAGCTATAATTATCGTTAAAATTAAAAATAATTTTACTTTTTTTGATGTATTTATATATGTCCAAGGAACGATTAATAATGAAATTAATAGGGCGACAAATGATCCGCGTGAACCGGTAAGAAATATTGATATTACACTTAAAGGAATAAAAGCCGACATCATCCACTGTATGACTGATGATTTTTGCTTAGAGATTAAATACCATGCCATCGGTATTGAAAGCGCCATTATTAATCCGAAATCATTTGGATTTAAGCCCGTAATTGTATATCTGGTAATTTCTTGAAAATAAGATTTACCAAAAAAAAACGAGTAAAGGATACCAAATATCGACACAAAACCGCCAAGAATAAAAAATTGGATAATAATCTGAACTTTTTTGCTACTATCGACTAGGGATAAAACCAAGAAGGTAGCTAGTAATATTTGAATCGAGGCCTTAATTGCAGTTTCAGTGTGATGTGGAGAAATTGTCCAAAAGTAAGTCATAGCCGCAAGAAGGAAGAACAAACAGCAGATAAAGAAGTATCTTCTTTTGATATAAAAATCAATAAATATTTCTTTGCTAATTCTAGTCGATCCGAGTGAAAGTAAATAAGTTACGAGAGAAGCGACTAAAAATACAGCACTTACCACACCAATGTGAGGCAAATCAAAGTAAGTTCCACTGGGTAGTGTAAAAACGTATAAGCAGAGTAGAAAAAATGATATTTTATTCATCTAAATATTTATTTGTAATGCCAGAGTTGGAAAGTTGAAATAATAAACATAACTGTATATGAAATAACTGATGAAATTGCCGCTCCAACTACTCCGTATCTTGGAATAAGTAGTATATTTAATAATATGTTGGCTATGGCTGAGAGGCTGGATGATAGTACATTACGACCCGGTTTACCAGCGCCGAACAGATGGCCAGAAAATACCTTCCATATGCTTAATGGTATCATACCGAAGAGCAAGATTCTAAGCGGCACAATAGATGATATAAATTGTTTACCAAATAATAGAACAATTATTTGTTTCCCGTAGAGAAAAACTACAGGGAAAATAAATAGTAGAAACAGTGTTATAAATATTAATGATTTCTTGATTAATATTTTTCTGGTATTTTCGTTTTCGTTGGATGCGATATGCGGAGCAAGCAATAGATTGATTGTTGTGGGCACAAAACTCAATTGTATAACAAAATTTGAGGCAACAGAATAAATGCCAGTGCTAAATGGTCCAAGAAAATAATAAACTAAAAATATATCTGAAAATAAATTAACATAGGAAAAAATATTTACCAGATAGGCCTTGTATCCGTAACGGATAATTTCTCTAATATATTTCAAATTTATTGCCGATTGCTGAAAATTGATACTGCGGTAAACTAACAAAAAAATAACTATTGCCGAAATAATTGATGAAATAGTATATGACAATAATGCGCCTCCGATACTAAAGCCAAACCCAAAAAGCAATATGATAATCAAAAGTAATTCTGACAGCTGACGAAAATATGAGATAAAGTTGTAAAGTTTAATGTTATTTTCGCCGAGAATTACATTTTTTAAATAATTGTTTAAGATATTGAATGGTAAAGATATCAATGGAATAAATATGTAGAGGATGGGAATTTGTGAAAGCAGGGTTTTTGATAGCGCCCAAATAATCAATACTCCAATTGCAAGGACTATTATCGAGGAATAAAGGGCTAATATTGTCGTATTACTGACGATAGTCGTTTTCCGTAGTTTCCCTTTGGCTGTAAAGTAACTGGTGGCGTTGGTAATTCCAAAATTACCAAAATAAAGAAAAAAGTTAACCAAAGATAATGATACGGTGTAGATTCCCTTTAACTCGACACCAAGAGATCTTGCCACTAAAATTGATATTGCAATACCAGCAAAGATGTTAATCCCGTTGGTTATTAATGTTACTACAATGTCGCGATTAAATTTTTTACTCATAAAATTTAACGATTTTATTGGTTAACATCTGCCTCTGGTATTTTTTCATCACAAGTTTTCT
>Ga0210050_1002998_pt1 | contig 15419 bp, 13 predicted proteins | sample CryGey132114_all_FD_185463 | JGI IMG/M metagenome (GOLD analysis project Ga0210050, IMG submission 185463) | Groundwater microbial communities from aquifer - Crystal Geyser CG22_combo_CG10-13_8/21/14_all (SPAdes) (version 2) | ecosystem: Environmental > Aquatic > Deep subsurface > Groundwater ...
ATCTTAACCTTAAAAGGCAAAAAGTAAATTTTAACATTTTAAATTGTCATTTTGATTTTTGATATTTACATTTTGAATTTATTATGATGGATTTTATTAAAACACGCAAAATTTTCTATGTTTTTTCAGGAGTAATAATTATTATTTCTATTTTGGCGATTTTTAGTTTTGGCTTTAAATGGGGAATTGACTTTACTGGAGGCTCTTTATGGGAAATAAAAGTTCCTAATTTAAATGCTCAAACCAGTCAGCAAATTCTTTCCCTCTTGAATACTCAAGGAATAGGGCAAGTAACAACCCAAATTACTAGCGATAATAGCTTAATCCTGCGTTTTCAGAATATTTCTGAAGAAAAACATCAAGAATTATTAAATGGTCTAAAAACTCAAGTTCCCTTTTTGGAAGAGAAAAAATTTGATTCTCTTGGGCCAGCTATTGGCAAAGAATTGATTAAAAAATCAATTTGGGCAGTAATTTTAGTTTTTGTTGGAATTTTATTGTATTTAACCTATGCCTTTCGCCATGCTTCTTATGATATCCCTTCTTATAAATACGGTTTATTAGCTATTTTAGCCTTGCTTCATGATCTAACTTTTATTTGCGGTTTTCTGTTTCTGATGGGAAAAATTAAGGGCTGGGAATTAAATTCTGATTTTCTCGTGGCCTTATTAGTGGTGGCTGGTTATTCTGTTCATGACACGATTGTGGTTTATGACAGAATTAGAGAAAATCTCAAACTTAATGCTTTACAAACTAGCAAGGGAGAAAAAATAACGATAGCCGAACTTATTAATAAAAGTATCCATCAAACTCTTTTAAGGTCTTTGAACACGGCTTTAACTACTCTTTTTCCTTTGATTGCTCTTTATTTTGCAGGACCCAATTCTATTAAGGTTTTAGCTTCAGCCATGATTGTGGGTATTATTGTTGGCACTTATTCTTCTATCTTTATTGCTTCACCTTTACTCTACGATTGGCAAGGAAAGAAACTCGGTAAATGATAATCACTCACCCTTTCTCTTTCGCTCCTGATATTCCGCCAAAGACAATTAATCCTCGCTCGCTTCGGGAAACCTTCCGGAATTCCGCTTCGCTCCAGTTCCGGCTTTCCTCTCGCTCGCTTCAGTTAATTGTTTCTTTGGCTTCATAATGTCGCTCAAGAGAAAGGGTAAGCTCTTTAATAAGGCGAGGATATGTTGTTAACAAAAACCGTAGCGCAGGCCGAGCGGGCATGGTTCGAACGAGCGAAGCGAGTGAGAGAGCGAGGCCGAGCTCGAGCGCTCCGACCACGCTGGGGTCGGAGATAGCGTATTTTTGTGACAACATATCCGAGCCTGTTTGGTGTGAGGGGTTTGACAATTAAGTTTGAAGCTGGTAATATAAAGTATTAATTACTAAGCTTTGGTTATTATTATGGCTAAATTCAATCTTAAAGAACCTCAAACTTTAACTCTTTCTTTATTATCAATTTTACCCTTTAGAAATCAGGATATTTTAAAGAGAAGGTATGGTCTCATCAATGATCAGTCTCAAACTCTAAATTCAATAGGTCAATCTTATAAAGTAACCAGGGAAAGGATAAGGCAGATAGTGGAAGCTTCTTTAAAAACTATTAAAAACTCTTCAAAAATAGAAGAAATAAAGCCATTTTGGAGCCAAGTTAAAATCATCTTAGAACGCATCGGAAGCATAGAAGAGAAAAATGATTTGCTAATTTATATACAAAAGGAGTTGGAATTAGAAAAAAGCACCTTAAGTGCCATTAAATTTTTATTACTTTTAAATCCAGAATTTGTTTTGGAGGATGAAGATAAAAAAATCTTCCCTTATTGGCATTTGAAAGAAGTAGAAAAAACAAAAATTCAAGCCAATATTAAAAAAATTGAAGAATTTTTTAAGAAACACAACACGGTTTGCACTCTAAAAGAAATTTTAGATTGGGCGAAGAAAAATCTTTCTTCGGAAATTAACGAAAAAGCAATTGGAATTTATTTTAAGATAACAAAAAGCATAGGTAAAAATCCTTTTGGTGAATATGGATTAAAAAATTGGTCCAAAATTGAGCCATCTGGAGCAAGGGACAGGGCTTATCTTTTGATGTCTCATCAAAAGCAACCCCTTCATTTCTCGGAAATTACCAAATATCTCAATGGAAACAAAGAAATAGCCGAAGCAATAAAAATAGAGTCACCATTAGTTTTATCTCGATCCTGGTTTAAAAAAGTGGAAGTTCAAACTGTTCACAATGAATTGATCAAAGATTCTCGCTTTGTCTTGATTGGTAGAGGTATTTATGCCTTGAAGGATTGGGGTTATAAACCAGGAAAAGTGGCAGATGTCATTAAAGATGTTTTAAAAGAGGCAAATAAACCTTTAACCCAAGACGAAATTGTTAAAGAAGTTCAAAAAAGGAGATTTGCTAAAACCAATACTATTATTTTGAATCTCCACAATAAGAAGTTATTCAGGAAACTAGAAAACAAGCGTTATACCTTAGTTGGACCATATAAAATATTAGAGGTTTAATGCCTTTTAAATACTTTTATTTTTTTCTTTTAGAATTTTGGTGGGTCATTTTCCTCATTATTTTTGGGAAAATTTTTATTAATTTATATCGCAGTCATAGAAAAAAGCTGGAAAAAAAGAAAAAAGAAATTGGAGATTGGGTGGTTTTAGAGGTTAAAATCAATCGAGAAATTTTACAGACACCAAAGGCAATGGAGCAGGTTTTTGCCGGTTTGCACTCAATTGAAAAGGGAAATATCAGTTTAGAAATTTTAGGATTTAAAAAAGAGATTAATTTTTTGATTAGGTTGCCTAGAAAATATAGAAAATTATTTGAATCTCAGCTTTATGCTCAATACCCAGAAGTAGACATTAAAGAAGTCTATGATTATTTTTCCACTTTTCCTCCTTTCCTACCGAATAAAGATTTCGATTTATACGGCTCAGAAATAATTTTTAAAAATGCCAATCATTTTCCTATAAGAACTTATCCTCTTTTTGAGGAGGCCAAAGAAGAAAAAAGAATCGATCCTCTGGCGAGTCTTATCGAATCAGCAAGCCAACTTCAATCATCAGAATATTTAATTCTTCAAATAATCATTTTGCCCTTAGTTTCAGAAAAAGAAAAGAAATGGATAGAGGACGGCCAAAAGGAAATCAATAAACTCTTAAGAAAAAAAGAGGAAAAAATAGGTTGGCGAGACTGGATCGGCTCTTTCATTAGAAACTTAATTACAGCTTTTTATACTCCGCCAGTTTGGCCAGGTGAAACAAAAGAAGAAAAACCTGTTTCTTCTGCTCTCTCATCTGGCGATAAAGAAAAGATAGAGCGTATAGAACAAAAAATTTCGAAATTAGGTTTCGAGGTTTCAATTAGATTTATTTATATTAGCCCAAGGTCAATTTATGATGAAACAAATAGTTTAGCTTTTCCCGCTTATTTTAAACAGTTTAATACTGAAAACCTTAATGCCTTTAAAATTAATGATTTAGTTTCCACTGAAATAAAATCAAAACTATTTAAAACAAGAAGGACTTTTCTTAAGAAATTAAATTTTTATCAAAAATTTAGAAAGAGAGAGGAAATTAAAGAAACAATTATTTTAAATACCGAAGAATTAGCCTCAATTTATCACTTCCCGGTTTTGAAAGTGAAAGCCCCAGCTTTAATTAGGTCCTTGTCAAGAAAAAGCGAAGCCCCACCCAACTTACCAGTTTAATTTATGAAGGATATTGCTTACATTGGGATTACAAATTTTCGTAATGATTTTGAGAGGTTTGGCATTAAAACTGACGATAGACGTCGACATATGTATCTTATTGGTAAAAGCGGTGTTGGTAAAACAACCTTGATTGAAAATATGGCTATTCAAGATATTCAGGGAGGCAAAGGAGTAGGAATTATTGATCCACATGGCGAATTAATAGAAAGAATTATCCATTTTATTCCTCAAGAAAGAATAAAAGATGTGGTTTATTTTAATCCAAGCGATTTAGAATGGCCGATAGCTTTTAACGTCATTGAAGAAGTACCCCTTGAGTTAAGACATTTAGTAGTGGCGGGATTAATGGGAGTATTTAAAAAGATTTGGCCAGATGTTTGGTCAGCCAGAATGGAATATATCTTAAATAATACGCTTTTAGCTTTATTAGAATATCCGGGTTCTACCCTTTTAGGCGTTAACAGAATGTTAGCCGATAATGATTTTAGAAAAGCAGTTGTAGCAAGAGTAACTGATCCAGTAGTAAAATCTTTTTGGGAAAAAGAATTCAGCCGCTATAACGAGCGTTTTGCCACTGAAGCTATTGCCCCTATTCAAAATAAAGTAGGACAGTTTATTTCTAATCCTTTAATACGAAACATTATTGGTCAAAAGATATCAAAGTTAGATTTAAGAGAAATAATGGATAGTGGGAAAATATTTTTGGCTAATGTCTCTAAAGGCTTGATAGGAGAAGATAATTCTGCTCTTTTAGGGGCCTTACTAATAACAAAATTACAATTAGCGGCTATGTCAAGAATAGATGTTCGAGAAAATGAGAGAAGAGATTTCTTTTTGTATATTGATGAATTTCAGAACTTTTCTACAGAATCTTTTGCTAATATTTTTGCTGAAGCGAGAAAATATCGCCTCAATTTAATCTTAGCTCATCAGTACATTGCCCAATTAAATGATATGGTCAGGGATGCGATTTTTGGCAATATAGGAACTTTAATGACTTTTCGAGCTGGCCCAGAAGATGCAGAACTTTTAGAAAAATATTTTACGCCAGATTTTAATCAAGAAGATATTATAAATCTGCCGAATTATAATTTTTACATTAAGTTAATGATTGATGGTTATTTGACCAAAGGATTTTCTGGGATGAACCTTCCTCCAAGCGCTTTACCTCCAGAGTCTTTTATTCAAGAGATCATTCAATATTCTCGAGAACACTACGCTTTTAAACGAGAAGAAGTGGAAAATACTATGAGGCACTGGGAATTTTTAGATTTTTCATCCTCAGAAAAACAAGAAAAGCCAAAAATTAACCAGTCCATTAAAGAAGGATGGGAAGCTGCCTGTTCTAACTGCGGTAAATCCATTATCGTCCCTTTTCGACCTGATCCTAATAGACCAGTATATTGTGAAGATTGTTTAAAAGAAATGAAGAATACAACTTCTTTTAGAAAAGAAAAACCACCCCCGAAAACCGAAGAAATCAAAAAAATTATTAAAGGAATTTTTAAATGAAAAAGCTAGTGATTGCCATTATTTGCGGTGGTAAAAGCGGTGAGCATGAAGTGTCTCTGCGTTCAGCTTTTTACGTTTATAATAATATAGATAAAAAAAATTATCAGAGAGCGCTCATAGCCATAGATAAAAAAGGAAAATGGTATTTTTCCCGTAGTTTTGAGGACATAGTTGATACCAGAGGTCAATTATGGAAACTTAAGTCCTCTCTGGAAGAAATAGTGCTTTTAAAATCCAAAAACTGCAGCCAAGTCTTCAGCTTGCAAAAAAAGAGAAACTTACTCGGAATAGACATATTTTTTCCTTTAATTCACGGTACTTATGGAGAAGACGGTTGTCTTCAAGGGTTTTTAGAACTTTTAGACGTTCCTTATGTAGGGGCAGACGTTATGGGTTCAGCAATAGGAATGAATAAAGAAATAACTAAAAGATTATTAATGGCCGAAAAAATACCCGTAGCAGAGTTCATTGTTATAGAAAAAAAAGACAAATTAGCAGAGAAAAAAAATAAAATCAATCAGGCTATAAAGAAATTTCATTTTCCTCTTTTTATAAAACCGGTTTGTTTAGGTTCTTCAGTAGGGGTATCTAAAGTTTTCAGCAGGAAAAAGGTTAATGAAGCTATTCAAGAAGCTTTTCAATATGACACAAAAATTATGATTGAAAAATTTATTAAGGGAAGAGAAGTAGAATGCTCAGTATTAGGCAATTTTAATCCTAAAGCTTCTTTGCCTGGCGAAATCAGGTCTCGTTCCTTTTATTCCTATAAAGCAAAATATTTGGACCCTGAGGAGAAAGAAGCAAAATTATTAGCCCCGGCTCCTTTATCAAAAAAATTGATTAAAGAAATACAAAAACTGAGCGTGAGGGTATTTCAAACATTAAAATTGCAAGGTATGGCGCGGATAGACTTTTTCTTAAAACCTTCAGGAAAATTAGTAGTAGGCGAAGCAAATACTATTCCAGGATTCACTCAAATCAGTATGTATCCTAAACTATGGCAGGTTTCTGGTTTATCCTACTCAAAATTGTTAGATAAATTAATCCAATTAGCTATCAAAAGCTATAAAGAGAAAAAACAATTAAAAAGAAGTTACCATTAATATGAAAATGTCTTTAAGGAAAATATTAAAGAGTTTTAGATATTCTTTTCAGGGAATTCAAATTAGCAGCCAGGAACATAATTTTAGGGTTATGCTGATTAGCGCTTTAGTAGTTATCCTTCTTGGTCTTATTCTCAAAATTTCTTATTTTGAATGGCTTATTCTTATCTTGATTATAGCTATAGTTATTTCTTTAGAAGCCTTAAATACAGCTCTGGAGAAAATATTAGATTATCTTGAACCTGATTTATCTGATAAAATAAGGATTATTAAAGATTTAATAGCTGGAGCAGTAGCCATTACTATTTTTGCCTCCCTCATTATTGGCTTGATGATTTTTTTGCCAAAAATCCATATCTTTTTACAAAAGTTATAATTCTGTCAAAATATTATACTATTCGTTATTTTATTAGTCTATGTCCCCCCAATTAGAGGAAATTAAAAGTAAATTAGACATAGTTGAAGTGATTGGCCAATACGTAAAACTCCAGAAAGCAGGAGCTAATTATAAGGCCCTTTGTCCTTTTCATAAAGAGAAAACTCCTTCTTTTATTGTGTCTCCTTCGCGTCAGATTTTTCATTGCTTTGGTTGCAATTTGGGAGGTGACATTTTCACTTTTGTAATGAAAATGGAAAATTTGGAGTTTAAAGATGCCCTAAAAGTATTGGCAGATAAAGCTGGGGTAAAGCTTGTTTACGAGAGTCCCGAAGTTAACTCTCAAAAGCAAAAAATTATAGATATCAACGAAAAAGCAAAATTATTTTTTAAAAAACAATTAAAAGAAAATACTGAAGCTAAAGATTATTTAAGAAAACGGGGATTGAAAGAAGAGACTATCGAAGAATTTGATTTAGGTTTTGCTCCTGATGATTGGCGAAGCTTAGTTAATTATTTAACAAAGGCGGAATTTAAACCTGAAGATATCGCGGCTAGTGGTTTAGCTATTAATCGTCAGGAAGTAACAGAAATTAATGCTAAGATACAAGATACAAGATACAAGATACAAGATACGGATATTTACGATCGTTTTCGCTCTCGGATTATGTTTCCCCTTGAAGATGCGACTGGCCATTTAGTCGGTTTTACAGGAAGAATTTTTCAAGGTAAAAGCCCTTTAAAAACCATTAAAGATATTGAAGCGGTGGGTAAATATGTGAATACGCCGCAGACCCTGGTTTTTGATAAAAGTAAAATTCTTTATGGTTTATCGAAAACAAAAACTTATCTGCATCAACTCGAGGCAACTTTATTAGTAGAAGGACAGATGGATTTTTTAATGGGTTGGCAGGCAGGAATTAAAAATATAGTGGCTACTTCTGGTACCAGCCTCACTCCTTATCACTTAGTAATTCTTAAAAAATATAATAACACCTTAATTTTGGGATTTGATATGGATGAAGCGGGAGAAAGAGCTGCTGAGAGGAGTATTGATTTAGCCTTAGCTAAGGAATTTAATGTTAAAATCCTTCAGCTTTCTCAAGATAAAGATTTGGCAGATTATATCTTAGACATAAAAGATTCGTCCGAAATCAAAGATTTGTTAAATAAGGCTATCCTGATTATGGATTTTTATTTCGAGCGAGCTAAGATAATGGGGGATATTAATAGTTTAGAAGGGAAAAAAGCAGTTATTTCTTATTTCCTTCCAAAAGTGAAAAAATTAATTAATCCTCTTGACAGAGCCTTTTGGTTAGAAAAAATTTCTCGCTATGTTAATATAGATATTCACGCTTTAGAAGACGAATTAAAAAGAATTGCCATCAAATCAGCCACCCTTCGACAAGGCTCAGGATTAATTGACGAAAATGAGCCTGAATATCAATATTCTTCCGGTGTTAGCCTTACTACCATTTTAGAAAAACCCAGATATCAAGTTTTAGGAGAAAGAATTATAGCTTTTCTGATTAAAGATTTTTCGTTTAAAAACGAGATCAAGGAAAATAAAAAATATTTTCCCGAAGAAATATCAGAAATTTTAGAGATTATTCTTAGAGCTAATCTTCCGGAGGACTTAGAATTAAAAAATTTACAAAAAATGAATCTCAAGGAAGAAATAATTGATAAGATTAATGAATTAGCTTTAAGGGCTGATTATGAATTGGAAATGCTTGAAAAATTCAATCCTTCGACTATGCTCAGGATTGGACATTCGGCTGAGCTCAGTCGAAGCCATGGTGAGCAGTTCGGCCCTGAGCTCACTGCCGAAGGGCAAAGCCGAACCATCAATGTCTCTTTAAAAGAAGAAATAAAAAACCAACTATTTGACTTAAGACAAGAAGCGGTAAAAATCAGACAGAAGAAGATAGAAAACGAAATAATGCTAGCAGAAAAAAATAAAAATGAAAAGCAAAAACAAAATTTAATTAAGCAATTTGATCAATTATCAAAAGAATTATTATGACAATCGCTCGGAGATATATTACCTTTCGAAAACGTCCAAAATCCCCAGCGAGGATTTTTGAACTCGCGCAAGCTTCTTCGTTCTTCTTCGCTTCGCTCAGAAGCCTTGCCCGCTCGTCGCTTGAGCGTTTCTCAAGGTACATATCTCCTCGCTTTAAAGGTTTAACTTTATAATAAGAGCTCGTCTTTTCTTCTGCGAATGATTCAGGGGAGGGTCTAAATTTAGGGTTCATTTATGAACCCCATTAAAAAGAGAGAGGTGGAAGGGGCTCCTCCCATGCTAAATGAGCAGGAGAAAAGACGAGCTCTTCAAAATATTAGAAATTAAAATTAATATTATGGGTAAAACAAAAAAAATTAAGAGAAAAACAACTCAAAAAAGAAGAATCGTGAAAAGAATTCAAAAGAAAAAAATACAGAAGTCCAAGAAGAAAAAACTTAGTCAAAAGAAAGCTTTGGGAGAAATAAGCATAGAGGAATTAATCAAAAGAGGCAGGAGCCGAAGGTTTGTTACTCAAGATGAGATTTTAAAATATTTTCCTAAGGTAGAAGAAAATATCGATTTGTTAGAAAAAATCTACGATTCTTTAGCTGAAGCCAATATCGAGATCATTGAAAGCGGAGATTTACTTTTACCTAAAACTGAAGTAACGCAGAAGGAATTAAAAGAAAGTTTACGTTTTAGGGAAACGGAAGAAATAAGCGATAATGTGCAATCATATTTGAGAGAAATAGGAAAAATATCGCTTTTAACTCCAGAAGAAGAAAGAGCTTTGGCAAAAAAAGTCGATCAAGACGATGAACAGGCGAGAAAAAAAATGATTGAAGCCAATTTAAGATTGGTGGTTTCTATTGCTAAGCGTTATATTGGCCGCAGCAGCAATATGAACTTTTTAGATTTGATTCAAGAAGGAAATATTGGTTTGTCTAAAGCCGTTGACAAATTTAATTATAAAAAGGGATTTAAATTTTCTACTTATGCCACTTGGTGGATTAAACAAGCCATTACTCGAGCTTTAGCTGATCAAGGAAGAACTATTCGGATTCCAGTTCACATGGTAGAAACAATTACCAAATACTTAAAAACTAAAAGAGCTTTAGCCCAAAGTTTAGGCAGAGAGCCTCTGCCAGAAGAAATCGCCAAAGAAATGGACAAAAGTTTAGACGAAATTCTCTATTTAATACAAATTTCTCGAGATACTTATTCTTTAAATCAATCAATAGGAGGAGGGGAGGGAGACAAAGAAACTAGTGAATTAGGGGATTTCGTTCCTGATAAAAAAACTCCTGGTCCGGATGATTATGCTAATCTTCAAATTCTTAGAGACTTAATAAGAAATATTCTTCTGGATCCATCTTTTACCCAAAGAGAAAGAGATATCATCAAAATGAGATTTGGTTTAGAAGATGGCATCAATCATACTTTAGAAGAAGTAGGAAAAGAATTTGGAGTAACGAGAGAAAGAATCAGGCAAATTGAAGCCAAAACCTTAGAGAAAATGAAAGAACATCCCCAGTCTCAAAAGATAAAAGAATTTTTAGAATGATAGTAAATTTACTGAAGGTTCTTATCCCAAAACCATTAAAGAAAAATTCTTTTTTAAGAAAAGTATTAGTTTTGATAGCTTCTGCTTGGTTTGGATTTCCTTCTAAGAAATTAATTCTTCTGGGGGTGACTGGAACTACTGGCAAGACTACCACTACTTTTATGATTAAAAGTATTCTCGAAGAAGCAGGCATTAAAACCGGTTTAATTAGTACAGCTGGTTATTTTGTTGATAACGAAGTGATTTATGAACAGGGTGAGGGACCTGGAACAACTCCAGATCCTTTTGTACTTCATCGCTTATTAAGAAAAATGGTGCAAAAGAAAATAAGAGTGGTAATTATTGAAGTTTCTTCTTTTGGATTAATGTATTGGAGAACATACGGCTTAAGGTTTAAAGCCGCTGTTTTAACCAATATTGCCTATAATCACCATGTTGCTCTTCATAGAGGAATGGAAAATTATATAAGAGAAAAGTTAAAACTCTTTCGTTATTTATCTAAAAAAAGCACGGCGATTTTACCCCAGGAAAGTGAATATTTTAATTTATTTAAAAACAATACTCAAGCAAAAGTTTTGACTTTTGGTTTTAATTCTAACTGTGATATTTGGATAGCAGGGTCTATTGTTCATTACCAAGATAAAACTTTTGATTTAAAATTAAAAATTCCAGCTCTTTTTAATCTCTTAAATGCCTTGGCTGCTATTGGCGCTGTTTCTGAATTACCAATTACTGAGGCTCAAATCAAAGCTGGTTTGGAAAAAATAGAAAGCATTCCTGGAAGATTAGAAGTGATTACTAGCCAAGCACCATTTAGAATTATTGTTGATAAAGCCAATACTCCTTTAGCCTTTCAAAGTCTGATTGATTTTATTTCGAGTGATTATCAACCAAGACAAAAAATCGTGGTTTATGGCACTTTTAATGAAAGTCCTTTGGAAGAAAGAGAAATGTTAGCCAAATTATCTACTGATTTTTTTGATTTAGTGATTATCACCGAAGATGACCCCAAAGATGAATCACCTCAAAAAGCAAAAGAAGATTTTTTGAATTTTGCCAAAAAGAATGATCTTCCTAAAGATAAATATCTAATTATTTCTGATAGACGAGAAGCCATCAAAACTGCGATAAAAAAGGCCCAAAATAATGATTTAATACTTATTTTAGGCCGAGGAAACGAGCAGTTTATGCTTTATAAAAACAAAAAAACACCTTTTGATGATAGGGCAGTCACAAAAGAAATTTTAAAAGAAGTTGGATACCTTTTATGAATTCAGAAGAATTAAGAAAAAAATTCTTAGATTTCTTTGAAGATAGGGGACATCGAATTGTCTCTTCTTCTTCTTTAATTCCAGAAAACGACCCTTCGGTGCTTTTCACTACTGCCGGAATGCAGCAATTTAAATTATACTACACGGGAACACAAAACCCCTTGAAAGATAATCATTCTAATTTGAGCGAGCCTTTGAATAACTTAAATGTCGCAACTTGCCAAAAATGCTTAAGGACAACTGATATTGAATCTGTAGGTGATGAAAGTCATCTGACCTTTTTTGAAATGTTAGGAAATTTTTCATTTGGGGGATATTTCAAGAAAGAGGCTATTGAATATGCTTGGGATTTTATAACCAAGAATTTAAAAATTTCTTTAGACAGAATTAAAGTTAGTGTTTTTAAAGGCGATGAAGAAGTTCCTTTTGATAAAGAATCTTATGATACTTGGTTAGAGATAGGCATACCAAAAAAGAAAATCATTTTAGGATCAAAAAGGGATAATTTCTGGGGACCAACCGGAAAAGAAGGTCCTTGCGGGCCAACTACAGAAATTTATATTGATGGGATAGAAATTTGGAATTTAGTTTTTAATGAATATTATCAGCATTTAGACAAAACTTTAGAACCTTTGAAAATTAAAGGAGTGGATACTGGTATGGGTTTAGAGAGATTAGCTTTAATCATGGAATATCCCCAGGATGAACAAAAAACTATTTATGATACTGATTTATTCGAAGATTTGATGATTTTTCTAAAATCTCAAGGAGAAAAAGGAGAGGAAAGAATTTATAGAATTATTGCTGACCATTTTCGAGCCATTGTTTTTTTAACAGCTTCGGGTATTATTCCTTCTAATACTCTGCATGGTTATGTCTTAAGAAGGCTCATAAGAATAATTATTTCTTTTAGTAAGATTCAGGATTTTAAAGAAAATTGGTTAGAACAAGCTTTTGAAATTATTAAAGTAAAGTATGGCAATTTTTATCCTGAATTGAAAAACCAAAAAGAGGTTCTTTCAGTTATTAATCAAGAAAGAGACAAATTTGAAAAAACTTTAGAAGGAAGTTTGAAAGACTGGCAAAAATTTGTTAATCATTTACCAAAAACAAAAAAGATAATTTCAGGCAGAGATGCTTTTTCTCTTTACGAAAGTTCTGGTACTCCTTTAGCAATTTTAATAGAAATGGCTAAAAAAATTAATAAAAAAGTTGATATCCAGGGTTTTGAAGAAGAATTTCGCCGTCATCAAAATGTTTCAAGAGTAAGTCAAGAGAAAAAATTTGGAGGCCATGGCATTCAGACTATAAAAAACGAAGATGATAAAACCAAAATCACAAAACTGCATACAGCTACTCATCTTCTCATTCAAGCCTTAAGAATAATCCTGGACGACAAGATAGAGCAAAAAGGTTCGGACATCACTCCAGAGAGATTACGTTTAGATTTTCCTTTTCCGAGAAAATTAACAGCTGAAGAAATTAAAAAAGTTGAAAATCTTGTTAATCAAAAGATTCAAGAAGATTTAATAGTTCATTACTATGAAACCAGTTACGAAGAAGCAATTCGAAAAGGAGCCTTAGGGTCTTTTAAAGATCGTTACCCAGAAAAAGTAATTGTTTATGAGATAAAAAATTCAAGAACAAAAACCACTTTCTCTATGGAAATTTGCGCTGGGCCCCATGTTAAAACCACTAAAGAAATAGGTACATTTAAAATTCTCAAAGAAGAAGCAGTAGGCCAGGGGATAAGAAGAATTAAAGCGGCAGTCACGTTAAACGTGATAAAGCCGCGTTTAACGCGGCAATAAAGTGAGCTTTGATATATCAATAAATTTTGATATACTACTATCATGTTAAACGTGATAAAGCCGCGTTTAACGCGGCAATAAATTAATTCATTTAAGCGTATGAGAAATGTAAAAAAGAAGAAGGTAGTTGATATTTATCCTCCACATACTCTAGAAAAAAATTCGTCAACTGGCGGAGAAGAGGAAAATATTATGATTCGAATTGAATCAATTCCTTTACCTCAGGAAAAACCCCGCCTGTCGGCGAGGCAAGCTCGCCTGGTAAAGGAAGAACCAGAAAGGATAGGTTTAGAAAAAGAGAAAACAATAGAGGAGCCAGAGGTTTACGAAGCGCCTTTTAAACCTGGAGAAATGAGAATAAAAACAAGAAGAAATAAGGATTACCTTTTTTCTCGCTTCGCTCGAAATAAACTTTTAAGTATCATCTTGCCTTTAGTTTTCATTGGTTTTTTCATTAGCTCATTTTATTATTTGGGCTTTGTCGTTTTAACCAAAGCTGAGGTATTAATTATATCTAAAAAATTGACCTTTTCTCTCGATAATGATCAGGTTTTGATCGACAAAAATATCGCTGAGGCTAATTATAGCCAAAAGGTAATTCCAGGAAATTTATTTATTTTTCCAGAAAATGATGAAAAAGAATTTAAAAGTACTGGTCAAGGCAAAGATGAACAACAGGCCAAAGGAATAATCACTATTATTAATAATTTTTCTTCTGCCCCTCAAATTTTAGTAGCTACTACTCGGTTTGAAGCTCCTGATGGTAAAATTTTTCGTTTAGATTCTCGGATAGTCATTCCTGGAGCAGCGATGAAAGATGGTAAACTCGAACCTTCATCAATAGATGTCAATGTCACTGCTGCTACATCAGGACCAGAATATAATATTATTGCCTGTAATGATAATTGTAAATTTACTATTCCTGGTTTTAAGGGAACACCAAAGTTTGATGGTTTTTATGGAATCAGCAATAAACCAATGGCTGGAGGAAGCTTAGGCTCAGTTCCAATGGTTACTGCCGAAGATTTAAAAAAAGCTGAAGATGCTATTTTAAAAAATATAGATAATAAAATAAACGAAGATTTTAAAAATAAAATTCCCAACAATCTAAAAATTCTTGATGGGGCAAAAAGCGGTATTAAAATTGCAAAAATTAGCAGCGATGTTTCAATCGGAGATTTTCGTCAAAGCTTTACTGTAACTGCTGCTGGAGAAATCAGGGTTATTGCTTTCAGGGAGCAAGATCTCATTGAGTTTATAAGAAGCCGGTTTGATGCTCAAAAACCAGAGAAATATGATTATTGCGGTGATCCTACCATAGAATATAAGGACGTCAAGCCTGATTTTGAGAAAGGAACATTGAAATTGACAATATCTGTCAAACAAACTATCTGTTATCATCTTTCTCAGGATGAGATTAAAAAGAATGTTGCTGGCAAAAACCAAAAAGAATTAGAAATCATTCTAAAAAGTATAGATGGGATAGAGGAAGTAAAAGTTAACCTCTTCCCTTTTTGGATTAAAAAAGTACCTACCAATTTCAATAAAATTAAAATTTCTGTTGACTAAATTCGTATATTTTGCTAAACTAAAAATGTTTATGCCCCGAGAAGATGTGTTGAGAAAAGAAGGAGTAGTAACCGAAGCTTTACGTAATGCGATTTTTCGAATTCGATTAACCGATGGAGAGGAAGTTTTAGCCCACTTATCTGGGAAACTTCGTCTTCATAGAATTAAAATTCTAAACGGAGATAAAGTTTTAGTAGAACTCTCTTCTTATGATCCTACAAGGGGTCGAATTATTTATCGATTGTAAAGGGCTTTGTCTGCGAAGACGAGCCCTGAGTTTGTCGAAGGCAAGTCCTGAGCTTGTCGAAGGCAAGTCCTGAGCTTGTCGAAGGACGAAGTCTGAGCAGTAACAAAACCTTTACCCCGTTAGAAGTTTGGCGCTAATCTTTCGTTTAAAGATAGCCAAAGCCGCAAAGGCGGCTTCGCCTTAAGACTTTCTTATATCAATAATTATTGTTGAACTTCTAACGGGGTGCT
>Ga0210050_1003000_pt1 | contig 15417 bp, 13 predicted proteins | sample CryGey132114_all_FD_185463 | JGI IMG/M metagenome (GOLD analysis project Ga0210050, IMG submission 185463) | Groundwater microbial communities from aquifer - Crystal Geyser CG22_combo_CG10-13_8/21/14_all (SPAdes) (version 2) | ecosystem: Environmental > Aquatic > Deep subsurface > Groundwater ...
CAGGCAAAAAGCAATGCAGGAATGAGAATGCTTTCAGTGTTTTTGTCATGCTTTGAGACGTGGAGGATTAGGGGTCAGAACATGTTATCTGAGATGGCAAAGTACATCTAGGTGCTTGATTCATACTACTAAAACAATTTTTATAGGGAAATGGGTCAGTGACATTTGTGGAAAAGGTTTGTGTTCTTGGTGCAGGAAGCACGAAATATGGAAAATTAAGTGAAAGTATTGCTGATATTACTACTCAAGCATCTGTTGCAGCCATAGAAAGTGCAGGTATTTCCCCAAAAGACATCAAAGCGTCTTACATTTCAAACGTCTTTGGTGTTGCTGACAAACAGGTCCATATTGGTCCTGTCTTAATGAGTAGATTGGGAATTCCAGATAAACCATCATTAACAATAGAGTCTGCATGTGGAAGTGGCTCTGTATCATTTAGAGAGGCTTACGCCAATATTGCAGCAGGATTTTATGATTGTCTAGTTGTTACTGGTGTTGAAAAAGTAACTCACACAGGAACTGAGTGGACTACCACTTATTTTGCATATTGTTCTGACTTTTTTTATGAAGGTCAAGCAGGTGCATCATTTCCAGGTTTGTTTGCATCAATGGCAAGAGCTTACTTGAATGAGTTTGATGCAACTGAAGAAGACTTTGCAGCAGTTGCAGTAAAGAATCATGATAATGGTTTCCTAAATCCAAAAGCTCACATGCAAAAGAAAATTACGATTGATGATGTAATGAATTCTGCAGTAGTTGCAAGTCCTTTAAAGCTTTATGATTGCTGTCCATTCTCTGATGGTGCAAGTTCTGTTATTCTTTGTTCTGAAAAGTTTGCAAAAGAACATGGTGGTGATTATATTGAAGTAATTGGTTCTGGTAGAGGCGGTTCACCAGCTGCATTACAAGGACGTGAACATATGACAACCATTCCTAGTACAAAGATTGCAGTAGCAGATGCATACAAAATGGCAGGAATAACTGCAAAAGACATTGATTTTGCAGAAGTACATGATTGTTTTACAATTGCAGAAGTAGTTGACACTGAAGACTTGGGATTCTTTGAGAAAGGAAAAGGCATTCAAGCAGTTCGTGAAGGTAGAACAAAATTAAATTCTGACATTTCTATTAATCCATCAGGTGGTCTTAAATCAAAAGGACATCCAATCGGAGCAACAGGCGTTGGACAAGTAGTAGAAGTATTTGATCAACTAACTGGAAAAGCTGGTGCAAGAACTGTTAAAGATGCAAAAATTGGTTTAACTCATAACTTTGGTGCAACTGGTGCAAGTTGTGCTGTTCACATATTCCAAAGCGTGTAAAATGACTATTGAAGAACAACTAATTGAATATGCAAAACAGGGTAAACTCTTAACTCACAAATGTACTAAATGTGGTTATCTTCATTTATCAACTGCATATTATTGCCTAAAATGCGGCAGTCAGGGATTTGAGGATGTTGTTTTGGATGGTATAGGCTCAATTGCCACTTATACTATAATCACCGTAGCTCCTGCAGGCTTTGAAAAATATACTCCATATGCCTTTGTTGTACTTCAACTAGACAACACAGAATTGAGAATTTCTGGATTTATGGCAGGAATTGCTACTCCTGCAGATCTTCCAATTGGAACTAGAGCCCGAATAACTGGTTTTGAAGATGGTTGTGGAATCATCATTAAAAAACAGTAAAATTATTTGCTTGAATTATTAAAAAAAATCAGAACCTTTTCTTAATTATTTTGTATGTCTGATCACTTTCATGTCAGTAGAAATTACTTGTGGTAAATGTGGGGAAAAGATCGCAAACATGAAAATGCTGAAATCTCTGAAAGATGTGCTAAACCCATCTAATGGAAAATGTCCATCGTGCGGACAGAAACTTTCTACATCAGAATTTTCACTTGATGTTCAAGAAAATTAAATTTTTAAAAGATCTATGACAACATTATTTTTACATTTCTAAAAAACTGATAAAAAAATGTAAGAAATAATCTAGTCATAAGTCTTATTTACTCCTTTAATTTTAGAGACAATAATGAAACTAAGTAAAGAGAAATTAGAATTAGACTTAGATTCAAACTTAGACCCTGATTTGGATGCTGATCTAGCAGATGATCTAGATTCAGATGATGATATAGATCTAGATGACGATGATCTGGATTCTGACTCTGAACCAAAAAGGGGTGGAATTTTACAATCCACGTCAAAACGTGTACGAATGATATTTTCTGTCATGGCAAGTCCAAATAGAATTGATATCCTTAGAATTTTAAACTCTAAAGGACCATTAACCTACTCTGAATTAAAATCTCTAGCTGGGTTCAAGTCAAAAAAAGAAAGTGGAAAGTTTGCATATCACTTGAGAAAATTACTTAGACAATCACTTGTTGCACTTAACAAATCTGAAAGACGTTATACTATTACAAATCTTGGAAAACTCGTTTTGAGTTTGGCAAGACAAATTGAAGAAAGATCAATTATTGAGAGTGGAAAAATGTATGTCAGAACATCATCTGAATCAATTGAAGAGTTTAACTCACACAAAATTATCCAATCACTAGTCAGAGAGGGAAGTCTACCATTAGAGCTAGCACAAAAAATAACCGAAGAAGTTGAAAATAGAATTTACAAGTATCAAACTACCTATCTAACAGGCGCACTAATTCGAGAAATGGTGAACTCTGTTCTTTTGGAGCATGGTCATGAAGAATATCGTAATAAACTAGCACGCCTAGGCCTGCCTGTCTACGACGTCCAACAAATGATTTCTAATTTAGATAATGTGGATAACGGCGCTGAAGGACTTTTGTTTAATACTGGACAAAGAGTATTTGCTGAACATCTACTAACAAACATTTTGCCTAAAGATGTAGCCGACTCGCATCTTTCTGGAGACTTGCACATTAGCAATCCTGGAATTTGGTCCATGATTCCTGACACAATATTTGTAAATGTCAAAGAATTAATTGAAGATGGAATTGATCTTGGTGGAAAATATCTTGACGTATCTAGAATTCCCGCATCAAAACAACTTGATGATGTTACAAGCTCATTATCTGTAATCATTGCACTACTCTCTAAAGAAGCTTCACAAGAAATTGTGCTTGATGGACTAGTTCCATTGTTTGTAAAACATGCAAAGTCTTTACCTGAGCTTGAACAAAAATTAACAGATGCATTTGCAACTGCATCAACAACTTCAAAATATAACAGAAACAGTACTAATATCTCAATTCGTTTACAATTAGGAACAGAGCCAAAAATAATCAATTCAATTATCAATGCATACAAAAACTACACAAAAATTACACCAGTTCCAAAAATTGGTCTAATAATAGATGTTGATAAAGGTAAGATAACTGATGTATCTCAAGCAGTGTCTGAAATAATTTCTATTGGCGGCAAAATAATGTTTGCTAAAGGTCAAACATCTATCTATGGTATCACAAACGGATCTACAAAGATCTTAGGTCCACTCTCAATCACACTACAATCTGTTTCAATAAATCTTCCAAGATTGGCATTTGAATCAAACAAAGATGAAACTTACTTTAGAGCAAGACTAGCATTACTAATGAAACCTGCACTAGCTTCAATGGCATTAAGAAAGAAAGAAATTTCAGATCTTACAAGAAGGGGGCTAAATCCAATTCTTGCAAAGAATACTCAATACATGCAAAGAAGTTCTGTCTCTCTAGTTGTAAACCTAGTTGGACTCAAAGAAGCAGTTTTCAATATACTGGGATTCCAAGACAATAAAGAAGGACGGGATATTCTTCACAAAGTCATTGAAACCGCAGTTGATGTGGGTGCCAAAAAAGGCAAAGAGTTAGGCGATACAGTAGCTATTTCCATGACTGAAACTGAGGGTTCTCCTCGTTTTGCAACTCTGGATGGTGAAAAATATGGTAAAAACTCGTCCCTAAACTCAATGGAGGCTGATTTCTATTCTCAAGGTATAGTGCTTAAAGCATCTGAAGTCTCTGATTACACTGCCAAGAGTGAGCCTATTGTTGAATGCAACAAACTCTCAAAATTACTCAACGGTGGATTGCTTGTAACATTAGAAATTGATAATAATGCAAATATTGAGGAAATCAAAAAATCAATTGAGAAGACTGCAGAACTTACTCCTTCTTTTAGACTTGTTAGACACACTTCGATTTGTGGTGAGTGTGGATTCAAGGATGAACCATTTGAAGACAAGTGTCCCAAATGTAAGTCGCCTTATGTTGTCTGAAATTCGTAAATGAAAAACTAGTTACGATCATTTTTTAGACATTGCGATCATCGCTACTTCCAATAAACATCAAGCCGGTATGAACTTCATAGTAGTGGTGTTAAAAATATTGACTCAATAACGGGACAAGATCAAAACTTTTCGAGCACACAAGTTATATCCACATTAATTCTAACTATGGCGGGGAGATTATAATGGACAATTCACAAATAGAAAATACGATCAATGAGATCCGTAAGCGCAGTGGCGCAGTAACGGCTTTCAATAAAAATAAAATTTCAAATGCCATATTTAGGGCATTGGCAGCCACCTCCAAAGCCGATCGTGGCGTAGCCGACAAACTAGCAGATGATGTAGTTAACAAGCTAGTTGAGCAAGGATTTACAAGATCCAAAGCACCTACGGTTGAAGATATTCAAGATATTGTAGAATCGACTTTGATTGATAGTGGTAATAGTGATATCGCAAAAGCTTACATCGTTTACAGACACGAAAGAAGAAAATTAAGAGAAGAAAAAATGAAGGTCTTAAATCTTAAAGCACTAGATCCGGTTTCTAAGAAATTTGATTTGAATTGTCTAAGAGTGCTAGCATCAAGATATCTTTTCAGAAATTCAAAAAATGAGATTATCGAATCACCAACTCAAATGTTTGAAAGAGTTGCAATTCTAGTTGGAATTGGAGATATTCTATATGATGCACAAATATTTGATAAATCAGGAAATTCCAAACAAGATATAGATGAAGCAAAATCTTATCTTGAAAAACTAGATGCCTTTGATTATAAATTCAAAGTAGGAGATTATTTCTTCAACAAATGGCATTTTAGATCTCTAATTACTCACTATGTGACACTTGCAGACAAGGGTCAAATGAAAGTAAGTTTCAAAGATCTATTGACATTACTAGCAGGAAAAAAACTTGATAGTTATGCAGACAAAATTACAGAGTACTTTAACATGATGACTGCACAAGATTTCCTACCAAACTCACCAACAATGATGAATGCTGGTGGAAGATTAGGACAACTCTCAGCATGCTTTGTACTTGGAATGGAAGACGGTATGGAAGAAATCATGAAATCTACCTCTGATGCCGCATTAATCTTCAAATCTGGTGGTGGAGTTGGAATCAACTACTCTAATCTTCGTGAAGAAGGTGACATTGTTGCATCAACATCTGGTGTTGCATCTGGCCCTGTATCTTTCATGAATATCATCAATACTGTCACTGAAGTTGTAAAACAAGGTGGAAAAAGACGTGGTGCAAACATGGGAATCATTGAATCATGGCATCCTGATGTTGAAAAATTCATCACAAACAAAACAGAAGCCGGCGTTTTAGAAAATTTCAATGTAAGCGTTGGAATCTGGGAAGACTTTTGGCATGCCCTTGTCAACACTACTGATGGTAACTATGTTTTGCGTAGTCCACGTGACAAAAAACCTGTAAAAGAAATTAATGCACATCAACTAATTGATCTAATTGCATTATCTGCATGGAAAAGCGCAGAGCCTGGTTTGATCTTCTTTGATCAAATTAACAAATACAATGTATTTGCTAAAGCAAGAAAAGCACCACTTAGAGCTACAAACCCATGTGGTGAACAAAGTCTCTATCCATACGAATCATGCAACTTGGGTTCTATCAATCTGGTAAATCTTGCAAAAAGACAAGCAGATGGATCTTACGAGTTTGATTGGCAAGGATATGAAGAGATAATCAGAAAGACGACAAGATTCTTGGATAACATCATTGATGTCAATACTTATCCAGTTCCAGAAATTAGTGTAGCCTCAAAAGAGTCTAGAAGAATTGGACTTGGAGTGATGGGCGTAGCTGATCTGTTGTACAAATTAAAAATTCCATACAACTCTAAAGAAGGTTATGAACTACAATCAAAACTATCTGAAGCACTAACATACTATTCCATGGAAGAAAGTGTCTCGCTTGCAAGATCTCGTGGTGAATTCCCACTTTGTTCAAAGACAGAATATCCTGAAGGAAAGATTCCTGTATCTGGATATTATGAGAAACCAAAAGAATCACATTCCTATGAATGGGATTCATTGATTGCAGAAATTAAAAAACACGGTATTAGAAATGTCTTGACCACCACCGTAGCACCAACTGGAACGCTGTCTATGATTGCAGACTGTTCAAACGGAATGGAACCTGCATTTGCTTTAGTGTTTGAGAAGAGAGTCACTGTTGGAAGATTCTTTTATACAAACAAGATTCTTGAGGAAGCTCTTAAAGCAGAAGGTCTCTACACTGATGAAATTCTTGAAAAGATTGCAGACAACTATGGTTCATTGAAAGGATTGGAAGAAATCCCACAATGGATGCAAGATGTCTTTGTTACAGCAATGGATATTCATTGGACTGATCATCTTATGGCCCAAGGTGTATGGCAAGATTGGATTGGAAATGCAATTGCAAAAACAATCAACATGCCATATGATGTAACAGTTGAAGATGTAAAATCTGCATATCTATTAGCTCATGAAATCGGGCTAAAAGGAATGACCGTTTACCGTGATGGTTCTAGACACAAACAAGTTCTTCACATGACAAGTGATAGTGCAACAAAGACATTTGAGGTAAGACCAAGTGAATACATGACTTCTTACATCGCTGCAAATATCACAAACCCCTACATCAAAGCTCAAGTTGGTGCATCCCTTGCATTAAAGATGCATGATGAAGAAATCACAATCGAATCTCCAAAACACGACGAGATCTCCGAAGATCGTCTTTGTCCAACATGTAAAAACAATCTAGTCTTTGTCGAAGGTTGTAGTATCTGCATTGAATGTGGATACAGTGGTTGTACTTCTGGATAAGTAACAGAATCGCAACTTTTTTACTTTCTTTTATTTTCCAATCATATCATGGATAAGAAAATTTTAGGCGTGATTTTAGGCGTGGCAACAGGCATTGCCATCATTTCCTCGGTTTTATTCATGTCAACTTTAGATACTACAATTAAAACTAATGAAAAAATTGGTCTTGTGATTAACACTCCAAATAACTCAATTACATTACAAAACTTGGACGAAATTTATTCTGAAGCATCAAGTACTGGAATTGGCAGAAGTAACGTCTATCTTTTCTGGAATCTCGTTGAACCAGTACGAGGAGAATATGATTGGCAACAATCTGACGTGTTGATGAGTTTTAATAAAAAAAATAATCTAAAAACTACTCTGTACTTTTCCATAATTAATGGCGAAACCCTTGGACCTTTCCCAAATTGGATTGGAAAACCACCCCTAAATTCTATTGGTGAAGACAGAGTTGTTAGCGTCCTTGATGCAGTATTATCAAGGTATGATGTTGTAGATACTGTCATACTTGCTGGCCAAACAGAATCTCATTTTAGATTCTATGAACAAAACATTCCTGTCTATAAAGAACTATTCAACGGAGTCTATGAAAAAATCAAAGAAAAACATCCTGATGTGAAAATAGGAAATGCGTTTTCTTTAGATCAGGTTTTAAATAAAAATCTGCGATATGTTGTCACTGATTTAGCAATTGGAGATTTTGTTGCGTTCTCTTATTCTCCGGTAGATACTCTAAATGACATTGTAAAAACTCCAGAGCAGGCAAAAGAAGAATTGCAACAAGTATTTGATTTGGCAGGTGACAAAAAAGTAGGAATTTTTGAAATTAGTTGGAGTACCTCTGATTTTGTTGGTGGAAGTGAAACACAACAAACAGAATTTCTAGAAAAATCCTTTGAATTTTACGCTGAAAATGAACCACAAATCGAATTTTTTACCTGGTATAGGCAGTATGACAGACCTGAAGGAACTTGTATAGTTGAAGCACCAATAATTGGAGATGACACTCTTACAGTAGGAGGTTCTGGTTTTGGAAGCAGTGAACATGTAGCTGAAAGACTAAGTCATTACATTTGTAATGCAGGTATGATAAACAATGATGGTAATCCTAAATCTAGTTGGAATGAATTTAAGAAGCAAATTAAAATGATCAACTAATGATTTCTTTAATCTTAGCAGAGTCTTCATTAGAGATTGTTCCATCTGAATTAAAACATCATCCATCAGTAATTTCACATGCAAGAAAGCTTGGAAAAAATCCATCAGAAATTTTATTGGATAATTCATGGCATTTTGCTGCTATGAAAGGAATCGAAAATGAAATGAAACGAGGACGACCTGATCTAGTACATTTCTCAATACTTGAATCTACAACCATTCCATTATATTTTAAAAATAAGATGAAACTTTATGTTCACACCATAGATAACAAAGTAATCTCTTTTGGAGAACATGTCCACATTCCTAAATCATATCACAGGTTCGAAGGAGTCATAGAAAAATTATATCAAGAAAAAACAATCACGACAAATAATGATGTCTTGTTGGAACTCAAAGAAATGACATTTCATGAATTACTTGATGAGATTAATCCATCAAAAGTACTTGGTTTTTCTACAAAAGGCAATAAGAGTACATATGAAAAAATTGCAAAAGAGATTCCAGATAACACTTGTATTGTAATCGGAGGATTTCAAAAAGGACATTTTTCTGATTCTGTTAAAAGTAACATAACCGATCTTTATTCTGTTGGTGATGAATCATTTGAAGGACATGTTGTGGTTGCAAGAATGCTATATGAGTATGAAAAAACCATTTTTATGTAGGAAATAAAATTTGCACGTTATTGCAGTCATAGTATAGCCTGGTTAGTATTCGGGGTTTCCAACCCTGTGACGCGGGTTCGAATCCCGCTGACTGCATTTTTCAATCCTAATGAGAACCAATTTTTAGGTGCAGTTTTAGATAATACTGTGAAACCTACTGCAAGAAAAATTGCAATGGAAAGAATGCATATTCTTATTGAAAATGCAATTACTAATGCAAGAACAAATCCTGAACTCTCTCAACGTCAGGCATCCATTGCTAAAAGAATCAGTACTAGACATAAAATTCGATTACCTTACAATCTTAGAATGGTTTTCTGCAAAAAATGTAAATCTTTCATTGCACCAGGAATTAATTCTAGAATTCGTCTAGGTAGAGTATCTGTCAAATCGATCAGAATTTCTTGTAACTTGTGCGGGCACACTTATCGTAAAATTATCTCTAAATGATTAGCAATGATATTTTAACAACTTGAAAATATCTGCAGTTGTGATTTCAAAGATCATTTTGTTAATTCTAGTAGGTTTGGTTACAATTTCAGTAACTCCTGCGTATGCCCAACATCACTCGGGATCTCTTGCGCCGCCAATAGATTTTGATGGATTAAGAGTAGCTCTGACCACAATTCTTACTCCAGAAGATTTCATTTATGGTGATTCTAAAAGTGCCAATCTGTCAATTAGATTCTTTGACAGTGACACCAACAAAAATATCCAAAGCGTTACGTATAGAGTTCAAATTTTTCATGAAGGTACTCTAGTTGCCAATGAATACTTTTTTGATGATGATGGTAAATTAGATTTAGAAATTAAACCTACATCAGTATGTCAAGATGAAAATCTATGGAAATGTACAAAATATTATGGTGAAAAACATGCCATAGCTGGAGCATATTATGCAAGAGGTGATTCATTACCTGTAATTCAAGGTCCTGTTTTTGATAAAAGTGGACAATACAATATTCAAGTTTCCGTTGTAGGAGCAACAAATCCAAAGACAATGACCACCCAAGATTTGCTATTTGAAACTTTCTTACACCTTCCGCAAAAATACACTTTCCCAATCAAGATTGCAAATGCTCAGGAATTTCCAATATCAATTAAATCTCACAATGATGAAATTTCAAATTTCAATTATGATGAATCAACAAATAAAATTTCATATGAAATATTCTATGATTTGAACGAACATCAACATGATTCTAGTATTAATCAAATAGTGTTATTGCAAAAGGATTTCTCACCTTTCAAACAAGGATATGACGTTGATGTTTTTGTAGAAGGTATACAAATTAAAGATAATTATTTTGATTTTGAAATTTCAAACCCCGATGAAAATATTGTTAGAATAAACATTCCCTATGAAGAACTCATGGAAATTAAAAACAAACTAAATCTCAAAAATGACAATAATCAAATTAAAATAGAAATTTTATCTGGTGAACAAATTGCTCTAAATGAACTTGATTTTATGTTTGAAAACGGTGTTAATGCAAAAGTATCCTGGAATTCCAAATTAAAAACAGATGAAAAAATCCCACTTACATTTTCTTTCTTTGATGTAAATAATAAACCTGCAAAAGATATTTTGTTTGCATATAGTATTTCTGATTCCTTTGGAAAAGAGATTTGGTCAAATATGGGAATCTCTGATACATATCTTGGTATTTTAACCCCTCATGGGATTTATCAAGAATCTGTTTTAGTTTCTACTGATGGACAATATCAATTAAAAATAATTTTGATTGGTCATGATTCTAATAATTTTGAAAAGTATTTCACTTCAAAATCTGACTTTAGTCTTTATTCTGATTCCGTAAAAGAAGAAAAAACTGAAATTGTTCCATCCTGGATAAAAAATAATGCTGGATGGTGGGCAGATGGAATTTTGGGTGATCAAGAATTTATTCAATCTATTCAATTTTTGATCAACGAAAATATCATTAATATCACAGTTACTGAATCCAAATCAACAGGTTCTCAAGAAATTCCATCCTGGATAAAAAATAATGCTGGATGGTGGGCAGATGACTTGATTTCTGAAAGTGATTTTGTTAAAGGAATAGAGTTTCTTATTAGTCAAGGAATAATTAATTAAAATTTAAAATTGGAATTTAAGACCAACAATGAATGATTGCCTGGTGACAATTCCAACTGAATTGAATTTTCTGAAATGATATTTAGATAATACTGATAATTTGTATGAATAATTTCTTCGTATTTTTTAAATCAAAACTAGGAAAATTTATCACCGATCTAAGAATTTGTGCCGAAACATGTTGAACAAACAGACACAATATCTCAATGATTTATAAGACGATTATCGATTTTTTGACTTTATGGCGAAGATATACGATGTACCAGCAGACGTGTTGATTGGAAGACTAGCAGCTACTCTAAAAAGTGAAGATATTCCTGCACCTTCTTGGATTCCATTTGTCAAAACCGGAGCTCATGCAGATAAACCACCCCAAGATCGAGATTGGTGGCATACTAGATGCGCTTCAATCATGAGAAAAATTTACCTTAATGGTCCTATTGGAATTAATGCTTTAAGAAATGATTACGGTGGTGGTCGACCATCTGGATATGGAGCTGCTCATCACAAAGATGCTGGCGGTGCAATTATTCGCAATGCAATTCAAGGATTAGAAAAACTTGGCTATCTAGAAAAAGTTGAGAAGAAAGGACGTATTGTGTCTAAACAAGGAATGCAAAAACTTGATAGATTATCAACAGAAATTCTTAAAGAACTAATTGTTGAAAATCCACAATTGAAGATATACTCTTAGATTCAAAATGAGTTTTCCAGAATCTGATGAACCACCTTACGATAATACTAATCATGAATTAGCAGCACAAAAAGAACAAATCCTAAAACAAGTTCTTTCACCAGAAGCTAGAATGAGACTAAATAATATCAAAATGGTCAAACCAGAATTATCTAACATGGTTGAACAATATCTGATCGGAATGGCTACTCAAGGAAAACTCCCCGGAAAAATCAGTGATGAACAATTAAAGCAAATATTGCTCTCTACACAGCAGCCAAAGCGTGATTTTAAGATAAATCGAATCTAATACAGAAAAAATATAAATTTAGAAAGAAATTCTGTTTGGTCATGAAAGCCGTTGTATACAATGAATACGCACCAGATGATAATTATGCTAAAATCCTCAAAGTCCAGGATATAGATGACCCAAAACCAAAATCAGACGAAGTAGTTTTCAAAGTAAAAGCTGCTGCTCTGAATTATAATGATATTTGGGGAATGCGTGGAGTTCCAGTTGCAGTTCCATTACCACACGTATCCGGTTCTGATGCCGCAGGTGATGTTATAGCAGTTGGCGAAGATGTTAAAAATATTCAAGTTGGTGATAGAGTTGTATCTCACTCTAATATGTCATGTAGAGTTTGTAAAGCATGTACTGACGGCCGAGAATTTGATTGTGTTAAGAGAGCCATTTGGGGATTCCAAACTGGTCCAACTTGGGGAGCATTTCAAGAAGTAACTCATCTTCCTGAAGTTAATGTTTCAAAAATTCCAGAAGGAATATCCTATGATGAAGCAGCAGCTGCATCTATGACATTGTTGACGTCATGGCATATGCTTGTAGGTAGAGCAAAAATTACTCCTGGGCAAACTGTTCTAATTATGGGAGGAGGTTCTGGAGTTGGAAGCTTTGGAATTCAAATTGCAAAATTATACAACTGTGATGTTATTGCAACTGCAAGTCCAGATAAACTAGACAAATGTTTAGAACTTGGAGCTGACTACGCAGTAGATCATAGAAAAGATGATTGGAGTAAAGAAGTCTTTAAGATTTCAAAAGAACTTGCAAAGAAAAAAGGCGAAGCGCCAGGAATTGATTTGTCATTTGATCATATTGGTGAAACACACTGGAATCAACAATTACAGCTGTTAAAGTATGGTGCAACACTAGTTTCATGTGGTGCAACAACTGGTTATAATGCACAAACTGATCTTAGACATGTATTCTTCAAAGGAACCAACATCTTAGGTTCTACACAAGGAACTAAAGCAGAATTAGATCAAGCTCTCTATTGGATGGGTAAAGGTAAAATCAAAGCTGCAATTGATTCAACATATACATTTGAACAAGCTGCAGAAGCCCACACAAAGATGTTAACCGGAAAAGGTCTCTTTGGCAAAATCTTAATGAAGCCAGAGGGCGTCTAGTCATTTAATGACACAGCTTTTCCGTAGTCTCATTTTTGTTCCAGGAAACAATCAAAGATTTCTAGAAAAAGCAAAGAATCTACAGGCTGATATTGTTTGTTTTGACTTGGAAGATTCGGTACCTGATAATGAAAAAATTAATGCACGAAAACTAATCAGATCTGCACTAAAATCTAGAAAGTCTTACACGTCTTCAATTTTTGTACGTACAAATTCTCCTTCTTCGGGAAAAGTTCCTTCAGATCTTAAGGAAATCATTCAGCATGGTATTGATGGTATTGTTATTCCCAAAGTAAACAATATTCAAGAAATGAAAAAGATTGAAAAAATTTTATCAAAATTAGAAAAAACACGCAAGATAAAACCCCTTCAAATCATTCCTTCAATTGAATCTACAGAGGGAGTAGTAAATGCGTATAATATTGCATCATTTGGAAAACGAATCTCTGCTATGGTTTTTGGCGTTTTTGATTTGCTAAATGATCTGGGAGTAGAATATACAAAAGATTCTGAAGGAGCACAATATTCACGAAGAAAAATACCTATTGATGGACGTGCAGCTGGAATACCTGTAATCGATGCAATTTGGCAGGATCTTAAAGACTCTAAGGGATTGGAAAGAGATTGTAAAATTGGTAAAAGTTTAGGCTATTCAGGAAAAAGTATCATACATCCAGATCAAATTTCTGTTGTACACAAATTATTTCATCCAAATAAAAGTGAAATTTTATGGGCTGAAAAAGTTTGTAAAGTCTATAGTGAATCAACTAAGAAAGGAAAAGGTGCTACCACAGTTGATGGAAAAATGATAGATGAGGTGCACTTTAAACAGGCAAAAGCACTTTTAGAACTTGTAAAATAATCGTTTTCTAATTAATCTTATTCTAATGATTCTATGATTGATCTCATGCTAGTACTTTTTTCAAACATTTTTTCTGTTATTATTCCAGTCACTGTAATTTTTTCTTTTTTGATTTCTATTTTCATCTCATGAAAAACACATTGTAATTTAGATATTTTTTTACTTTCACTAAGTACTTTTCCTGATTCAATAATTAATCCATTAAGAATCAAATTTTCTATTTTTCTATATCCTGATGTTTTAGGAACTTTGGATTCTTTAAGAATCTGTGGTATGGTGTATTCTTTTTCTAAAAGAGACGAGATTATTTTTCTTGTTTCCACTTCACCAAATAATTCTAAAATTAAATCACTTAATTCTGAATTAACTATGGTAGCTAGATATTTGTCTTCTTTCTTCTTCACTTTGATAGTCTTATTCATACAGTCTTTCTCAAGTTTTTTAATATCTAACGTAGAATTTTTTCTAAGGATACTTGAAAACCTATGGAAATGCTCAATTGATAATTTTATTGACATTCCATGCTCTAAAAATAGCTCACGTTCAATTTTCTTTAAAACATCTAATGGAAGGTATGTATCAACCTTTACGCCTAAAATCAATAGTATTGCACCAGAAGATCTAAGATCAACATTATTCATTTTTTGATTGTGACAGATTATGAGAAACTCATTTTAGAATTAAAACAAGAAAACAAACGACTCCAATTACTCATAAACGATTTAATAAAATCAAATGATGAGCTCAAACAAAAATTAGCATACTATGAAAATCCTCACTCCCCACCATCTAGTAATTCCTTACAGTGGAAAAAACAAAAACAAGAGAAAAGACAAAACAGAGATGGAAAATCAAACCGCGGCGGCATACAGGGACACAAGGGTGCAACACAGATATTCATCCCACAAAGAACGACACATCACGAATTATTTGCATGCCCCAAATGTCATGGTACAAACATTACTCAAATTAAACCAAAAAAACGCACCATGGTGAATATTCCAGAACCACAACCATACACGGTAACTGAACACATCTTGCACAGATACAACTGTCAAACATGCAATGTTACATTTCAAAATAATGGCAACTTGCCACCTCAAGGAAGTTTTGATGGTTCAGTGATTAGAAATGTAGTTGACATGTTTTCAAAAAGAATGCCATTATCTATGATCCGAGAATCTTTAGATGAACAACATGGATTGCAAATAAGCAACACGACAGTGCAGTCAATTCTGCAGACAGGACAAGTACTTTTGGAGCCGCAATACGAGCAAATCAGGCATAAAATCAACACATCAGATATAGTAGGATTTGATGAAACTGGATATCCAGTTGATGGAAAATCTGCATGGATGTGGGTTGCAAGAACTGCTACAGAAGCTCAGTATGTCTTGGAGTATTCCAGAGGTGGAAAAATTCTAAAAAAATATTG
>Ga0210050_1003009_pt1 | contig 15392 bp, 14 predicted proteins | sample CryGey132114_all_FD_185463 | JGI IMG/M metagenome (GOLD analysis project Ga0210050, IMG submission 185463) | Groundwater microbial communities from aquifer - Crystal Geyser CG22_combo_CG10-13_8/21/14_all (SPAdes) (version 2) | ecosystem: Environmental > Aquatic > Deep subsurface > Groundwater ...
TGAGACGCTGCCTCGCAGCTCTCATGTTTTTGTTCCATTTTTTGAGGTTGATTTTTGTTGAGCCTCCGAAAAAACACACCGCTCAAGGTCCGCTATCTTGAAAAAATGGGTTTTTCAGGGGGAACTATGTAAAGAAATTGAGACCTCTTACTAAACCAACAAACTCTGCAAGAGATTGAAAACGTAGCCGGTGAAAATAATTGCTGCGGTGGTGATGCCGAAGAAAATCAGAATGAGCTGTAATTTCATGGCGCGTCTCAACATAATTGCTTCGGGTAAACTGAGTGCGGAAATGGCCATCATGAACGAGAGTGCGGTTCCCAAAGGAATGCCTTTTTGAAACAAGACGACGGCGATGGGAACGATGGCAGCGCAGCTTCCGTACATGGGAACGCCTAAGAGAGTTGCGATGGGCACAGAAAAAACACCCGTTTTACTGATGAGCAGTTGGATGGTTTCTTGTGGCACATAGTTGTGAATAAAAGCGCCAACGCCCACGCCAAGCAAAATCCAGATCCAAATTTTTTTCACAATTGAGATGGCTTCGTTATAGCCAAATTGTATTCTGCTGAAGAGATGAGGATAGTGAGTGGTGTCGCTGTTTCCATTTGCTTGTCCAATGAAGTCAGCTACAAGAAATCGCTCGAGTTTTAGTCGGCCCAGAATAATTCCTGAAACAATGCCAATGAACAAACCGCTCAAAACGTAAAGCGCTGTAATTTTCCATCCAAACAATCCTATCATGAGCACCACAAGATATTCGTTGATGAGTGGCGAAGTGATAAGAAACGAAAAGGTAATTCCCAAAGGCGCGCCTGCTTTAAGAAAGCCAAAAAATAAAGGAATAGACGAGCATGAGCAGAATGGCGTTACTGCGCCAAACAGTGCTGCAAAAAAATTCCCAACGCCTCCTTTTTTTGTCATCCATGTTTTAATTTTGTGCTGCGGCAAATAGGTTCGAATGAAACCAATGATGGCGATGAGAAAAAACAGCAGCAGCAAAATTTTGATGGAATCGTAAAGAAAAAAATGGAGCGTTTTCCCCAAATGAGTTTCTGGGTTTACATTCAAAACGGAATACGTGAACCAATCTATCAACCTTAGCAGCACGAAGAGCCACCTTTGTTTGAGGGTGTGCAACAAGAACTTTTTTTGGATTTAGCTTCCAGTTTTTTATCGAGCTTATCGAACATTTTTGAAAAGAAGCCCTTTTTCTTTTCGCCACTTAAGGTTTCAGGCAGCGTTTCTACAAAGTGTTTTATTTCGTCACGAACTTTTCGATAACAGTTGAGCTGTTCTTCTTCGGAAGCTCCTTTTTCGGCCAGCTCTTTTGCCAGCTTTGGAGGATCATCGAATCCGAAGTGAACCACTTTGGTGTTGCCTGGAAAAATTGGACAAGATTCATTGGCGTGTCCGCAAATGGTAACCACATAATCAAATGAAATGTTTTTCAATTCATCAACATGCTGCGAACGATGTTTGGAAATATCAACGCCAGCTTCGGCCATAACTTTCACCGCATTTTGATTGAGGCCATGCGTTTCGATTCCTGCAGAGTAAGCATTGATTTTATCGGACTTCAAGTGCTTCGCCCACCCTTCCGCCATCTGACTGCGGCAGGAGTTGCCGGTGCACAGAAAAAGTATGTTGATTTTACTCATGCTTATCTCTCCTTCATAAAAGAGTTTGAACCTGTTTTTTAAACTGCTTAATGGTTGCTGGTTCCAAACAATAACATGTTGATGGTCCGCTAATTTTTCCTCGAATGATGCCGGCCTTTTTTAAAACTTTTAAATGTTGTGAGACGGTGGCTTGCGCGATGGGCAATTGATCTACGATGTCACCGCAAATACAAGTTTTTGATTTTTTTAAAATGGCGACAATTTCTAAACGAAGAGGATGCCCCAGCGCCTTGGCGACAGCAGCAAAATCAATATCCCCACCACCAGACTTTGCGGTTGAACATACATGAGGAGGACAACACTTGCTTTGTTTTGAACGAGCCATGCCGGAGTCTTTATCGTAATACTACGATAAAGTAAAGAGAAAAATATTTCTGTGAAGAACAAGCCTTGATTCCTTTGAAAACTTCACTATCACTCTTCTTTTGAAGAGAGGTTTCAATGGATATTGTTTCACATGGTTTGTGGGGAGGTTTGATTTTTGGCAGAAAGTCAAAACGCGTTTTTCTGTGGGCGTTTCTTTTTGGAGTGCTTCCAGACTTGTTAAGCTTTGGCATTTTTTCGCTGATGAATGTTCTTGGATTTTCTACCGCACCAAATTGGTCGGAAGGTCTTCCTCAAATGTCAGAAATTCCAAACTATGTACATGTGAGTTACAATTTTACGCATAGCTTGATTGTTTTTTTGGGAGTGTTTTTTTTGTTTCGATTGGTGAGTAAAAAATATTTTTGGCCCATGCTGGCTTGGCCACTTCACATTCTTGTAGACATTCCCACGCACACCACGCGCTTTTTTGCCACACCATTTTTGTGGCCACTTTTTGAGTACAAATTTGAAGGCATCAGCTGGACCAATCCTTACATCTTTTTTCCGAACCTTATTCTCTTGTTCATTTTTTATTTTCTTTTTTTCTTTCGCAAGGTGAAGGGAAAATAGAAGAGGTCGAGTTTTGATTTTTTACTTTTGGAGGGGTGCAAGTTTTTCGATCACAAAAGGACTTCGCTCACTCTTTCAAAAAACCAAAAAGCGGCTGGCGAAGAGTTTTGTAGTTATCGCAAGCTTCTCGCGTCTCGGTGACTTGAAACGGAAGGCTCGTCGATGTGGACGTACAAGCAGAACTACAAACAACAAGCAAGCATCCAAATTTCAGCAAAAAAAACGGAGAAAAAAAGGAGAATTCATCATGAAGAAAGTTCCAAGTTTAAATTAGAGAGGCAGTGATGTGTAGCAAATGGAAACAAAATGAACAATCAAAACATAGAATGTGAGGGTAATTCTTTTTTAAATTTATTTTAAAGCATTTTATTCCGAAACATTTTCACTCTTCTTTGCGACAAAAAAGAGTGATGCTAAAATCGACACTCATAAAGCGGCAGTTTAGATTTTTAGCAAAATTTGTTTAACGGTTTTCTTTAAGATGTGAAGCTAGTTGGCGAAGAAGCGAACAATCGTTTTAGCTCTGCTGTTTCAAGTGGGTTTTTGTTGGTTAAAGGAGACAAGGCTTAATGTTTTTGATGTGATCATTTTAAAGACTGTGAAACGCTTGCAGCAGGAACTTCTGTTGGGAGAGGGATTTCTTGCGGAGTAAAGAGTTCATCGCCGATGACATAACCAAGTGTGTCCAAACCTCCGATTTGAAAAAAGTTTGGAAATAATCGGGCTTTTCCATTTTCGAAGTCTAATTTAAGATCAAACATAGCTTCAATACCCTTTGCAGCTCTTACTTCACTTCCCGTATAGTTGGATAAACTTTGAGCTAAATTCATGCCATTTGTGTCGGTGGCGATATCACAAGAATTGACAACAATTTGAGGCCTGCTCTTCAAATGTTCATCGAAAAATAATTTTATTTTTTCTAAGTCTAAAAAATTCATTGTGATCCGTGAACCTGGCACGCGTTTTTCCTCATCACCAAAGAGAATTGATCCAGGTATTCCATGAGCTGAGATTAAAATAGAATCAGGCTCACCATAATCATTCACCACTCGTTTCGTAGAGACTAAAAAATCTTCAGTACTTCCAGCTTCTATAATAATGACTCGAACTCGTTCATCGAGTTCAAAATGTCTTCCCCAATACAACGCATCTGTTTCGTCGCTTTTTGCCACGACACTTAAAATAAGTGGTTTGGTTTTTTCATGTTCACGATCGGTGAGAAGTTTTACATTATGCCAAAGAACAGATTCATCATATCGGCCAAAGCGGGTAACGTTTAATTTCTCAGCAAGGAGCAAAGCATTCTCCACACCAATTGTTTCTTCGCATGCTATAACGTCACGAATTTGAGGAGGATAAATATTCTCAAGAAGAGGTGCATATTTTTGTAGCTGCTGCGGCGAAATATCTTCAGCGCCTCCAATGAGCTTATACAGCGTATTATAACGATGCTTGTTTCGCTCAAATGATGGATCTTCAAAAACTGAAAATTTTTCAGCAAGCTCTTCCCCCTCATCATCTTTTCTTTTGAGATCAAGCAAATATTTGAGCACAACGATTCGTCTCTCTGACAATGCGCTCACCGTAGCTTTTATATTTTTAGCAATAATTTTAATTTTATCGTTGCTTAAAAGTTCTTTTCTCTCGGCAAAGCCTTCTACAACATAAGTGGCAAGTCGAAAGGCGAGAAAATTTTGAGCATCGCTGTACTCTGGCGAAAACAAACGTGTGGCAAGCTGATAATATTGAGTTCGAAGATCCTTACGAACACGATAACTCTCATAAAGAATATGAGGTAAAGTTCTTACCTTCTCAAGCAATTGATTATAGGCAGTCAACCTCTCCAAAAAATCATTTTCACTCAGATTTTTTAATTCATCTGAAATATCTACTCTAACGTTATAACCATTATGGACATAATCTCTCTGCACAGAAAGTGTAATATATTCCCTTATTACCTTTTGCATTTCAGGCGTGATTTTTTTTTGATAAGCGAGGATTCCAAAAATCGCGATTTCGCTGTACAAATTTTGTTTTGGTTCATCAAAACAGCGAGCAAGATTTTCTTGGTAATAAACGAGTGAGCTTACGGTTTGATTCTCTCTTCGCACAACATATGCAAAATCAACTAAACCGTTATGATCAAAATCTCCAATTTTCGTTTCGAGCAATTTTGAATTGCGTGGCAAGTCTCTTGGAGAAAACAAACTTAAGTCAGAGGAGCATGGGTTTCCATAGCTCACACTCATTCTTGTAGGGGGGAAGCCAAGTCCACCAGATTTATCATAAAATCTGTCTGGAAGAGGAAAGCCATATAACGGAGCTAAGCGAAACACACCTTTTTCCCCAGACCTTACTTCAAGCGTTTTCCCCTCTTCAGGAAAACCTGGTGGGATTGAGACCCCTTCAGCAAGGGCCCCTTCTTGCTCTTCAATACGAAACAGAGGACCAATTCTACGATCTCCAATTAGTGCATTGTCGGCTGAAATAGTTCGAATTGTTAGTTTTAAGTTATTTTCTGCCATAATTGATACCCGTGCATTGGTATTATCGGCAGAAAGTTAGGCTTAAGTTGCTTCTTTGCACTAAAATGACGCTCCTTTAACGTGACTACCTTTTTCTAACTACACGTTGGTGCATCTGTTCCACCCAGGCCTTTGTAGGGGTTGCAGCGTGGGCTTACTCTGAATTTTTTTAAAGTTTCTTGAACATCTTTGTCTTTAGATTCTGAAAGTTTTCTTCCCACTTGAGAAATAATTTCAAAACCAAGTCGCTTCAAAATGCGTTTGAGAATGAGCTTGTGGTGTTCGCTCCATTTCGCAGTAGCTTTTCCTTCGAGTTGATCTTTCAAGCTTTGATAGTCTTTAGCAATGGTTTTGAACGCTTGTTCAAGTTCTTTTGTTTTGCTGGCATCCATTTTCATTGCAGCGTCGATATTTTTCATCAGATCGGAAAGCGGTTTTAAGTCCATGCTTTTTTCTGTGGTTGTCTTCATTCCCTGCAATGCCTTAAGCGCATCGGTCCAATTTCTTGCGTATTCAAGATGAAGGTCAATTTCGTGCATCACATAAATGTTGTGTAAGCCGGCGTCATTTTTCACAAAAGGTTTTGCTTCTGCAATAAAGCGAATTCTGTTCTTCAGCACTGTTGTTTCATCTTCTGAATGCGGTTCAAGATCAGGCGTGCCGGCGCGAATGGCTAAAAACTGGTATAGCTCCGCTTCCGCGCGGATGGGATTTGGTTTTTTTTCCATCCACTTTCCAGATTTAGCAACAGCAAGGTCGTACCATTTATCTATTTCTGCATTTCCTGCAGCGTATCGTTGATCAATGACTTGTCTCCAGCTTGCTCTATCAGAATTGCTGGGATCACCAACGCCGCAAAAATCAAAAAACATTTTGCTTCGTTCTTTATTTGAAATCGGAAGCCCTCTGCCGTGCATGATATTCCAATGCATACCTGCTCTCATGGGATCAGTTATTTGATCGCAAGCGATTAATTGCTCCATTGCATGTTGCACTTTTAAAGCGCCCCAAAAAATTTTTTGAGGGCTGAGTTCTTTTTGTGACGAAAACTTTTTTTGAAACGCTTCATCATAGGCAGCAATAGCTTCATTGGCATTGGCGTTGACCCATTTTCCGTTTTCGAATTTTTCGAAGCGGTCATCTTCATTCACTAGTCCATCTTTAATGGCCTTGTCATAGCAGCCCTTGTCCATTGGTGCAGATGCCACGATACACGAATCACCGTCGACGACGCGATATTTTCCAGAAAGCGTTTTGTTGAATTCCTCCACTTTAAGAGGCGTAAATGCATTGATTGAAAACTGAGCCATTTTTTGTTCCTTTTTTTCAAATTTGTGGACTGTTTTTGGATTAACCCCATTATCGGTTTAGCATTCGCAAAAGTTGTGTAAAAGAGTGAGGGTCAAAGTTCCATCTTAATGGAGAGGAATGCGAAAGCATGTAATGGCTATAAGCAATTGAAATTACTTAAAATATAAGACAATGATTTGCAGCAAAAATCTCTAATTCAACACAACTCCAACAGATCCGCTGAAGCTAACGGTTTCATCTCCGTCTGTTGCGGCGTCGGCGCAGTTGCTGAGGGCGCCTGTAGTTGCATTTACATCACAAACGTAAATGGTGTTGATGCTAAAAAAGGATCTGGGCAGGTACATTCGTGTGTTTGCTGTGTTTAAACTGAAAATCCAAAGGCCAGAAACTCCAGTAAAACCAGAATCAACACAATTGCTAAGAGCTCCCGTGCTTGCACTCACATCACATAATAAGACAGCGCCATCGTCGTGCACGTAAGCTTTGCTTCCATCTGCATTTAAGAGAACATGAAGAGTGTTCGCAAAAACAGCGCCTGCTCCAGAATCGTCACAACTATCAAAGAGCCCCGTTGACGCATTTATCGAGCAAAGAAATGCGGCGTTAGAATTTAAATCAGCCACATAGGCCATTGTTCCTAATGGATTTAGGGCTACACTGTTGGCAGTGAGAATATCGGTGTCACACCCTGTGGTAGCACAATCACTTAAGGTTCCTGCGTCTGAATCAACCGTGCAGATAGTAACAGCGCCTGAGCTAAGATTAGAAACATAAGCCAGCGTGTTTGTTATTTGAAGAGTTGCTGTGTTGCTCGTAAAGCTGCCAAGTGCTGCTGTGATGGTGCTGCTGCCTACTGTTGCTCCCGTTGCCAAACCAGTGCTGGCAATATGGTGGCGACATTTGTATCGGAAGAAGCCCACGTTACGGACGAAGTGATATCTTCTGTAGAATCGTCTGCAAAAGTTCCCGTGGCGGTAAATTGTTGTGTTTCATCAATGTGAACAGAAGCACTTGTTGGAGTGATGGCCATCGAAGTTAATGCTTGCACCGTGAGAGCATTTGTTTGCACGCAAGCGAGAGCATTTTCAAAACAAGCAACAAGTTTTTCACTAGAACTCACCGCACCAGAAATGGTGAGCTGTAATGTGCATTGCCCCAGTGCAGTTAAAGTTGCTTGCGCGGCGCAGGTGTCATCATATGTTCCGCCGCTTGTGACTTGTGTAACATTTGTGGGAATTGAATGGATGTAAATATTTCTTTGAGTGCGGGAAGTGTTATTAGTAACGGTAAAATAAGCAGTGACAGTGTTTCCAGAGACAACAAAAGAAGGAAGGGTTGTGCCATCTTTTACTTGAATGCTTAAGAGATTGCCCGTTGTTCTTCCGCAGTTTGTGAAAAATCCAAAGCACAAAACAAACACGAACATAAGCAAACGAATCATATCTTCCCCTTTTTTATCGATCTCTTCCAAATCAAGTCGGAGAGGCGTAAGCATATTTTTATTATTTTGGGGAATAGAAAAAGGAAAAGACGAAAGTTGACAGCCCTCTTCTGGCTCTATAGAAAAGCGCCAGGTTTTTATCCAAGTTTTTGATCTGCCCTGAGATCAGCATCCAGAAAGGTTTTTATGAGAATGCCTCCCAATTGTCCCAAGTGTAATTCCACATATGTTTATGCAGATGATCCGCTGTGGATTTGTCCGGAGTGCGCTCATGAATGGAATCAAGAAGATGCAAATTCAAGCGGAACGCAAGAATCTGATGCGAATATAAAAGATGCGAACGGCCAAGAATTAAAAGATGGCGATAGCGTGGTGGTGATCAAAGATTTAAAAGTGAAAGGATCATCCCAGTCGGTGAAGCGAGGCACCAAAGTAAAAGGCATTCGCCTCATCGAAAGCGACGACGGCCATAATATCTCCTGCAAAATCGATGGCATTGGTGCCATGAATTTGAAATCAGAATTCGTGCGGAAGGCTTAAGAGATTAAGACAAAAAGCCAAAAAGATAGAGGGGAATATTTTTTTTGTCTCCAATGAGGATGTTGTCCTTAATCACAAAGGCTTGATCAACATTTCGAACTTGCTTATCGCTTTTTCCCTTTCCTCCAACTTCGAAGGTAAATGCATTGCATTTGAAATCGCCTTGTTTTGTGTAAAAAGGAACGTAAGCGGCATGAAGAAGTTGGCTTAAGACAAACTCTTCTCGTGTATTTCCAACATCATTTTTTTTGCCCAGGCTGTGATTAATAGCAAATGAAAGATTAGGATTATCTAAGTAAACTTTTTCGGCATTTCGAATAAGAGCATGGCCTGTTTTTTCATTCATCAAAAATAAAAGAAGTCCGGTGTCTTTTAAAATCTGTAAATACTCAGCAGTGGTGGTGTGATCTTTAGAGAGGCTGTTTGCCAACTGATTAATGCTCATTGAGCCAGGTTTTGTTGTGGCAATAAAATAGAGGATTTTTTTGAACACTTCTAAGTTTTGAGTTTTTAACGAATAAAAAGAAGCGATATCTTCATAAATTGTTTTTTCAATCATGCCGATAATAATTTTGGCAAAGTGTTCAAGCTGTTTATATTTATGCGAAAAAGGATAATAACCTCTTTCTAAATAGGTTTTGAAGTGACCTTGCATTTTGGGAATGAGCGCAAGTTTGTTTGCGATTGAAATATGGTTTTTTGTTAATTCTTCTAAAGAGTATTTTTTAAAAGATTGGTGAAGTGTAAATTCAAGGTATTCGCGAAACGAAAAACCAAACATGTGATGCAAAAGAGCTCTTCTGGATAAATCGTATTTTCCTTTTACGAGATCGATGCTGGAGCTTCCAGAAAACAAAATGTTGATCTGAGGGTATGAATCATAAATGTTTTTGAGTTCCTGATTCCAGTTTTGATATTTATGAATTTCATCGATAGCAATAAGTTGGCCATCGAGTTCTTTTACAAACTGATCAACCAGGGAAACAAGCGAGTGCTCTACAAAATAGAGGTTGTCCGCCGAAACATAAAGCTTTTGGCTTGGTTCTAAACGGCTTTGAGATAAAAAGTGGAGGAGGAAGGTTGTTTTTCCCACTCCACGAGGACCAACAATGCCATTTAGCCTGTCTTCGAAGACAAAATCGCTATAAAAATTGCGGATATAGACATCTTTTTGGGCAGCGTTTAACCTCTGATAAGTTTCTATAAGGGATTGCATGGAAAGATGATATGCAAATTTTTGAGTATACTCAAGATTTTTATCACATTTTTTTGAGTGTAACCGAAATAATGGCTGTCTGAAGCCAAAAAAATTTTAGCAGATTTTCCCTACATTTACCTCGAGAACGAGTTCACGAGGTTTTAATACATGAGGGGACATATGATTTTTTTGCGATCTTTTTATTCTTTTGTGGTGCTCTCCACGCTTTTGTGCAAGGAGTGCACACTTCAATCATTTTAAAAGGAGATGTTCACATGGCAGAGTTAAAAGGATTAAAAAAACCAGTAAAATTGAAACCAGAGTTGGCAGAGTTCTTAGGCAAAAAAGAATTGCCGCGCACTGAAATTACTAAAAAATTGTGGGACTATATAAAAGCCAACAAACTTCAAACGAAAACCAAAAATGGAAAACCAGAAAACGCTGGAAAATTTATTGTAGCAGACGCAGCGCTACTTCCGCTTTTCAAAAAAACAAAATCAAAAAGCAAATCAGGAAACCTCACAGACTTAACCGGAATGAAAGAAGGCCAAACGGTTGACATGATGCAAATGGCCGCGATTGTTGCTGCTAACATCGAAGCTTAAGCTGAAAATAATTCATAAAAACGCGAACTCACTTGGGTTCGCGTTTTTTTTATTCCTCCTCTAAACGCAAATGCTGCGCTTAAAAAGCAAATGTCAGGTAAGTGCCTGGTATTGGGCATGTGAGAGAGAATGATGTCTAATGCATATTCCGCGTTCGTATTGTAAAGTTAGAAAAATTCATTCCCAAGAAGGAGATGTAGATGAAGAAAAAAGCCTTAACCTTGTCCGCTATTCTCGTCGTAATATTTTGTGCAAGCATAGCAAAAGCAGTAGAACCTTGGCCGGGGGAACCCTGGCAACAGTCAACCGTGCTCACATCGCTGGATTCCGATCTTCAAAACAACTTAAGTGGCGCGCACTGGAACGAAGCTACCAGAACGTTGTGGCTCTGCCTCAATGGCCCCGCAAAATTTTGGGCGCTGGTTGAAGATGGAAATGGTTCCTTCAAAGTTGACACTCAAAACGGAAGCCGTGCTGAGTGGACCGTTGTGGGCGACTTGGAAGGCATTACGCAAGTTGATTTGGAAGAGTCCTCAGTTTACGTGATGGATGAATCTCAAGGCACAATTAGAAAGTACTCTGTTTCCGCGCCTGGAGCTGCAGTGTTACAGCGTCAGTGGAACATTTCTCCACATATTCCCGTTTACAGTGGTGGAGCTGGGCCCGAGGGCATTGCCTTTGTTCCCGACAGCTCACTGCAGTTGAACGGTTTTGTGGATGCCAACGGCCAAGCCTACACCAGCCAAAATGGAATGGGCGGTTTGATGTTTGTGGCGCATCAACGTGGCGGAGCGGTGTATGCGTTTGATCTCGATGCCAACAGTAACACGTTTGATTTTGTGGGCGCATACAAAACTTCACGTACAGAAAGTAGCGGCTTGGAATTCGACCGCTCGAGTGGAAAAATGTATGTGTGGCATAACACCAATGGTAATTTTATCGAAGTGACAGACCTCACTTCTTTTGTTGGCGCAGACGGACAACGCCATTTCACCAGCATCAAAGAATACCAAGGGCCAAAAGGCGGAAACCTTGAGGGCATCGCGCTTACGCCAGCTTCGTCTGGAGAGAATTCATTTTTTACCACCGATGATGACAACCAAAATGGTGCAGCCCTTATGTGGTTTCAACATTTTGAACCAGAAGTTTTAGGCGCGGACACTTACAGCACCAACCAGCAAACACCTTTGGCAGTTGCACTTCCGGGCTTACTGCAAAATGATTTTGGTGTTGATACTGCAATGCTTGTAGATGAACCAATACACGGAAGCCTTCAAGATTTAAGTGCAGGTGATAGTTTTGATGGCTCATTTGTATATCAACCCAATCCGAGTTATGCCGGAAAAGATATTTTCACCTACGCTTCCGCAAATGGTGGTGAAGAAGTGAAAGTAGAAATTAATATTACGCCAGTGCAAACCTTAACGATTCCTATTGCAGCATCTGTGAATGATGTTGAAGAACGTGCTGATGGAAGCATGTATACCAACAGCAGCGATTTGGAATTGGTGAAAGAGAACACGGTTCAAACCGTTGGTTTGCGTTTTACGGGAGTAAATCTTCCAGCGAATGCAACGCTTTTGAAAGCCTATATTCAATTTACGACGGACGAAGTGAAAAATGAAGCTGCAGATTTAAAAATAGAAGCGGAAGCTGTAGCAAGTGCTGCTTCGTTCATCACAGAACGATACAATCTTTCTTCCAGACCTAGAACGGAAGCAAATGTTCAGTGGCAGCCGCAAACATGGTTGGCCATTAACGAAGCGGGTGAGAAGCAGCAAACATCAGACCTTCGTCCCTTGATTGAAGAGCTTCTTCAACAGCCAGGTTGGCAGCCAGGAAATAATATTGCTTTCATTATTTCCGGGAGTGGAAAAAGAGTTGCAAGATCATTTGATAAATCCCCAGGCATGGCGCCACGACTTGTGGTTGAATATGTAACTGACAGCGAACAGCCTGTTGAAGCGGCTTTGAGCTCGGTCGCTGTAAGAGTTTCATCTGATATGAATGATGTGGAAGAACGTGCCGATGGAAGCATGTATACCAACAGCAGCGATTTGGAACTTGTTACCGACGGCGGAGTTCAAACCGTGGGCATGCGTTTCGAATCTCTCAGCATTCCGGCTGGTGCTGAAATTGTGAGTGCCAGTATTCAGTTTACCGTGGATGAAGTTTCAAGTGTTGCCACGGAACTGAGCATCCAAGCTGAAGATGCAGCAAACGCAGCTGCGTTTGGCACCAATGTTCATAACGTAAGTAATCGTACACTTACTTCATCTGTAGTGGAGTGGTCGCCGGAAGCATGGACCATTGTTGGAGAAGCGGGCGATAAGCAAAAAACTCCAGACTTAAGTGCAATGGTTCAAGATATTGTCGATCGCAATGATTGGCAAAGTGGAAACGCAATGGTGTTTGTGATTACAGGCTCAGGAAAACGCACGGCTGAATCCTACAGAGGCAGTCCAGCTCAAGCACCACTCTTGCGCGTGGAGTTCAGAACGAATTAAGGTTTTGTGTTGAGGAAAGAGAAAAACAAAAACGCGAACTCACTTGGGTTCGCGTTTTTTTATTCAAGGCCTGAGAGGCTGATGTGTTTTATTTCTGTGGTCTCGCTTGTTCTTCTTGAAGCTCGCGTAAACTTTCAATGACGGTTGCAGAACTTAGCCCATGCCCTCTTAACGCGAATCTTTCAAGAAACCCAGCATCGTGAAGAAGAGGCCCTGCCACTTCAAGAAAAAGAGATCGTGCAAATGCAGAGCGTAGTGCAGCTCTTGCCATGAGGGGAAGAACAGGTGGTAAGTCAAAGGTGTGTTGAGCACCATCAGCAGTACGAAGAATTTGCATGTCTGTGTTTGAATACAGAACAGAAACCCATCCCGCTTTTTCAGGTACATAGAGAATGTGGCTAGATCTCCAGTCAGCTAATCCTCCAAATACTTGCCCTGGGTGATCTGTTGGATAGCGGCAGATTGCAGCTTTATTGAGTGCTGCATCAACAAGTCTCTCTGCAGGTCTGCCATATCGATCGGTAAGAGAAAAAGTTTTGGCGGCAGCAGAAATAGTTATTCCACGAAAAGCTGCGATTCGAAAAAGATCTGCAGCTACTACCCTGCTGCCTGTGCGGGCGTCATGGTTGGTAAAACAAGCTGAAGCTGCATTTGCGAGCCGAACAAGTGGGAAGGCTTGACGTGGACTAAACATGCGGTTTCTCCTTGTGATCATTCTTTCTAAGCCGGAGGCTTCTCCGATTGCAAGGGATAAAATGGGATAGTGCATTGCCAGCTCAAGTAAACATGGAAAGGCTTTGGTGTTTAAGTGGGAGAGGTGATGTTTTTGGAAACAGAACTTTTAAGCGAGCGAACTTTTTCTAGAGCGCGAGAGAAAAAATCCACTTCTTTTTCTTGTTGATCTTTCGGAAGGTCTTCATTTTTTTGTAAAGCCTCGATGATGGCTGTAAGTGTTTTTTCGTATCCGGAGAGAATAGCTTTTCGTGCAGCATCATCCATTGGTATTGTTTTTTTAAAAAAAGCTTGTTCAATTGTTTTTTGTCCTTTCACATTTTCTTCAAGTTTATCCAAGTCGAAAAGCGAATGAATAAATGAAGCAAGAAACTCATCGATGTTTGCATGAGAGTGTCCAAGATCCTTTGCTTGAAAGTAATGTGATTCGTTTATAAAAAAGAAGAATGCCTGATTTTCAAAGTTTAGAGCATAGTCTCCAAAGGCCGATCCACCAGCATGAAGTATTTCATCACGTTCTTTTCCTTTGTAGCCTAACAAGTCTACGAAGGCAGTTCTTATTTTGGGGTCCAGAGATAAGCGCCGGGAAAAAATATACTTATGAAGTGTCTCATGGGTAGCTACTGTTTGAAGATGTTTTGGGGAGCTATTTTTTATTATTTCATAATAGAAATGAATTTCACGATCTCCGTATGTTGCTGATGCATTATTCATTTTAAAGCTATTCAGTTTAAGATCTGTTGTTAATCCATCCACTAGTTTTTCATGCACCTCTCGAATTCCCTCAGTAATAGCACTTACCTTTTCTTGAAAGTGTTGTATTTGGCTCCAGCTGTGAGGGGCACTGGATAAGTCTGATACTCTTATAGTGTTTTGATTTGGGTCTACATTTCCCCAAGCATGATAAGTCGCTTGTCTTATTTGCATGTGGTAGAAGTGAGGATCATCAGACGCAGGATTCGGGAGGTTCATTGTAAAGAAAGGATCTGCTTGGTCGGAGATTGGCGCCCCGCGGTAGCTATATGAATTTGAAAACGTTCCTAACAAATAAACAAAAACATTTTCATTTTCATCGATACTGTTGTCGAACAAACTTTTTTTAGTTTCTTCATCTAAGCCTACAGCAGCTAACATATCAGGAAAAAGCATGGTGTAAGATCCTTGCCTATCTGAAAGTGCAATTCTGTCAGCGTCAAATTGTTTCGCCGCTTGTCCAAATGCAACATTGTTGAAGTTGGCATTTAATTTCTCTTTGGAAAAAACAACAACACCAGTGACCCAGCCATTTATTTCTAAGGTATTATTATGAGCGAGTTGATCGGGAGTGAGAAAAGCAGATCTTGGTTTACCATCATGGACAAACGTAATGTAGAGGCCTTTTATGTTTGTGAGAACTTGGCCCGAATCTTGATCTCTTCCTGTTTGACTAAGCCGGTATAAGAACTGGGTTTGTTGAGGTGGGCTCTCTTCATTTGGAATGCTGTTTCGCATCTTGGTAATCAACTTATGATCGAATAAAGTTTTTTCTACGCCGCGATATTCTTTTGGAGTCCAGAGCGTGTTTGTACTGGTAAGGTCGAACAGACCGTCACGATCTTTATCTACTTCACTCGTTTCAAGTCTTCCATCGCCATTGGCATCAAGCTTTTTCAAAAGCTCTTGAAGAGCCATGTTTTGTGTAAGTTTTTCCAGTTTTATGCCCATAAGATCAGATTTCTCCCAACCCCCTTTTATCGGTTGAAGCCATCCCAGAAGTTGCGTGAAATAAACCGACCCTGCGAATTCAAACGTCAAGTGCAAGAATCCATTTGGAGAGCTTCGTAAGGAGTCTTAAAATTCAAGCACTTACGAGGCCTGTGGTTGAGCCAGAGCTCAATGTCCTGAACCTGGCGTTTTGAAATTTCTTGTTTTTTGG
>Ga0210050_1003015_pt1 | contig 15362 bp, 13 predicted proteins | sample CryGey132114_all_FD_185463 | JGI IMG/M metagenome (GOLD analysis project Ga0210050, IMG submission 185463) | Groundwater microbial communities from aquifer - Crystal Geyser CG22_combo_CG10-13_8/21/14_all (SPAdes) (version 2) | ecosystem: Environmental > Aquatic > Deep subsurface > Groundwater ...
GCATACTTAATAATCTCTATGACTCTTTTTACTCCTGCTTTATGACCAAAAAAAGATGATAAATTTCTTGCTTTAGCCCAGCGACGATTACCATCGATCATAATAGCTAAATGATTAGGCAAATCATTTATTTTTTCTTTTTTTCGTTTTGGTTGAGTCATTAGGTTTTAATTTGCTGCTTTTTATTCTCTTCTTTAGTTCAAGATTCATCATTTGAGGATTCCAAAGGGGATCAAAACTTAATTTTAAATCTACTTTATTAAAATTTAAATCCTTTAATATTTTTTCCACTTGTTCGAGAAGATAATTATTGAAAGGACAAAAAGGAGTGGTCAAGGTCATTACTACTTTAACTGTTTTTTTCTTCTGATCAATGTCTATTTTATAAATCAAGCCGAGGTCAACAATATTAATTCCTAACTCCGGATCAACAATTTTTTTTAAAGATTGAAGAATTTTTTCTTTGGTCATGGTCCGGCTATTATGTTTTGAAGATTCATCGGCGGAGCCGATACATTTCATAAAAGATTTGCCCTGATGCCGAGCAATTTATTGCTCGGTCAAATCTATCAGTTTACGGAAACCAGTGCCGGCTGGGATGAGCCGACCGATAATCACATTCTCTTTTAAGCCGCGAAGATAGTCCGCTCGCGCTTCCAGAGAGGCTTTTACTAAAACCCTGGTTGTTTCTTGAAAAGAAGCCGGTGCTAAAACACTAGAAGAAGTTAAAGCCACATTTTTAATACCTAAAACTATTTCTTCAGCCTGAGGTGGTTTTTTCTTTTGCTCTTTCATCTTTTTAATGGCTTCTTTGAACATTTCTTTTTCAATAATTTCACTTTTAATAAATTCTGTCTCGCCTGGATCAATAATTCTTACCCTGGAAAACATTTGACGAATAATAACCTCGAGATGCTTATCATTAATTTTTTCTCCAGCTAAATTATAAACTTTTTTAATTTCTTGCAGAATGTAATCCTGACAAGCTTCTTTGCCTGAAATTTTTAAAATCTTTTTAAGATTTAAGTTCCCTTCGCAAAGTTGATCTCCTTTTTTTACTCTATCCCCTCTTTTCACCCATAAAGTAGCTATTTCTGGAATAGAATATTCAATGAATTCCGCTTCTTTTTGTTTTTTTTGTTTGGATTTTTTTCTTTTTTCTATTGGATTGTCTGGCTTAATCCGAATAATTTTATGATGGGCTTCTTTTTCAATTTCAATCACCTCTCCATCAACTTCGCTCATCTGAGCTTCTCCTTTTGGAATTCTGGCTTCAACTAATTCTTCAACCCGAGGCAAACCTTGGGTGATATCAACAGCCTGAGCCACCCCTCCGGTATGAAAAGTTCTTAAAGTCAATTGCGTTCCAGGTTCACCAATTGCTTGAGCAGCAATAATGCCAACCGTCTCTCCTAAATCAATAGGTTTTAACCAAGCTAAATCCAGACCATAACATTTTTGACAAACACCATAAGGACTGTCGCAAGTTAAAGGCGAGCGGACAATCACTTCTTCACAATTTTCAGCAATCTTTTTAGCTAACTTATCATCAATTAATTCATTAGCCTTTAAAATAACTTTGCCTTTCTTATTATAAGAACCCTCGCTTCGCTCAGAACCTTTTTTCTCGCTTCGCTCAAAATAAGCATCTTGAAGTAAATAGCGACCTCGGATTTTGTCCTCAAATTTTTCATCCATTTCTTCAACTTTTTTCTTATTGACCTTAAGTCCATTTTTAGTATGGCAATCTTCTTCCCTGACAATCACTTCCTGGCTAACATCAATTAATCGGCGAGTAAGATAACCAGCGAAAGAAGTCTTTAGGGCAGTATCAGCTAAACCTTTTCTGCCGCCGTGAGAAGCAGCGAAATATTCCAACACATTAAAACCTTCTTGGTGAGAATTTAAAATTGGCAAGTCAATAATTCTTCCAGCTGGGTTGACTACTAATCCTTTCATGCCCATAATCTGACTGGCTACCCCCCAATCGCCCCCAGAACCAGAATTAAAAATAATGGAAACCGAATCCAAAGGATCTAAAGTCTTTGGCACTAATTCTGTAATTTGAGAGTTAGCATGACGCCATTGCTCTTCTGATAAAGATTTTTTTTCACTATTAGTTAATAATCCTTCTTGATATTGGGCATTAATTTCATCAATCTTTTGAGAAGTTTTATTTATTATCTGATATTTTTCTTGAGGAATTTTTAAATCAGTTAATCCCCAAGTGATTCCAGATATAGTGGCATAATAAAAGCCGAGTTCTTTAATACTATCTATAATGTCAGCGCATTTATTAAAATCTTTATAAAAATAAATAAGATCGCGAGTAATTTTCTTTAAATCTCTGGCTCCCAGCTGTTGGTTAATATAAGGAAAATCTTGAGGCAAGATTTGATTAAAAATAATCCTGCCAGGAGTAGTAATAATAATTTGCCCCGGTTTTTCTCCCTCAAGAGTTGGCTTTTCTAAACGAACTCTGATTATTTCCTGAAAGGTGATTTTCTTATTATCTAAAGCTAAGAAAACCTCTTTGATATTAGAAAAAACTTTGTATTCGCTCTCTAATCGTTTATCTTCTATTTCCAATGTCAACCAATAAATTCCTAAAATCATGTCTTTTCGAGGCAGCATCACTGGATCGCCATCAGCTGGTTTGAGTAACCCCAGACTAGCTAACATTCTATTTTGAGCTTCTCTTTGGGCTTCTTCGGTTAAGGGTAAATGAACTGCCATTTGGTCACCATCAAAATCAGCGTTAAATGGTTGACAAACTAAGGCAGGAATTTGAATCGCTAAGCCTTCGATTAATCTTGGTCTAAAAGCCTCAACACTTAAACGGTGTAAAGTTGGCGCTCGATTCAAAAGTACATATTTATCTTTAACCACAGTTTCTAATATTTCCCACACCACATCCGGTCCTTCTTCGATTAAACGATTAGCAGCTCGAGGATTGAAAACAATTTCTCTTTTCATTAGCTCTCCTATCACAAAGGGCTTAAATAACTCTAAAGCCATTTTTTTGGGTAAACCGCATTCATGAATTTTTAAATCCGGACCAATAACAATCACTGAACGGCCAGAGTAATCAACTCTTTTTCCTAAAAGATTCTGTCTAAAACGCCCTTGCTTACCTTGCAAAATATCAGCTAGAGAACGTAAAGGACGATGTTGCGCTGCATGCATTGGTGCTGAACCAGAAGATTTTCTAATTGAGTTATCAATTAAAGCATCGACAGCTTCTTGAAGCATACGTTTCTCATTCTTAATGATGACTTCCGGAGCTTTTAATTCCAACAATTTCTTCAGTCGATTATTTCTATTAATAACCCTTCTATATAAATCATTTAAATCGGATGAGGCAAATCTGCCACCATCAAGTTGAACCATTGGTCTTAATTCTGGTGGTAACACTGGCAAAACGGTCAAAAACATCCACTCTGGCCTTATGCCAGCTTTAATCATCGATCGAACTAGTTTTAATCTGGCTAATAATTTTTTATCTATTTGAATATTTTTTCTTGATTTACTAATAGCGTCCTCTAATTCCTGATTTAATTTTTTAAGATCTATAGCTTCGAGAAGTTTTTTTACTGGTTCACTGCCAGTAGCAGCAGAGAAAATGTGAGCATATTCTTTTGAAAGCTGAAGATAATCAATTTCCGATAAAACTACTCTGAGCTTTAAAATTTCTAATTCTGTTTTAGCCTTTAGATAAGAACTTTTTAATTCTTTTCTTTTTTCTTTAGGCCAATTTTTTAATTTATTTTTGAACTCTTTTTGTAAGTCTTCCAAGGCTTTGGCCTTAGCATTAACATCGACCAAAGTTACAATATAACTATTGTAATAAATCACTTTCTCCAATAAAGGGAGAGTAATATTAAGCATTAAACTTATTCTTGAAGGAATGCTTCTCAAAAACCAAATATGAGCCACAGGACTAGCTAATTTTATATGACCCATTCTCTCTCGCCTCACAGAAGATCTAGTCACTTCTACACCGCAACGATCGCAGATTACTCCCTTATAGCGAGCAGTCTTATATTTACCACAAGCGCATTCATAATCTTTTACCGGCCCAAAAATTTGCTCAGAAAAAAGGCCCTCTTTTTCTGGTTTCTGGGTTCTGTAATTAATAGTTTCAGCCTTGGTCACTTCTCCATAAGACCAAGAAAGAATTTCTTCTGGAGAAGCCAATCTTAAAGAAAGAGCTTCAAAATCTTTAATTCTTAAATCTTTTTGCTCATTCATAAAATACAAAAATTTAATTAGTTTCTTCTTTTCGCTCAAAGGAACCTTCTTCGGTTTTTACTCCTAAAAGATTAATTGATAAACCCAAAGCTTGGAATTCTTTTAGGATAACATTAAAAGCAGCAGGGATATTAGGACTTTTTATTTTTTCTCCTCTGATGATAGATTCATAAGTGGCTGCTCGACCAATAACATCATCAGATTTTATAGTGAGCATCTCTTGAAGAGCATAAGCAGCGCCATAACCTTCTAAAGCCCAAACTTCCATTTCTCCAAATCTTTGGCCGCCTAAATGAGCTCTACCTCCTAACGGCTGCTGAGTAATTAAAGAATATGGCCCAATAGCCCTCATATGAACTTTGTCTTCAACCATATGCTCAAGTTTCATTATATACATAATGCCAATGGCTACCTTTCTTTCAAAAGGTTCACCAGTCTTACCGTCATAAAGAATAACTTTTCCATCTTCGATTAAACCAGCGGCTTTCAGTTCATTTTTGATATCTGCTTCTGTGGCTCCATCAAAAGCTGGAGTAATAGCTCGATAACCAAGTTTCTCGCAAGCTAAACCTAAATGGTTTTCAAAAACTTGACCCAGATTCATTCTTTTACCAACACTTAAAGGATTGAGAATGATATCTACTGGCGTGCCATCTTCTAAATAAGGCATATCCTCTTCGGGTAAAATAATAGAAATTACTCCTTTATTACCATGTCGACCAGCTAATTTATCACCTATTCTTAATTTTCTTAACTCTGCAATTTCCACATTAATTTTTTTAATCACACCGGCATCTAATTTATCGCCATTCTGACGGCTTAATATTTTGGTTCTGATAACTCTTCCCGTACGTGAAGGTTCCAAAACCAATGAGCTGTCTTTGATTTCTTTTATTTCTTCCCCAAAAATAGCCTGAAGAAGTCTTTCTTCTGGAGTTAGCTCTGTTTTTCCTTTGGGAGAAATTTTCCCCACCAAAATATCTCCTCCTTTAACCTCTGCCCCAAGACGAACGATACCATCTTCATCTAAATCCTTTAATTTCTCCTCAGAAATATTGGGAATATCTCTGGTCGTCATTTCTGCCCCTAATTTTGTATCTACCACATCACAAGTAAATTCTTCTAAATAGATTGAAGTAAAATAATCTTTTCTTAAAACTCTTTCTGAAATAACAATGGCATCCTCGTAATTAAAGCCATAAAAGGGAAGAAAGGCCATTAATAAATTCTGGCCTAGAGCTAAAATTCCATTTTCTGTTGCTGAGCCATCAGCTAATAAATCGCCTTTTTTGATTTTTTGACCTTTTTGAACCACTGGTCTTTGATGAAGACAGCTATCTTTGTTACTTCTGGCAAAATTTATTAATTCATAATTCTTTTTGCTCCCTGCTTTGGCTTTAATAGTAATATGAACACTATCCACTTCTATCACTTCGCCTTCTATCTCGCTAACTAAACATTGTCCTGATTCTAAAGCAATTTTTTGCTCCATACCAGTAGACACTAAAGGTGATTTTGGTCTCACGCAAGGCACTGCTTGCCTTTGCATATTAGCACCCATCAAAGCACGATTAGATTCATCATGCTCTAAGAAAGGGATTAAGCTAACGGCTGCTGAAATAGTTTGTTGACACGAAACATCTATCAAATTAATCTCTCCACGTTTAGCCATTGATGGCTCTCCATTAATTCTTGCCCCTACCATTTCGTCTTTTATTCTTCCTTTTTCATCAATGTTTATTCCTCCATGGGCAATTTTATATTTTAATTCTTCAAAAGCATCTAACCAAATGATTTCTTGAGTTAAATATCCATTTTTAATTTTAATATAAGGAGTCTCAATAAAGCCAAATTCATTAAGCCTAGCATATAAAGCCAAAGATAAAACTAAGCCAATATTTTGACCTTCTGGTGTTTGAATAGGACATAAGCGGCCATAATGGCTGGGATGAACATCACGAACTTCCAAACCCGCTCTTTCTCTCACTAATCCTCCTGGACCCATGGGCGTAGCTTTTCTTTTATGTTCTAGTTCTGAGAGCATATTCATCTGTTCCATAAATTGGCATAACTGGGAAACATTGAAAAACTCTTTCAAACTAGTAACTAATTGTCTGGGATTAATTAATTGAGCTGAATTTAAAGTTAAAGGATCGAGAGTGGCCATTCTATCTTGAATAGTCCTTCTCATTCTCATAATACCAACTCGAAAACGTTCTGTTAAAATTTCTCCTACAGCTTTTATCCTTCGATTACCTAAATGATCAATATCGTCATCTTTAGCTTCTGGATCAATATTAAGATGAATGATTTCTTTAATAATGGCTATTAAATCTTCTTGAGTTAAAGTTTTTTGATCAAGCGAAACATTTATTCCTAATCTCTGGTTCAATTTATGGCGACCGACTTTAGCTAAATCATATCTATCTCGTCTAAAAAACATATTGTTTATCAAATCTCGACTATTATCATAAGTGGCTAATTCTCCTGGTCGTAAGCGGTGATAAATCTCAATATAACCTTCCTCCTGATTAGTAGAAGAATCTTTTTCAATAGTTTTTTCAATATATTTTAGAGAAGCTTCTTCTTTTAAAGATGAAAATGATTTTTTTATCTCATTATTAGTTTCGAAACCAAAAACTTTAAGCAAGGCGGTAACAGGTACTTTTCTTTTTCTGTCTATTTTCACCCAAATTGCTCCATCAGTATCAGTTTCGAACTCTAACCAGGAGCCATGATAAGGAATTAATTTTGCCCCAAAGAGATTAACCCCTTTAAAGTTTACAGATTGAAAATACACTCCTGGCGAACGATTGATTTGGGAAATAACAACCTTTTCTATGCCGTTAATAATAAAAGTACCTCTAGGAGTCATCACCGGCACTTCTCCAAAATAAACCTCTTGCTCTTTTGTTGTTCCTTGTTTTTTATTGGTCAATTTAAGCTTAACCCTTAAAGTAGCTTCGTAGTTAAGTTCTTTTTCTTTGGCCTGCTTTTCGGTTAATTTTGGTTCTTCTAAATAATAATCTAAAAACTCCAGTTCTAATTCTTTGCCAGTATAATCTTTAATAGGAGACAACTCCTCAAAAACTTCTTTAATTCCTTCTTTAATAAACCAATCAAAAGAGGCAGTTTGAAATTGGGTCAAAGATGGAGGTTCTAAAATTCCCCGGTAATGACGGGCAAAACTCTTTGTCTCTAAAGTTTTGGACATTAATGATTAATTATGAAAATCCCTTCCCAAGTAGGATGGGTTCTTAATTTTACAAGTGTAATTGATATTTTTTATTCACTCTCTCGCTATTTTTAAAGCTTTAAGAATAGCCTGAGCTATTCTCTTAGAAGTAATACTTTTTTCCTGAGAAGTATCCAAAAAAATACGATTAATATCCTTTGATTTTATTCTATTCTTTTTCAAAAATTTGTCAAGGGAAATAAGTAGGTCCTCACCATCGCTAGATTTAATTCTATATAATCGTCCTTTTACTGTGAAAGAAAGAGTAAGCATAAAATTATTAATAAAAATGTCTAATATCTAATTTCTAATATCTAATCAAATCCCAATGACTAATGACAAAATGACAAAACCATTAGACATTAGACATTTAAAGATTGAGCATTGATTAGAAATTAGGTTAATTAGAAATTAGGAATTAATATTTATTGCATTTTGGGGTTTGAATTTCAATTTTGACTTTTGAATTTTGCCTTTTGACTTATCGCGTGTTTTTCCCGCCATTGTTTAATTTTCTGGTGATTGCCCGATAAAAGAACTTTCGGTACTCGCCAAGCATTTTTTTTGAGAGGATAAGGATAAAAGACTTCTGGTCGAGTATATTGAGGGTACTCGTAATATAAATTTTTAATTTTTAATTTTAAATTTTTAATTAGCAAAGAAGAGAACGATTCTTCTTTTAATGATTCTTCTTTAATAGCGCCTGGGATTAAACGGGTAATCGCATCTACTAAAATCATGGCTGGTAGCTCTCCACCAGTTAAAATATAGTCACCAATAGAAATTTCTTCATCAACAAGGTATTTAGCCACTCTTTCGTCCACTCCTTCATAATGAGGACAAATTAAAATTAATCGATCGTACTTTTTTAATTGCTCTAATTTTTTTTGAGTTAGTTTTTTCCCTTTCAGAGAGAAAAGAATTACTCTGGTTTTAACTTGTTTTTGATGCTTTTTTAAATCTTTTAAAGCTTTAAAAATCGGCTCTAGCGTAAAAATCATTCCTGCTCCACCACCATAAGGTCTATCATCAACTGTCTGATGCTTATCTTTAGTCCATTTTCTTAAATTGAAAATATTTATTTTAAGAAGTTTTTTTGCTTGAGCCCTTTTGATGATAGAAGTATTAAAATAGCTTTCAAAAGCTTCGGGAAAAATTGTTAGAATATCAAAACGCATAATTTTTGAGACAAAAAAATCGCGGTAGATTATTCATCATACCGCGATTTGGTAAATTTTTCAATCAAATGACGAGATTGCCGATTAAATTAAAGATTTAAACCCTCGGTAATCTGATCAGCTGCCTTTTCGGCTTCTCGAGTATGAGTGGAACCAGATGGTTCCTCAATCTTGAGGTTAATTCTTGCTCGATTCTTAGCCCCGACAACTCTTAAAATAGTACGAAGAGCTTGTGCCATTACTCCTTGACGGCCAATAATTTGAGCCATGTCTTGAGGATCTACCTTTAAAGAAAGTAGAACTCCCATTTCATCGACTTTTCTCTCAACTTTGACCGCGTCAGGGTTATTAACCACGCTCTTGACTATAGTTTCGAGGACTTTTTGATCTACAGGTGTTTCAGCCATATTTTCTATTTAAACATTCTTATTAATTTCTTTTACTATCCGAGTAGCCGTCGACCTTCTTCCAGCTACCAAATCAGTTAATATTATACTCTATTTTTTAGTTTCTTGCAATATTTTTTCAGAATCCTCTAATTTTATTGATAATAATTGGGAACTATTTTCTTCGCCAATCGTCACGCCATAGATTATTTCAGCTATAGCCATTGTCAGGCGATTATGAGTAATAATAATAAATTGAGTATTTTTACAGAGCTCCTTCAGGATTTGAGAAAAACGTTGGCTATTCTCTTCGTCCAAGGCAGCATCGATTTCGTCAACTACCACTAAAGGTGGGTCGGATTGATTAACGATAGCGAACAGCAAGGAAATAGCCACTAAAGTTTTTTCTCCGCCAGAGAGCATTTCCAAACTCTTTAATTCGGTCTTGGGAATATCTACTTTAATATCAATGCCCCAATAAGATTCTTCGGATAAAGTTTTTTGTTTTTTGATTTGTTCTAATTTAGCTGATCCCCCAGAAAACATCAATCGAAAATAGCGGTTAAAGTCTTTATTAATTTCGTTTAAAGATTTCTCAAAAATTTTCTCAATTTCTTTAGTTAATTCCTGAATTAAGATTTTTAAATCCTGCGACCCTTTTTGAAGATCTTCTATTTGTTGAGATAAAAATTCATATCGTTTTGAGACCTCCTGGTATTCTCTCGTCACATTGGTATCTTCTGTTCCGATCTCGGCAATCTCTCGTTTCAGCCTAAAGACTTGTTTTTCTAGAAGGATAAACTTCTCATTACTTAAAAGAATATCATTTTTATTCTTTTGGTAATAGTCTTCAATGACAGGATAATTTAATCCTGCTTCTTCTACTCTTCTTTTAAAATCTTCTAATCGCAGTTTATATTTCTCAACTAATAATTCTTCTTTTTGAACCTCTTTTAATAATCCTTCTTTTTGGCTTCTCAATTTAGTTATTTCTTCAAAAGCGCTCCGAAATCCTTTGTTTTTTTCGTTAATTTCTGTCTCATTTTTCTTCAATTCTTGATTTCTAGCTAATAATTTTTTCTCTAGTTCCTCTAAAGCCTCTTGAATTTTTTTAATATCCTGCTGATTACCTTTCTCCTTGCCAGAAAAGATATTATTCAAATTATCGACAATTTCTTTTATCGCCTTATGAACTAAAGACAGGTCTTTAATTTCTAATAAATGCCCTAACTGATTTTTAATCTTTGATATCCTCTCTTCTAATTCCTCCCTGGAAAAAGAAAAACCAGGATTAACTTCCTGTCGACCCAGTTCTCTTAAAAACATTGATTTTTGGTTTTGCAAAGCAATAATTTCTTGAGTGATATTTTGCACTTTTGCTTCTAAGGCATTGCTACCTTCTTCCTTAGAAAATAATAATTTTTTTTCTTTTTCTTGAATTTCTTTGTCTATTTTTTCTAAATTTTGATTCAGGCTATCTAAATCTTGCCCTTGGGGAGAAGCCTCTTGGAGAACTGAATGATAAATATTGGCAAAATATTGTTTTTCTATTTCAGTTAGACTTGCTCGAATTTTTTCCCTTTTTTCCCATCGATTAACTTGTCTTTTAAGAGATCTCAAATGGGGCAAGATTTCTTTTTCTAAGGCTAAAGTTTTATCTAAGTTGATATCAGTTTCTTCTAATTTTCTCTTTGTTTCCTCTTTTTTTAGTTCAAGATTTTTCAATCCTAAAATTTCCTCTAGCATTATTCTTCTTTCTTGAGGAGAAACCAATAAAAGACTTTCTATTGATCCCTGGTTAATGATAGAAAATCCTTTCAGTCCTATCTTGGCACTAGCTGTTAAATCAATGATGTCCTTCAAGCGACAAGATTTATGATTCAAAAAATAACTATTATCACCCTCTTTGTCGATTCGTCTTAAAATGCTAATTTCGCTATATTCTGAATTAAAAATTTTTTCCTGATTATCGAAAATTAATTCTACTTCACAAAAAGCGACTGAGGTATCTTTTCCACTCCCCGCAAAAATCAAATCCTGACCTTTATCAGCTCTAATATTTTTGAAACTTTGCTCGCCTAAAGCCCAGCGAAGAGCATCAACAATGTTTGATTTTCCAGAACCATTGGGCCCAATAATAGCCGTAATTAAAAAAGGAAACTCTAAAATTGTTTTCCCTCTAAAGGATTTAAAATTTTTTAAAATTATCTTCTTTAGAAACATAAGGAGAAAGCTGATTTTATTGCCAGCCTTTCATTTCCAAAGCTTTTTGAGCTGCATTAATTTCTGCTTCTTGTTTAGAATAGCCCTTGCCTTGGCTAATTAAGTCTTCGTTTAAATAAACACCAACTTCAAATTGTTTCGCATGGTCAGGCCCCCATGATTTCAAACTTTTATAAATAGGAGTGATGCCTAATAAGGCCTGACTCTTTTCTTGAAAAAGACTTTTAGCGTCTTTATAAGATGCTGTTTGAAGAATGGTTTCGGCTTTGGAAAAAATATATTTTTTAATAAAATCTTTGGCTTTGTCTATACCTCCATCTAAATAAAGAGCGCCAATTAAAGCTTCAATAGTATTGGCTAAAAGGTAGGAACGGCTATTTTTTAATTCCCTGGCTTCGCCACGAGAAACTAAAAGATAATCCTCGAGTTTTAGCTCTTTAGCTACTGCTAATAAAGAATCACTATTAACCAAAGCGGCTCTTAAACTAGTTAATTCTCCCTCTGCAAATTGAGGATATTGCTCAACTAAATTATCAGCTACTACAAAGCCTAAAATTGAATCTCCCAAAAATTCTAATCTTTCATTATGAGGAATATTCCAGTCCCTATGTTCATTTAAAAAAGAACGGTGAGTTAAGGCCTCTTTTAATAAATCCAAATTTTGAAAAGATAGATTTAAAAGTTGAGCAATCTTTTGAAAATCTTTTATCATTTTTGTATCATAGTTTCGTCCATTTGCCGATAAATTGTGCCTAAAACACCATTAACGAAACGGCGGGAAGAATCACCGCCAAAACTTTTCGCTAATTCAACAGCTTCGTTTATGGCTACTTTAGGGGGAACCTCCTTTTTTGCTCCAAAAATTAATTCAAAAATTCCTATCCTCAAAACATTTCTATCGATAATGTTAATTTGCTCCAGAGGCCATTCCGGCGCACCGCTTTCAATCAATTTATTCAACTCTCCCCAATGAGCTAAAATTCCTTCCAGCAGAGTTTTTGGGTAATCAACATCCTCTAAACCCTGACCCAGATTATCTAAATTCCTTTGAAAAATTGACCTCACATCTTTATCCTTCAAATTGTGAAAATCCCATTCATAAAGGGTTTGGAGAATAATAGAGCGAGAAAGATGACGAGAACCCATAATAGTAAAATTATCAAATCCCAATTTCTAATTTCTAAATTAGACATTGAGCATTTAGAAATTGATTAGAATAATTAGGTTAATTAGAATAATTAGAATAATTTTATTAAGTTTCTGGTTATTAATTATTTATTATCTATTTCTTTCTCTTTGATTTTCTTTTCTTTTTTAGTGAGGCCTTTATAAACATCGATCGCTTCTTTGTCTTTGTAATAACCGCAGTAAGGACAAACACGATGAGGTAAAATCTTCCGGCCGCAATGAGGACATTTAACTAAATTCAATGGTTTTAAAGCCAGGTGAGAACGTCCCTTATTAACTCGAGAACGAGAATGATGTCTTGCAGGTAAGGCCATACAATAAATTTTTAATTGTTCGTCATTCTGAGTCCGCCGTAGGCGAACGAAGAATCTCTCGCGAATGCGAGAAAAGGAATCTGGGATAAACCCAGAGATCCTTCGGCTAACGCCTCAGGATGACAGCTTCACTGTCAATTTTTAAACAAAATATAATCTTTAAAAGAATAACATAAAAAATCTCTAAAAACAAGTTAAATCTTAAGGGAGGTAATAGGCCGAGTTTGAAGTATATAGAACTTTCGATTTTCCAGAGCCCATTCTATGTCTTGGGGATATTGATAATGATTTTCGATTTTTAAACAGATTCGGCTAAGTTTTCTAATTTGCTCCTTAGAAAGCTTTTGTTTTGATTGCTTTGCTTGGGGAACTGAAACCAATTTATTGCCGACTTTACTTCTAACAATCATTTTCTCTTGAAGATTTATATTTTTATCCAAAATATTTAAAGTATCCTTTTCTATTACATAAGTATCAGGGGTAATTTGGCCAGAAACCAATATTTCCCCCAATCCCCAAACAGCTTCAATTACCATTTGATTTTTGTCTTTGGTCACTGGGTGAACCGTAAAACAAACCCCGGAAACATCAGACTGAACCATTTTTTGAACCACCACTGCCACCGAAACTGGTGTATGGTTTAATTTTCTCTGGAATCTATAAAATATGGCTCTGGGAGTATAAAGTGAGGACCAACATTTTTTAATATTCTCAATCAAATTTTCTTTAGTGGTATTTAAATAGGTTTCTAATTCTCCGGCCCAAGAATCAATTTTAGAATCTTCAGCTGTGGCCGAGCTTCTCACCGCCACGTATTTTGTTCTCAATTTGTCAAATTCTTTTAAAATTTCTTCTTCAATTTTCTTTGGTATCCTCCCTCTCGAAATCAGGTCTCTTAATATCTCAGAATTCTCTTCCACCGACTCAATATCTTTAATATTAATTCTATTCCAACTCTTTTTTATTTCTATATTGATATCATTTTCTTCTAAGAACCCTTCAAAGGCACCAGCTAAAATAATAAAACCATCTGGTACTGAAATCCTAATTTTTATTAATTCTCCCAAATTCGCTCCTTTACCACCAGCAAGCAAAATATCCTCCTTATGTATGTCTTTTAAGATTTTAATAAATTTCATATTTTAATCTGCTTTTTCATTTGTTTAATTAAAGAATCAACTGCTTTCTCTTTTGACCAATCGCCCCAAGGATTAGGAATTTTAATCTTGGCTTTATTTTTTTCAGCGAATTTATAAACTTCAGGTAAAATATTTTGCCAATTTTCACCTATTTTCTCATATAATGGCTTTAAAGGATAAAAGAAAAGATCTAGCCCCCTCTTCAGTAAAAATTCTTTATTTTGGCTATTTTCACTCATCTCAGCCATTGCTCTATTTACTACCTTGCTAGTCTTCTGATAGTATTTTTTGAGTTGGGAATAGTTGATTATAGGTTTACCATCTAATTTTAAAATAAATCCTTCTAAAACTTCGGGGAATGATGGTTGAGCATGCGTATGCCCCATAAAAAACACCTGGATTTGCATCTCCTTCGGATAAATTCCTACTTCTTGAAAATGATTAAAAGGAAAATCTTGAACTAAATCCCACATTGCTCCAGCTTTCAAATCTAAAAATTCTTTAGTGAAAATAACTTTATTTTTAGCATGATAAGGCCCGTGAACCATTCGAGAAAAATCTAACATATAATAATATAACATCTCACAATAAGACATTAATAATCCTTCAAATTTTGCTAAAAGCTTAGCCATTTCCGGATTAGTTGTCCTCTTTATCAAATATCTTTCGTTCTTTTTCAAATATTCCTCTGTTTCCTTGCTTGTCCATACTTGATTCCAAAAATTTTCACAATATGGTTCGTTATTTCTTAAAATCTGTAATAACTTTACAAACATCTTTGCTAAATATCTTTTCTTTTCAAGGGTAACCAATTTAAGGGTCTTAATTGGCCATAAATATTGGTAGTTGGCAATTCTAGTGGGGCTTGTAATTATAGAGGAAATTTTTTCTATTGAATAACCTCGTTTTTCTAAAATCCTAAATAATCGATATAATTCCTCAAAGACAAAAGGAGCAACCAAGGAATCCAAAAACACCGGATGAAAAGGCCAGTAATTTCTACCGTCTCCATGCTGCATATCTGTCTCATAAATCATTTCTGCAGTAGTAGAAAATAGTTTATTAATTGTCCTGGTAAATCGTTCCTTTTTCACCATCAACTTTAATCTTTTGATTATCTTTTAAAATTTTTGTTGCTCTTTTTGTTCCTACCACACAAGGGATACCCAATTCTCTTGAAACTATTGCCGCGTGACAAAGTAATCCCCCAACATCAGTGATTATTGCCTTTGCTCTTTGGATAGCTGGTAAAAATAGAGGATTTGTCATTTCCGTCACTAAAATATCTCCTTTTTTCATCTTTGAATTCTCCGAAGGGTCTAAAATAATCCTCGCTTTCCCTTTGACAATCCCAGCACTTGCTGAAATTCCTTTTAAAATGATTTTTTGTTTTGGCATAGTTTTGTTTTTTCTAATATTCTAATAATTCCTTTATTAGCATTCACTTC